>Ga0209051_1003420_pt1 | contig 10421 bp, 12 predicted proteins | sample AraplaCvi_mMS_r2_2_FD_184286 | JGI IMG/M metagenome (GOLD analysis project Ga0209051, IMG submission 184286) | Arabidopsis root microbial communities from North Carolina, USA - plate scrape MF_Cvi_mMS_r2 (SPAdes) (version 2) | ecosystem: Host-associated > Plants > Roots > Endosphere | place... | reverse complement strand
GATGTCGATCTCGCCGAGCTTGGTGCGATAACGCATGGCAACGATGCGATATCCCTTCAACATGAGATAGAGAGCAGCGAAATACTCGGAGACATGGCCCCGGCGGAGCGCCCTTCGGCGGTCGGCGGCAGGAGGAGTCCTATCGCCCATCGCCGCCCTTCATGTCGAGGAGCCGCTGATAGAGTTCCTTCTTGGAGACGCCGGTCAGCTTTGACGCTTCCGCGGCAGCCTTGGAGGTTGGCAAGGTTTTGGCCAAGTCCGCCAAGATCGCATCGACATCGGCTGCTTCGACCGCCCGCTCGGGAGGCGGTCCGATGACCAGCACGATCTCGCCCTTGACGTTATCGACATCGGCGTAATGCGCCGCGAGCTCGGCCAGCGTCCCACGGCGAAACTCTTCATAGGTCTTCGTCAATTCGCGACAGACGGATGCCGCGCGATCGCCGCCGAGCACATCGGCGGCAGCGGTCAACGTAGCAGCAATGCGATGCGGCGATTCAAAGAACATCAGCGTTGCGGGAACTGCCTCGAACTCCGCCAACCGATCACGGCGGGCCTTGTCCTTGGTCGGCAGAAACCCGGCAAACAGAAAGGCGTCGTTCGGCAGGCCGGAACCGACCAAAGCCGCAAGCGGCGCGGAGGCGCCGGGAATCGGCACGACGCGATAGCCCGCCTCGATGGCGTTCTGTGCGAGGCGATAGCCGGGATCGGAGACCAGCGGCGTTCCGGCGTCCGAGACGAGAGCCACAGACTTTCCGGCCTCCAGCGCCTGCAAAAGCCGCGGCCCAGCCTCGTCGGCATTGTGTTCGTGATACGCATAGGGGCGGTTCTGAATGCCAAACCGGTCAAGCAAGACGCGGGTGACGCGCGTGTCTTCGCAGGCCAGGACGTCGGCGCCGGCAAGCGTTTCCAAGGCACGCAGCGTGATGTCGCCGAGATTACCGATCGGCGTCGCGACGAGATAGAGCGCCGGCTCCAATGGTCGTGCCGGAACGGACATATTGTGCAGGCGGAAGCTGCGTTGCCTGCCGCCATCGGCCATCACATCGTCATTGCTCAAGGTATCGATACTCATCTCTCGTTTCCGCTGTTATGGGCGAGACCCCGCCTTTCGGCAAGGCCGCAGCAATTTCTGTGTGCATTGCACCGGAAAACGGCAATTGCACTGGCGCGGCCATTTGCGCCTCTTGCAATCGGTCTCAAAATCCTGCCATTTTGCCTATCCACTCTACGGTCCCTTTTGGGCAAAGGCATTCCTTGCGGCGCGCAGCATGCGCGCCCAAGCAGTAACGGTCGAAAGCGGTAGCATCCCATGCGTATTACAATTGAGCGGTCCAACCTTTTGAAGTCGCTGAACCACGTGCATCGCGTGGTCGAACGCCGGAACACGATCCCGATCCTGTCCAACATCCTGCTGCGCGCCGATGGCCAGAACCTCGACATGAAGGCGACCGACCTCGATCTAGAGGTGACCGAGGCGACGCCTGCGAACGTCGAACAGGCCGGCGCCACTACCGTTCCTGCCCATCTTCTCTACGACATCGTGCGCAAGCTGCCTGACGGTTCCGAAGTCCTGCTGGCGACGAGCACAGACGGCGGCTCGATGACTGTCGCGTCCGGTCGCTCCAAGTTCTCGCTTCAGTGCCTGCCGCAGTCCGACTTCCCGGATCTCACCGCGGGCACCTTCAGCCACACTTTCAAGCTGAAGGCGACGGACCTCAAGATGTTGATTGATCGTACCCAGTTCGCGATCTCGACTGAGGAAACGCGCTATTACCTGAACGGCATCTTCTTCCACACCATCGAAAGCCAGGGCGATCTGAAGCTGCGCGCCGTCGCAACCGACGGCCATCGCCTCGCCCGCGCCGACGTCGAGGCGCCATCGGGCTCCGAAGGCATGCCGGGCATCATCATTCCGCGCAAGACCGTCGGCGAACTGCAGAAGCTCGTCGATGTTCCGGATGCGATGGTGACCGTCGAAGTGTCGGACGCCAAGATCCGCCTCAGCATCGGCCCGATCGTCATGACCTCGAAGCTGATCGACGGCACATTCCCCGATTACCAGCGCGTTATCCCGGCCAACAACGACAAGGAAATGCGTGTCGACTGCACGACGTTCGCGCAGGCCGTGGACCGCGTCTCGACGATCTCCTCCGAGCGTGGCCGCGCCGTCAAGCTCGCTCTCTCGGACGGCCAGTTGCTGCTCACCGTCAACAATCCGGATTCGGGCAGCGCGACGGAAGAAGTCGCCGTTGGCTATGACACGGACGCGATGGAAATCGGCTTCAACGCCAAATACCTGCTTGATATCACCGCACAGCTTTCCGGCGACGAAGCGATCTTCCTGCTCGCCGATGCGGGATCGCCGACGCTCATTCGCGACACCGCAGGCGACGACGCCCTTTACGTGCTGATGCCGATGCGCGTCTAGACGGGCGTCGCATTTGCCGTGCAAACTTTGCCAATTGCGACGTCAGGCCTTGTTTTTCGCTGCGACTGACTGCAATTAGAAAGCGGGCTGTTTTGTTGCATAACCAGGAGGACGGGCATGGCGTTGCGCCTAAAGGAACGGCTGGGCAAGAAGTTTGACGAAGAGATCCGCTTCTTCAAAGGAATGATGCAGGGGCCGAAAACCGTCGGTTCGATTGTTCCCACCTCCTCCATTACAGCCCGTAAGATGGCAAGCGTCATCAACCCTCACTCGGGACTGCCGGTCCTTGAGCTCGGACCCGGCACCGGGGCGATCACCAAAGCCATTCTTGGTCGCGGCGTGAAGCCAGGAAATCTGGTCGCCGTCGAATATTCGACCGACTTCTACGAACATCTTGTCCGGCTCTATCCGGGCGTGAATTTCATCAATGGCGACGCGTTCAATCTCGACAAGACGCTCGGCGCCATGAAGGATCAAACGTTCGATTCCGTCGTTTCCGCCGTGCCGCTGCTGAACTTTCCGATGCAGGCGCGCATCGCACTTCTCGAGAGCCTGCTCGACCGTCTGCCAGCCGGTCGCCCGGTCGTGCAGATTTCCTACGGCCCTGTATCGCCGATCATCGCGCGGCCGGATCGCTACCATATCCAGCACTTCGACTTCATCGTCCGCAACATTCCACCTGCGCAGCTCTGGATCTACCGGCGCGGCTGAACCGGTGTTCGGCCTCTACATCACGCATCCACAGGTGAAGATCGACCCTGACGTCCCTGTACCGAAATGGGGGCTGTCGGAGGTCGGCACTGCGCGTGCCCGCAAGGCAGCGGAACGCCGCTGGGCAAAGCACCTGCGCCGCATCGTATCCAGCGATGAGACGAAGACGATCGAGACCGCTGAGATCCTCGCAGCTGTGGCAGGGCTGACCGTCGAGATCGTCCACGACATGCATGAGAACGACCGCTCGGCGACTGGTTTCCTGCCCCCGCCGGAGTTCGAGAAGGCGGCCGACTGGTTCTTTACGAATCCCGAGGCAAGCTTCAAAGGCTGGGAGCGCGCGATCGATGCGCAGCGGCGTATCGTTTCGGCCGTCACCGATGTCCTCGCCTCGCATGATCCCGCCCTGCCCATCGCGTTTGTCGGGCACGGCGGCGTCGGCACCCTGCTGAAGCGTCATCTCCAAAGCCGGCCGATCGGGCGCGACGGCGATCAGCCTGCGGGTGGCGGCAATCTCTATTGTTTCAGCCTTGCAGATCAGCGCCTATCGTGCGACTGGACGCCTATCGAAGAGTGGCAGGGATGGATGTGAGATGGATGCACGCGAACGCCTGATCGTCGGGCTGGATGTTCCAACGCTTGGCGAAGCCGAAAGGATCGTCAACACACTCGGCGACGACGTGGTTTTCTACAAGATCGGCTATCAACTGGCCTTTGCCGGCGGCTTGGAATTTGCGCGCGACCTTGCCAAGAGCGGCAAGAAGGTCTTCCTCGACATGAAGCTGCTCGATATCGACAATACGGTCGCGTCGGGCGTCGAGAACATCGTCAAGATGGGCATGTCGATGCTGACGCTGCACGCCTATCCGAAGGCGATGAAGGCTGCGGTCGAGGCGGCGAAGGGCTCCGATCTCTGCCTCCTCGGTGTCACCGTGCTGACATCGATGGACGAGCAGGACCTGATCGCCGCAGGCTACGAGTATGATCCGCATACGCTCGTGCTGCGCCGCGCCGAACAGGCGCATCTCGCCGGCATGGGCGGCATCGTCTGCTCCGCGGAAGAATCTGCGGCCGTGCGCAAGATCATCGGCCCCGATATGGCGCTCGTCACGCCGGGCATCCGCCCTGCCGGCGCCGACAAGGGCGACCAGAAACGTGTGATGACACCGGCCGATGCGCTGAAGGCCGGCTCCAGCCATCTGGTCGTTGCCCGCCCGATCGTCAAAGCCGCCGATCCTCGCGAAGCCGCGCGGGCGATCCTCGCCGAAATGGCAACCGTCCTACAATAACCAAGCATGCCAGGGAGCACTCAGATGGCAAAAGCATACTGGATCGCACGCGTCGATGTTCGCGACCTCGAGCGTTACAAGGACTACGTCGCAGCCGGAAAGCTGGCATTCGACAAGTACGGCGCCAACTTCCTCGCCCGTGGCGGCGCGATCACCGAGCTTGAAGGCAAGTCCCGCGCACGCAACGTGGTCATCGAATTTCCCTCGATGCAGCACGCCGTCGATTGCTACAATTCACCGGAATACCAGATCGCCGCGAAAATCCGTCAGGAAATCGCCGATGCCGAGATGGTCGTCGTCGAAGGCATCTGAGACGAGTTCTCAGCGGTGAGAACTGCGGAGCGATGGCCCTTTTCGTCGCGCCGTGATTGGTCTAAGACGAAATCACATCGACCACACAACTGAGCCTTTCGAGGAGCCTGCCATGACCCTTGCCAACCTGCCGCCACTCGTCACCGTGTTCGGAGGGTCCGGCTTCATCGGCAGGCATATCGTTCGCGAGCTGGCAAAGCGCGGCTACCGCATCCGTGTTGCCGTCCGCCGTCCCGATCTCGCCGGCTTCCTGCAGCCACTCGGCAATGTCGGCCAGATTTCCTTTGTCCAGGCGAACCTGCGCTACCGCAACTCGGTCGATCGTGCGGTCGACGGCGCCGACTATGTGGTGAACTGCGTCGGCATCCTCCACGAAGCCGGCCGCAACACCTTCGAGGCGGTGCAGGAATTCGGGGCCCGTGCGGTGGCCGAAGCCGCGCGCGGCGTTGGTGCCAAGCTGATCCACATCTCGGCGATTGGCGCACATGCCCATTCCGACTCCGGATATGCCCGCACGAAGGGTCGCGCCGAGGCGGCGATCCACGCGATCAAGCCGGACGCCATCATCTACCGTCCGTCGGTGGTCTTCGGCCCCGAGGACAGCTTCTTCAATAAGTTCGCCGACATGGCGCGTATGTCGCCGATGCTGCCGCTGATCGGCGGCGGCAAGACGAAATTCCAGCCGGTCTACGTCGTAGACGTCGCCGAAGCGGTCGCGAAGGCTGTCGAGGGCAAGGTTGCCGCTGGCGAAACCTTCGAGCTCGGCGGCCCCGAAGTACTGACGTTCCGCGAATGTCTTGAAATCATGCTGAAGACCACCTCGCGCAAGAACCGCCTCGTGTCGCTTCCGTTCGGCATCGCCTCGATGATCGGCAGCATTGCCTCGCTCGTTCCGTTCATCACGCCGCCGATCACGGCGGACCAGGTGCGCCTTCTAAGGAAGAACAACGTCGTCTCGAAGGAAGCAGAAGCTGAAGGCCGCACGCTGAAGGGCATCGGCGTCACGCCAACTCTGGTGAACTCGGTCATCGGGTCGTACCTCGTGCAGTATCGTCCGCACGGCCAATACACTGGCTCGGGCAAGGCCGCCTAAGGCCACTGTCCACTTCTATCTAGGTGTGCCGCTCGCGGGATCGCGGGCGGCATTTTTCTTGGAAGAGTTTTCCGGAATCGCGCAAGTTGTGGATGCTTTTTTCTCTGTGCCGGCAAGGCACTCGTTGCATAAAAGCCGCACCAAAAAATTAGCGGAATTAACACCAAATTTAGCAGGAACATTTATTGCTATTTGTCATTCCACTGACTACACACCCCGCGCGTCTCCCAATGGACTAAGCGCCTTGACGGCGCGCTAACGACTTTTGAAAGGCTTTCTTCGATGGGTAGGTCAATCGCGCTTCTGTTTGCGTGCGCGGCGCTGGTTATTCTGGCAGGCTCCTTCATTGCACCCGGCTCGGTTGCAGCGGTGAAGGGCGAGTGCTCGCCAGCTTATGGCATCGATCCCTGCGAGACCGGCTCCATCAGCCGATGACGAAAAACCGGCGCTTTACGCCGGTTTTTTTGTGCCGTCAGACATCTGAAGTGTTTGTCACTTCGTCGGGCAATCCGCATTTGCGCGATCAGTGCGCAAATGCGGCAGTCAAAAGCTATCTCAGGCGATCGCCCCAGTCGCGGCCATGCCAAGCAGAATGGCGCCCAGAATGATGCGGTAGATGGCAAACATCGTAAAGCGGTTGCTGCGGATATAGGAGAGCAGCCACTTCACTGCCACGAACGCGACAATCGTCGAGACGACGAAGGCGATACCGAGGCTCGTCCAGTTCTCATTTGCGGCGCCGCCATCCTTGAATGTCTTCAACAGTTCGTAGGCGCTTGCAGCATACATGGTCGGGATGCCGACCAGGAAGGCGAATTCGGTCGCCGCAGCGCGGTTGCCGGTGCCGGCCAGCATGGCAACGAAGATCGTGGCGCCTGAGCGCGAGGTTCCCGGGAAAACGCCTGCGACGACCTGGGCAATGCCGACCAGGATGGCAACAAGCCAGGTGATTTCCTTGTGCGGGGGCCTACGCGCGGCGGCCCACTCGGCCAAGATCATCCAGACGCCGCCGATGATCAGCGCCCAGGCGATCGGTGTTGCGTTCTCCGGCAACTCGAAGCCGAGCTTCTTGACGATCAGCCCGAGGACGGCCGTGATCAGAAATGCGACAATCAGCTTGGCGGCATAGGCGCGGTTTCGCGGATCACGCCATCCGAGAACGAGATCCACGAGGCGCCGCCAGTAGATAATGGTGACGGCGAGGATGGCACCAGCCTGAATGACAATGTTGAACATGTCCGAGCGGTGGCCGAGCCATTGTTCCGCAATGATAAGGTGGCCAGTGCTCGAAATCGGCAGAAACTCGGTAATTCCCTCTATTATGCCTAGAATTATAGAGTTTACATATTCCATACATTCTCTCCGTGGAAATTTGGTCGGGCTGCGTGGGGGTTATGGCGGCCGTAAGTGACGAAGGCAGGGCGGGAAGGCAAAAATCGGTTTTGGCGCGTACACGTCCTTTGTCCAGGCGGTCGGCTGTCCGATTCGCTTGTATTGGAAGGACCAAACTCCTATAGCTTCAACGAATAAGTCATGACTAGGGCGCTATGATCATCGCGCTCCCGCAACGCACCCACAGCCATCAAAAATCCGAGAATCGATGCCCACGCTCTATCATCACCCCATGTCATCCGCATCACGCTTCGTTCGGCTGATCCTAACGGAGTACGGCTATCAGGCGGATCTGATCGAAGAACAGACATGGGAGAAGCGGCGGGATTTCCTCGCGCTGAACCCGGCCGGAACCTTGCCGGTGTATGTCGATGACAGCATGCGGGCGCTCTGCGGCGCCACAGTCATCTCGGAGTATCTCGACGAGACGCATGGCGTGCTCAAGCGGGATCGCCGGCTACTCGCAGAAGATCCGTTCCAGCGCGCCGAAATCCGCCGGCTGGCGGAGTGGTTCATGCAGAAGATGGAAACCGACGTCACTAGGCCGCTTGCCCGCGAGCGGGTCTACAAGCTGCAGATGACGGCGGACCAGGGAGGCGGTGCGCCTGACTCGAAGATCCTTCGCACGGCACGGGCAAACATCCGCCAGCATATGAAGTACCTCACATGGCTCGCAGGCTCGCGCCAGTGGCTGGCCGGCGACCGCATGAGCTATGCCGACCTGGCTGCCGCCTCCGCCGTTTCCATTCTCGACTATCTCGGCGAGATCGACTGGTCGGAAGCGCCTGTTGTCAAGGAGTGGTATCAGCGCCTGAAGTCGCGTCCATCCTTCCGGCCCCTGCTCACCGAACGCGTACGGGGCCTGACACCGGTGTCCCACTACGCCGATCTGGATTTCTGACGAGGGCCTTCGATGGCCACAGAAAACAAGGAACAGAAACGCCGCGACACCCTCACCGCCTTCGTTCGCTCGGAGGCGAAGGCTCTCGGATTCGATCTCTGTCGCATCACCCGAGCCGATGCAATCCCCGAGGCCAAGGAGCGGCTTGGCGAATTCATCGACGCCGGGCGGCACGGCACGATGGAGTGGATGGCGGAAACTCGCGACAGGCGCGGCGATCCGCGCACGCTCTGGAGCGATGTCCGGTCAATCGTCGTCTTCGGCCTCAATTACGGACCGGATGAAGATCCCCGCGAAATTCTGACGAAGCCCGACAAGGCCGCGATCTCGATCTATGCGCGCAATCGCGACTATCACGACGTCATCAAGGGACGGCTGAAGGAGATTGCGACGCGTTTTGCGGCGCGTGCGGGGGCGGACGTGAAGGTCTTCGTCGATACCGCGCCCGTGATGGAGAAGCCGCTTGCGGCCGCGGCCGGCCTTGGCTGGCAGGGCAAGCACACGAACCTCGTCAGCCGTGAACTCGGCTCGTGGCTCTTTCTCGGCTCGATGTTCACAACCGCGGATCTGAATATAGATGCCGCTGAAGTCGACCACTGCGGCTCCTGTCGTGCCTGTCTCGACATCTGCCCGACCAATGCATTCCCGGCACCCTATCAAATCGACGCGCGACGCTGCATTTCGTACCTGACCATCGAGCACAAGGGACCGATCGATCCCGCCCTGCGTCCGTTGATCGGCAATCGGATCTACGGCTGCGATGATTGCCTTGCCGTCTGCCCATGGAACAAGTTTGCCCATGAGGCGTCCGAAATGAAGCTGCAGCCCCGAGAGGACCTGAAGGAACCGACGATCGAGTTCCTGCTCAGCCTCGACGACGCCGCCTTTCGCGCATTCTTCAGCGGCTCGCCGGTCAAGCGGATCGGCCGCGACCGCTTCATCCGCAATGTGCTCATCGCTGCCGGCAATTCGGGCGACCGCCGCTTTGTCGAGCGATGTCGGGCGCTGTCGCTGGACCCCTCGCCCGTCGTACGTGGTATGGCGGTCTGGGCGCTTTCACGCCTTTTCGAGACTGGTGAATTCGCTGCCTTTGCGGCACAAAGGCCAGATGAATCGGACAGCGATGTCAGGGACGAATGGCGGCTAGCGGGAGCTGTATGATGGATGTGATGATTTTCGGCTGCGGTTTTTCCGGCAAGGCAATCGCCGAGGCTTTCATAGCTGATGGGGCGCGCGTAACCGGGACGACACGGACGGACGAAAAGGCTGCCGCTTTGCGTGGCCTCGGGATCAACGCGTTCCTTTTCGACGGCGAGACTCTGGGACAGGATCTGAGCGTCGCGATGCGCGATACGACGCATCTCGTTCAATCCATTGCTCCGCGGGAAAGCGGCGATCCGCTGATCGGGCTCGCAGGTGAGCGATTGCGGGAGATGATGCCGAAGCTCCAGTGGATCGGCTATCTCTCGACGGTCGGAGTCTACGGCGATCACAAGGGCAACTGGGTGACTGAAGACACGCCCTGCACGCCGGTTTCCGGCCGCTCAAAGGAGCGGCTGGAAGCGGAAGACGGCTGGATGGCCATCGGCGCAAAGAACAATATTCCGGCGGCGGTTCTCCGCCTTTCCGGCATCTACGGACCCGGCCGTAATGCGTTTTGCAATCTGGAGCGCGGCACGGCAAGGCGGCTGATCAAGAAAGACCAGGTCTTCAACCGCATCCGCGTCGAGGACATCGGATCTGCGACGCGGTTCCTTGCCGAGCGCGAGCTTGGCGGTATCTACAATGTCACCGACGATCTGCCCGGCCCGCCTCAGGATGTCATTGTCGAGGCCGCTCGCCTTCTGGGCGTCGAGCCCCCGCCGGAGCAGCCGTTTGAGACTGCCGAACTCACGCCGATGGCGCGGTCGTTCTACGGCGAGAACAAGCGGGTCTCGAACGCCAAGCTGAAAGCGGCAGGCTTTACCTTCACGTTCCCGACCTATCCGGCCTCCCTCGCGCAGCTGAAGCAAAGCAACAGCTGGCGAGGATAGGCAGCCTCAAGCCGACACGCCGAGAGCCTGTTCGGTCTTTGCTCTTGCGAGCGGTGGAAACGCCAGAGCAATCGCAGCCGCCCCGAGCCCAACGAGGGCGGATCCGATGAAGAGCCACGAGTAGTTGTGGAACGTGTCGAAGATCCAGCCACCGATCAGTGGGCCGAAGGCCATGCCGAGGCTGGAGAGCATCGTGGCGGCGCCGAAAACGGTGCCGATGATACGCGGTCCGAAATATTCCCGCGCCAGCACCGCATAG
>Ga0209051_1003412_pt1 | contig 10426 bp, 11 predicted proteins | sample AraplaCvi_mMS_r2_2_FD_184286 | JGI IMG/M metagenome (GOLD analysis project Ga0209051, IMG submission 184286) | Arabidopsis root microbial communities from North Carolina, USA - plate scrape MF_Cvi_mMS_r2 (SPAdes) (version 2) | ecosystem: Host-associated > Plants > Roots > Endosphere | place... | reverse complement strand
ACCATATCCAGAAGAGGTAGCGGAAAAGATGGTAGCGCAGTTCGAGGACGCGGGATACCGAGTTCCAACAGCCGGCACATTCCACACAGGTTCCTTCATCAAGGAATACGCACCATTTGTCTCGCCCAAAAGCATCTCGGCCGCGGTGTTTAAACTGATTGAGACCGCAGATGTTGACACCGTAGTGGTTTCTTGCACACAAATGCGAGCTGCATCAGTTATTGAAGAGTTGGAACGACAGACAGGAAAGGCGATCGTATCGTCTAATCAGGCGCTATGTTGGCATGCATTACGACTTGCTAAGTGCAATGACGTGATCGATGGCTGGGGGCGATTGTTCACAAAAGGGCTTTGAGATATACGAGAATCGACTGACGTCGTCCGATTTCCGGTAGAAGAAGTCAGTTTAATTAGAGACAAATTTCCATATCTGGGAGCGAAAATGAAAGCGTCAGGATTGGTACGCAAGACATTGTCGATTGGCGTCGCTACTTTTTGCGCGCTAGGGATCATCGCTACGAGTACTCATGCTGAGACCCTTAAGGAAAAGGTGGCCAGTCAGGGTAAGCTTACCATCGGAATTTGGGGTGCTTGGCCATATGGCATGGCATCTAACGACGGCAACGTGGCTGGCATATACCCGGAGGTATTAAAGGCTGTCACTGCATCGCTGGGCGTCAAGAATGTGTCTTTTGAAGTGATGGAGTTTGGCGCTCTCATACCAAGTCTCATGTCGCGGAGAATTGATGTCGTCGCAGGCGGCATGTACATCACTCCTGGCCGATGCAAGCAGGTCGCCTTCTCTGATCCCGTTGGAGGACCACAAGGCAATGCGGCGCTCGTAAAGGCAGGTAACCCGCTGAATATTCACGGGTATGAAGATATGGCAAAGAACAATGCTGTGCGTGTAGGCGATATCCGAGGCGCTGCATCTGTTGAGTATCTCACGTCTGCTGGCATCCCGAAAGAGCGTGTATTGCTATTCCCTGACAAGACTGCTGCAGTGGGCGCGCTTTTCGCAAACCGAATCGATGCGCTTGTATATGACACGGGAACTGCCCTAAGTATTTTGAAAGACCCGAACGTCAAGGGCTACGAGCGTGCTACGCCATTCAAAGAGGTCGTCAAAGGTAAGGAGATGAAGAATTTCATGGCGTTTGGCTTTAGACCTGAGGACGCAGAGTTTCGCGACTTATTCAATAAGAATCTCAAGGAGCGGGAAGCGGATGGCACGATCGAAAAAATCTTTACTAAATACGATTACAGTAGAACGGACGCGAAATCGACCGGTGTAACCACGAAGGAGCTCTGCGGAAGCGACTTTAAGTGAGATGGGCGCTAAGTTGTGACTGGGAGACGCTTGGTTATGACGTTTGTTCACCCCGGGCGGAGAATAAGCGTCGGCAATTGCATGTTGAGCCGCAATATGAAGGACACGTCTACCATGAGCAAATCGATGCATCGGAGCACATTCTGGCGACGTTCCTGACCGCGGTAGAAGAGGCGCTCTCGATGCGCTTCCTTGACGTCCGTACGGGGCGGTATAGGTACGTATGATTGCCCCTGTAGCATGCATTCGTTCAGTATGACGCTCTTCTGGTGAAAATGCCCAGCATGGGAGGCTCTTAATATGAAGATTTCCAGGCTCTGTGATTCCGCGCGCTGTTTTAGAGGCGTTGCACTCATTGTGTCGTGCCTCGGCATGTCCTGTGCTAATGCGCAATCCATCACGGAACGTTTTTTAAAAGAAGGGCGAATCACTGTTGGTATTCATAATCAACCTCCCTATGGATATATCGACACCGATGGCGAACTCGCTGGGTTTGGGCCGGAGATGGTAAAGGCGGTTCTCGGTCCACTCGGCGTCAAGAAGGTTGATTTCGTTATCATGGATTGGGGAGCGCTCATCCCAAGCCTTGTTTCCAGGAGAATTGACGCTATTGCGACTGGAATGGTCATTACTCGCGAGCGATGTAAGCAAGTGATTTTTAGCAATCCAAATGCTATGTTCGGAGATGCGGTGCTGGTTAGGGCAGGCAATCCGAAAAATATCCACAGCTTTTCAGACTTCGCAAAGAATCCCAGTCTTCGACTCGGCGGTGTTCGAAACACTTCCAATGTGGAGGATGCAATTAAGGCGGGCATCCCGACGGATCGCGTTCTCCTCTTCCAAACCTCGCAAGCAAGTATCGCTGCGCTATTAGCGGGTCGAACGGATGGCGACACTCAGAGTGTCGGGACTGCGACGCGACTCGTCCGCGACCCGAACTTGAAAGGGAAGCTCGAACTTGCCACGCCATTCGTCGGATTGATGGAGAATGGGAAGGAAGTCGGTCTTTATGATGCAATTGTGTTTCGGCCAGAAGATATAAGGCTGCGCGATGTTTATAACGAAAGCCTGAAGAAGAGAAAAACAGAGGGTGCGGTGAAAGAGGTGCTCATCAAGAATGGTTTTCAAGCCTCTAATGTCGCGCCGGACGACGTCACACCGAAGGGTTTGTATGATACCTGCCGATAATGGTTGCAAATGTAAAGGAATAGCGACAAATGAGTTTCATTGACATTATGCTTGGGATATATAAGGGGTTTGGTGTAACCGCGACGGTTACGCTACTCGGACTCCTTTATGCAATTCCGTTTGCGTTAGTTGCTGGGGTACTTCAGTACTATACGACGGGATTCTATCGTCAGTGTGTCACTGCCATGATTGAGTTTTGGCGTAGCTCTTCTGCTATCGTACTGCTTTATGCTTTTTATTACTCTTTGCCAGCATTTGGTATCAATCTCTCCGCGATTGCAGTCGGAGCGCTAGTTCTCGGGATGAATACTGGAGGGTACGGCAGTCAGTCGGTACGTGCGGCATTGCAAGCGCTAAATCGAGGGCAAGGGGAGGCGGGATTGGCTCTGGGGCTCAGTCGTTTCGATGTGCTGCGTCTCATTGAACTACCTCAAGCGATCGCTGCGATGATCCCGACATTCATCAACGAAGGGATTCAGCTGATAAAGGGAACGTCACTAGTTTCACTGATTACGCTTGCCGATATGACATTCCGCGCTCAGCAAATTGCTCAATTAAGCTACAACCCCGTTGGGGTCTACTCGGGACTTCTATTGTCATATTTGATCATTTGCTATCCAGTTACCATTCTTGGGCGACGACTGGAGAAATCGCAACAAATAAAAAGAAAGCGCTAAAGAAGAGATATAAGCGGCGTCGATAATCGGGGATCCTGAGCGGCAATCCGGAAGACAATAGTGACTAGAACCAGGCACTGTGTTGGCGTCTCCCTAAACTCGCTGGATACATCGATTCCGTCAGCAGTCGGGGCCACTTCTTCAGAAGGCCTTTAGTTAAATGTAAAGTGAAAAATGACAAGCGATAGGCGCGCGTATCCTTATTTTAGCCTTTGCTTTCGCATGTCAGCTTTTGGGAACCGCAATGAATAATTTGAGTTTGGGACGCCGAATGGCGCTGCTTGGCGTCGCCGCATTTTTGGCGTTCGGGGTCTCCGTGGGAGCGACCTCCGCAGAAACGCTGAAGGATAAAGTCGCGAGCAAGGGAAAGCTGACCATTGGCATTTATGGCGCCTGGCCGTATGGTATGGCGACGAACGATGGTGGAGTCGCTGGGATATTCCCTGAAATCTTGAAGGCTGTGACGGCATCGCTCGGAGTAAAGGAGGTCGCGTTTGAAGTGATGGAGTTCGGCGCTTTGATTCCGAGTTTGATGTCCCATCGAATCGACGTTGTCGCAGGCGGGATGTACATCACAGAAGCTCGTTGCAAACAGGTTGAGTTCTCTGAGCCCGTCGGCGGCGCACAAGGGAACAGCGCGGTTGTCAAAGTCGGCAACCCGCTGAATATTCACGGTTACGAGGACATAGCCAAGAACCCGGCGATTCGTGTTGGCGACATTCGTGGCGCGGCCTCTGTCGAATATCTCGCCGCCGCTGGTATCCCTAAAGACCGGATCCTTCTATTTCCCGACAAAACGGCTGCGGTGGGCGCGCTCTTCGCAAATCGCATTGACGCGCTCATCTATGACACAGGTACGGCTCTGAGTATCCTGAGAGATCCGAACGTGAAGGGTTACGAGCGCGCTCAACCGTTCAAGGAAGTCGTGAGGGGCCGGGAGATGAAACATTATGAGGCGTTCGCCTTTAGGCCGGAAGACGCCGACTTTCGTGATGCCGTTAATATGGGGATTTCGCAACGCGTTGTCGACGGCACTGTTGAGAAGGTCTTCGTCAAGTACTCGTTCAGCAAGGAAGACGCGAAGCCGACGGGTGTGACGACAAAGGAATTGTGCGGAAGCAACTTCCATTAAATCAAGTACGTCACGCACTATCTGGACGGCGTAGTCTATCCCCTACGACCGCCGCATTAAAAAGCGCATTTTTTTGAGTGAAGCATCGCAACAACAGCGGTCAATCGCTGCGCTTCAATGCGCAATGGCGTTGGATAAAAGTAATCCGTGTATGAATCGATCGAGTTCGTAAATCAATAATGCGGTGACGCTGTCCAGCTTTGCGAGAATCAAGGACATCAGCGGTTCGCAGAATTAGTCGGCCCTGCGGAATACCGAAGAGTAAGGCGTAGCAAGGCTTAGCAAGAATTTCGCTGCGTGCCGAACTCCAAGATAGAATATGAATCTGATTCGAATTCTGCGGAGATTTGAGGAACTTGCCGACGAGCACACCCGGACTTCTTTCGCAGCCGCCTGGAACGGATGATTGATCTTCGGCATCCACTGGCAGTGCTCCCTAGCCGGACGCCATGGAACAGCATTGAGGCGGCCTTGGCGCCTGTGCTTGCGCGCAAGGGGAAGGATGGCTGCAACGTAGTCGGCGAGGAGTTGTTCGGACCGACGCTGGCGGTGACCGGTGCGGGCATCAGTGCCGCAGGCCGGCCTCGACTTCCGATCCGGCTGATGGTCGGCCTGCTCTACCTCAAGCACGCCTACAACGAAAGCGATGAGTCGGTGTGCGAGCGCTGGGCCGAGAACGTGTACTGGGCAGTTTTTCTGCGGCGAGGAGTACTTCCAGATGCGGCTGCCGTGTTACCCGACCAACCTCGTGCGTTTCCGGCAGGCCCTGGGTGAGGCTGGCGTCGAGGGACTGGTGGCCACCACGATTGCTGCCGGCGTGCAAATGAAGGCGATCAAGCCGACTGAGTTTGAACGGGTTATCGTGCGACAGCACAGTCCAGGAGAAGGCCATCGCCTATCCGACCGACAGCCAGCTGCTGGAAGTGGCGCGGGCCAAGGTGGTTCAACTGGTCAAACGCGCCGGCATCTAGCTCAAGCAGACCTTTGCCACGGAAGGTAAGTTGCTGCGATTTCGCGCGGGAGGTTATGCGCAAGCCAAGCAGTTCAAAAGACTGAGAGCCGTGCTCAAGCCCTCAGCGCACCGTGCTCGGCCGCGTACTGCATGATATCGAACGCAAGATGGCGGTGCTCGCGGAGGATCAGCAACAGCGCCCTGTGTCCCTGGCTCGAGCGGGCGTGAAGAGTAGATGATACGTTCTGCGTGATTAAGCGCGCGAATCAACATTACTACGAATAAGTACCGCGATTACTACAGTTCACGCGGGTCTTGTTGCCCTTGCCGGTGACCTCGAGCCACCAGCACTTGACGCCTTGGGCATCGCGCCGGCAGAAGGAGGCGCCCACCGCCGTGCCGGTGACTTCCGCCGCGCGCAAGTTGCAGATCCTTCCGCGGACAACTTTCCTTCGCTGAAAGTAGGTCGTTGATTTTACTGAGGTATTGTCCGAATGCGATGGCATCGACTTGCGGATTGACGACATTGTTTCGGAATCGGTGACGACTTTCCTTTGCTCTACGCCAGGCTGCAGCACGTCTGCGACATGGTGATGAGCTACCTGTGCAACTTCGATGGTGCAACAAGCGGCCGAAAGCGGACCGTCAGTGCGGAAGGAAGCGCCGACTCGTGGTTGGTAGCGCAACCGAGTGAGCGGGCGTTGCATCGTGCAGACAACGATGGACGAACGCCCCTGGCTCAGGAACCTGCGGATTCCAAGTTAGAGATATGCAGTGGATGTTCCTGTGAATACTGCAGAGGAACACGCTTGACGTTGCAAAGCAACTCGTAGGCGATCGTCCCGGAGGCGTGACCAACCTCGTTCACGCTGATGCGCGGTCCCCATAGCTCGACGCGGCTACCGATGCCCGTTGACGGATGGTCGGTAATATCGACGGTAAGCATGTCCATCGAGACACGGCCGATGATGCTCGATGCATGCCCATCCACCATAACTGCGGTTCCCTCGGGCGCGGTGCGAGGGTAGCCGTCAGCATAGCCCATGGCGACCAAGCCAACTCGAGTGGGGCGCGTTGCGACAAAGCGTGCGCCGTAACCGAGTGCCTCACCAGGTCGAAGGTCTCGCACCGCAAAGACCTGGCTTTCCAGTGTCATGACCGGGAGCAGTCCATGTTCCTCAGACGGTATTGGGTCGGCGCCATACAGCGCAATACCTGGCCGCGCCCAATCCCGCCGAGCGTCTGGCCACGCAAGCACCCCCGCAGAATTGCACAGGCTTCTGTCGCCGGCAATTCCAGCTGTGGCGCTATCGAAGCGCTTAATCTGTGCCGCAGTGGCTTCCGACTCTGGCTCGTCCGCCCGTGCAAAGTGCGACATCAGGGTAATCTGCTCGACCTTGCCCGTGGAAACGAGCCGGGAATGCACTGCAGCGGCGTCCTCGGGAGCAAATCCTGCCCGCGCCATGCCCGTATTCAGCTTCAGCCACACCTGTACTGGGCTCGTCCAAGCGCTCAGTTCAATCATCCGCAACTGAGCTTCGTGGTGCACGACAATCCATAGCGCGAGCTCTTGCGCGACCTGCAGGTCCTGCGCGTCGAACATGCCCTCCAGCACCAAGATTGGCGCGTTGATTCCCGCCTCACGGAGAGCAACTGCTTCCTCGAGAAAGGCCACGGCGAATCCGTCGGCGATGTCGCTCAAGGCGTGAGCGCAACGGACCGCGCCATGCCCGTAGGCATTGGCCTTGAGTACTGCAAGTGCGCGACCGCCGTGAAGGGCTCTCAATCGCTTATAGTTGTGGCGAAGGGCGGCGAGGTTGATTTTGGCGAGAGCGGGGCGTGCCATGGTTTAGATCAAATCGGGAACGAGTGACTTCGGGTTGGACCGACCGGATTGACGGCTGTACCGGTCCAGCGACAAACCGTCGGTGCTAATTTCGGGCTGTCGGCCGCTGACGATGTCCGCAATCAGCTTACCTGAACCGCAGGCCATCGTCCATCCGAGCGTACCGTGGCCCGTATTGAGGAACAGGTTTGAGAAGCGCGTGCCACCGACAATGGGTGTACCGTCCGGCGTCATGGGCCGCAGGCCCGTCCAGAAATCCGCCCGCTTGATATCGCCGCCCGGGAAGAGGTCTCCTACCACCATCTCCAACGTTGCGCGCCGGCGAGGATTGAGTCGAAGATCATAGCCGCCGAGTTCCGCCATGCCGCCTACGCGGATCCGGTCGTCGAATCGGGTGATGGCAATCTTGTAGGTTTCATCGAGAACCGTCGATTGCGGCGCCAGCGACGGAATCACGAGGGGAATGGTCAGGGAATAGCCCTTAACCGGGTACACCGGGAGCTTCAGGCCGAGTGGCCTCAGGAACGTCGTCGTGTAGCTTCCGAAAGCCAGAACATAGCGGTCCGCAGTCAGAGTCTCGTGGCCAGTCCGTACGCCGACAATCTTTGTACCGTCTGTCAGCAGTCCGTCTACGGAGCGACCGAGGCGAAAGTTGACACCCTCTGCCATCGCCAGCCGTGCGAGGGCTTGCGTGAAGAGGTGGCAGTCACCCGTTTCGTCGTTCGGGAGGCGCAGACCACCAGTGAGCCGTTCGCGGGCGTGCGCGAGACCTGGCTCAACGCGGGCCAGGTCGTCAGGGCCGAGCACTTCATGCGGAACACCGCACGCCGCCAGTACGGCAACGTCTAGTGCGACTGCGTCAAGCTGCGCTTGGGTGCGGAACAGCTGAAGGGTGCCACCAGTCCGATGCTCGTATGAGATGCCGGTGTCAGCGCGCAGTTGTTGCAGGCAGCTCCGGCTGTACTCGGCGATACGCATCATGCGCTCTTTGTTGATGGCATAGCGCTCGGCCGAGCAGTTCTTCAGCATCTGCGCCATCCAGCGCAGCTGAAACAGACTTCCGTCGGGTCGGATTGCCAGAGGCGCGTGCTTCTCGAACATCCACTTCAGGGCTTTCAATGGAATGCCCGGAGCGGCCCAGGGCGTCGAATAGCCCGGCGAGACCTGGCCCGCATTTGCGAAACTCGTTTCTTGTGCCGGAGCGTTCTGCCGGTCGAGCAGCGTGACTTCCATACCGGCCTTGGCCAGGTAGTAAGCACTCGACGTTCCAATGACACCACCGCCTAAAACAATGACTTTCATGGCTTGCTGCTGATGAAGATGTTCTACGACCACAACGATGCCGTTTGCTAGCGCCGTCAAGAAGCTCGGTAGCCGGCGACCCCGTATAGTGCTTGCACATGCAATTGGGGGAGGCGAGCCAAGGGCCGTGCAGCCCTAGCTTCGCCTCCTACGCGTTAGCCGTTGCTCGGAAACGCGAACTGCGCCTTCTCGGTGACCTCGCGCTTTGGCCAGCGCTGGGTGATCGCCTTGCGACGGGTGTAGAAGCGCACGCCGTCCGGACCGTAGGCGTGCAAGTCGCCAAACAGGGAACGCTTCCAGCCACCGAAGCTGTGATAGGCCACGGGCACCGGCAGCGGTACATTGACACCGACCATGCCGACTTCGATTTCGTCGTAGAAGATGCGAGCCGATTCGCCATCGCGCGTGAAGATACACGTGCCATTGCCATACTCGTGAGCATTGATGAGCCGTACCGCTTCCTCCAAGCTCTTGACGCGCACGATGCACAGTACCGGCCCGAAAATCTCATCTTTATAGATGGTCATGTCCGTGCTGACATTGTCGAACAGCGTCCCACCCAGGAAGTAGCCATTCTCGTGGCCGGCCACCTTGAAGCTGCGACCATCGACCAGCAACTTGGCGCCGGCGGCTTCACCCGCTGCAATGTATCCGGTCACGCGTTCGAGCGCGGCGGACGTGACCAGCGGCCCCATGTCCAGTCCACACGAGGTACCCGGCCCAATCTTCAGGGCCTGGACTGCAGGAACAAGCTTCTCGATGAGAGCGTCGGCAATCTCGTCGCCAACACACACGGCAACTGAGATGGCCATGCAGCGCTCGCCGCAGGAGCCATATGCCGCGCCCATCAGCGCGTTGACGGCGCTATTCAGGTCAGCGTCTGGCATGAAGACGGCATGGTTCTTTGCGCCGCCCAGGGCCTGTACACGCTTGCCGCGCTTCGTACCTTCGGCGTAGATGTACTCAGCAATCGGTGTGGACCCCACAAAGCTCAGAGCTTTGACGTCGGGATGCTCGATCAGCGCATCCACTGCTTCCTTGTCGCCATTGACCACATTGAGGACGCCCTTGGGCAGGCCTGCCTTATAGAACAGCTCGGCAATCATGAGCGTCGAACTGGGGTCACGCTCGGACGGCTTCAGGACGAACGTGTTCCCGCAAGCGATGGCGAGCGGGTACATCCACAGCGGCACCATCGCCGGGAAGTTGAACGGCGTGATGCCGGCAACCACGCCCAGCGGTTGGAAGTCGCTCCAGGCATCGATGTTCGGGCCCACATTGCGGTTGTACTCGCCCTTCAGTATTTCAGGCGCGCCGCACGCGTATTCCACGTTTTCGATGCCGCGCTTCAGTTCGCCGGCAGCATCTTCCATGGTCTTGCCGTGTTCCTGACTGATGAGCTCGACAATGGCCTTTTCGTTCTCCTCCAGCAACTGCTTGAAGCGGAACAGCACCTGCGCCCGCTTCACCGGGGGCGTATTGCGCCATGCCGGAAACGCAGCCTTGGCAGTCAGGATGGCGTGGATTAGGGTGGCTGAGTCAGCCAGCAGAATCTGGCCGGTGACTTCTCCGGTGGAGGGGTTGTAGACCGACGAGGGGCGGCCTTCGCCTATGACGCGTTCGCCATTAATGAAATGCGGGATGGTGTTCATACTAAATCTGAAACGATGTTGGCTACTGAAGGGCAGGCGCCCGTATTGCCTCAGGCGAGGGTTTCAATGACAGCGCCGACCGCATCGAACATGGTGTCGAGTTCGCTGGTCGTGGTGTTGAATGCGGGGCCGAACTGGAGCGTGTCGCCACCGAATCGGACGTAGAACCCTTTCTTCCACAGCGCCAGACCGGCCTCAAACGGGCGGATGATCGCGTCCCCGTCACGCGGGGCCAGCTGGATGGCTCCGGCCAGGCCGCAGTTGCGGATGTCCACGACGTGCTTTGCACCGCGGATGCCGTGAATAGCTTGCTCGAAATGAGGGGCGAGCGCAGCGGCCTTCTGAAT
>Ga0209051_1003411_pt1 | contig 10434 bp, 8 predicted proteins | sample AraplaCvi_mMS_r2_2_FD_184286 | JGI IMG/M metagenome (GOLD analysis project Ga0209051, IMG submission 184286) | Arabidopsis root microbial communities from North Carolina, USA - plate scrape MF_Cvi_mMS_r2 (SPAdes) (version 2) | ecosystem: Host-associated > Plants > Roots > Endosphere | place: USA... | reverse complement strand
ACTGCACCAAAAAACGGAAGTCGGATCTTGGTCACCATCCGTCCGTCCGAACAGGGGCCGGCGGAAGTCGACCTTGCCTATTGGTCAAATGGCGATCAGTTCGGCGGAGAGGGCTGGCGCGCCTCCGATTCTTCGCCCGGGCACATCATCCAGTATGCCGAACCGGAGTTGAAGTGTTGGATGCCGATGCCCTCCGCCAACCTCGATCGCCTCTCGATGCCTTCACCCTGGGAAGGCAATGACGGCCCGCAGTTCGACGGATCCGGGATCTGAAAAGTCCCGCTGGGGAACTCCCCGAAAGGACGTCGGGCCGTCCGCACGACCCGGCGCCACCTGCAGACAGCGGTTGAGCGCGCAACAGGCCTTTCCCGTCCCCAACCTCAAGCGACCGAACAATCCCGAGCTTCGGCCACGCTCGATCAGGCCGGCATCATCAGGAAACAACCAGTGCTGCCCAGGCGCTATCGCCACGCCTTGGTGGGCGGCTCGCTGCCTTCCGGGAGCGGGGTCCGATACACCTGACCGCCACGCCGTCCCTGCAGTTCTTTCTTGGCGCGCGACAGCAGTTCCGGATCGGCAATCGCCCTTGCACCGGTTGCCGCCATCACCTTGGCGGCCGTGACCATCGCCTTGTGGGCGGCGGGCAGCTTGCCCTGGGTCACGGTCTGCCATGCATGGAACGGCGTGCCGATCGCCGCGGTCGCCGTCAGGCACTGAGCGGTAGGGACAACCCAGCTGACATCGCCCACATCTGTCGAACCGAAGAGCAGGCCGGGCTGATCCGGCAACGGCAGGATCCCGTCATGCAGGGATTTCGGATAATCGGCCGGCCCGCCAAAGGCTTCGGCGCTGGCGCGGACGTCGTCATCCGTTAACGCAGTGGCGCGCAGCCTGTCGGCGAAGTCGAAGTCCGCCGCGTCGAAGTCGGGGGCACCCAGTCTCTCGAACTGCTGATGCATCGCCTCCTCCAGCGCCCGGTTCGGGAGGATATTCGAAGTGGCGCGGTCGAACACCATCTCGACCTTCGTCTCCGTCATCAGCGCAGCCCCTTCGGCGATCTTGCGCACCCGTTCGAAAAGGCTGCGGACATCGCCAAGGCTCGGCGCCCGGACCAGGTAGAGACCTTCCGCGGAAGCCTGCACGACATTGGGAGAAATGCCGCCGGTCTGGGTAATCGCATAATGCACGCGGGCGTCCGAGGGCATGTGCTCGCGCATGTAGTTGATGCCGACATTCATCAGCTCGACGGCGTCGAGGGCGCTGCGGCCGACCTGCGGGCTCATCGCGGCATGCGCAGCGCGGCCGCTGAAGCGGAAATACGCCTGGATATTGGCGAGCGTCGAAGACGACATGACGGCGTTGTAGACGCAAGGGTGCCAGCAGAAGGCGGCGTCGAGGTCGTCGAATGCGCCGGCCCGCGCCATATAGGTCTTGCCCGACCCGCCTTCTTCGGCAGGGCAGCCATAATAGCGAACCCTTGCCTTGACGCCGCTTTCGGCGAGCGCATCCCGCAGCGCCACCGCGGCGAGAAGCGAAGCGGCGCCCAGGAGATTGTGATGGCATCCGTGGCCGTTGGCTCCCGGCTCGGCAGCCCGCTGTTCCGTGAGGCCAGCTTGCTGCGAAAGCCCCGCCAGAGCGTCGAACTCTCCCAGGAACCCGATGGTGACGTCACCCTCGCCAGCCTCCGCCATGAAAGCGGTCTTCATTCCTGCAATGTCGCGTGTGATCCGAAAACCTTCGGCTTCCATGGCGGCAATATGCTCCTCGACCGAGCGGAACTCTTCGAACCGCAGCTCCGGCATGCCCCAGACGCGATCGCTGAGATCGATGAAGGCCTGAGCCTTGGCGTCGGCGCAGCGTGAAATGTGGTCGGCGTCGAGAACGTCGTTGCGCCGCGTCGCTTCAGGCTTGTCGTCCCGCATATCGGTCATTCCTCGATCACTTGATATCGGCGCCCGCGCAGGCGAGCAGCACGGCCAGCCCGACCGACATTTCCGGAAGGGTCGTCGCCGGATCCACGTCGGTCCATTCCGTCAGCGAATGGGCGTCGCCGCCCTTGCCTCCCCAGGACAGGGTAACGGCCGGAACCCCGAGGCTCATGGCGACATTGGCATCCGTCGAAAACGAGCTGAACACCGGCGTCTGACCGATCGCCGCGATGGCCGCGGCCGCGGATCGCGTCAGCTCACCGTCGGCGGCGCCCCCGGCAGGCCGGTCGCCGATCAACGCGATCTCGACTGCGATAATCCCCTTTTCGATGGAGCGGCTGTCGTTCTCGACATGGCAGGACTGCAGCACGATCTCGCGAAAACGGGCATCGAGATCGGCAAGCTCGAAGGCCGAATTGGAACGCAGGTCCACCATCAGCGAAACCTCTGCGGGGATGGCGTTGACGGAACTGCCGCCCTTGATGACCGTGGAACTGCACGTGGTCTTCGGGTCGTCCGGCAAGGAAAGGCGCCCCAGTTCCACAACCGCGCGGGCTGCGGCAATCATCGGATTGACGATGCCGTGATCGGCAAAGCTATGGCCGCCCGGCCCCCGGAACGTCACCCGGTAGCGCTTCGACCCCGTTCCCGCGGAAACGACGGTATTGGCCGGCGTCGGGCCATCGAGGCATACGAGAGCCGCAATGCGGTCACGATAGGTGCTGTTGGCAAAGAAGTGCCGCATGCCGCGCAGGTCGCCCTCGCCTTCCTCGCCAACACTCGCCAGAACCAGAATGTCGTCCCTAGTCTCCATTCCGACAGCATCGAGTGCGCGAAGGTAGGCGAGGATGACGGCAAGGCCACGGGTATTGTCGCCGACGCCCGGCGCGGAAAGGCGAAAGCCCTCGCGCCGGACGGTAACATCCGTCCCCTCTGGAAACACGGTATCGAGATGAGCGGAAACCGCGATCATGCGCCCGCCGGATGCCTTGCCCCGGCGGACTCCGGTGACATTGCCGATGGAATCGATCGCCACATCCTTGAGGCCGGCAGCTTCCAGCATGTCCCGGTATGCCTGCCCGCGGACCTCTTCCTTGAAGGGAGGTGACGGAATTTCGGTGAGCGTCACGAGTTCACTGATGAAACGCTCATGCGTCTGGGCGAGAGAGTTCATCGCCGCGCCAAAAGACGCGCTGGCGAGAAGCGCCGGGATCGCAGTGTCTCCGGCGGGCGGGGCAGTTTCAGAGGTTTGCATGGTCAGGCCGCTTCGTTGAGATGACAGGCTGAAAGGCGCCCAGGGCCAATCGCCTTGAGTTCGGGAACGTCTCGCTTGCAGCGATCCATCGCGCTCGGGCAGCGCGGATGGAATGGACAACCGGATGGAGGATCGAGCGGCGACGGCAGCTCGCCCTGGATCGGCTTGTAGTCGCGCTCGCCGGCTTCGAGCACCGGCAACTGCTCCAGCAACAGCCGCGTATAGGGATGGTTGGGCGCGGAAAACAGGGCTTCGGTCGGCGCGATTTCCACCACACGGCCGAGATACATGATGACCACCCGGTCGGAGATATGTTCGACGACGCCGAGATTGTGCGAAATGAACAGATAGGTCAGGTCCAGCTCGTCACGCAGATCCATGAAGAGGTTCAGCACCTGGGCCTGGATCGACACGTCGAGCGCCGCGACCGCCTCGTCGCAGATGATCAGCGACGGCTTGACCGCGAGAGCACGGGCAATGCCGATGCGCTGCCGCTGACCGCCGGAAAACTGGTGCGGATAACGATTGGCATAGGCGCCGGAAAGCCCGACTTTTTCCATGAGGTCGACGACATAGGCCCGCTGCTCGGCCTTGCGGATCAACCCGTGGGCGACCGGCGCTTCACCGATGATATCGATCACCCGCATGCGCGGATTGAGCGAGGCGAACGGATCCTGAAAGATCATCTGGACGCTCAGCGCAAAATCCCGGCGCTGGTCCGGTGTCATCTCCGCGGACGAAACGCCCTTGTAGCTGATGGTGCCGGCGCTGATGCTGCTGATGCCGGCGATCATCCGGGCCACCGTGGACTTGCCGCAGCCGGACTCGCCGACGATCCCGACGACCTCCCCCTTTCCGATGGAAAGATCGATACCCGCAACGGCGCGCACGTCGATCCTCTTGACCCCGGCGCCAAAGAGGTTGGCGATGTGCCCGGCGACGCCGACCGGCTTGGTGAACGTCTTGGCGAGGGATCGCAGTTCCAGCATCGGCTCCTGCCGGCCTTTTTCTGTCGTCATATCCTGTCTCATAGGGCTGGGTTCCAGCAGCGCACCGATCTGCCGCCCGGCAACACGGTCGGTTCGGGCGCGACCAGGCATTCGGGCGTCGCCTTCTCGCATCGTTCGCGAAAGGCGCAGCCCTTAGGCAGGTTGAGCAGCGACGGCGTCATGCCCTTGATCTGGTGAAGTCTGTGGCCACGCGTGGCATGCGAAGGAACGGAATCGATCAGCCCTTGCGTGTAGGGGTGCAGAGGCCTCTCGATCACATCCGCAGTGGTACCTGTCTCGACGATGCGGCCGGCATACATGACCGAGATACGGTCGGCGAGACCGGCAACGACCGCGAGATCGTGGGTGATCCAGATGAGCGCAGTGCCGGTCCTGCGGCAAAGCTGCTTCACCTCGTAGATGATCTGGCCCTGGATCGACACGTCGAGCGCGGTCGTCGGCTCGTCCGCGATGATGAGCTTCGGTTTGTTGATGAGAGCGATGGCGATGGCGATACGCTGCCGCATGCCGCCGGAAAGTTCGTAAGGATAGGCTTTCAGGCGCTCGTCGGGAGATGGAATACCGACCTGCACCAGCGCATCCCTCGCCCGCTGACGGGCTTCGGCCGTGCTGACTTCCGCATGAGCCTGGACCGTTTCGATCAGCTGCGTGTCGATGCGCAGGACAGGATTGAGGGTCATCGAGGGATCCTGGAAGATCATCGCGATGTCGTTGCCGCGCAGTCGCCGGCGTGCCTCCTCACCCATCGAAACCAGGTCGAGGCCGTCATAATCGATGCTGCCGTCCACGATACGGCCAGGCGGATCGATCAGACCGAGAATGGAGAAGCCGGTGATCGACTTGCCGGAACCGGACTCGCCGACAAGCCCCAGGATCTCGCCGCGACCGAGTTCGATATCGACGCCGTCGACCGCTTTCACAACGCCTGCTCTCGTGGCGAAATGGGTTTTCAAGCCCTTGATCGAGAGCAGTGGCTCCTGTCGCGTCATCGCGGTTGCTTGCATGCTGCTCACGTCCATCACTGGGCATTCCTCGGGTTGAGAATGTCGCGAAGATGATCGCCCACGAGATTGATGCCGACGATGGCGAGGGCCAGCGCGATACCCGGGAAGAACGAAATCCAGTACTGACCGGACAGCATGAATTCGAAGCCGTTGGCGATCAGCATGCCGAGCGACGGTTGCGTGACCGGAACGCCGACGCCGAGGAAGGAAAGCGTCGCCTCCAGTGCGATGGCGTTCGCAAGATCGATCGTCGCGATGACGATCAGCGGCGGAAGACAGTTCGGCAGGAGGTGGCGGGCGATGATGCGCCGCCAGCCGAGCGAAAGGCAGCGGGCGGCAAGAACGTATTCGCGATTGCGCTCGACAAGGGCGGTGCCGCGGACGGTCCGGGCAAAATAGGCCCATTGCACGACGATGAGCGCGATGATCACCTTGTCCAATCCCTGGCCGAGGACCGAAAGCATGACCAGCGCCACCAGGATCGCCGGGAAGGAAAGCTGGATATCGACGATACGCATCAACAGGGCATCCAGCCAGCCGCCGAAATAGGCGGCGCAAAGGCCGACCGTCGAGCCGATCAGGAGCGATACGGTTACCGACAGGAAGGCAACCAGCAGGCTCGTCCGCATGCCGTAAAGGACGGCGGAGAGGACGTCGCGGGCCTGACTGTCGGTGCCGAGCCAGTAGGTGATGCCGCTGACCTCGGCGGCGCTGCCGGGCGGCATCTGCGAATCCAGAATGTCGAGCGAGCCGATATCATAAGGGTTCTGGGGCGCGATCCACGGCGCCGCGACGGCAGGGATCGCAAGCAGGATCATCAGGATCAGTCCGGCCATGGCCAGCCTGTTTTCCCTGAACTGAACCAGGAAGCGGCGGAAGGGCGATTCCTCGACATCCGCAGTGGGTGAAACGGTCACTGGCGTGCTCATCAGTCGCGCACCTTTTCGCGGGCACTCGGGTCGATCGCCATGTAGAGGATGTCGATGACGAGGTTCAGGATCACCAGGAAAAACACCATCATGACGAGGTAGGCGACGACCACGGGGCGATCGAGGGTGATGATGGAATCGATCAGCAGCTTGCCCATCCCGGGCCAGGAGAAGACGCTCTCGGTGACCACCGCAAACGCAATGGCCTGGCCGAATTCCAGACCCGCGACGGTGACGATCGGGATCAGGATGTTCTTCAGCAGGTGGACGTTGAGAATGCGGGAGGGGCGCAGTCCCTTGGCGCGGGCGAATTTGATGTAATCCATCGGCAGGACCTCGCGGGTAGCCGCTCGCGTGACGCGGATGATCAGCGCGGCCTTAGCAAGGCCAAGCGTCAGCGCGGGCAGCGCCAGATGCTGCCAGCCGTCGAGCGTCAATATGCTGAGCGCGACCGGGCCGACATTGACGGTTTCTCCGCGTGCGGAGGCCGGCAGGATACCGAGATAGACCGCAAACAGCATGATCAGCATCAGGCCGATCCAGAAATTCGGCAGGCTGAAACCGAGGATCGAGCCCGTCATGATCGCCTTGCTGGACGGAGCCTTCGGCCGCAGCCCCGCGAGAATGCCGAGGGGAACGCCGACGACGACCGAAAACGTCATGGCGACGACCACGAGTTCGACGGTTGCGGGCATGCGTTCCACGATCAATTGCAGCGCCGGCTGGCCGGTGAGAAAGCTGCGGCCGAAATCGCCATGCACGGCATTGCCGAGAAACGTCAGGTATTGAACCCATATCGATTGATCGAGGCCAAGCGCCTTGCGCAGCGCCTGCCGTTCGATCTCCGTCGCCTCGGGGCTGACCAGCATCGAGGTCGGATCGCCGATCAGGTAAAGGCCGACAAAGACCAGTACCGACATGACGAGGATCACGCCGATCGCCTGAAACAGCCGGTTGATGATGAAAACGGGCACTTGCCTGTCCTTCTTTCGCATATTCCGGCCTGCTCGTCGCCAAGCAGGCCGGAACTTTGATTTACTTCGCGGACGTGACGTCCTGAGGCAGGGTATACTGATCGGCGCGGGCAGCGTAGCTCAGACCCTTGCGCAGCGCCCAGACCGGCACTTCGAAATGAACCGGGATGATGCCGTAGTCGGACAGAACCATCTCGTCTGCCTTCTGCAGCAGTTCTTTCCGGGCTTTGTCGTCCATCGTGGCGGATGCCTTGTCGAGAAGCGCGTCGAGCTCCGGATTGGAATAACGCCCGCCATTCGACGTGCCCGACCCCTTGGACGGCTCGCGGGTTCCGACCAGCGACCGCAGCGTCGTGGACATCTCCCCGGTGGAATTCCCCCAGGCGGCGAGATAGGCGCTGTATTCGAAATTGTCGCGGCTCTTGAAGAAGACAGGCGGAGCAGCAGCGGCGACTTCGGCCTTGACGCCCGCGCGCGTCCACATGGCAGCGATCGTTTGCGCCACGCGGGCGTCGTTGACGTAGCGGCCGTTCGGCGTGCCGAGCGTGATCTGGAAGCCGTTGGGATAACCCGCTTCCGCAAGCAGGGCCTTGGCCTTGGCGGTATCGACCGCCGGTGCGGCCTGGCGTGCCTTGACCGCGCCGAACATCGGCTCGGGCAGCAGGTCTCCGGTGGCGACGGCGACGCCGCCCATCACCCGTTCGGCGATCGCCTTGCGATCGATGGCCAGCGAAAGCGCTTCGCGGACCCTTTTGTCCATCAGCGGGTTCTTGTTGCCCTGGCCGGGAATGCCGGGGCTCGGTTCACCCTTCTGGTCCAGGGCGATATAGACGATACGCGTGCCGGGGGCTTCCGCGACCGAGAGCTTGGGGTTCGTCTTGAACTGCTCCAGATCCGTCGTCGGCGGGTCTTCCATCATGTCGATGTCGCCGGAGAGGAGCGCGGCAGCGCGGGCCGCCGGATTGGTCATCGGGCGATAGATCACCTTGTCCCATGCCGCCGGCTTGCCCCAGTAATTCGGATTGCGCTCCAGAACCAGGTCCGCACCCTTCTGCCAGGAAACGAACTTGAACGGACCGGTGCCGACAAGCCCCTCGCCACGGTTGAACTCGACGGTCGTCTTGCCTTCCGGAGCCGGGCCGGATGCTGCCGCCTTCGAGAGGATCGGCAGGTTGGCGATGTCGGTAACCAGCAGGGGATAGGGCTGCTTCGTGGTGATACGCACCGTGTGCGCATCGGCCGCCTCCACCTTGGCGATCTGGCGGGTGAACAGCGTGAAAGCCGTCGGGCTGTTCGGAACCTTCGGAATGCGGTCGAACGTGAAAACCACGTCATCGGCGGTCAGCGGCGAGCCGTCGGAGAATTTTGCGTCCTTCCGCAGTGAAAATTCCCAGACAGTGTCGCTGGCCGCTTTCCAGCTCGCGGCCAGCGCCGGCTGCGGCACCAGCTTGGGGTCCATCATCACAAGCGGATCGAACATGGCGAAAGTCACCTGCATGTTCGGTACCAGAACGTGAAACTGCGGATCGAGCGAGGACGGTTCGGACTTGACGCCGATCTTCAGATCCGCCGCGGAAAGAGACAATGCACCCATAAGCAGGAAGGCTGCCGAAGCGGCCAGCCTGGTTTTCACGAAATTCATGGTTCACTCCATTTTCTGTCTTCGTTTTTGTGTTTCTTCGAAGACGTTCCCATTTACCGATTGGCCCGGATGGGCCGGTTATTGGATGCGCAGGGTCCTCTCGACCCCCGCCATGACTTCACCGACGTCGATTGCCGTTCCAAGCGACCCCGCGAGTTCGAAGAGCGGTTCGGCCGCTGCCGCATGGCCGCTCCAGGCACAGCAGGTCTGGAACTTTGCCAACAGGTCGGCGCCGTTCAGCGGGTTCTCCGGCGAACCTTTCGGATGGCTGACCGTCGCCTCCATGATCCCGCCGTCTTTCCGATAAACCCGCGTGGTCGCCTTGAAATTCGCACCGTCGACCATCAGGGCATTCTCGTAAGCGACCAGGCGGATACGAGGCAGCCAGGCGGCAATCCGTTCATCCCGCACGCCGTGCGGCGTGAAATGCCCGAGTTCCAGCGCTCCGTCGCTCAGCATTCGTGCCAGGCAATAGGTGCCGCTGAACCGCGCCTCCATTTCATCGACGGGACGGTCGAAGCGCAGGTTCCGTTTTGCCATTTCCGGCAGAAACGTCTCGATCCGGTCGATCGCCTCCGGCAAGAAGCCCGGTTCGTTCCGCAGGATCTCCAGGGCATCGACGCTGCGATGGATCGCTCCGCAGCAGGGAAAACGCTTTGCGAGCAATCCGCTCGTCTCGATTTCCAGCGTCTCGCCGAGATGGTCGATCATGACTTCGGCATCGATATTGCCCGCACCGGTCAGCGCCGCAAAACCCCAGTCGCCGGCAAGCGGGTCGTCATTGGCTCCGATACCGGCCATGGCGAAACGGGCCGCTAGAACGGCGTTCTTGGCTGCGAGCCCCGCATGGATCGGCTTCATCATCGAACCGAACTGCAGCTTCGAACCGGCTGCCATGCTTGTTGCCGCGCTCATTGCGGCGAGCACCTGGTCCGGAGTGGCGCCAAGCAGGCGGGCGCAGGCCCCGGCAGTGCCGATAGCGCCGATCGTCGAGGTCGAGTGCCAGCCGCGCTCATAATGGGCAGGCTGCATGAGACGGCCAATGCGCCCCTGAAGCTCCAACCCGACGATGAATGCGTCGATAAGCGCGGTCCCACCAATCCCCCGGCCATTCACCAGCGCTAAGAGCGCCGGGGCCAGAACAGCCGTCGCATGGGTAAACGCGGGCGCGAAATTGTCGTCGAAATCAAGCGCATGGGCCGCGGTCCCGTTGATCAGGGCCGCATAGGGTGCGCTCATCCTGCCAGACGCTCCGAACGCGAAACATTGCCCCGATCCGTCTTCCGCGACGGCGTTGATGACGGAACCGGTCGAAACGTCGTTCATCCCGGCGATCATGCACGCGGTGATATCGGAGAACGCATCTTCACCGCGGAGATAGGCAAGCGGACTGAAATTGCCGGCGCTGGCCGCCCACTCGGACATTATCCGGAATGGTTTTCGGTCCTCGCCCATTTGACGGGCCCTCTGCGCCGTGACCGTGTTCATCGTCGTTCCCATCCAGCATTATCGCCGGTTATTGGGGTCGATCTTGGCCAAAGCGACTGGTATCGGCAAGAAACTAAATGGTCGCCTATGATGAATTTTGGTTATAATGATATCGCAGCGAGCACGTCGAAATTTTTACAATCCTACTCAATCCAACGACGGAGCTGCCTTGCTTCGGGACGAAGTCGACATGAGAAGATCTTT
>Ga0209051_1003405_pt1 | contig 10439 bp, 9 predicted proteins | sample AraplaCvi_mMS_r2_2_FD_184286 | JGI IMG/M metagenome (GOLD analysis project Ga0209051, IMG submission 184286) | Arabidopsis root microbial communities from North Carolina, USA - plate scrape MF_Cvi_mMS_r2 (SPAdes) (version 2) | ecosystem: Host-associated > Plants > Roots > Endosphere | place: USA... | reverse complement strand
CAAACTGGGGTTGCTTCAGCAGCTCGCTGCATCCCTCAACGTGAGCATCGACCAACTGCTCGGGGCGGAGCCGCCGAGCCGTCGCGCGGCCCTGGAAATCGAGCTGGAACGGTACCAGCGCGGACCCCTCTACGAGTCGCTTAACCTGCCCAAAATCCGCATCAGCTCGCGGCTTCCGCTGGATGTTCTGGAGTCGCAGGTGGGGCTGCTTCAGGAACTCGAACGCAAACTCAACGAGCAAGTCGCGACGCCGGAAGAGGCCCGCCGCGCGAACGGCGAGTTGCGTGCCATGATGCGTGAGCGCGGTAACTATTTCCCCGAGTATGAAGCCGAGGCACAGAAGGTCCTCAAAGGGGTCGGGTACACCACCGGTCCGCTCAGCCAGCACGTCATTGCTGACATCGCCGAGAACCTTGGTTTCTCCCTCCATCACGTGGGCGATCTGCCGCACTCGACGCGGTCCGTGACGGATTTGAAGAACCGCAGAATTTATCTGACGCAGAACCAGCGCCAGGATCACGATCCCCGCTCAGTCCTGCTTCAGGCGCTGGGTCACTATGTCCTGGGGCATGAAACTCCGCGGAATTATGGGGACTTCCTGGCGCAGCGGGTGGCCACCAACTACTTCGCTGCGGCATTGCTGCTGCCGGAGCAGGCCACGGTGGAGTTCCTCCAAAAGGCCAAGGCCGCCAAGGAAATCGCTGTGGAGGACATCCGCGACGCCTTCGCTGTGTCCTACGAGACCGCCGCGCACCGGTTCACGAACCTGGCCACCAAGCACCTGGGCATCACCACGCACTTTCAGAAGACCCACCAGTCGGGCATCATCTACAAGGCCTACGAGAACGATGGCGTGACCTTCCCGCAGGACCACACCGGGGCGATCGAGGGCCAACCGTCGTGCAAAGCGTGGACATCCCGGGCCGTTTTCGATGTGCCGGACAAGTTCAGCGCCTACAGCCAGTACACGGATACGCCGTCGGGCACGTACTGGTGCACGGCCCGGACGGAGCGCTCGGCAGCCGGTGAATTTTCTTTGAGCATCGGGGTGCCCTACCAGCACGTGAAGTGGTTCCGCGGCCGGGAAACGACTGCCCGTGCCACATCCAACTGCCCGGACCCGAACTGCTGCAAGCGGCCGCCTGCCTCGCTGGCGAACGAGTGGGCCGGCAACGCATGGCCTTCCGCCCGGGCCCACTCGCACCTGCTTGCCGCCATGCCTCCCGGCGCGTTCCCGGGCGTGGACGAGACCGAGGTCTACTCCTTCCTGGCGGCGCACTCCGAGCGCTGACCCCCACGCTCTATCACGTCCCGCGTGTTTTGGCTGGACGCTCGCTCACGTTCCGGGTGTTTGGGGGTGACGCTTGCTCACGTTCCGGGTGTTTGGGGGTGACGCTTGCTCAGCAGCGTTCGGAATCGGAGTCTCCGCTGCCATGCGGGCGACTAGTTGGAATGGTTTGTCCTCAATGCTAAAGAGGTGGCAGGGTGACCAGCTTTTTGATCAATCGCGCACCAGGTTCGCGGTCGTCCCGCTGCTGAACGTGTGAAGACGTGGTAAGCCCACGTCATCGGCGGGACCGCAAAGCTCGGGCGTGGACAGCTGGAAGAGTGCATCTGCCAAGAAATCGCGTTCCTGCGGGTTCAGTGCAATATCTTCGCGTCCCTGCAGCTCCTCCGCCCATGCGCAAAGATCATCTGCACTGATCTTCCCAGCCCAGAATTCGTCAAGGGCGTGGCCGATATCCTGAGCGAAAGCAGTGGCTAGCTCCTCTTGGGAGGACCATTCAAACGTCAACAATCGAACTGACAACTCGGCTAATGGACGACGCAACTGTATGAGGTCATAGAGCGCTTCGCGTATTTGATCCTGCGACACCACGGAAGTTCCCCTTCGGTCCACTAACCGCGGAAATCATCCCAACTGGCTGGAAGTCATTCACACTACTCGGCGTCCGTTAAGGGACCGATGCTTGCGGGAGCATTACTGCCGTGGACATTCCGGAAGTCCGTCGCAGTAATTTCTAGATACATGACGGCACTCGAACCACGACTGGAAGCGTGACGTGTTGAACTGGAACGATTAAACCTACGGCTAGATTTATTGCGTGAGTTCTCTTGTTGAAGAAGCCCTAGAGGTGCTTCATGCGGCCAAGGTTCCTCTGGCTCCGGGCTTATCGCCATGGCAGCTCGAGGATGTTGAAGAGCAGTTCTCGTTCGAGTTCAGTCCTGATCATGAGCAGTTTTGAGTCTGGCGATGCCTATAGGCCCTGACTGGGTTGATTGGCTGGGCGACCCCGTCGGAATTCAGAAGAAGCTCGACTGGCCGCACGATGGCGTGTTGTTTGACGTTCGGGAGAGTGCTTTCTGGCCTGAGGAATGGGGCGAGCGGCCAACCGAAGTTGAGGAAGCCCTCCCAGCGGCAGGTCAGCGATTGCGCACGGTGCCTGTCCTCGTCCCGATCTATTCGCACCGTTTCGTGCCCGCAGCTCCTGCACTCGCCGGCAGCCCGGTTTTTTCCGTGTATCAAACTGATGTGATCTACTACGGCAGCGATCTCGCCTCCTACTTTCAAAGAGAGTTCTTCAACACTGCTGACCGAAAATCATCCCCGCATCGCATCGAGTTCTGGTCTGACCTGGCAGAGGGCCGGTGGATCTAAAGGCGTCTGCTAAGGGAAGCGTCGGGTGGGCAAAACTTGATCGCGGACTTCATCGAAGCCTGGAAAAAACTGCACAACGAGGCAGTAGGAAGGTGCACCGTGAAGGATCCCGTTGCGGAGCATGCTACCGAGACCGTCGTTGCGGTGATCCTCCACGACGAAAGCGTTCCCCAGCTGGAGTCAGGCACAACACTCAACGGGGCTCCCGGCGTCCGGTGAAAGATCGTTACCCGGACACATCTACCGGCCGGGATGCGGCCAAGTGACCAAGTTCAACTGGGCGTAGACAAGCTGTGCTGCATTCCGGCTCCCGCCGCGTTACTCTATCGTCAGAGTCTTTTGGCGATACGGGGGCGTCTTATGAATGAAGGCAACACCGCTTTTACAGTTGCCTTTCCCGAGGCTAAAAGAACGAGAACGGCCAGCACCTTGGCCACAGCTTCCTTCCTGGTGTTCTGGATTCTGTGGGGTATCGATTCTTTCGGGGGTTCGGATGTCCCGGACCTTCCGTGGTTCAGCCTAAGGCTCATCTCATTCGCGCTGTTCGTGGCATTTTCCATTTACGGGTGGCGGAAGCAGAAAGAGCTTGCACCCCTCATCAACCAGCGATTCGCCGCAGAGTTTGCCGCGCACACCAAAGAGGACTACCCAAAAGACGTTGACATCTTGAAAGTACAACAGTCTGTGGCTGTTATGAGGGCGGACGGATCAGTGCGCCTCTGGGGCGTGAAGCGTAAGAAGAACGTCTTCAACGTGTTCCCCATGACCTGAATCATTGCACACCCGGAATCTTCACCGGGGCGGGGTGTCGAATTCGGCATGCTATCGCTGGAGGCTCCAGGAATACTTACTCGTGGACTGCATGATCAGGTATGGATACGTTGCGCCAGTAATCGACGGGCATCCATACATGGACTTGGACGCCTGACAGGTCAGCGGCCGCACGGATGAACTCAGACCCTGTTGTCGATGATTGGGCAAGATCCGGTCGATGATCTTCCCGTCACAGAATTCATGGTCTTGCTCGTCAGTCTGCTGGACTTCTAACCCCGTAAGCAGAAATACGCCATCCCTAGTACGCCTCGGTAGCCTTCTTCATATGCAGCGCGCTGTTCCTCATGTCTCGCGCGGACGTGCTCTGCCGCGGGGTGGTCGGCATCATGTGCTTCCAGCCAGCGGGTGAACCTGTCGCGATACCCGGCCTCAAAGACGTCCCACTCCTGAACGCTTGCCTGGTCGTGGTCCACTACCTCGAAACCAGCAGCGCTGATCTGATCGCGCAGCGCATGTTCTGTCAGGTACTCGTCATCACGCCCAGCGAGTGGTGCGGTGGCGGCGGGATGAGGTGCTGCTGACCAGATTGCCTCGCCATAGACGAGCCTTCCGCCGGGAAGCACCAAAGCCCGAAGGGCCCGCAGGGCTGCGGCGTAGTCAAGCGGCTGCGCGTCCTCTACCGGCGGTCCCCAGATCTGGCTCGCACCGATGCAGATGACCGCGTCTGCGGGGCGATCCTGGGCTTCCAGCCCGGGCACCGAATCAAAAGTCACTCTCTCAAGCAGTGCACGAGCCAAGGCTTGTTGCCTGGCACGGTTGATGAACACGGAAGCACTGTCCACTCCGCGTCCACGAGCCTGCGGGGCCGAGTCCAAGACCCGAAGAAGCAGTTCACCCCATCCGCACCCCATGTCCAGAACCTCAGCCGGCGCCGGGTCGGTCAGGAATGCCACAAGGTGTGCAGCACGTTCTTCAGAGAGCGGGGTAAGCCAGGTCAAGGACTCGTACAGGGGCGGCAGTTCAAGCGAAGTACTGTCGGTCACTCACTGATGTTCTCACGACTCATCGAAGCGACTGCTTGTCTACTCGCACTGCACTCCAGTTGGCTGCCGGGTGAGGAATCCATGGAGAAACCTTCCTCGGTCGCTTACAGCGACGTCAACTACCGCAGAGCAGCTACCCGTGGAGAAGCCGGATAGACTCCACTTATGGCCACTACAAGCGAGTCACTGTTGATGAGGCACAGCCGCCTGCAGAGAGCACTGGGCGCTCGTATTCGGCCTGTCGATGGTGGGTTTGTTGGCCTCGATTTTCCTGACGGGTGGTAGCCCGCTCTTCCCGGGGATGACGGGACCGCTGCTGGTTCTGGTCTTCTTCCTCGCCGCCGCGTGTAGCGTCGTCGGATTGGCCATCACCAGGTCGAGGCGAGCTGCCGAGGAAGCCGTTCACGGCAACTAAGGGCCGAGCCTCAGCGGACCAAGCGGCCCACCAGCTCGGCCGCCGCACCCACAACCTCGTCCGCCTCACGCTTTGAGGCACTCAACGCCACTTCCTGCCCCGAAACAGTCACGATGTCCGTGATCACCGCTACCGTCAATCGACCGAGGGTGTCGTCGCTGGCGCCAAGCAGGACCGAGTTCTGCCGGACCCATTCGCGTCCGCGCTCGCGCCGCAAAACCTCGAAGCCCGGGGGAGTGTCGCCCTCAATGAACACCCTCTCCAGTTCCCGGTGCTTCCAGGTGTAGTCGAAGTAGCTGCGGCTGCCCACGTTGAACAGTGCCAGCGGGTCTGTCTCGCCTGCCTTGCGTGCCTTGGCCACTGCAGAAGCCACCAGTCGCTCATGTTCATTCTGGTAGTCGTTCCACAGGGCAAGGAAGAGCTCGGTCTTGCCGCCGAAGTGGTGGTAGAGGCTGCCTACGCTCGATCCTGCGCGGGAAACAATGTCCGAGATGCTGGCATTGGTGAATCCATGTTCCACGAATACCTCGGCCGCCGTGTCCAGCAAGGTGCGCTGCGTAGCCGCCGTCCGGGTCCACTGCCAGGAGCCCGCGTTGCTGGCAACTTCGGAGGTCTTGCGGACCATCGTGGGGCTCCTCCCTCAGTCAGAACGAAGACCGGTGTGTCTACTGCCTATTTTCTGGAATCCTACCCCCGGAATAATCCACATAGCGAACAGCGAACCTTGACGGACCAGCGATTGGAAGGAAATAATTCTGGAAGTCTGTTCTAGAAATACATATTGCGGCATGTATCCGAATGCTGCGATTTTTGACGTCGGACGCCCCGAAACCCGGGTGCCGTTTTCACCGTCGGGCTGCAACTGGTTGAATCGCTATATAGCGCCAACTGGTCGCAGCCAACCAAGCCAGAGAGGAACGCGGCCTGATGTCCGTTTCAAGCAAGTCGTCCGGGATCACGTCGAACAGGTGGTTCAAGCCCGTCGTCGTCACCGCAGGAGCTTTGGTGGTGGCACTGATCCTCGTGCTCGTTGCGCAATGGCTTCGGACCCTTCAGCCGGTCCAGCAGTTCCTGACGGACTACCCCGGCCATTCCGCAATCCCCGAAGGCACGCCCACGGGGTTCCCGGCCTGGCTTGGCTGGCAGCACTTCCTCAATATGTTCTTCATCGTTTTGATCATCCGTTCTGGCTGGCAGGTGCGCACCACCACTCGCCCGCCGGCGTACTGGACCCGGAACAACAAGGGCCTCATCAAGACAAAGAACCCGCCCGCCAAGATCAGTCTGGACCTTTGGTTCCACCTGACGCTGGACGCCCTCTGGGTTTTGAACGGCATCATCTTCATCGTGCTCCTCTTCGCCACCGGCCAATGGTTGAGGATTGTTCCCACCAACTGGGACGTCTTCCCGAACGCTGTCTCGGCCGGCCTGCAGTACGCCTCCCTGAACTGGCCGGTGGAAAACGGCTGGAACAACTACAACAGCCTCCAGCTGCTGACGTACTTCATCACCGTCTTTATCGCCGCCCCGCTGGCCATCATCACGGGCATCCGGATGTCTGGGGCATGGCCCAAGAAAGCCGCGATCAACAAGTTCTACCCGATCGAACTGGCCCGCAAGATCCACTTTCCGGTGATGATCTACTTTGTAGCCTTCGTCATCGTCCACGTAACCCTGGTGCTGGCCACCGGTGCGTTGAACAACCTCAACCACATGTACGCCTCGAACAACGATTACAGCTGGTGGGGATTCGCCATCTTCGCAGCATCGATCGTGTTCACGGCGGCTGCCTGGTTCCTTGCCAGGCCACTGTTCCTGCGACCCATTGCCTCGCTCATGGGCAAAGTCTCGCGCTAAGCGCCTGCAAAAGAAGAGCCGCCCCGGAATGCTTTCCAGGGCGGCTCTTTCGCGCGCAGGCGCTTGGCTTTCGTACGCGGGCGCTAGCCACTCGCACGCAGGAGGCGCTAGCTCAGCGCGCCGCCCTGCCACAGGGCATCAAACGGCGCTCCTGAGGCCACGCGGTTCTTGATACCAGCCGTCACGAAAGCCTTGGCCGTGCGGGCTGCTTCCACCGGGGTCGCGCCCTTTGCCAACTCCGCGGTCACAGCAGCGGCAAGCGAGCAACCGGCGCCCGACACGGCAACCTCGCCCACCTTCGGGGCCCGCAGGACTTCCAGCGTGTCGCCGTCGTAGTAGACGTCGACGGCGTCCGGGCCTTCCAGCCGCACCCCACCTTTGGCGAGGACTGCCGCGCCGCTGATTTCGCGGATGCGGATGGCAGCAGCCTTCAGCGATTCTTCGTCCGTGATGGTGAGCCCGGACAGCGACTCGGCTTCAAAATGGTTCGGCGTCACGAAGGTAGCCAGCGGCAGGATTTGTGCCTTCAAAGCCTGGTCGGTGTCCAGCGCGTGGCCCGGTTCCTGGCCCTTGCAGATCAACACCGGATCCAGCACCACGTGCTTGAACGAGCCGTCCGTCAAAGCCTTCTCCACCGTGCTGATGGTTGCCGGGCTTCCAAGCATGCCGATCTTCACGGTATCCAGAACCGACGGTGCGCCGGAAGCGGCGCCGTATGCCGCCGTCGTGGCTTCCAGTTGGTCCGCGATGACCTGCTGGTCCACCGGCACGAAGCGGTGGTTCCAGTTGTCCTGCGGGTTGAAGGAAACGATGCACGTGAGGTTCGCGATGCCGAACACTCCGAGTTCCTGGAAGGTCTTGAGGTCGGCCTGGGCGCCGGCGCCACCGGTCGCTTCGGAGCCGGCGATGGTCAGGGCAATGGCAGGGGCAACGGCAGAAGTCATGACTTCATTTTGGCAGTTGCTCCGGTTTGACTCCTAAACGGGGCTAGCCGTGCAACGCCCGGTAAGCGGCCTCAGCGGCCGGATGCAGCGGCACCCCGGCAGTGTTGATCAGCGTTTCGGGACTGAGGAACTGGACCCCTGCGCTGGACTTGGGAACCAGGTCCTGGGCCTGCTCCACCAGGAGTTCGACGGTCTGCCGGACAACGTGGTCGACAAGGTCGCTCCGGCACAGGAGAAGGTTGGCGACCCCCACCGTCCATACGGCGGGCGCGTCCCCGTAACTGTTGGCGGGGATGAGGACCCGGTCGTAGAAGAAGCCTGACTGTGCTCGCGTTGCCGGAATCAGTTCGGAGAGATCAAGAAGCCGCACGCGAAGGTCCTGCGCAGCCGCGGCGATCGGCGCCGTCGGAACCCCTCCGGACTGGATCATGACGTCGATCGAACCGTCGGCAAGGGCCGCGATCGCCTGGTTCAAGCCAAGGTTGACCTGTTTCAAGGACCGGTCCGGCGTGGCGGACTGCGGTGCCAGCCCCGCTGCGGCGATGATCCTTCCGGCGGTGAGGGTGGTCCCCGAACCGACTTCGCCCACCCCCGCGGTCTTGCCGGCGAGATCCGCGAAGGACCGGATCGAACTGTCCTCCCGCACAATGCAGTGCACGTAGTTCTGATAGACCTTCCCCAAAGCCATCAGGCGTCCTTCGCTGTGGCTGTTCGCGGCGGGTTGGGCTGCCGCATCGGCGAGGGCGACGGCGAAGGTCGCCTCGCCGGACAGCACCCGCTGGATGTTCTCAAGGCTCCCGCCGGTGGTCAGTGCCCGCGCCTTGTCGGCGATCCGTTCCCGTTGCAGCAGGTCCGCCAGGAGGGTGGCGAACTCAAGGTAGAAGCCGCCCGATTCGCCACCGGCCACCGTGAGTTCCTGCGGCCGTTCCTCCGCGGAGCAGCCAACCGCTGACGCCAGCAGGCCGAACGACACAGCTGCCCTCATGGCATTCCTTCGCGTCACTGTGCGGCTTTCAGGCATCGGAACCGCCCTGCGGGTGCACAAACTCGAGGCGCGCCGTCAGCCCGTGCGGCACGCGGGGTTCCAGCACCAACCTTGCTCCGTTCGCCTCGGCCAACCGTTCCACAATGGTCATGCCCAGGCCATTGCCCGGGATCTTGCTGTGCTGCGGCGCCCGCCAGAACCGGGTGGTTGACGCGGCGAGCTGATCGGCGGGAAGGCCGGGACCGTCGTCGGAAACCACGACGGCGGTGCCACCCGGGGTGGGTTCGGTCGCCACCGTGATGTGGGAACCTGGGGCGTATTTGACGGCATTGGCCAGAAGCTCGCCCACCATATGCGCAAGTTCTTCCGGATTGCAGGCGATGGTGATCGGCCGGCCCGGCTCCAGAAGCGTGATCGTGGCACCTGCCTGAAGGGCAGAGGGCGTGGCCCGTTCCGCCTCACCTTGCAGGACAGGAAACGGGTCGATGACCGTCAGGCGCTGGTGTCCCTTTCCGTGGTCCGCGCGGGCAGCCCCGGCAGAGGCGCGATGTTCCGCGGTGGCCAGCTTCAGCACGCCGTCGAGCATTTCCTCCACGCGCTCAAGTTCAGCGACGACGCCCGAAGCGGCGGCCTTTTCCGGTTCCGATCGCAAGGCGAGCTGCAGCAGATCGATCCGCAACCGCAACGCCCCCACCGGATTGCGGAGCTGGTGCGAGGTGTCGGCGATGAGTCGCCGTTGGGATTCCATGCTCTCGCTCACGGCATGGGCCATGGTGGTGAAGGAGCGGCTGAGTTCGCGCAGCTCAGGCGGCCCGGCTTCAGGCAGTTGGGTGGTCGCGCCGGTGGTTTCGAGCTCGTGGACGGCTTTGCTGAGGCGCTGGACCGGGCGCAAAACCCAGCCGGTGATACGGGCAGCGGCCAGCAGGAGCAGCGCGCCAAGCGCCACGGCGGCAACGACGACGACGAGCCACCGCTCCCGTAGCTTCTGGCGGGCAGCGTCGAGGTTCACCTCCATGACAACTTCACCGAGAACCTGGCTGGCCGTGCCGAAGGACCTTGAGATGATCTCGTTGCCCGTCCCGAAGGCGCGGATTGGACTGAGCGTTGTGTCGCTCAGGTTCAGGCTTGCCCTGCCGAGCGCGTCCATGACCTCCGGTTGATCGTCGCGAAGGCCGCCGGAATGGATGCTCTGGCCTTGCATGTGGATCAGGATTCCTTCGCCGTAAAGCTCGGCGTAGCGGTCCATTTCACGCTGCAGTTGAGTGGTGTTGTTGTCCTCCAGGGCGTCACTGGCCAGCTGGGCGAAGCGGTTGAGGGCAGCGACCCTGTTGATCTGCAGCTCCTGCGTGAGCTCCCGGCTGGCCGACGTCAGGATCACGCTGGACACCGTCACCACAATCACCACCACCAGCAGGCTGAGGATGCCCAGGACCCGGAGTTTCACGGCTGCTCGACGCGGTAGCCGACGCCCCGGACATTGATGATGAAGCCGGGCAGCTGCAGCTTGGACCTGAGACCGGTCAGGTGCACGTCCAACGACCGTGAGTGCGCAAGAAACGCGTCGCCCCAGAGCGCGTCCAGGATTTGTTCCCGGGTGACCACCGAGCCCGCATGCCTGACCAGCAGGCCCAGGAGGTCGAACTCCGTGGCGGTGAGGGCCAGTTGCTTGCCGCCGACCGATGCCACACGGCGGTCGAGGTCGACCTCCAGCTCACCGAGGGCGATAGTGTGTGGTGCTGCCTGGCCCCCGCGGTTGGTCCGG
>Ga0209051_1003404_pt1 | contig 10441 bp, 11 predicted proteins | sample AraplaCvi_mMS_r2_2_FD_184286 | JGI IMG/M metagenome (GOLD analysis project Ga0209051, IMG submission 184286) | Arabidopsis root microbial communities from North Carolina, USA - plate scrape MF_Cvi_mMS_r2 (SPAdes) (version 2) | ecosystem: Host-associated > Plants > Roots > Endosphere | place... | reverse complement strand
CTCGCAGGGCCGCGGTGAACACGCCGATGCCAATGTCGGCGATGGGGCCGCTCGATCGGTCACCGGCGGTGGAGACGATGACGAGTTCGGCGGCGTGGCCCTTGGCGATCAGAGCGTCCCTGATGAGGCCGGCTTGGGTGGTAGCCAGAAGGCTGCCCCTTGTGCCGATTCGGATGGCCGTATCGCGCGAGAATGACAAGTTCTACTCAGCCTGACCAAGGTCGAACCGGGAATTGCCCGGAATCAAATCCGTTGCCACAAGCGGCAATTCGCCGCCGGACACGGCGTCGACTGCCTGCGGGTCCAGTTCGAACAGCTCGCGAAGCGCCTCGGCGTAGCTGTCGCCTCCCGGCGCGCTGGCCAGTTGCTTGACCCGGACGGTTGGGGCGTGCAGGAGCTTGTCGACGACACGGCGCACCGTCCTTGCGACCTCGTCGCGGTGGGCCGCCTCGAGGCCGGGCAGCCGGTTGTCCAGCCGCAGCAGCTCCGCCTCGACGACGTCGGCGGCGCGCTGCCGAAGTGCCGTCACGGTGGGCGTCACCTCCGCCATCCGTTGCCCGGCAAGGTAGTTGGCAACCTCCGCGGCAACGATCGCGCGGGCCTCTTCGGCGTCCGAGGCGGCGGCGCGGGCGGCGGGCTCGCGCTGAATGCGCTCCATGTCGACGACGTAGACGCCGGGCAGACCGGCGACGGCCGGGTCGACGTCACGAGGCATTCCGAGGTCGCAGACCACCAACTGCTTGGGTTCCTGGCCGTGCGCGAGACCACGGTGCACGTCGGCGAGCGACACGACGGGGCGCACGGCCCCGGTACAGGACACCACCACGTCCGCGTCGGCGAGCACGGCGGGGATGTGGTCGAACGGGAAGGCCTGCGCCTCGACGCCCTGGGCCCTGAGATTCTGAACGAGTCGCTCGGCGCGCGGCAGCGAGCGGTTCACCACGTGCACCCGGCCGATGCCTGCTCGCACCAGATGCGCGGCAGCCAACGATCCCATCGACCCGGCGCCGATCACCGCGGCCGAACGACCGGCCAAACCGGAAAGTTTCGCGTCGGCCATGTCCAGCGCCACCGACACCACCGAGGCGCCCGCCGCGTCGATGTCGGTCTCCGAATGCACGCGCTTGCCGACCTGAAGCGCGCGTTGCGCCAGCTCGTGCAGTGTGCGACCGACGGTCTGGTGTGCTTCGGCCGAGGAGTACGACCGGCGGACCTGGCCGAGCACCTGCTGCTCGCCGATGACCGCGGAGTCCAACCCGCTGGTCACCGCGAAGAGATGTTCGACGGCGGCTTCTGCGTACCGGACGTAGGCGTGCTTGGTGAGGTCGCCGAGTGACAATCCCGAATGGTCGGACAGCACCTGCCCGATGACGGAAAGCCCGCCGTGAAAGGCTTCCACCACGGCGTAGATCTCGACCCGGTTGCAGGTGGAGAGGACCATGGCTTCGGTGACGAGCGGGGACTGCAACACATCGTCGACGATCTTGGCCTGATCGGACTCGTCCGTGCTGAGGCGCTCGAGGACGGACACGGGTGCACTGCGATGCGAAACCCCGAAGAGAAGAACGCTCATGGCCTCGTCACCGTGCTACTTTCCCGTCGCCTCGCCGCCCCGGATGACATCGAAGATAGTCGGCCATCTGTCCGCCGACCAAATTCGAGGCGAGGGTCACTAGCTCGCGAGATCGGCGCGCAGACGCGTTTCGTCCACCTCCCAGTAACCGTGCTGTACCCCGTCGAGCATGACGACGGGCAACAGATCGCCGTACTCGGCCCGTAGCGACGGGTCGCCGGCAGCCGCCGCCGCGTCTACGTCGGTGCTCGAGAATTCGAAGCCCAACTCCCCAGCCAGCCGCGTCAGAACAACCCCGGCCTTCTCACACATGCTGCACCCGGCGCGGGTCAACAACTCCACGGTGTGTCTGCTCGCAACGTGCTCCACGGCACCGAGTATCCCGTGCCCTACTGTTGAAGGGTGTCCGAGTCAGGGGCTAAGGAAGACGAGGGGGCCGGCGACCGGGCTCACGGGGTAGCCGACGCCATCGAGTACATCGTGTCCGACGACGCGTCCGCCACCGAACCACCGCCGCCCGACCTGACGGCCGCCGCATTCTTCGACGTCGACAACACCCTGGTTCAGGGCTCGTCACTGGTGCACTTCGCGCGCGGGCTGGCGGCACGCAAGTACTTCACCTATGGCGACCTGGCTCGGTTCGGCTACGCGCAGGCCAAGTTTCAGCTGACCGGCAAGGAGAACAGCGACGACGTCGCGGCCGGTCGCAGCAAGGCGCTCGCATTCATCGAGGGCCGACCGACCTCCGAGCTGACCGAGGTCGGCGAGGAGATCTACGACGAGATCATCGCCGACAAGATTTGGCAGGGCACGCGTGCGCTTGCCGAGATGCACTTGGACGCCGGCCAGCAGGTGTGGCTCGTCACCGCGACGCCCTACGAGCTCGCCGCGACCATCGCCCGCAAGCTGGGGTTGACCGGCGCGCTGGGCACCGTCGCCGAATCCGTCGACGGGGTGTTCACCGGACGGCTCGTCGGAGAGATCCTGCACGGAGCGGGCAAGGCACACGCGGTGCGCTCGCTGGCCATCCGCGAGGGACTCAACCTGCGTCGCTGCACCGCCTACTCCGACAGCATCAACGACGTCCCGATGCTGTCGCTGGTCGGAACCGCAGTCGCCATCAACCCCGACGCCGCCCTGCGCGACGTGGCCCGCAAGCGGGGCTGGGAGATCCGCGACTTTCGTACCGCCCGCAAGGCCGCCAGGATCGGGGTGCCGTCGGCGTTGGCCCTCGGCGCCGCCGGTGGCGCGCTGGCCGCCGTCGTGTCCCGTCGTGGAAATGGCGGCTGACGGTCCGCTGATAGGCTCGGCGCCGCAGAACCAGGGACCAAGCGGGGAGCCGAACCGAACCATGAGCATCGCCCAAGACATCATCGGGACCCATTTCCGGTACCCCGACTACTTCTTGGTGGACCGGGAGAAGGTCCGTGAATTCGCCCGTTCGGTGAAGGACGACCACCCGGCCCACTACGACGAGGCCGCCGCCGCCGAGTGCGGCCAGGAAGCGCTCATCGCGTCGCTGACCTTCGTCGCCGTCGCGGGACGTCGGGTCCAGGACGAGATCTTCAACCAGTTCGACGTGCCGATCAACATGGAGCGGGTACTGCACCGCGACCAGAAGCTGGTCTTCCACCGCCCCATCCTGGTCGGCGACAAGCTGTGGTTCGACTCCTACCTGGATTCGGTCATCGAATCCCACGGCGCCATCATCACCGAGGTTCGCGGCGAAGTGACCGACGACGACGGCACCCCGATCCTGACGAGCATCGTCACCCTGTTCGGCGAGTCGACCAACACCGACGAGCACGACGAAGTCACGGCGCAGATCGCCGCCGGACGCGACGCCGCCATGAAGCGGATGATTGCCGGGCAAAGCAAGACCGGCGCCTGAGGTTCTTACCCGAGGAAGGGATTCCTCCGGTTGGCCAGCAGCTGATAGAGCGTCTGCTGAATGGTCTCGCGCACCTGATCGGTCAGCTCGAAGGTGACCATCGGATCGTCGGCGGCGGACTCGTCGTAATCGTCGGTCGAGATGGGCTCACCGAACTGGATGTGCCACTTCGACGGCAGCGGAACCAGGCCAAGCGGGCCTGCGAGCGGGAACAGCGGCGTCACCGGGAAGTAGGGCAGGCCGAACAGGCGCGCCAGCAACTTCACGTCGGCGAGCATCGGATAGATCTCCTCGGACCCGACGATCGAGCACGGCACGATCGGCGCACCGGCGCGAAGGGCCGCGGAGACGAACCCACCACGTCCAAAGCGCTGCAGCTTGTAGCGGTCGCGGAAGTTCTTGCCCAAACCCTTGTACCCCTCGGGGAACACCGCCGTGAGCTCTCCGGCGGCCAGCAGCCGGTGCGCGTCGGCGGTGCACGCCATCGTGTGTCCCGCCTTGCGCGCCGCCTGACCCATGACGGGCATGTCGAAGACCATGTCGGCGGCCAGCAGCCGCAGATCCCGGTTGCCCGGGTGGTTGTCGTGGACCGCGACCGACGCCATCAGCCCGTCGATCGGCAGTACGCCGGCGTGGTTGGCCACGACGAGGGCCGCGCCCGTCTCCGGCAGGTTCTCGATACCGCTGACCTCGACCCGGAACCAGTTGCGGAACAGCCCCCTCAGCAAAGGCAAGAAGATTGCTTCGTTGAGGTGCTTGTCGAAGCCGAACTCGTCGACGACGTAGTCACCCGACATCCGTTTGCGCACGAATTCGGCAACCGAGGCGATGTGCTGGGCCAGCTCGTTGGGGCCCTCGTCGGCGTCTGCCACACCGCCCGCGAAACCTCGCCGGTCGTCGATCTCGCGGACTACCGCAGCGATCTGTTCGGCGGACGCGCGGGATCCCGAATCGTCGAGCAGGGACGGATGCCTTCTGGCCCCCTCGCGTGCCGCGGCTCGCCGCTGAGCTGACGCTCGAGTTGAATTCGAATGTAGCGGAATGACTTTCGCTTTTGACTCGCCCGCCACGTCCCTACCTTCCCCCGCCTCGAAGAACAAGACTAGCCCCGTAGCCGCTGTGCCGCTGAAATGGCTCGATTCTCGACCGAGCGTACCCAGCGCGGGTCGAGGATCGGCTGCAAACCTCGGCCCCTGACGTAATCGTCGAAAGCCTCCGCCGTGGTCCACTTCGGGTTGTAACCTAGGTCCTTGCGCATGCGCGCGGTGTCCATCACCCGCCCGTAGCTCACATAGTTCAGTTGCTCGCGATCGAGCTCCGTGTGGCTGGTCGCACGCCGCAGCGAATCAACGGCAGCCAACGCCGAACGCGGCACCGGCAGCGGGATTCGCCCAGATCGGCGGATTGCCTGCGACATCATGATGATTCCGGCGGCACCGACGTTGAACGTTCCGGATTTGCCCGCGATGGTTGCCCGCTCCAGCACGCCGAGGGCGTCTTGCTCGTGCAGCAGCTGCAGCCGGGCGTCGTAGCCGAGCACCGACGGCACCACCGGGCCTGCGAGGAACCGCGAGAGCGCGGTGTCCATTGCGGGGCCAATCATGTTGGCGAGCCGGAGGATGGTGACCGAGAGATCCGGGCGTCGCCGCGCCAGACCACGTGCGTAGCCCTCGATGTCGATGCTGTCCTGCGCGAAGCCCTCACCGGGGGGTCTGCGAGAACTACCGTCCTCGGTGAACATCACGGGGTCCCGCGGACTCGACCCGTACACCTCGGACGTGGACTTCAGGATGACCCGCCGCACCGAAGGAGCCTTCTGACAAGCCGCGAACAATTGCATCGCGCCCATGACGTTGAGCTCCTTGAGCGCAGCCCTGCCGCCCGCCCGCGGTGCGTACGACGCCGCCGCGGCATGCACGACGGTGTCGACGTCCCCGTTGCGAATTACCTTCGCTATGAACGGATTTCGGATGTCGGCGCGCACGAACTCGGCTCGCCCCATCCGCCGAAGCAGATCCTTGCTCGGCGAGACGGCGTCGACCGCGATGACGCGGTCGACAGCCGGGTTCTGCGCCAGCCTGGCCGTAAGGTATCCGCCGAGAAACCGGCAAGCGCCGGTGACCAAGACGACCTTCGGATGCTCGGCGGCATCCTTCGCGTCACCCGTGGCATCCATCGGCACAGACTAACGGCACAAGCCTGAGAGGCTACTTACCGAGTTTTCTACGCTGCACCCTGGTGCGACGAAGCAACTTGCGGTGCTTCTTCTTCGACATGCGCTTGCGCCGCTTCTTGATGACTGAACCCATGAACTCCGCTACCTAAGACAGCTCCCGACATTGGCGCCAGGAGAACCGACTCGCCACCTTACCCGGGATGCCCGGGGGGACGAAAACGGCCGTGTTTTCCCGGGTCGCCATGCTGACGACCCGGGTGGTCGAACCGACCGGAGACCTAGCCTGCGTCGAAGTACGACGTCTCCAGGAGGTCGTGGACGGCCTTGGCGTGCACCCTGAACGAGCGACCGACGCGTACCGCGGGCAATTCGCCGTTGTGTACGAGTCGGTAGACCGTCATCTTGCTGACCCTCATCAAACTCGCCACCTCGGCGACGGTGAGGAATTGCTGTCGTGCTGGCTCGCCACCGGAGCCGTCGCGCGACGATTTACCACTAACGGAATCACGTGCCGATGGCCCGTTCATAGACGTCATCGCAACCCAATCAATCAGGCACGCCTTGTCCAACGGCTTCCCCACCGCTGGCGCAGGAGCGCGCATACCTCAGGGAGAATAGCGTGGCCACTGGGGTTATTGCGACGGGTGTGGGCTAATCCGTTTAGATTGCCCGAACTACTCCGGTGTAATTCCTAGCTGCTCAGAGCGTGTTTTTGCCGCCGCGACGGCCTCGGCTACCGCCGCGCGAAGGCCCCCACGCTCCAATTCCCGCAGACCAGCGGCGGTGGTGCCGCCCGGTGAGGTCACGGTGGCCCGCAGCTGAGCGGGGCTGGTGTCCATCGCGGTGCCCATGGCGCCATCCCCGGACGGATTGGCCCGATCGAGGCTCTCCAGCAACATCGCCGCCGAGCCCGCCATCGTCTGCACCGCCAGATCGGTCGCCACGGCCCTCGGCAGGCCCGCTGCGACACCGGCATCGACGAGCGCCTCCACCATCAGGAAGAAGTACGCCGGACCCGAACCCGAGACCGCGGTGACGGCGTCGAGCTGAGATTCCGGCACCGTCAGGACGCCGCCGACCGCGTCGAAGATCGCCGAGACCTCCTTGAGCTGCTCGCCGGTCGCGAACCGGCCGGCGGCCAGGGCGCTGACGCCACCACCGACGACGACGGGCGCGTTGGGCATCACCCGGATGACGGGCGACCCGGCCGGGAGGTTGGCCTCGTAGTACGCCGTGCTGACGCCTGCGGCGACGGTGACGAAGACCTGCTCCGCGCTGCTGTTCTCCGCGTGCGCCGCGGCCTCGGCGATGTCGCCGATGACCAGCTCGACGTCCGACGGCTTCACCGCCACGATGACGTAGGCCGCATTCTCGGCGGCATCGGCCACCGTCGTCACCAAGACCGAATACGTCTCGGAGAGATACTTGGCACGGTCGCGGTGTCGTTCCGCAATGACCATGTCCTTGGCCTGTCTACCCGAGCGGAGCAGCCCGGAAAGCAGTGCCTCGCCGATACTTCCGCCACCAATGATCGCAATTCTCGCCACGCCGGCAAGCATTGCACGCGAGGTGGGGGAACCGACGACGGTGGTGCCTCGCCGAAAGTACGGTCGTTCGCTGCCCTACTCGCGATACGCGTACGTCAAGCGTGCACTCTGCGACCTGGTCAGTGCGCCTGCGGCACCAACGCGAGCTGTCGAGACTGCACGATGATGCGACCCTCGCAGTCGACCACCACGTGGTCCTCGTCGAACCACTCCTGGCCGATCTGCATCGTCGTGCACATCACCCGCAGCCAGCCGTCGGCCGGCATGCCGCGCAGGTACGCGGTGAGTTGAACCGTTGGGGCCCAACCGGATCGGTTCACCCCCATCGTGACGGGTGCCGAGACGTCGCCACACAGCAACGCGAACAACACGTCTGGCGAACCCTCCTTCGGCCGCACCCAGTACTCGATCACCGGGGGTCCACCGTCGGCCCTCGGCGCAAGAGTCGTCAGCGACGGCCGGATGTCGCAGCCGTGCGCAAGGTGCACGACGTCGGCCATCGGGTGCCCCGGCCCGATCGGCTCGAGCCCCGGCGGCGGCTCCGGCGTCATCAGCGGCACCACCGGGTTGACCGACAGCAGGGGCGGGGCGTGATGTTCGGGTTCGGCCAGGGTGATCGTCGCCCGCAGGGCCGTCCGGTCACCCTGGTTGAGCTCCACGTCGACGACGCTGACGCGGCGCCCTCGCTTGCGAACCGTGGTCATCACGCGTAGCGGCCCGGGATCGGGCGCCCACAGGAAGCTGCCCGACACCGCGATCGGCTCGACGCCCCCTCCCCCGGAACCGCTTCCCCGGTCGCTGCGCTCCTGCCCTCCGGCACCGAACGCCGTCCGTGCGGCGTTCGCACACAGCGCCAGCATCGCGCCGCCGTGCACCTTGGGGCCGATGGTCCAGTGCTCGTTCAGCTCTCCGTCAAAGACGGCCATGTCACCGCCTGACGACACCTGCGTCAGCTTCATCGCGTCGACGAACGACGTTGACCCATCCACGACGACAAAACTCCTAACGCAACAAGTGACGTCGCGCGAATTCGAGCGACTCGGTCAACAACTGCTCACGTTCGATCGCGGTGCGCGCCCCCGACGTCGTGACCTCGAGGATGACGTGGCCGGCGAAGTTGCTCGCGGCCAACATCTGACAGATCTCGGCGGTGGGCTGGGTTCCGCGCCCCGGCACCAGGTGCTCGTCGGTCGACGCGCCACTGCCGTCACACAGATGAAGATGCACCAGCCCGTCACCCATCCGGCCCGCCATCTCGACCGCGTCGGTGCCAGCGGTCGCCGAGTGGGACAGGTCCAGTGTGTAGTGGGCGTGATTGCCGTCCAGCGGGTCGTATGACGGCGCGAACGCCGACACCGCTATGCCCGGCGACCCACCGCGCTTGCGCATCCGGGAGATCGACGGCTGGCCCGTGCCGAAGATGCGATCGGCCCGGAACGGAAACATGTTCTCCACCGCGACCATCACGTCACTGGACTGCTCGAGGGAGGCGACCTGATCGGTGAAGCCGTCGGCGTAGCGCCGCTGCCAACGAAACGGAGGATGGACGACGACGGTCTGCGCGCCGAGTTCTTCGGCGGCGCGGACGCTGCGGTCGAGCTTGGAGACGGGGTCTGCGCCCCAGACCCGCTGCGAGATCAGCAGGCACGGCGCGTGCACGCTCAACACCGGGATGCCGTAACTCTCGGACATTCGGCGCACTGCCGCGATGTCCTGACTGACGGACTCGGCCCACACCATCAGTTCCACGCCGTCGTACCCGAGGCGGGCGGCGTACTCGAAGGCCGCCTCGGTCCTCAACGGATACACCGAGGCAGTCGAGAGACCGACCTTGATTGCGGGGCGCACTAGCCGACAGTGTGACGCGTCAGTGCGACTGCAGAAGTGCCAGGGGTCCCAGCGTGACGAGCGCACCGACCGCGACGGCGATCAGCGTGCTGCCGATGTCCTCGGTCTTGCGGACGACGCGCACGCCGACCACCAAGCCGAGGATGACGAGGACGGACAACACCAGCGCGACGATCGTGTTCCACCGCCACAGTTGGTCGAACGCGATGAACAAGCCAGCGCCGAACGCGACGGCGAGGACGCACTGCACCACCACCCACACGCCTCTGACGAACGCCGAACCCTCGTCTTCGGACCGCTCGGGACGCTCTGCAGATTCTTCAGCCGTGCCCTCGTCGGCGGTGACGGCCACGGTTTCCGTCGACGTCGAGTCGTCGTCACCGAGATCGATGTCCTCGGGGCCCGGTGTGCGTCCCCGGCGAGCCAGGTCGTCGGCAACGGATTGACCGCCGAAGAGGGTGTCGGTGTTGGATCGCAGGTACGACGGCGTCTCCTGACGGAGTTCGTCGTCGTCCGAGGTGTGCTTGTCCAGAACCTCGTCGAAGTCGACGTCCGGCCCGAGGTCCAGCATCTCGTCGTCGTCGACGACGGGGTCCGGGCTCATCTGCTCGGCGCCGCTCTGGGCGGCGAAGGCGCCGGTGGTAGAGGCCTTAGGACGACGGGGCCGCGGGAGGAAGTCGACGGGGTCGGGCTCGACGTCACGGCGGTCGAGGTGGGCCTGGTAGTCCAGCTCCGCCTCGGTGAGAGCGGGTTCGGGTTCTGCCTCTGCCTCGGGTTCTGCCTCGGTCTCCGGCTCGGGTTCGAGTTCTGCCTCGACCTCGGCTTCTGGCTCCGATTCGAGCTCTTCGTCGACCGTCTCCTCGACCGGGGGCTCTTCAGCGGGCTCCTCGACCGGCGGTTCGACGGGGTTCTCGGCAGGTGCTTCGACGACCTTCGCAGCGGGTTCCGCGACCGGCTCCCGCAGCGCGCGCATCGAGCCGGTGTTGACGATCGGAATCTCGCCGGTGAGCTCCGCGACGGTCACCGCGTCGCTGTTGCCACGACGGCGGCGACGTCGACCGCCCGCCGGTGGAGCACCAATGGTGCCGTTCTTGGCCAGGAGCTCCGCGACCGAAATGGGTCGTGTGGAGGTGGTGTCGTCTGGATCAGTCATCGTCTCGCGCCTCTGGCTCTGGCCAAGCCCGCTGGCGTTCCGAACAAGGCGGTCCCGTCGGCCTCACTGTCGAGTTTCCGCAAGATCAACCCTTCTCGCAACGCCCAGGGGCAAATGTCCACGGTATCGATCGCAAGGGCCTTCATACTCGCTTCAGCTACCAGCGCTCCCGCCACGATCTGTGGCGCTCGCTCGGCGCTCACCCCTTCCAACTCCGCTCGATCGGCCGTCGTCATCCTAGAGATGAAAGCTA
>Ga0209051_1003400_pt1 | contig 10443 bp, 5 predicted proteins | sample AraplaCvi_mMS_r2_2_FD_184286 | JGI IMG/M metagenome (GOLD analysis project Ga0209051, IMG submission 184286) | Arabidopsis root microbial communities from North Carolina, USA - plate scrape MF_Cvi_mMS_r2 (SPAdes) (version 2) | ecosystem: Host-associated > Plants > Roots > Endosphere | place: USA... | reverse complement strand
TCGAGGACTTGTGAGTTGGCCGACCAATTCTTGCAGGGTAGCGTCCATAGGTTCGGCACTGTACCCGGCTCGACACACTCTGATTGACGCCGGCGTCAAGATGGGGCGCCTAGCCGCTTACGAAGTGCTTGCGCCAGGCGTAGATCGTGGGCTCGCTGACCTTGTTCTTCTTCGCGGCCTCGGCGACCGTCGTGCGATCAGCCTCGCGCAGGATCGCGACCATCTGCTCTTCGGTGAATCGACCTTTTCGCATGATCTCCTCGCAGTGGAGGAGCCGATTTTCTAGGAACTACTGGTAAGAAGAAACCGGGCAGGTCACCACCACTGGACCGACTTATTGAACGCCCGTCGAGTTTCGGGACGCAGGCCATCGATCATCCCTAACGCATCGTCTTCAGCACATCGCCGAACGACGTGGCCCGGATGTAGCGCGCCGGGTTCTCCCCAACCCGCAGCGCAGCAAAGTGCGCCTCGCCGCACAGCATCTTTGCGTCTTCCTTACTGCGCAGGTCGTCGGTGAACAGACTGCTCTTGGTCTCCACGACAAAGTACAGCCGCTGCTCGCCGTCTTGGTCGAACAGGATGGCCCAGTCCGGGGTGTAGGGTCCAAGTGGCGTAGGCACCTTGAACCAGCTCGGCAGCTTGGTGTACAGCACGACGCCGTCGTTCGTCTCTAGAGCCTCGGCGAACTTGCGCTCGGTGTCCGAGTCGTAGATGACGTGCTCGTAGATCGAGCGCTTGGTGTCTAGCAGCATGTTGCGCAGGTAGCCGGTCAGCTCGTCCTTGGCGAACAGCTCCTGGGCGTAGAAGTGCTCGCCGCCGATCTTTTGGTACTTGATGCCGTCCACCAGCGCCAGGCGCTTGCAGCGGTTGATGACTTCCGCCGTCTGCTCAATGAACTGCTGCGGGTTGCGCTTGAAGTCGTCCAGCCGGCCGCTCTCGGTCAGGATGGTGATGATGCTGCGGCGCGTGAGCTGCGTCCGGTCCTGCAGGTCGGTCAGCAGGTCGGGCAGCTCGATGTCGGACTCCTCCAGCACCACCGTCGCGGCGCCCTCCTTCTCCGTGGCCTGCACGCCGGCCCTGCCGATGGCAATGTCGGCCTTGCGCCACTGCAGCCGAGCCTTAGCAATGGGCGGAGCCTTCTGCAGCCCGGCGATGCAGGCATTCAGCAGCTTGGCGTTGTCGAACTGTACGCGGTAGGTGGTCTGGTGCTTGATGCGGTCCCACAATGCCTTGAAGTCGTCGGACAGGTAGACGGCCTTGCCGTCCTTGTCCTTGCGCAGCGGCACGGCCTTGCGCTCGTCGGCGTTCTTCACCTCCAGCCGACCCGACACCTTGCGCAGCACCTCGGCGATCTGCGCCCGCTGTGCCTCGAAGGCTGACGGCAACGCAAGGGTGCCGTTCTTCAGCGCCAGCTTCAGGGAGTCCTGCACCTTGCCCTTGGCGTCCACATGCCCAGCGGCCTTAAGGTGATCCCACAACGCCTTGGATTGGTCCACGCCCAGCGGCGCGAGTGAGCCATCGGCCGCCTTGACGGCGATGGCCGCGAACTGGTGCTGCTCCAGGATGCCGAAGCGGATGCCCGTGTCAGCCTCGATTTCCTTCTGCAGGTTCTCGGCGAACTGCTCGTAAGACTCGGTGGCGATGACGGTCAAGCGGTTGACCTCGAAGCCGCGCACCCGCTCGCCGTTCTGATCCACGCACAGGCGCAACCCTCGGCCAATGGTCTGCCGGCGCTCGCGCTCGGTGCCAATCTCCCGCAGGGTGCAAATCTGGAAGACGTTGGGATTGTCCCAACCTTCTTTCAGGGCCGAGTGTGAGAAGATGAATTTCAGCGGCGTCTTGATGTCGAGCAGCTTTTCCTTGTCCTTCATGATCAGGTTGTAGGCCCGCTCGGCGTTCTCGCGGTTGCCGGCGTTGTTCTCGGCCGTGTCTGACCATCCGCCCTTCTTGTCGATGGAAAAGTAGCCGTTGTGCACGTCCTCGGCGGCATGGCTCAGGTCCACCTCGGCGAACAGACTCTTGTAGGCCGGCAGCACGGCCGCGCGCCGGTACTCTTCTTCGAAGATGCGGGCGTAGTCGCCCTTCACTGGATTGCCGTCCTTGTCGTACTGGCGGTAGCGCTCCACCGCGTCGATGAAGAAGAGCGACAACACCTTGATATTCTGTGGCCCGAGTAGCTTTTCCTTGTCTAGATGCTCGCGGATCGTGCGCCGGATCATCTCGCGCTGTACGGCCAGGGCATCGACATCGCCGTAGGCCTGACCCTGGGCGAGCATGGCTTCGCCGCCCGGGTACCGCAGCTCCAGGAACTCTTCGCCCTTGGACGTGTTGATTTCGCCGACGCGGAAGTCGGCATAGATGTCGCGCTTGGTGGTCTGCTGCAGGTCGTCGCCATCGCTCACGGTGACCTCTTGGCGCTTCACGCCGGTCGCCGTCTTCACATCCAGCTCCACCTTGGCACTGATGCTGCCGCGCTTGTTGCTGACCGACACCAGCCGCACGAAGGCCTTGTTATGCGCGTCCTCGATAGTGGCCGCAGCCACCTCGATCTGCTTGACCAGCTTGCGTTCGTAGGCGTCCAGCGCATCGAGCCGGAACACCATGTGGTGCTTGTCGGCATGGGTGGCTGAGTACCGCAGCGTGCACAGAGGGTTCATGGCATCCAGCGCGGTCTTGCCGGCGCCGGTCAGGCCGCCGTCCACGCTCTGCGGTTCGTCCACGATGACGATGGGCCGTGTGGCCTTGATGAGGTCGATGGGCTTCTCGCCGCCCGTTTTTTCGCTGTCCTTGTAGAGGTTGTTGACATCCTTCTTGTTTATGGCGCCGACCGTGACCACCATGACCTGGATGGTCGAGCTGGTGGCGAAGTTGCGCACCTGGCCCAGCTTGGCCGAGTCGTACAGGAAGAAGTCCACCGGCACCCCGGCATAGATGCCCTTGAAGTGCTCTTCGGTGATCTGCAGCGACTTGTAGACGCCCTCCTTGATGGCCACCGAGGGCACCACGATGACGAACTTGGTGAAACCGTAGCGCTTGTTCAGCTCGAAGATCGTGCGCAGGTAGACGTAGGTCTTGCCGGTGCCGGTCTCCATTTCAACGGTGAAGTCGCCAGAAGACAGCACGCCGGAAGGCGCCAGACCGCCGCGCAGTTGCACATCACGCAGGTTCTGAAGGAGTTGGTCGTCCAGCAACGTCAGCCGGTTGCCCACACCAAGGTCAGTCTCGGCCACGCCCAACGTCAATTGCTGGTCGGGGAGCTTCATGGTCACGGTGAATTCCGTGCGGCACACCTCTTGGCCACGAAATAGGTCGCAGACGGCCCCGATTGCCTGGAGCTGGTAGTCCAAATTCGGCTCGAAGTGAAGTTTCATGGGTCAAATCTCAATCTCGTCAAATTGCCGGCAACTTAGCAAACGAAAGGTCATATTCTAGAACCAGCCATACGGGCGCGTCGTCGTTCTACCCCATGTTCCCAGCATCGCGGATCGACCGATAATTTCTCTCGCCTCAGTACCTGGCCTAAGAAGGCGTATTCTGAGCAACGCTCCGCCAGCCGGGCCTTTCTCAATAATTGCTATCCCATCTCTGTGCGCTCGTGCCCAAGCAACTCCAGGCACATCATTTGGCATATTCAGGCGGAACATACTGTTCTGTGCGTAGTACTTGTACTGCATGGGACGTGTACTCTCGTCATCAGGGCAATAGACATCAACTCTCCCGTCCCCGTGTGCGTGAGCTGCGATCAACTGTCGAACTACTTGCCCTGCTCCTTTCGGGAATTCGAGCTGAAACCGATATTGCCCCGTGAATGATTGAAGACCTGCCCAAGCCGCGACAGCAAATTCCGCTCCCAGTGCTGGCATCGCGGGCCGCTGCTGGGTACCTAGATCAATATCACCTACCGGTACCACGGCCCCATCACTTACCCCTAGGTCGGCAAGCTCGGAAATCGATCTGATCCGAGAACGCTCGGCAAATCTCGCTGCATAGTTCCTGAGCTCGGCGTCAGTAGCTGGGCCTGCAGCTCGCCAAAGCTCCGAAAAGGCGACGGATGCCGACGTTAGGCAACCCTCAGCGCTTGCGATGAAGCCGCATTCAACATTTGAGGTTAGGCCACCCTTTGTGAGGTTTGAAGATCCAACGTAGACAGAAGACAGACTTGATACGCCACCATTCCGAGCAAACCTGTCGCCAGCGACGATCAATTTAGGGTGGAAGATTCCACCATTTGATCTTCCCAGGCGCAAATCCCAACCCTGATCTCGCGCCGAATATAGTGCCTGAGGGTGCGTCACAGCATTATCAGTACCCGCAACCAGGCGACACGCCGGTTCACCGCAAGCTCGCAATATACGGATGAGCTGTCGAACACCCTCAGTGGAAACAAAGGCCGCAGCAATGCCAACGACAGCAGGTCTCGTACGCGCAAGCGACTGATGAAGCTTCTCCCTGAAGTTTGCTTGACCGATACCGCTCAGCGTGATCTCTTGTACCAATTTAAGGTCCCTCCCTCGCAGCAAATCGCGCGATTCAAATTCCCCTGAAACGGGTTCACATCCTTGAGAACCGCGACCCAATTACAGACTGCGGACAGTCCCTATCCCGGACTGCTCAAGAATTGCTGCCATGTTTACCTTGGCTACGTCATTCGAAAAAGCAGTGTCTCGGAATATGCAAGTGGTTTCTACGGCCGGATTGAGCTCCTTCTGCCACTGAACGATACCGTGGGCCAATTGCTCAACATCTTCGTTAGCAATCCTTTCACTCAAACAAGCAACAAGAACACCGCCGCCCACGGCGTGCACGTCCTTCGAAGCAATTGTGCGGCTTTCGATGGGTACGCATAAGTCCAATCCCAGCTTGAGGAGAAGCTCATAAAGTACATCTTGTTGATTTCGTCCGACCTGAATGTGTTCCTCGTGATCTAGCAGGGTCTTCGCAAGATCTGTGCGATCCGGACTCCATGCACGGATATTTGTAGTGTCCAGCTTGAACGCGCGGAAACCAAGATCTCCGGCAAACATTGGATTTTCGTCTTGGATCTTCTTGCCAACGCGCCTCAAGCGCTCCTTCGTGATTTCGGCAATGCTAAGAGGTCGATCGATTTGCTTGCAGTAGTCAGCGGCGACCTTCTGCAATTTGTCCGCTGGATCGAGTGGCTCCGGAATCTGAACAAGTATGTAACGACGCTTTCCGCCGTCTAAAGAATTCTGCGTCAATACTGCTTGGCCAGTAGTGCCAGAACCCGCAAAAAAATCCAATATGATGGAGTCCGCATCGCTCCCATGCTCAATCACTCGACTGATTAGCTGCACAGGTTTTGGGTTATCGAAGACCTTTTCACCTAGGATTTGCCGCAGATCCCGTGTGCCATCGTCTGTATTTCCGGCGTAGCCGTGCTCCCACAAATTTATGGGGGTAATATCTCTGGCGTCCGATAGAAACATCTTGATGGCTGGCAATGGCTGCCTCCCATCCATGCCCCAGTAGAGTCGCCCTTCGGACTGAAGCCTTTCAAACTCCAAACGGGATCTTCTCCACGCATTGGTGCTCGGATTTGTCACTTGGTTGGTATTTGGATTTCGGATCGGATAACAGAGGTTGGGTCGCTGTTGTGGCGTCGCAGGATTGAGGATGGAGGCACCCTTCCATGGCCCGCGCGGATCGTTATCAGGGTTTGTGTACCGGGCATCAGCGTCTTTTGTTCTATCGAGCAAATTCACTGAAAAAGCCTCGCTCTTGGAATACGCGAGAATATGCTCAACAACCGTCGTGAAGTCGACAGTGTTGTTGCTTCGCGTATACCTTTTCTGCCAGCTTATATTTGCCTGAAAATTCTCTTCACCAAAGATTTCATTCAGAATGCATTGCAAATTCCCAAGCTCGGTATCGTCAATGCTGACGAAGATCACCCCGTCGTCCCTCAGCAGTGCTCTGGCAAGCCTGAGGCGGGGATACATCATGTTTAACCAGTCCGTGTGAAAGCGCCCTCCGGCCTCGGTGTTGCTGGAGATTTTTTTCCCATTTTCGAGTTGCCCAGTAAGTTCAAGATAATTTCTGATATTGTCTTGAAAGTCATCTGGATATACGAAATCACTGCCGGTGTTATAGGGTGGGTCGATGTAGACCAATTTGATCTTGCCGGCATAGCTCTTTTGCAGGAGCTTGAGCACTTCCAGGTTGTCACCCTCAATCATCAGGTTCTGGGTGGTGTCCCAATCGACGCTTTCGTCAGGGCACGGAAGAAGCGTCCCTGTACTCGGGGTCAGCGCCAGCTTTCGGGCTTGGCGCTTGCCATGCCAATTGAGGCCGTACTTCTCATCCGCGTCGGTGGCCGTCTTGTCGCCCACGAGCGACTTGAGCACGTCCACATTGACAGCCACGCCGTTAGGCCCTTCGGTGATCAGCCCGGGGAACAGCGCCTTGAGCTGTTCGATGTTGGCCGCCATCACGTCTGTCGATTGCGCCTCCGAACTGGTCGCGTCGATCTTCTGCATCTTGTTCTCCGTCATCGGGTTCATCTTCAAAGTTGTTCTCGGGCGGCCGCCAGATCGGCCTGTACGCGCTTGAGCGCCAGGTTCAAGTCCACTTGCTTGGCCATCTGCTTTTCCTTGGCCGCCAGCGTGCGTAGGCGGGCAGCTTCCTGGTCCAGCCGCTGGCATTCACGCAACGCAGCCCGGCGCACCGCTGCTTGCGCCGCGTCGCCTGCGGCCTTGAACGTGCCCGTGTAGCGCGCGGTCTGCAGTGCAGTGAGGCAGTCCAGCCAGCCCTGGTACAGGGCCATCAGATTCGCCTGGGATTGGCGTGCCAATGCCAGGCTCTGCATGAAGGGGTGTTCTGGCGACAGTTCTCCAGCCAGGTCGATGGTTGCCAAGTCGCCGTCCAGCACTACTTTGCCGGCCTCGTTCTGCGCCCAGCGCTTGTGCGCCAAGGACAGGTACAGGCCATGCGGTGTTGCCAGCAGCAGCAGCAAGGGGTAAGGCACTGCCCGGTGCACCAGCTCGGCCAGGCGCGTGGTGTTGACTGATTTGGCGGGGGCGTCGGGGGCTGAAGCGGCCCCTTCGTGGTCATCATCAAACTTCGCCCCACGTGTGGCGACGGTGAGCACTGCCACCTCCAAGTACTCGCGTTCCTCGTCGCGGTAGTCGGGCACGCCCACAGTGTTGGGCTTCAGCGCCGCAACCCACTGGATTTCCGCGACGGTGTCGTTCAGCAGCCGCTTGTCGGCAGTGGTGGGGGCGCCGTTCTCGATCAGCATCTTCTTGGGGACGCGCTGATCTACCCGGCAACTGGCGGGGAGTGCCAGTGCCGCAATGAGGTCTGGCACCGTCATGCGCCGTTCCCTGGCAATACCACCAAGAAGGCCGCCACCTCAAAGTCGTTGCTGCCGGCGAACTCGCCCTTCATGGTATGAGTGCCGCCGGGCGAGAACAAGCTCGCGACGGCCCGCTCTTCGTTCTTGCCCACCACGGACGCCACCGCCGCTGCCAACAGCTTCTGCGCCTGCCGCATGTCCTCGCCCTGGCGAGTGGCCTTGTCGAACTTTGCGCAGGCGCCTTCATCGGGCAGCTCGCGTCCGAGGGCCAGGCGCTTGAGCCGGTCCAGGATGCGTTTGGCTTGGGTGTAGGGCAGTAGCACCGCACCGTCATCGCCTACGTGGGCCAGGTAGATCGGCGCCAGTGGGTAGTCGGAATGCTGGCCCTTGGCCGCCACTGCGCCTTCGGCCCGCAGGCAGAAGATGACGCCGGGCGCAATGTCGGCGTCGATACTGGTGGTGACGGCGTAGGTGCCCAGCGGCAGTCCTTCGAGCTTGCCCGGGTGTTCCCTGAGGTACTGCGCCAGGTCGATGCGGAAGTCGGTCAACGTCAGGTCGGTGATGGACACGCCGTTGGACAGGTCTTCCATGTCAATGACCGTGTCCTGCAGCTTGAGCAACTGCTTGCGCCGGTACTCCAGGTCGTTCATCGGGTTGCCCGACTGCTGCTCGATGAGGTTTTCCTCACCCGTGGCCGATACGTCGAGCAGCACCATGCGCCCGCTGACGCGCTGCTCCAGACCGATGTATTCCTCCAGCTCCATGTTCGGCCAGAAGTTCACCAGCTGGATGTTCTGATTTGGCGAGCCAATGCGATCAATCCGTCCGAACCTTTGGATGATGCGGACAGGGTTCCAATGGATGTCGTAGTTGACCAGCCAGTCGCAGTCCTGCAGGTTCTGCCCTTCGGAAATGCAGTCGGTGGCAATCAGCAGGTCGATTTCGCCCTCGTCGGCCAAGTCGGCCGGCCGTTCCTTGGCGCGCGGCGCGAACGCCGACAACACGCTGCTCATGCTCTTGCGCAGGCCGGGCAAGGTGGACTGAATGCCAGCGCTGCCGGTGACCAGCGCGGCGTCGATGCCGAGGCTGGCCTTGGCCCACGTCGCCAGGTTGGCATACAGGTACTGCGCCGTGTCCGAGAACGCGGTGAAGACGATGATCTTACGATTGCCGGCGTTGATGGGCTGCCGGCATTTCTGCTCGATCATCTCGCGCAGCTTGGCGATCTTGGCGTCGCGTGCAACGTCCACCTGCTGGGCAGCGGCCAGCAGCGTTGCCAAGCGGTTGCGGTCCTCGATAAGGTCTTGCTTCCATCGGATCAGGTCCACGTCGCTAAGCAGTACCTTGACCTTGCGCCCGACTAACAACGCTTCAAAGGCTGGGTCGTCGATGTCCACATCGGCGATGTCAAGCTCCTCAATGTCCGCGTCGTGGTTCTCGATGTGGGCCAACACGGCTTCTACGTCCTTGAGCTGCCGCAGAACGGTCAGCGAGAACGAGGACACGGCGCTTTCCATGCGCTTGAGCACGTTGACCCTCAGCAGGTGGATCAGGCTCTCTTCCCGGTCAGCCTGTCGGAAGAAGCTTTCGCCGCCGCGAATTTCGGTGCTGTACTTGGCGTCGTAGGCGGCCTGTTTGTGCGGCAGCACGTAGCGCAGTGGTGCGTAGCTGGCGAGGTTGAGACGGCGGATCTCAAGGTTGATGTCCTTGATGGCCCGGAACTGCCCCGCCAGATCCACGTCGGCCTTGATGTTGATAGGTGGGAGGCGGCCAGGGAACTTGCCGGTCTCGTCGGTGCCGTAGTAGCGCTCGACGTGGCGACGCGACCGGGCAATGGTCAGATGGTCCAGCAGGGTGAAGTAGTCGAACCCGAGCATTTCAACCAGGTGGCCGGGCGTGCGCTCGGCCTCGTCCATATCCAGCCAGCGGTTGAACTGGATTTGCGCCTTGCGAGTGGTCTGCTCAATGCTGTCGATGCCATGCTCAACCAGCGCGGTGTCGTCGCCCTCGGTGACGAACGCGATCTGGTTCTTCAGGTCTGCCAGGCGGTTGTTGACTGGGGTGGCAGACAACATCAGCACGCGCGTCTTGACGCCCTCCTTGATGATCCTGCGCATCAAGCGGTCGTAGCGCGTTTCCGTGCCCTGACGCGGGGACTTCTTGTTGCGGAAGTTGTGGCTCTCGTCGATGACCACCAGGTCGTAGTTGCCCCAATTCACATAGGACAGGTCGATGTCGCCCGAAGTGCCGCCGTCGCGCGACAGGTCGGTGTGGTTCAACACGTCGTAGTTGAACCGGTCGGCGGCCAGGACGTTGCGCTTGTCATTGGCCTTGTAGAGCGTCCAGTTGTCGCGCAGGCGCTTGGGGGCCAGCACCAGCACACGGTCGTTGCGCAGCTCGTGGTACTTGATGACGGCGAGCGCCTCGAAGGTCTTACCCAGGCCCACACTGTCCGCGATGATGCAGCCGCCGAAACGGGCCAGCTTGTCGATGGCGCCGACCACACCGTCACGCTGGAACTTGAACAGCTTCTTCCAGACAACGGTGTTGCGGATGCCGGTGGCCGACTTGACGATGCGCTCTTCGTCCATCTCGTCGTCGCGGTTCCCGAACAGGTGGTTCAAGATAAGCGTGTAGAGCGTGAACGGCGAACGGTGTTGGCCCATGCCCTGCAGGGCTTTAATCAGTTCGGCCCGGCTGTCGGGCTGCGCCTGCAGGGTGGCCCATTGCTGTTCAAGCCAGCGGGCGAGCTGCGCAGCTTCCTCAACCGACTCCGACGCCTGGATCAGACTCAACGGATTTCCGGGCGTCATGCCCAGGCCATCCGTGCTGAATGCGAAGGAGCCCAGCACCACCTGTTCGGCCGTGCCGTCCGGCGCACGCATGACGGCGGCACCCTGCGGCACGCGGCCGTGTGCCCGGCGCAGTTCGACCGCTCCACCAAGCCATCTCGCGCACTGGTTCGCTAGCCACCGGGATTGCAGCCGATTGCGCGCGGCGCGGTCGCCCTCGCCACCGAGGAAGTCGAGCTCGTCGCCGGCCGGGGGCAGGATGAGCTGCACTCGATCCAATTTAGCCAGAAGCTCGCGCAGCGCTGCGAAGGCGAACAGCGAGAGTGCCGGTGT
>Ga0209051_1003399_pt1 | contig 10445 bp, 8 predicted proteins | sample AraplaCvi_mMS_r2_2_FD_184286 | JGI IMG/M metagenome (GOLD analysis project Ga0209051, IMG submission 184286) | Arabidopsis root microbial communities from North Carolina, USA - plate scrape MF_Cvi_mMS_r2 (SPAdes) (version 2) | ecosystem: Host-associated > Plants > Roots > Endosphere | place: USA... | reverse complement strand
ACTGCGCGAGCACGCGCCGGATGAGATCATCAACATCGTCAAGGACTCGAACCTGCGCGGTCGCGGCGGCGCCGGTTTTCCGACGGGCATGAAATGGAGCTTCGTGCCGAAGGCGGGCGACAAGCCAAAATATCTGTGCTGCAACGCCGACGAAGGCGAGCCCGGCACCTTCAAGGACCGGATCATCATGGAGCACGATCCGCACCAGCTCATAGAGGGGCTGGCGGTCGGCGGCTACGCGATCGGCGCCAGGACGGCCTATGTCTACATCCGCGGCGAGTATGTGACTGCAATCCGTCGCCTGGAGCAGGCGATTGCCGAGGCGCATGAAAAAGGTTACCTCGGACGGAATATCCTGGGCTCCGATTTCGATTTCGCCGTGCATGTCCATTGCGGCGCCGGCGCCTACATCTGCGGCGAGGAGACCGCTATGCTCGACTCGCTCGAGGGCAAGCGGGCACAGCCCCGCCTGAAGCCGCCGTTTCCCGCCGTCGAGGGGCTCTACGCCAGCCCAACGGTCATCAACAACGTTGAGACGCTTGCCTGCGTGCCGCATATCGTGATGCGGGGTTCAAGGTGGTTTCGCGAAATTGGCCCTGACAAGAGCCCTGGTCCGAAGCTCTTTTGCGTCAGCGGACAAGTGTGCAAACCCGGCCTCTATGAACTGCCAATGGGCATACCGCTGCGCGACCTGGTCGAGAGCCACGCCGGCGGTCCCTTGTCCGGGCGCAGGATCAAGGCGGTGATCCCCGGTGGGGTCTCGGCACCCGTCATCCCGGAGAGCGGGCTCGACGTGGGGATGGATTTCGACTCGCTTGCTGCCGCCGGCTCAATGCTCGGTTCGGCAGGGGTGATCGTGATCGACGAGACGACCTGCATGGTCAAGGTCGCCACCCGCATCATCGAGTTCTTCCACCACGAGTCCTGCGGCAAGTGCACACCTTGCCGCGAAGGGCTGGACTGGGCCGTGAAAGTACTGCGCCGGATCGAGGCGGGAGAGGGGGAGCAAGGTGACCTCGAACAGCTCGACGCGCTCTGCAAGGGCATTTTCGGCAATACGTTCTGCGCTCTCGGCGACGGCGCGGCTATGGGATTGCGGGCTGCGCTCAAGCATTTCCGCGATGAATTCGTCGCCCATATCGAAGAACGGACGTGCCCGTTTCACTGAGGTGGGCTGCGTGCAAAGACCGCGAGGAAGTCATGGTTCGCGTTACGATCAATGACCAGATGCTGGAAGTGGAAGCAGGCTCCACGGTGCTGCAGGCGGCCCAGCGGTTGGGGATCGACATTCCAACCTTCTGCTACATGAAGCGGCTGCCAGCACTCGCCTCCTGCCGCATGTGCCTGGTGGAAATCGAGGGCCAGCGCAAGTTGGCGCCGTCCTGTGCCACCGCGGTCACCGACGGCATGGTGGTAAAAACGAACACGCCGCTCATTGAGGAAACGCGCTCGTCGATGCTCGACATGCTGCTCGCCAACCACCCGCTCGACTGTCCGATCTGCGACAAGGGCGGCGAGTGTGAGCTTCAGAACCAGGTGATGGCCTACGGACCGCGCGAAAGCCGGTTCCGCGATGCCAAACGCGTGTTCCACTCCGAAGACATCCGCCTTAGCCCGGTCATCATCATGAATGTCAACCGCTGTATCCAGTGCCAGCGCTGCGTGCGGATGTGCGAGGAAGTGGTCGGTGCGGTTGCCCTCGGCACGGTCGAAAAAGGCATGGACACGGCCGTAACCGGCTTCGAGGGCAGTCTTGCAAGTTGCGACCAATGCGGCAATTGCGTCGAGGTCTGTCCCGTCGGTGCGCTGATGAGCTTTCCCTATCGCTACAAGGCGCGACCCTGGGATCTCAACGAGACCGACACGGTCTGCCCGCATTGCGGCACCGGCTGCCAGCTGACGGTCGGTACGCGCAAGGGCGAGTTCATGCGCGTGCGCTCCAAGTGGGATGAGGGGCTCAACCGCGAAACTCTTTGCGTACGAGGACGTTTCGGCCTCGATTTCGTCGCGAGCCAGGACCGGATCAAGCGGCCGATGATCCGTCGGGATGGAGCTCTTGTCGCCGTTTCCTGGGACGAAGCCGGCAGCTATCTCAGTCAGCGGCTGTCTGCCGTCGGTCAAAAGGCGGTAGGCGGGCTTGCCTCACCGCGGCTTCCAAATGAGGTGCTCTACCAGTTTCAGAAGCTGATGCGCATTCTGTTTCACACAAACAACATTGACTGCTCGTCGCGCTGGTCCACACCTCTGGAGACGTTGGGTCCGTTGATGGCGGGCTTCTACACCCGCTCGCCTCTCCAGGAGGTGATCGGCAACAATTGTGTCCTCGTTGTCGGAGGCAATGTGACCGAGGAAAACCCGGTCACCGACTACGTCCTGCGCGACGCCGCACGCCGCCGGCAGACCGGGTTGCTCATGCTCTCGACGCGGCCGTCCCGCCTGGACGCCGATGCACGGGTGGTCGTTCGCGTGCCGCCGGGTGGTGAGGCAGCAGGCATCGCGCGGGTGGTGGCCTCTGTCGTGGCGGTTGCCGGAAAGGACCTGCCGGACGACATTCTTGCCAACATCGTCGCAATAACCGGCTCGCAACCGTTGGCCACCGAAGCCGATCCCCTGGCCGCGGCGCTCCTTAAGGGAGGGCACGCAACCGTGCTTGTCAGCGTCGACGTCCTGCGGTCCACAAACGCACGCGCTACGCTGCAGCAGCTTGTAAACCTTTTGCAGCTTCTCAGCCTGCTCGGCAAGGAACCGAAGATGCAGTTCCTCTTCGACCGTGCCAACCAGATGGGCGCGTGGGATATTGGGGTTCTGCCGGCTGTGCTGCCGGGGTTTGCCGCGGTTACCGATAGCGCAGCGCGCGCCACTTTCGAGCGTGCCTGGGGCGGCGAGATCCCATCTGAGCCAGGTGCCGATTTCGACACCATGCTTGAGCTCTGCAACAAGGGACAATTGGGTACGCTCTATATTGTCGGAAGCGACCCCCTGATGTCCTATCCCGACCGGACGTTCGTCGAGCGCGCGCTTGCGGCTGCAGATCTCCTGATCGTGCAGGACGCATTCCTGACGGAGACGGCAGGGCTGGCCGACGTGGTGCTGCCGTCGGCGACATATGGCGAGGAATCCGGCACCTTCACCAACAACGAAGGCCGGGTGACGAAGGTCCGCAAGTTCCGCGACCCGGTTGCCGAGGCCCGGGGCAATCTGGCAATCTTCGACTTCGTCGCAGCACTTCAAAGCCACGCTCCGCAGTCGCCAAGGGTTGAAACCGAGATCTTCGAAGAGATAGCCCGGCTGATTCCCGCCTACGGGGGCCTGACGCAGCACGGGCTTGGCGCCGACGGAGCTTTCACTCGGGGCGCACTTTCACCGTCGCTTGGCAGTTTCTTCACTCCACCGCCGGTCCCCCTTGCCGCTGACCGGCTCATGCTGGTCACCGGCAACTGCCTGTTCCACAACGGATATCTGTCCGAGCGCTCGGAAATCCTGAACACGGTCGCCGATGACCCCTATGTCGCGATGGGCGCGTCTGACGCCGCGGAACTTGGCCTTGTCGATGGCGATCAGGTGGTCGTCCAATCCGCAACGGGCGAACTGACGGCAAAGCTCAAGGTCGACAGGCATTTTCCCCGTCGCCTCGTCTTCGTCCCCGAAAACTACCGGGCCCTTCGTCTCAACAGCCTGATGCGGCGGGGCGAGTATCCCTGTCCGGTGAATGTTCAAAGGGCCCACGTAGCAATCGACATCGCCACTGTTGCCGGTCTCGGGGCGGGATCCAAGAGCCTCGGAAAGGACACCGGTCGCTCACCCCTGACCTGACGGATCTCGTCAGTGATATCTGGCCCCACAGATGTAGTCCTGCAGTTCCTGCTGGGTGACCCGCGCTTCCTCGAGCCTGTGTTTGACCACATCGCCGATGCTGACCACGCCGACAATGTCGTCCTCGTCCATAACCAGCACATGACGCGTCCGTCGCTCAGTCATGATCTCCATTGCCACGGGCAGCAAATCCCGTGTCGAGCAGGTCGCCACATTGCGGTTCATGACGTCCTCAACGTGCATCACCGCCGCCGCGGCCCCATATTCTGCCACGGCATTGCAGCAGTCCCGCTCCGACAATGTCCCGAGGTGCTTGCCGTTCGGTTGGCCGACGACGACGAAGCCGATATTGTTGTCGCGAAACAACCTCAGGACTTCCACCACCGTCTGATCGCCGGTGACCGCGACGACACCGGCACCCTTGTTTTTCATGATTTCACCGACATACATCTCAACCTCCTGTCTGTGCGCGGCTTGGTGGCTGGCTGCGTTCACGTTCGTCGGATTTTCTGCCACCAATCGTACCCCTGTGGCTCGCTCGCCGCGACCAGAACACCATCTTCGGTGTTCAGGCGCGCCGGGACGACACCGCCGCCGGTCGCCGCCTTGCCCGGCTTGCCGAGCAGATCATCCCGTCCGATCACCAGGTCGCGCGAGGAAAAACCCGAGAATTCGTATTGCTGGCCAAGCGCGATCGCGTCCGCCGGGCAGGCGTCCTCGCACAGTCCGCAGAACAGACAGCGTGCCGTGTCGATCTCGAATTTCGCCGGGTGACGACTGCCCTTCTCGTCTTCGTAGGGGACGACTTCGATGCAGTCGCAGGGACAAATTCGCGCGCAGAGTTCGCACGCTACGCATTTGATTTCGCCTTTTTCGTCGCGCTTCAGGAAGTGGTGCCCACGATAGCGCGGGTAGGGCAACCATTTTTCCTTGTCCGGATACTGCATGGTCACGGGTCTGGAGAACATGTAGCTGAAGGTAAGAGCCAAACCGCTCGCCAGATCGGCGAAGAATGTCCAGCCGATCCATGTTCCAACACTGTCTCGTGTGCGCGACATCGCCGCCCCACATCGGAGCCGCTGTGGCCCCTAAGAGAAAATAAGACCAGTTATGATTATGTTCGCCATCGACAAAGGAAGCAAGACTTTCCATCCGATCGCCATCAGCTGGTCGTAGCGATAGCGGGGGAATGTGAAGCGGACCCATATGAACACATAGACAAAGAACGCCACCTTGAGGGCAAACCACACAAGTGGTGGCAAGGGGATCAGTACGCCGTTCCAACCCCCGAAGAACAAGATCACAGCCAGGACCGAGACAAGCAGGACGATCGCATATTCACTGACCATGAAGAACGCAAAGCGGATACCGCTGTATTCGGTATGGAACCCGGCTCCAAGATCGCCTTCCGCTTCCGCCAGGTCGAAAGGAATACGCTGTGCTTCGGCCAGTCCGGCAACGAAGAAGACGAAGAAGCCGATCGGTTGGTAAATGATGTTCCAGACATCGGCTTGCGCTCGCACGATGTCGAGCAGGCTCATGGATTGCGCCAGGATGACCACCCCGATTACCGCAAATCCCATCGGGATCTCGTAGCTTATCATCTGCGCGCAGGTCCTGAGGCTGCCGAGAACCGCGTATTTGCTGTTGGCTGCCCAGCCGCCGAAGATGACGCCATACACTTCGATCCCGAGTACGGCAAAGACAAAGAGAAGCGCCACGTTCATGTTCGAGACGTAGAGGGAAATCTCGTTGCCGAGCACCGAGATGGACTCGCCGAAGGGGATCGCAACGAACACCACGAAGGGCGGAGCAAGCGCGAGGATGGGGGCTATTTTGAAGAGGAATCGGTCGGCTTCAGCAGGGATGTGGTCCTCTTTCGTCAGGAGTTTGATGCCGTCCGCCATCGGCTGCAGCAGCCCATGCCATCCAACGCGCATCGGCCCCATTCGTTGCTGCATGTGGCCGGCGATCTTCCGTTCCAGCCAGGTCAGAGGCAAGGGCAGCAGTAGCAGCATCGCAATCAGCAACGCGACCTTGAAGGCGATCAAACCGATGGCGACAATGAGTTCCATGATCCGCAGCGACCTATTCACGGGTTGAAACACGTGACCAGACTTTGGCTCCGGCTATGCGCTGAGTTCTTCGCACACTTGTCAGGCAACAGAATACAACGGCGAAGCAGACCACACAATGCGACTACACTTGTGTCGCCGGAAAGACTGAGCCCTGCCGCATTGCTTTTCACGATCGCTTACAACGTGACCACTGCTGGCAGTTTGTTGCTGAAATAAAGGATGCCCAGATGCTGGCCCTTCGAGGCGACCTGACCGAAAGATGGAGGAGAAATCGGGAGATGATCCTGCAGCGTCTGTTCCAAAAATATTTTTCACGCGCGCTGTCATTGGCGCAATGATGTGCCTTAGCCTCGTAGGGATGAATGGCTACCTCTACACCGATCGATATCAGAGGCTTCGCGTCGTGGCTAAATCTCTCCATCTTACAGCTTTCATGCGCCCGGTCAGCCTGCACACGGGCGCGTGGCGCTATCCCGGATCCTATCCGGACGCGAATTTCAATTTCGGCCATATCAAGTCGTTCATCCAGAAACTTGAAGCCGCTAAGTTCGATGCCTTTTTCATGGCCGATCATCTGGCTCTTTTGAACATGCCCATCGATGCGCTCGTGCGAAGTCATACCGTCACATCGTTCGAGCCTTTTACGCTGCTTTCGGCTCTTGCCTCGGTTACCGAAAAGATCGGACTTGCGGCCACTGCCTCGACCACCTTCGACGAGCCCTATCATGTGGCGAGGCGCTTCGCTTCGCTTGATCACATCAGCAACGGACGAGCCGCGTGGAATATCGTGACCACCTCCAACCCCGACTCGGCACGGAATTTCGGACTGGACGAGCATGTCGAGCATGGCGAACGCTATGCGCGGGCGCGAGAATTCTATGACGTCGTAACGGGTCTTTGGGACAGCTTTGCCGATGATGCCTTCATCCGCAATCAGGACAGCGGCATCTTCTTCGACGCGGAGAAAATGCACGTTCTCGATCACAAGGGAGCCGAGCTGAGTGTCCGCGGTCCGCTCAATATCGCACGACCCGTCCAGGGCTGGCCGGTCATCGTGCAGGCGGGTCAATCAGAGCCCGGTCGCCAGCTCGCGGCCGAGACCGCCGAGCTCGTCTTCTGTTCCCCTCGCGACCTCGATGCTGCCAAGCTGCTTTATGCGGACATCAAAGGACGACTGCCGGCGTTCGATCGCAACCCTGAACATCTGAAAATCCTCCCCGCAGCTCTGATCGTGATCGGTGACACGGTCGAGGACGCGAAGGATAAGCGCGCCGAGCTCGACAGCCTCGTCCACTATGACAGTGCCATCGCCTCACTTTCCATCGCGCTTGGACACGATGCCTCGGGATTCGATCCTGATGGGCCCCTGCCGGAGATCCCGGAAACCAATGCCAGCAAGACTGGACGCGCGCAGGCACTTCGCTTGGCGGAAGAAGAGAAATTGACGGTTCGCCAGCTTGCCCAGCGTTACGGCGGTTATGCCGGGCTTGCTTTCGTGGGGACACCGCAAACCATTGCAGATGAAATGGAGGCCTGGATTACACAACGGGCCGCAGACGGGTTCACGGTGGTCTTTCCGTTTCTGCCGCAAGGCCTCGATGACGTTACGCAAAGGCTAGTTCCCGAACTGCAACGCCGTGGCCTTTTCCGCCATGACTACGAAGGGTCGACCCTGCGTGAACATCTGGGCCTTCCCCGACCAGGGAATAGGTTCTTCCGCTGATCACGGTCGGGATTCAAGGTTGCACGAAAGAGAATGGGGTTGGTTGGCGGTGGATGGATTGATCATCACAAATGCAACTGTTTGCTTCAACCGATCCCACTGACGCTCACGCCGGTAGCGGTAATGGCCGCCCTTTGAGGTGTCGCTGAGGAAATGGTGAAGGCGCTGCTCATTCCCCAACCTCCAAGCCGTCGCGATGACGTCTTGCTCCCAAAGGAAAGGCTGCTAGGGACGATCTTTGGCGGGTCTGGTTGGCTCGCAGCAGATCTGCGCGGCAAGTCTGAGGCCTGCCTGATACTTGGAAGGGTCCATCCCGCTCTCCTTGGCTTGGGCGAGATTGTCCTTCAGATCGGCGATCTTGACGGGGCGGGCCAACTCATTCGCCAGAGCCCGCGTGACGAACTCATCATCATTCTCGTTCGATCGTCTGGTCAGTGCGTCGATGGCCTCGATGATCCCAGGCGTGAAACCCTCGTCCCGCAAACGGTCCAGCGTCCATCCGGGTCCCTTTTCGACGACGTCATGCAGGTAGGCGACGACGCGCTCACCACCGCTCACCGCATCAGCCACCCGCTTGCAATGCAGGAAATATGGCTCGCCGGTCTTGTCGGTCTGTCCCATATGCGCGTGAAAGGCGATCTTGACCGCACGCAGGAGATCCGAGGCAGGCTGATCGTCATGTTCGTTGATCCATTCGCGCTGATGGGCAGCCATGATCATGTCCCTCCAAGGTCACCGCTATTGTTTTTCCGACCGGTCGAGAAGAATTCGCGCTTCTTCAAAACGGCGTTTCCGATCACCGTCGGCGTCGTTCGGCGAATAGCATGTGCTTGACACACAGAACCTGACAAGATGATGCGGCTTGTCAGCCTTGTCGAATTCGCACGAGAAGGTATCGGTCATGTCGGGCGCAGCCGTGCCTTCCCGTGTGGAATAGGTCATCCTCACGCCCGGTGGCTTCAGTTCCGGAAAGGACTGAATTGTACCGACCGGAAGTTTGTCCGTCATGAAAAAACCCCTGGCTACCGACTGACAGGTAGCCTCCAGATCCGGCGACTGCGCGAACGCGCAAAGCGGGGACGCGACAAGCAGGAATAAAGCCAGACCGTTTCGCAAGGGCGTCTCCTATGGACACTGGAGCGGTTCTTCACCATGCAATAACTGCCGAGGAAACCGAGAGTTCCTGCGACATCCGCACGCAGGACCTAAGTCCTACTGCTTCTGGGCGCCGAAGGTCCGCATCGCCCGTGTTATGGCCAGCAAACTGCGGTGCCACCCCAAACAACCACACGATCTGTTCATCAGCATGGTTCAGCCCATCGGCTCACCTGCCTGAAGCGTCATGTTTCGTGCAGGACGTGGGCTGCCTTGACGGCTGCCGAAGCACGATTTTCGACGCCAAGCTTCACATAAATTTGCTCGAGATGCTTGTTGACGGTGCGTGCCGAGAGGCCAAGGATTTCGCCGATATCCCGGTTGGCCTTGCCCTTTGCAATCCAAAGTAACACTTCGGATTCCCTCTGTGTCAGCGAGAAATGCCGGCGTAGTACCTCGTCATCGGCGCGTGCATTGTTTGCGGTGAGGCGAAACAGATATTCATCCGCTCCGATCGCGCCCAGGAACGCAAGCTGAAGCACGTCCTTGCCCGCATGCGAAAGGGAAAACGCACCGTCGCGGGCGGAAGTTGGGCGTGTCTTCATCCAATCGGCAATCTTGCCGACCACCGTGTCCATGGCATCGTCTCGATCCATCGCCGCGTTGACGAGACGCGTCGCCTGTGGTGTCGACCAGTGAATGCCGCCGTTGCCCTTGACCGCAAGCAAATGCCGGCCGGCGGCGTCCAGCGCGACACGTGCGCTTTGCGTCGAACGGGCGTTGCGCAGGTGCACGCCGATCCGCGCGCGCAGTTCGTCGATATTGATCGGCTTGGTCAGGTAGTCGACGCCACCGGATTCCAGAGCGCGAACCACATGCTGGGTTTCCGTCAGACCGGTCATGAAGATCACCGGTATCTGGCTGATCGCCGGGTTGGATTTGAGTTTTCTGCAGGTCTCGAAGCCGTCCATGGATGGCATGACCGCATCGAGCAGAATGAGGTCGGGCGTAATGCGTTCCACAATGCTGAGCGCAGCCGAGCCCGATGTCGCGATCAGGACGGAAAAACCGGATTGCTCGAGAGCGTCGGTCAGAAACCCCAGGGCATCAGGCGAGTCATCCACCAAGAGAACAATATCGCGCGGAAGCTCAGCCAAGGGTATCTACCTTCTCATCAAACCGGTGCAGGAAGTTCATGAGGCCATTCAGATCGAATGATGCCGCAAAGGAACGGAGTTCGTCTGTAAATGGCTGATTTGCCTCCACCTTGGCAAGGTCGGCGAGCTTTGCCTCGATGCCCCTGATGTAGCCGATTTCGGCCAGCCGCAACAATTCCTGGACGTGGGCAGCACCTGGACTGATCAGCGGTCGGTCGCGCCTGGCAGGTGCCGGCGGAGCCAACTCAGCATAGATCCATTTCAGACCCAGATGCAGCGCAAGCCTGTCACGCAGTTGCTTGATGTCCACCGGTTTGCCGATGGCATCGCTGTGGCTGTCGTCGCTGTCGCGGTGAGCGGCCGCGTCGCCGATGTTGGCGGACAGCATCACGATTGGCGCGGTCTGGCCGTTCGAGCGCAACCGCGAAACGAGCTGCCATCCATTCATTCCCGGCATCGAGATATCGACGAGGAACAAGTCGGGCTGAATGCCCTCGATCAAGGTCAGGCAGTCGGCCCCGCTTGCTGCGGTCAGCACCACGAAATCAAGCGGGGCGAGGACCTCGCGCATCATCTCGC
>Ga0209051_1003397_pt1 | contig 10448 bp, 7 predicted proteins | sample AraplaCvi_mMS_r2_2_FD_184286 | JGI IMG/M metagenome (GOLD analysis project Ga0209051, IMG submission 184286) | Arabidopsis root microbial communities from North Carolina, USA - plate scrape MF_Cvi_mMS_r2 (SPAdes) (version 2) | ecosystem: Host-associated > Plants > Roots > Endosphere | place: USA... | reverse complement strand
GTCGAGTGGAGCCTGCGCCGCCTGCTGTTCGGCCGCGGCAACCAGCCGGTGGCCGCGCCGCGCCTGTACGTGAACCAGTCGAAGCTGGAAGAAGGCGTGACGCTCGATCGCCGCGGCCTGGGTGCCACCACCCTCGCCGGCGCGGGCAACAACCCGAAGCTGAAGCTGCTCTCGATCGATGGCGTGAAGCCCTCGGCTTCGACCGTCGCCAGCGGCGCCTACCCGCTGTACACCGAGCTCTACCTGGTCAGCAACGATGCCAGCCCGAAGGCGGCGGACGTGAAGGAGTTCCTGACCTTCGTGACCTCGAACCAGGCCGGCTCGATCCTGAAGGCGCATAACCTGCTGCCGTACGCCGATGGCACCGCGCTGGCCGCCGCCGACGCCGGCCGTCGCGCCAAGATCGCTTCGACCGTGGGCACCCGCGCCAACGTCGGCCAGGCGATGAACACGCCGACCGTCGCCGCCGCTGCCGCACCGGCGGCTGCCTCGGAAGCCGCGAAGGAAGCGGTGAAGGCCGCGCCGGCGGTCGCCAAGGGCAAAGCCGCGGGCGCCGCGAAGGTCGCTGCCGCTGCCACGGCTACCGAAGCCTCTCCGTTCGCCCACGTCATCGCCAGCGTCACGACCACCGCCCACCAGGGCTTCAGCGGCGTCCGCAGCGATGCGTTCACCAGCTCGGACAACGCCAAGATCGGCGGCAAGTTCGCGAAGGTCACCGGCGACGCCGTGACCGTCGCCGGCAAGAACACCGCCAAGCCGGCGGTGGATTCCAGCGAGAAGTCGAACAAGGTGGAAACGCCGAAGGTCGCCGTGGAGCCGAAGCCGGCTGCGAAGGCTGCCGCCGCGCCCGCGCCGAAGGCCGCTGTCGCCAAGGCGGAGCCGAAGCCGGCCGCTGGCAGCAAGACCTACAAGGTCGCCGCCGGTGACACGCTGTATTCCATCGCGAAGAAGAACAACGTCGACGTCAACCAGCTCCGCGCCATGAACGGGCTGAAAGACAACAACGTGAAGCTCGGCCAGACCCTCAAGGTCTCCGCCCGCTAAACCTGTGGGAGCGTGCTTGCACGCGATGCTCTTGCCCCGAGGCAACCGGCTATCGCGTGCAAGCACGCTCCCACAGAAGATCAGCAATGAAGATGCCCATCCGCGCCATCACCCTCGACCTCGATGACACCCTGTGGCCTGTCCTGCCGGCCCTGATCGAGGCCGAGCATTGCGTGGATCGCTGGCTGAAGGAGCACCACCCGACCGTCGCGACGCAGTGGCCGATCGAGGCGATGCGCGAGCTGCGTGAGAAGGTGGCGCGTGAGCACACCCACCTTGCCCACGATTTCAGCGAGCAGCGGCGGATCACCATCCGCCAGGCGTTCGAGGCCTGCGGTATCGACGATGCCCCGGTGGATGCCCTGTGGCGCATCTATTACGCGGCGCGCAACAACGTAGAGCTCTACCCGGATAGCCTCCCCGCCCTGGAACGCATCGCGGCGAAAATGCCGATCGTCAGCATCTCCAACGGCAACGCCGACCTGGAAGTGATTGGCCTCCACCACCTCTTCCATACCCGGATCAACGCGATCGGCGCCGGCGTGGCCAAGCCCGATCTCAAGATTTTTCTTGCCGCCGCCGAGGCGCTGGACCTGCCGCCTGCGCAGATCCTTCACGTAGGTGATGATCCGCTGCTGGACGTGGTCGGCGCCCGCGAGGCCGGTATGCCAACGGTCTGGCTCAACCGAACGGGTGAAAAGTGGTCCCACGGCCCGGCACCGGACCTCGAATTTGCCGATATGCACGGCCTTGCCGATTGGCTTGACGATTCTTGCGCCAACGGCGGCTAGAATATGACCGGAATATCAACCAGTCATTGACGCGGCCAACCACTGCCGCGAGGCACGGGAGGCCTGATGTCGCCACTGATCGACCGGAAATCCGGCAAGCGCTCCGTCACCACCATCGAACTCGTGGATGCGGCTTCGATGCCCGCCATGGAGCAGAAGCTGGGTGCGCAGCACCGGCAGTGGCTGGCATCGCTGGGTTTCCGTCCGACAGCCGGCTCCGTCGCCGTCCTCCCGAATAACGCCGGCGCGCTCTCGCGCGTGATCGTGGGCGTGGACCGCAAGGAACCCCTCTCCGTACTTGGCGGCCTGCCGCAGCGCCTGCCGGAAGGGATTTACCAGCTCGCCGAAGATTCGATCGTCGAAGACCGCGAACTGGTCGCGCTGGGCTGGGCGATGGGTGCGTACCGCTTCGAGCGTTACCGCAAGGCCGGCCGCCCGGTCGCGCAGCTGCTGGTGGAACCGGCGACGTTGCGCGCGGTGCAGCCGCTGATGGAAGCGGTGTTCGAAGTGCGCGACCTGGTGAACACGCCAACGGAAGACATGGGCCCGGCGGATCTTTCCGCGGCCATCCATGCGCACGCCAACGAGCACAAGGCGAAGGTGCGTGAGTGGGTCGGCGAGGAACTGCTCGCGAACAACTTCCCGACGATCCACGCCGTGGGTCGCGCGAGCCATCGCGAGCCGCGCCTCATCGAGCTGACCTGGGGCAAGAATTCCAACCCGAAGCTGGTGATCGTCGGCAAGGGCGTGTGCTTCGACACCGGCGGCCTGGACATCAAGCCGTCCGACGGCATGCGCTGGATGAAGAAGGACATGGGCGGTGCCGCCCACGCCATCGCCCTCGCCGGCCTGGTGATGAAGGCGCGCCTGCCGGTGCGCCTCACCCTGCTGGTGCCCGCGGTGGAGAACGCGATCGCCGGTAATGCCATGCGCCCGGGCGAAGTCATCCGCACCCGCGCGGGCCATACGGTGGAAGTGGACAACACCGATGCCGAAGGCCGCCTGGTGCTGTGCGATGCGCTTGCGTTCGCGGTGGAGCAATCGCCTGACCTGATCGTGGATTTCGCGACGCTCACCGGCGCCGCACGCGTGGCGCTCGGCCCCGAACTGCCTGCGCTGTTCACCAACCGCGACCAGCTCGCGGATGAAGTGATCGGCGCAGCCGAATCCGTCGACGACCCGATGTGGCGCCTGCCGCTGTGGCGCCCGTACCGCCGTATGCTCGAGTCGTACATCGCCGATTTCGCCAACGCCGGCCCGTCACGCCACGCCGGCGCGATCACCGCCGCGCTGTACCTCGAGCGCTTCGTGCCGGAAAGCCAGAACTGGATGCACCTCGACACCTACGCCTGGAACGACGGCGACCGCCCCGCACACCCGCGCGGCGGCGAAGCCCAGGGCCTCCGCGCCTTCTTCAAGTTCCTGTCGAACCGCTATTCCTGAAGCAGCCTGCTGTTGTGGGACCTGCTCTTGTGGGACCTGCTGTTGTGGGAGTGAGCTTGCGAGCGATGCTCTTCCGCGGACCCATCGTTCGCAAGCTCACTCCCACAAAATCAGATTCCTGCAGGTCTCCGCCTTCTCAGGCTGCCGGCTCGTCAGGAGCCGGCGCATCCGAAGCCGGCTTCGCTTCCGCCTCGGCACGCTTCTGCTTCACAGCGACCACCGCACGCAAATTGCGCTCGAGCTCCGCAATGCTCAGCGGAAAATAGCTCTCATCCCGATCGCTGACGCCCCAGCTCGCAATGCGCTTGTCGGTCGCACCGACGCCGATCGCAACAAGTGCCGCACGCACCTCTTCCGGCTTCAGGTCGGTCGCCTGCAGGATCAACTGCCACAGCCAGTTCATGCGCTGCGGATCCACGCCACGCAGCATCGGTGGGCGCGTGTATTCGCGGACGGGCGTGTCGTGTTCGCTCATGGCAGGGTCCCTGTTGGCCTGCCCCGGAGTATAGACGTGACGCGGCACGACCGCGCCGGTCCCGACATCCCACCAGAACTGCCCACATCCCGAAAGCCGCATCCGAACCATGATTGCCCCCGGGCCCCTGCCCGGCTCCCCTTGTGGGAGCGTGCTTGCACGCGATGAAAACTTGCCCAAGCCCACATACAGCCCTTGTGGGAGCGCGCTTGCGCGCGATGGCTCGTGCCGCATACAGGATCGCGCGCAAGCGCGCTCCCACAACGGCGGGGCAAGCTGTTATTGCACGAACGAGATCTCGCGCTGCACCGGCCGGATCACATAACCCACGGGCAACCAGCCTTCCTTCCCTGGCGCCAGCGACACGGTCTCGAACAGCACCGCCTTGGCGTAGTGGGCAAGGAAGATCACATTGAGGTAATCGCCGGCGGCCAGGCCCACCGGGTCCCTGACGCGGGCCATCTCGAACCACTCGCGGCCGACGAGAACGCCACGGTCCAGGCGGATCTTCCGCAGGTAACGCACCCAGTCGGCCCGCGGCACCATCCGCTGCATCATCGCCCCGGCCTCCAGCCACATGGCATCGGGCCGGCGGGCATCGGAAAGCTGCACCCAGTGCTGGGCGGAGGCCAGGGCCTTGTCCAGGGACTTCGGCTGCGGCCCGATCCGCGGCGCATTGGCCACGGTAAGCATTGCGCCCAGGGGGCTCGCCGCCGGCCGGGCGACCGGGGCTTTTCGAACAGGTGCCGTGGCGCTCATTGGGAAACTCCCCCGAGGGTACGCCACCAGCTTGGGCGCCCCGGGGGTATGCGGCAATTCGGCTAGAAGAGCTACCCACTTTGGCGACCCACCCCGTAGGAGCCCACCCTGTGGGCGACATCCTTCGCGGTAAAGCCACGGGAGCTCATACTCTCTGGCGAACGGCGTCGCCCACAGGGTGGGCTCCTACGAGAGCGGGCGCGTTAGCGCTTGCCGAAGGCCAATACGTCGGCGGTATAGGTCTCGACCACCAGGCTGAAGGGCTGGTTGGCTTCGTTGTACAGGACGGCACGGTGGCGAAGGACGTCATGGGGAATGGCCAGAGGACCCTGCCCCGCCGCAGGCAACGGGGCGTCCATCTCCCAACCCTTCGGCAGCGGCGACCAGAGCAGGTCGGCACTCATGGTCTGGCGGCGGAAATGCAGGGGCTGCACTACCTTGCCGAACGGCTCGTCGGTGGAGTCGAGCACCTGGTTCATCTCGGGCGTAAGCCGAGCCGGGACATACCAGTTGTCGGCTTCTGACAGCACGAGCTTGCCGCAGGCGAGTTGCACGCGACGGTAGCGCACGGGCTCGTCAGCACCGATCCCCAGGGCCGCGCGGTCTTCCGCCGCGAGCGGCTTGTCCTGACCCTTCACCCTGTGCGCCACGATCTTCGCTTCCGGCGCCAGCCCATGCTCGCCGCACCAGCGCTCAAGGGTGAGCGTGGCACTGGGATGGCTGAGCAGGTCGGCGTTGAGCGATTCCAGCAGCGCCAGCACCTGTGTGCGCGAGGCAACGTCGTTGGTAAACGGCGTGCGCGCTTCCGAAGGCGATGACACTGTCGCCATGACAGCGATGGAACCGGCGGCAATGATTTTCTTGGTGACCATCTCAAAACACCTGCGAAATGCTGCGATCTCTGTGGGAGCGCGCTTGCGCGCGATGGGGGTTGCGGCAAGATCCGTCGCGCGCGAGCGCATTCCCACAGGGGTTTCTAGGTTATCAGGGCTTGGCCGTGTCCAGCAGGAACGTCGCGTAAATGCTGCTTTCCTTCTTCAGGCTGCCAACTTCCAGATCGATGGATGGCGCGATCTTGTTTGCTGAAACGACGACGCTATCGAGTGAATCGGCAGAGTAGCCACCGTTGCGCGCGTTGGGCTGGTCGGAGACCGTGTATAGCGCACCGAGCTTCACACCGTAGGCCTTGGCGATCCGCTGTGCATTGCGCTGGGTATCACGCATCGCTTCCTCGCGGAGTTCGGAGTCAATCGCTGTCTGGTCACTTCGGGACATGGATGTACTGACGACCTGCAATTCTTCGCCAGCACCATCGAGGCTGTCGATGAAATGACGCAGGTCGTCGATGCGCGTAAACGTGGCAGACGCGGTCCGAGTCACCTCTGAGCCGTCATAGACCGGCCTGTCGTCCACGTAAATGGTGTGGGGCCCGATCGAGAACGTCGAGGCATCAAGGGACTCAGGGAGCGCGTGGTTGGCGCGAAAGCCGGCCATAACCTTGGCCATAAGCTCCTCCACCCGGGTCCGCGCCTTCGCCGGCTTGGAGTCCGAGGCCTCGACCTTGATGTTGATACTGAAACGATCCGGCTGCACCAGCCGCTCGGCGTGGCCGGCGACATCGATGTGCGGTGCGGTTTGGGCGAATGCCAGCATGGGCATGGTGGCGAACGAGATGGCAACGATGCGAGCTTTCATGAATTACCGGACTCCCTGGTGGTCATGTTGGATGCAGCTACAAACTTGCCATCCCGTCGTAGGAGCCCACCCTGTGGGCGACGCCTTTCGCGAAAGACCTGCAGGGCCTGTAGCACCCTCGCGCAAGATGTCGCCCACAGGGTGGGCTCCTACGAGGGCGCGTTACAGCCCCTTCGCGGCCTGGGCTACTGCGCGGAATAGCGCCCTACCCTTGTTCATCGTTTCTTCCCACTCGGCGGCCGGGTCGGAGTCGTAGACGACGCCGCCGCCGGCCTGCACGTGCAGGCGGCCGTCCTGGATGACGGCGGTGCGGATCGCGATCGCGGTATCCGCATCGCCCCACCAGCCGAGCCAGCCGATGGCGCCGGCGTAGATGTTTCGCTTGAAGGGTTCGAGTTCCTGGATGATCTCCAGCGCGCGGATCTTAGGCGCACCACTGACGGTGCCTGCCGGGAAGGTCGCCTTGATCACGTCCATGTAGGACATGCCGTCCTTGATGTCGCCTTCGACCTGCGAAACGATGTGCATGACGTGGGAGTAGCGCTCCACCACGAACGACTCGGCGAGTTCGACGGTACCCGTCTGGCTCACACGGCCCACATCGTTGCGGCCGAGGTCGATCAGCATGAGGTGCTCGGCGCGTTCCTTCGGATCGGCGAGCAGCTCGGTTTCGAGTGCGATGTCCTCGGCTTCATCCTTGCCACGGCGGCGCGTACCGGCGATGGGACGCAGCACGACGCGGCCGTTCTTCAGGCGAACGAGGATCTCCGGCGAGGAGCCGACGATCTGCGTGGGGCCGATGTCGATGAAGAACATGTACGGCGACGGGTTCATCGCACGCAGTGCGCGGTACACGTCAACCGGACGAGCGTTGAAGCCGATGCTCAGGCGCTGCGACGGCACCACCTGGAAGATATCGCCCGCGCGGATGTATTCCTGCGCGGTGCGGACCATGTTCTCGTATTCCTCGCGGGTGAACGAGGATTTGAAGTCGGATTCGTCGAGCGCCGCCGGTTGCAGCATCTGCGGGTAGCTGACGCCGCCCTGGCGCAGGCGGAAGGTCAGCGCATCGAGGCGGCGGACCGCTTCGGCGTAGGCCTGCGGGCGCGACGGGTCAGCGTGGACGATGAGGTACAGGCGGCCCTTGAGGTTATCGAACACGGCCAACTCGTCGGCGAGCATGAGCAGCACGTCGGGCGTGCCCAGCTCATCCTTCTTGTCCCACTGCGCCAGGCGCTCTTCGATGTAGCCGATCGTCTCGAAGCCAAAGTAACCCACGAGGCCGCCGGTGAAGTCCGGCAGGCCCGGCAGCTTCGGCACCTCGTACTGCTTGCGCAGCACCTCGATCTCGGCGAGCGGGTCCTCGAGGTGGCGGGTCTCGACCACCTCGCCGTTCTCTTCCACCTCCAGCTCATGCCCGCGCAGGCGGTACACCCGGCGCGCCGGCAGGCCGATCATGGAATGGCGGCCCCAGGTCGCCCCACCCTCGACCGATTCGAACAGGAAGGTATACGGGCCATCGGCCAGCTTCAGGTAGACCGACAGCGGGGTATCGAGATCGGAAAATACCTCGCGCACCAAGGGGATACGGGTAAAGCCCTGGGCGGCGTAGGCATCGAACTGTTCGCGGGAAATCATGGGGTCTCGGGGCTGACCGGGGGTGAGCATCGATTGTAGGGCCAATGGGGCTGAGTGCCCTACCCGCCCCTCCCGGCTGCCCCTCCCGTAGGAGCCCGCCCGAAAAAAGGGGGCGCCATTGCTGGCGCCCCCTTCTCTTTCACCGCCTAGCCGCGGCTTACCACTTCACCTCGAGCGCCATCCGCGCGCCCTGGTCCTTCGCGCCGCCACCGAACAGACCGTGGTAGCTCGCGCTGACCGTGGTGTTGCGTGCCACGGCGAAGGTAAAGCCCGCATCGGCGAGGCCCGCGTGGCGTGCCAGCGGCGCACCGGCGACGGTGAAGGCATCACCACCGACGGCGAAGCGCTGCGTATCGTACGGACGCACATCGCCCCAGGCCTGCTGGTAGGCCAGCGTGGCGTGGGCCGAGATGCCTTCGCCAAGCGCCAGCGTGCCGCGCAGACCGGCGCTGCCGACGGTCACGCCATCATCCTGGCCCTGCACATCGAGCGCCGCATCGCTGTTGCGCTCATGGATCGCATCCTGCTTCAGCTGCACGCGCGCCACGTTCACGAAGGGCATCAGCGAGCCCCGCGCGAAGGTGAAGCGGTAGCCGCCATCCAGGTAGGCCTGCGCGGTGGTCGCGTCATAGCGCGCCGACGCGTTGCCGGCGAGACCATCGACGCCGACGCGGCGGTGGCTTTCCAGACGGTTCCAGCCGTACATCGCACCGGCCTGCCATTCAAACGCACCGGCCGCACCGGCGGCGTAGAGGCCTGCCACGCGCGAGTGACCCTGCACGCTATCGTTGCCGCTGCGTGCGGTGAGGTTACCCGTGCCCACCGTGCCGCCAAGCGTCACGCCGCTGATCTCGCGATCGGCGCCGACCAGCAGGCCGCCGCCGTTGCTGCGCAGGCGATCCACGCCGGCGCTGCCATCACGATCACCCCAGTGGCCCCAGGCCGACGCCCACGCGCCGTTGGCCGACTGGCCTTCGCCCGTGCCGAGCAGGTGACGCTGCACCGTCTCGCGGACCTGGCGTGCATCGTCGACCATGGCCGTGCGCGCGGATGCCAGCGAGACACCCGCGAGCTGGCCGAGCGCAGGCGGCACATCCGCCGCCTGCAACGCGACGACCGCGTCGTACACCGACACGCCCGAGCCCTGCGATTCGATCGCATCGGCCGTGGCCACCTGGTTGGCGTTGAGCGCCAGCGAACGGAAGCTGGTGTCGTTGCGCAGCAGGTCGAGGTAGACGTGGTTGGCGTCGTAGCTCAGCGTCGGCGTAAGGAACGCCAGATCCGAAGTGAGCGTGCCGAAGGTGCCCTGTACGCCGCCGCTGGCGGTGAGGATCGTGTAACGCGTCTGCGGCAGGTAGTTGCCCGTGCCCTGCAGCGAACGCACGGTGGCGCCGCCAAGGGTGGCGCTGCCGGTGGCAGTCACCGTATCGCTGGTGCCATCCGGCGCGGTGTTCACCACATAGGTGGAACCGTTGGCGAAGGCGAGGTTGCCGGCCACGTCGAAACGACCGATCGCCGCATCGCCACCCGGGGTCATGCTGGTACCGCTGTTGACCGTGACCTGGCCGAGCTTGCCCGCGCCGGTGAGCACGGCGTTCTGCGCCAGCACCAGCGAGCCGCCGAGGCTGCCGGTGAGGTTCAGCACGCCGCCCGCGACCTGGGTGGTGCCGGTGAAAGCGCTGCTATCGCCAGTAAGGGTCAGCGTGTTGCCGCCGAGCTTCACCACGGTGCCTTCGCCGCTGATCGCGCCGGCAAAGCTGATCGCATCGCTGCGATCGAAGGTGAGCGTACCAGCGCTCTTGATCGCGACGTTGCCGACGATCGAGCCCGCGGTGGCGCCATCACCCACGATGAGGTTGCCCTGCGACACTGCCGTGCCACCGGTGTAGGTGTTGGCGGCGGTGAGGCGCAGCGTGCCCGTACCGGTCTTGACGATATCGCCCGGCGTGGCGCCATCGACGATCGCGCCGCTGACGGTGGCGGTGGTGCCGGTGGCCACGTCGATGGTCGGATCGCCGTTGACGATGATGCGGTTGGCGAACTTCACGCCATCCTTCGCGAAGCCGAGCACGGTGTTCTCGGCCATGTGCAGGTCGCCGCTGCCGATCGCGTGGTCGCTGTTGGCGACCAGCTTGCCGGCATCGAGCCAGGTACCGCCGGTGTAGCTGTTATCGCCCGACAGGGTCAGCGTGCCGTTGCCAGCCTTGCGCAGGGCACCCTTGCCGCCGACGGCACCGCCAACGCTGTAAGCGATATCGACGTTGACCGTGCCGTTGTTGCCGCCGAGCAGGTAGTTGCGCTGGGTGATCTCGCCACCGGTGAAGTGCAGCGTGCCGCCATCCAGGGTGACCACGTTGGACGCGTCGCCGAGGTTGGCATCCGCCCCCACCGCGAGCGTACCGCCGTTGACAGTGACGCCACCGGTGAAGGTGTTGGCACCGGTGAGCACCAGGGTGCCGGCATCGGTCTTGCGCAGGCCATCGCTGCCCATGAGGCTGTTATCGATGGTGGCGGTCATCGCGGCACCCGCCGCGCTGCCATCGCCCACGCGGATGACCGGCGCCGCACCTTCGTCGCCGACCAGCTTCAGCACCGCACCACGC
>Ga0209051_1003396_pt1 | contig 10449 bp, 9 predicted proteins | sample AraplaCvi_mMS_r2_2_FD_184286 | JGI IMG/M metagenome (GOLD analysis project Ga0209051, IMG submission 184286) | Arabidopsis root microbial communities from North Carolina, USA - plate scrape MF_Cvi_mMS_r2 (SPAdes) (version 2) | ecosystem: Host-associated > Plants > Roots > Endosphere | place: USA... | reverse complement strand
CAGCGCGACCGCCAGCCCCGCCCATCCGGCCCGCGTGCGGGCGCGGCGGTTCATCATGGCTGCGTCTTCCGGCCGGGCCGGGCCGGGGCCGAGGGCGCGGCCGGCGGCGGGGCCAGGCCCGCGCGCACCGCGGCGACGCTGGCCGCCTCCGCGGCCTCCAGCGCGGCCTTCTGCGCGGCGGCCGCCTGGGCCGCGGCGGCGGCGGCCGCGCTCGCCGCGTCGGCGGCGGCCTGCGCCGTGCCGATGCGCGACAGCGGCTCGGACGCGGCGGTCGCCGGCCGCAGCAGCGAGTACCCGCGCGACTTCTGCACGACCTCGAAGCGCTCGGCGTCGGCCGTCGTGATCCGGTCGTCGCGCGTCAGCGCCCATTCGCCGTTGGCCGGCGCGCGCGGCTCGGTGGGCTGCCCGAGGTAGAACGAGAAGCTCGGCTGGTGCATGTGCCACTGCACGACGCGCTGGCGGTCGAGCAGGTTGAGCTGCGCGATCGGCACCGTGCGCGCCAGGGTGCGGATGGGGTCCTGCAGCGTCTGCGCCCACCACGGCAGCACGGCCACCACCAGCCAGCCCGCCGCGAGCAGCGCGCCGGCGAGCGCGCCGTCGGACTCGCTGAGGTAGTGGCGCACGTTGGGGATCCAGATCACGAGCGCGAAGATCGCCGCCACGATCGGCACCGCCAGCCAGGCCCAGGGGGTGTCGGGCGCGCTGCCGAGCAGCGTGCGGTAGAGCCCGTCGTCGGTGTGCAGGATGGCCTCGCGCGCGATGCTGCGGCTGGCCGCGCCGGCCACGACCAGCGCCGCGATCGTCACGAACAGGGCCGCGCGGATGCCCTTGCGCACGGTCACCAGCTCCTGCGCCGCGAGCAGCACCAGCGGCGTGAAGCCGTAGAGCACGTAGTGCGGCAGCTTGGTGCCCGAGAGCGAGAAGAACACGATCACGAAGCCGAACCACAGCAGCATGAAGCGCGCGGCGGGCTCGTTCCAGCGCGTGCGCAGCCTGAGCAGCAGCGGCACGAGCAGCGGCGTCCACGGCAGCATCAGCAGCGGCAGCAGGGCGACGTAGTAGAAGAGGCTGCCCTTGTGCCCCTCGAGCGAGCCGGTGAAGCGCTGCAGGTTGTGGTGCAGCAGGAAGCCGTCGACGAAGGCCATGCCATGGCGCCACAGCGCGTACGCGTACCAGGGCACCGAGAGCGCGAGCATGATCAGCCACGCCGTCGGGTCGGCCACCAGGCGCACGAGCCGCGAGCGGTCGCGGCCCACGAGCAGCCACAGCGCCGCCGCCGCGGCCGGCACGAGGAAGGCCACCGGGCCCTTCGCGAGCAGGCCCAGGCCGATCCAGGCGAACGCGCGCCGGCGCGGCGCGTCGCTGCCGTTCTCGAGGTGGCGCCAGACGTCGAGCGTGGCCAGCGTCAGCAGCAGGTTGAGCAGCGAATCGGCGGTGGCGGCGCGGCCGATCAGCATCGGCCCGAGGCTGGTGGCCAGGATGCCGGCGGCCGCGATCGCCACCGGCGGCCCGTAGCGCCGCCATGCGAACTGCCCGAGCGCCAGGCACCAGAAGAAGGCGCAGAGCGCCGAGGGCAGCCGCGTCGCGAACTCGGTGACCCCGAAGGTCTTCACGCTCAGCGCCTGCAGCCAGTAGACGAGGATCGGCTTGTCGAAGCGGTCGGCGCCGTCGAGCGTGGTGCTGCCCCAGTCGTGGCCGGTGACCAGCTCGCGCGTGGCCTCCGAGAACGCGCCCTCGTCGTAGTCGAACAGCGGCGCGGCGCCCAGGCGGGCGATCCACAGCGTCAGCAGCACCACCATCAGCACGCCGAGGAAGCGGAAGGACGGCGCGGACTGCGTGGCGCGGCGCATCGGCGCGGCGACGGCGATGACGGTGTCGGCCTCGGGCTCGGCCGTGGCGCCGCCCAGGCCGCTGCGCGGCAGCACCTGGGTGTCGAACTCGCTGTGGGCGACGTAGTCGAGCTCGTCGTCGGGCGGTGCCATGCGCGGCGACGGCGGGGGCGCCGCGGGACGCGCGGGGGCCGGCGCGGCGGCGCGCGGCGCCGCCGCCGGCGCGCGCGGCGCGGGAACCGGAACCGGCGGCGAAGGCGCGGGCGTCGGCGACAGGCCCATCTGCTCGGAGGCCCGCCACATCGTGGGCTCGGGCGCGGGCGCCAGCTCGTCGTCGTCGGGGCGGCGGCCGACCTCGTCCATCAGCTGCGAGATCGTGCGCCGCCGCGCCGGCGGCGGCGGCGGCACGGGCACGAAGGGCGCGGGCGGCGGCGCGGGCGCGACCGGCGACTGCAGCAGCGGCTCGGGCTCGGCGACCGGCAGCGGCGGCACGAAGGCGGGGCGCTCGTCGCTGACCACCACGCCCGGCACGGGCGCGGCGGGCGGCGTGGCGCCGGGCGCCGGCTTCTCGGCCGGCGGCGCCGAATGGGCCACGTTGAAGGTGAGCGAGGGCGCCGGCTCCGGCGGCGCCGTCTCGTCGCCCATCAGGTGGTCGTAGGGCATCAGCGGCCCCGGGTCGGCCGCGGGCGGCGCGGGCACCGGCGCGGGCGGCCGGGGAGCGGGCGCCGGCGGCGAAGACGGGGAGGGCGGCGGAGGCGGAGGCAGGGCCGACATCGACGGGTTCGCAAGAAGAGGAGGTTCGGGTCCGGGGTGCGGGAGCGGCCGCGCTCAGCGCGTCGTGTGCCAGGCCGCGGCGTCGCCCGGTCCGACCTTGTCGCCGTGGTGGTAGGGCTGCGCGTGGCGGCCGTCATAGTAGATGCGGATGAGCAGCTCGGCCACTACCCCCGTCAGCAACAGTTGCAACCCCGCGATGACCAGGAAGAAGCCGAGCGCCAGCGCCGGCCGGCCGCCCACCGACTGGCCCATCAGCTTGAGCGCCGCCATCCAGGCGAGGATCAGGCCGCCGACGCTGCCCGTGGCCAGGCCGATGCCGCCGAAGAAGTGCCCGGGCCGCGTGCCGTAGTTGAGGAAGAAGTGCATCGCCAGCAGGTCGGTGATCACGCGGAAGGTGCGCGACAGGCCGTACTTGGAGGAGCCCGCGACGCGCGCGCGGTGGTTCACCGGCACCTCGTCCATGCGCTGCGGCGACGTGACCGTGGCCAGCCAGGCGGGGATGAAGCGGTGCATCTCGCCGTAGAGCCGCACCTCGCGCAGCACCGAGCCGCGGAAGGCCTTGAGGCTGCAGCCGAGGTCGTTGAACTGCAGGCCGGTGGACTTGCGGATGAGGTGGTTGGCGATGCGCGAGGGGAGCTTGCGCAGGAAGAAGCCGTCCTGGCGGTTCTTGCGCCAGCCGGCGACGAGGTCGAGGTCGTCCTGCAGCAGCTTGGCGACCAGCTTGGGGATGTCGCGCGGGTCGTTCTGCAGGTCGCCGTCCATCGTGACGATGACCTCGCCGCGCGAGGCGTCGATGCCGGCCTGCATGGCGGCCGTCTGGCGGAAGTTGCGCCACAGGCGCACCACGCGGATGTGCGGGCCGACGATGGCGGCGTGCTCCTCGAGGGCGCGGCCGGTGCCGTCGCGGCTGCCGTCGTCGACGACGATGAGCTCCCACGGGAATGGGTAGGACGCGAGCGCGGCCTGGACCTCGTCGATCAGCGGGACCGCGTTCTCGATCTCGTTGTACATCGGCACGACGACGGACAGGCGGTGGAAGGGCACGCCGTCCACCGCCTCGCCCGCGGCGGGGCGCACGGGGAGCTCGGCCAGGGAACTCGCGGTCATGAAGTGCTTTCTGGCGCCCGCGACGGACGCACGATCAGGGAGAAGACGAGCGCCGTGGCCAGCGCCACCACGACCATCAGCGCGTGCACCGCCAGCGCGGCGCCGAACAACAACTTCGCATTGTCGCCGCTCGAGGCCGCGGCCGCCGCCGGCGGAGGCGAGTCGTGGCGCACCTGCGCGCCCAGCGCGACGCCGGCCTCGTACGTGCCGACCCCGGCCGGCGCCTGCACGGGCAGCACGGCGGCGAGCTCGCCGCCGAGCGCGCCGGCGAAGGCCCTGCCGTAGGGCAGGTCGGCCAGCGGCGCCAGCAGCGCGCCGACCACGCCCAGCTTGAGCACCCAGTTCGAGACCGCATACCCCCACGCGGGTGCCCCGCCGCGCGAGGCGCGGAAGGCGCCGGCGATCCTGGCGGCGAGGTGCCAGCCCTGGCGCGCGCGTTTCGCGGCGCGGGCGTGCGCGCGGGCGCGGGCGTAGCGCGCATGGACGTGGACGCGGCGCACGAGCACGGGCAGCAGCGTCGCCGACGCGACGATGGCCGCCAGCGCGAAGCCGATGCGCCAGGGCAGCGGTGCCGGCACGAGGATGGCCAGGCCCAGCACGCCCAGCACCATCGCGTCCTGCAGGCGCAGCCACAGCAGGCTCGCGGCCGCGTCGCCCAGGCCCACGCCCCAGCGCCGGTGCAGCAGGAAGGCGTAGCTCGCCTCGCCCGAGCGCATCGGCAGCAGGTTGACGGCGGCGTTGTGCAGCAGCGTGACCTGCAGGCACTCGCGGTAGCCCAGCCCGAGCGGGCGCAGGCGCCAGAGCCACTCGACGCGCAGGCGCCCGGCGCGCAGCGCGTAGGTCGCGCTCATGCCCGCCGTGGCGGCGATCCAGCCGGGCCAGGGCACGGTGGCGACGCGCTGTGCGAGCAGCCGCCAGGGCGTGAAGGCGACCAGCAGCGCGAGCAGCGCCACGCCGGCGCCCACGCTCGCCACGGCCACCCAGCGCGCGCGCGATGCGGGCATCGCGCTCAGGCGCCGGCCCGCGCCGCCCGCCACCAGCGCCACGCGCCCGCGAGGGCGACGAGCGCCAGCAGCCACTGCAGCGGCTCGGCCAGCGGATAGCCCGAGTCGACGCGCCTGGCGAAGGTCGTCGAGGCGAGGCCGAGTGCCCCGACCACGTGCGGCGTCGCCCCCATGCACCCGGCGGAGACGACGAGCCCGAGGGCCATCAGCCGCCGGCCGGCCGGCCGCCGCAGCAGCCGCGTGATCGCTCCGACCGGCCAGGCGTGCGGCGCCAGCGCGCCGAAGAACAGGCCCAGTCCGCCGCCGAAGAGGGCGTCCGCGGGCCAGTGCGCGCCGACCGCGAGCCGCGACAGCGCGATGCCGAGCGCGAACAGCGCGACCGCCGCGATGCCGACGGGCGCCAGCAGCGGCCCGCCCGGCGCGCCGTGCTCGTGCAGCCGGCGCCGCTCGGCCAGCAGCAGCGCCAGCATCGCGAAGGCCATCGCGCTGTGGCCCGAGGGCATGGAGTGCGTGCGCAGCGGCTCGCCGATCACGTGGATCGCCTGGTCGCCGAGCTCGCCCAGCGGCCGCGCCGCGTGGAAGCGCTTCTTGACGACGTTGATCACGATGCCGCCGACCACCAGGATCCACAGCAGCTGGGCGACCCGCTCGGGGCGGGCCTGGGCGAAGGCCGAGAGATAGATCCAGCCGGCCAGCCCGAGCCCGGCGACGCTGAGGCACGACCACAGCGCGGGCGCGGCGGGCCCGAGCTCGTTGACGGCGTGGAACCAGGCGGTGTTGAGCGCCGGCGCGGCATGGACGCAGAGCCCCGCGACGATGGCGGCCAGCCCCGCGACCAGGGTCGCGACGTCGACCGTGACCGCGTCCGGGCGAAGGGCGCGCCGCGCGGGCGCGTCGAGGGAAGACATGGGCGGCGATTGTAGGATGACGGCCCCGTTCGCTCCCCGAGGCGCTGCGCGGCGCGCTCCGGAGCGGCCGCGCGCGCCGCCCGCGGTCTTGCCGGCAGCGCGAGAATGCCCCGCCATGCCCCGCCCCGTCGACCTCGCCGCGCTCCGCCGCCACGCCGTGGCGCGCACCCTGTTCCCGCCCACCACGCTGCAGAAGGCGATCGACCGCCTCGGCTTCGTGCAGGCCGATCCGATCCGCGCCCCGGCGCGCGCGCAGGACCTGACGCTGCGCCACCGCGTCAAGGGCTACCGCGCGGGCGACCTCGAGCGGCGCTACGCGCGCCTGGACGTCGAGGAGGACGCGCTCGTCAACTACGGCTTCCTGCCGCGCCGCATGCTGGCGCTGATGCACCCGCGCACCGCCGAGCACGCCTGGGACGCGCAGACGACCGCGCGCGCCGCCGAGGTGCTGGCCTTCGTCCGCGCCCGCGGCGAGACGCATCCGCGCGACGTGCTCGAGGCCTTCGACCACGGCCGCGTCGGCAGCTGGGGCGGCGCCAACACGATCAACGCGAGCACGGCGCTGCTCGACGGCATGCATTACCGCGGCCTGCTGCGCGTGGCGCGGCGCGACGCGGGCACGCGCGTCTACGAGGCGGTCGAGCACCCGCCGGTCGACGACGGCCCGGCGGCGCGCCACGAACGCGCGCGGGCGCTGCTGCGCACCGTGGTCGAGAAGTACTCGCCGCTGCCCTCGGCCTCGCTCGGCTACCTCGCCCACCTGCTGCGCTACGGCGCGCCGCACCTGCGCGGCGAGACGCGCACCTTGCTCGCCGAGCTGCGCGCCGAGCTGCCGCAGGCCAAGGTCGACGGCACGACCTGGCTGTGGGCGGCGGGCGAGGATCCGGCGGCCGGCCGCTGGCGCGTCGACCCGCACCGCGTGCGCCTGCTCGCGCCGTTCGACCCCATCGCCTGGGACCGGCGCCGCTTCGAGCTGCTGTGGGGCTGGGCGTACAAGTTCGAGGCCTACACGCCGGCCGCGCAGCGCCGCTACGGCCACTACGCGCTGCCCGTGCTGTGGGGCGAGCGCATGGTCGGCTGGGCGAACGCGACGCTGGTCGACAAGGCGCGGCTGGACGTGCACTTCGGCTTCGTCGAGCCCGCGCTCGCGCGCGACCCGGCGCTAAGCGCGGCGATCGACGAGGAGCTCGCGGCCCTGGCGCGCTTCCTCGGCCTGGGCGAGGGCGCGGCCCGACGCGTGAAGCGCCGCCGCGCGTAAAAAGTCCACCCCCGCGGCCCGCGGCGGTGCCTATAATCGACCCGCTTTCCGAGGAGCGTTGCGAGGCCCGGTGTCGCCCGACACCCGCAGGTCCCAGGCTCGGAAACCCTTCACAGGCAACGGCGCTCACCCGCTTCGCGACGCGCGAAGGACCGGGGTGGGCCGCGGGTCTCTGCCGCGCCGCCGCGTCGTTCGCGCCCCCGCAGGCGGGTCTTCCAGGAGATCCCCATGAACGCACCGCAGAACCCCCTTCCGACCAACGCCTACGCCGTGGCCGACCTCTCGCTCGCCGAGTGGGGCCGCAAGGAGATCCGCATCGCCGAGAGCGAGATGCCCGCGCTGATGGCCATCCGCGACGAATTCGCCGCCGCGCAGCCGCTCAAGGGCGCGCGCATCACCGGCAGCCTGCACATGACCATCCAGACCGCCGTGCTGGTCGAGACGCTGCAGGCGCTCGGCGCGCAGGTGCGCTGGGCCTCGTGCAACATCTTCTCGACGCAGGACCACGCCGCCGCGGCGCTGGTGGTCGAGGGCACGCCCGTCTTCGCGTACAAGGGCGAGTCGCTGAAGGACTACTGGGACTACACCCACCGCATCTTCGAGTTCGCCGACGCGAACACGACGGGCGAGGGCCCCAACATGATCCTCGACGACGGCGGCGACGCCACGCTGCTGATGCACCTGGGCCGCCGCGCCGAGAAGGACGCCTCGGTCATCGCCAACCCGACGAGCGAGGAGGAGCGCGAGCTGTTCGCGGCCATCAAGGCCAAGCTCGCGACCGACGCCACCTGGTACTCGCGCAAGGGCCGGGAGATCATCGGCGTCACCGAAGAGACGACGACCGGCGTGCACCGCCTCAACGAGATGTCCGCCAAGGGCACGCTGCTGTTCCGCGCGATCAACGTCAACGACTCCGTCACCAAGAGCAAGTTCGACAACCTCTACGGCTGCCGCGAGAGCCTGGTCGACGGCATCAAGCGCGCCACCGACGTGATGGTCGCGGGCAAGGTCGCCGTCGTGGCCGGCTACGGCGACGTGGGCAAGGGCTCGGCGCAGGCGCTGCGCGCGCTGTCGGCGCAGGTCTGGGTCACCGAGATCGACCCGATCAACGCGCTGCAGGCGGCGATGGAAGGCTACCGCGTCGTCACGATGGACGAGGCCGCGGCGCTGGGCGACATCTTCGTCACCTGCACCGGCAACAAGAACGTCATCACGTACGACCACATGGCCGCGATGAAGGAGCAGGCCATCGTCTGCAACATCGGCCACTTCGACAACGAGATCGACATCGCCTCCCTCGAGCACTGCAAGTGGGAGGAGATCAAGCCGCAGGTCGACCACGTGATCTTCCCGAACGGCAAGCGCATCATCATGCTGGCCAAGGGGCGCCTCGTGAACCTGGGCTGCGCCACGGGCCACCCGAGCTACGTGATGTCCTCGTCCTTCGCCAACCAGACCATCGCGCAGGTCGAGCTGTTCACGCGGCCCGACGAGTACGAGGTCGGCAAGGTCTACGTGCTGCCCAAGCACCTCGACGAGAAGGTCGCGCGCCTGCAGCTGTCCAAGCTGAACGCGAAGCTGACGGTGCTGACCGACGAGCAGGCCGCGTACATCGGCGTCTCGAAGAGCGGCCCGTACAAGCCCGACAGCTACAGGTATTGAGGACGGCGCCGGCATGGTCAAGATTCCCATCAGCCTCGAGTTCTTCCCCCCGAAGACGCCCGAAGGCGTGGCCAAGCTGGCGGCCGCGCGCGCCGAGCTGTACGCGCTGGAGCCCGAGTTCTGCTCGGTCACCTACGGCGCGGGCGGCTCGACGCAGAACGGCACGCTGGCCGCCGTGCAGGCCATCCTCGGCGAGGGCCGCTCCGGGGCGCCGCACATCACGTGCATCGGCGCCTCGCGCGCGACCGTGGGCGGACTCCTCGACACCTACCGCGCCGCGGGCATCACGCGCCTGGTGGCGCTGCGCGGCGACCTGCCCAGCGGGGCGGGCAGCTTCGGCGAGTTCCGCTACGCGTCCGAGCTGATCGAGCAGATCCGCCAGCAATCGGGCAGCCACTTCCGGATCGAGGTCGCGGCCTACCCCGAGACCCATCCGCAGGCGCGCTCGCCCGAGGCCGACCTCAAGGCCTTCGCGGCCAAGGTCGCCGCCGGCGCGGACGCGGCGATCACCCAGATGTTCTTCAACGCCGACGCGTACTTCCGCTTCGTCGACGAGGTGCGCGCGCTGGGGATCTCCGTGCCCATCGTGCCGGGCATCATGCCCATCACCAACTCGAGCGGCCTGATGCGCTTCGCCGACAACTGCGGCTGCGAGATCCCGCGCTGGATGCGCCTGCGCCTGCAGTCCTACGGCGACGACGTGAAGTCCATCCGCGCCTTCGGCCTCGACGTGATGACGGCGCTGTGCGAGCGGCTCATCAGCGAGGGCGTGCCGGGGCTGCACTTCTACACGATGAACCAGGCCGGGCCGACGGTGGAGCTGTGCCGGCGGCTGGAGCATCGGGTGGCGTGAGCGGCGCTTCCCGCGAAGCCGCTCTGGGTCGGATGGCGAGTGTCGAACGTGAGCGTCGTCCCTGCGGTATTCCGGCCGCCTGGGGGCGACGGGCTTCTTCACGGCACCGACACGGCCATCTCGAGCGCTACACGCGAGAAGTTGACGGTGCCGTCCGGCGCCGGCTGGCGTTTCATCTCGTCGAGCGCGTAGACGATCGCGGCACGACGGCCCGGCAGGAAGAGGTGGACGTCGGTCGGATCGTCGAGATAGATCCCGACGGCCTGGACCTGGCCGTCGGCGAGCTTCAGGTCGATCGTGTTGTCCGCGCCGGAGGCGTCCTGGCCGGCGCGGTAGACGCGCACGATGTCGCCGGAAAGGCGCAGCAGCGGCATGCGTCCCTCGCGGATCGATGCCCACCACTCGTCCGAGCCGAACAGGCCGTGGGAGCCCCGCAGCCCCATGAGCGGCTTCGCCGCGTTCAGCGTCAGGGCCTGGGCGAGCCGCACGCGGCGCGGATCCATCGCGAGCGCGAGCTCGAGTGCAAAGACCGTTCGCATCGGCACCGTTTCGGACGCCAGTTCGAGCAGTGAATTGGGGGCGGTCATTTGATCCGCTCGAAGTCGACGAGGTTCTCGTTGAAGATGTCGATCGCGTCGCCCTGGCCGAGTGGCGTCGTCATCTGTCCGCTTTCGCCCTTGAAGCGCGCGTTGGTGTCCATCCAGCTGCCATTTCGAGTGGGCTTGTCCGGAAACATCGCGTTGCTGTCGGCGACCGCGTCGCCCACGCGTGCCGCTGGAAGGCCCATGCTCAGGCCTCCCCCTGTGTCGGATGCATTCGATACTCCCTGACGTTATGCGTCGTGTTTGCGCGGGAACTTACAACGCTGCGGGAGGCGGAATCGGCGAGCCGTCACAGCTGGATACCAACTCGGCCGACGGCGGCGATGTGAAGTCCATCCGCGCCTTCGGCCTCGACGTGATGACGGCGCTGTGCGAGCGGCTCATCAGCGAGGGCGTGCCGGGGCTGCACTTCTACACGATGAACCAGGCCGGGCCGACGGTGGAGCTGTGCC
>Ga0209051_1003395_pt1 | contig 10450 bp, 11 predicted proteins | sample AraplaCvi_mMS_r2_2_FD_184286 | JGI IMG/M metagenome (GOLD analysis project Ga0209051, IMG submission 184286) | Arabidopsis root microbial communities from North Carolina, USA - plate scrape MF_Cvi_mMS_r2 (SPAdes) (version 2) | ecosystem: Host-associated > Plants > Roots > Endosphere | place... | reverse complement strand
GTACAGCGACCAGCACCGCGTCTAAGAAGGAGCACACACCATGCAAATCATTCTTCTGGACAAGGTCCTGAACGTCGGCGGCCTCGGCGACATCGTCAAGGTCAAGGACGGCTATGCACGCAACTTCCTGATCCCGACGGGCCGCGCCCGCCGCGCCACCGCTGCCAACAAGGCCGAATTCGAAGCCAAGCGCGCCGAACTCGAAAAGGCTGCGGCCGCCAAGCTGGCCGAATCGCAAGCCCAGGGCGAGAAGCTCGGCGGCACGACCGTCAAGCTGACCCAGAAGGCCGGCGTCGACGGCCGCCTGTTCGGCTCGGTCACCAACGGCGACATCGCCGAAGAACTGGGCAAGCAAGGCTACAAGGTTGCAAAGTCGCAAGTGCGCCTGCCCAACGGCCCGATCAAGGTCGTCGGCGACAGCACCGTGAGCGTTGCGCTGCACACCGACGTGGTGGTCGACATCACGGTCACGGTCTACGGCGAAACCGCCTGATCGTCCACAGCGCCTGTGCGCTGCCGCAAAAGCCGCCTCCGGGCGGCTTTTGTCTTTCTGCGCACCGGTTTTCCAGCGCGATGCACCGAAAGATCACTGTTTATTCACAACCTTGTCCACACACGCCAGCGCGTGCGCGGCTTAGCATGCAGGGTTGCAAGGGAAGTCCATGTCCGCCGTTTTTTCCTATGCCGACAATGACCCGTCGGCCGATCGCCAAGTTGCCCAGCTTCGCATTCCGCCTCATTCGATCGAGGCCGAGTCGAGCGTGCTTGGCGGCCTGCTGCTCGACAACGGTGCCTGGGACCGCATGGGCGACCTGCTGGTGGATGGCGACTTCTACCGCCACGAGCACAAGCTGATCTATGCCGCGATCGGCGGATTGATCAACGCCAGCAAGCCGGCCGACGTCATCACGGTCTACGAGCAGCTCCAGAGCTTGGGCAAGGCCGATGAAATCGGCGGCCTGGTCTACCTCAATTCGCTCGCGCAGTATGTACCGAGCGCGAGCAACATCCGCCGCTACGCGGAGATCGTGCGCGAACGCTCGATCCTGCGAAAACTCGTCTCCGCAAGCGACGAGATCGCGACCAACGCCTTCAACACGCAGGGCAAGTCGGTCGACAAGATCCTGGACGAGGCCGAGCAGAAGATCTTCAACATCGGCGAAGAAGGCACGCGGATGAAGCAGGGCTTCCAGAGCATGGATGCCCTGGTCGTCGAACTGCTCGACCGCGTGACCGAGATGGCGGAGAACCCGAACGACATCACCGGCGTGCGCACCGGCTTCTACGAGTTCGACAAGATGACCTCGGGCCTGCAGCCGGGCGACATGATCGTGCTGGCCGCGCGTCCCTCCATGGGCAAGACCTCGCTGGCCATCAACATCGCCGAGCACGTGGCGCTCAACGAAGGGCTGCCGGTGGCGGTCTTCTCGATGGAAATGGGTGCGTCGCAGCTGGCGGTGCGTATCGTCGGCTCGATCGGGCGCATCGATCAGGGACACCTGCGCACCGGCAAGCTCAGCGATGAAGAGTGGCCGCGGCTCACGGAGGCGATCGAGAAGCTGCGCAACGTGTCGCTGCACATCGACGAGACCCCTGGCCTGACCACCAGCGAGCTGCGTGCCAACGCGCGCCGCCTGGCGCGCCAGTACGGGCGGCTCGGCCTGATCGTGGTCGACTACCTTCAGCTCATGAGCGTGTCGACCAGCATGAACGACGAGAACCGCGCCACGGCCGTGGGCGAAATCTCGCGTGGCCTGAAGATGCTCGCCAAGGAGCTCAAGTGCCCGGTGATCGCGCTGTCGCAGTTGAGCCGCGGTGTCGAAAGCCGCACCGACAAGCGTCCCATGATGAGCGACCTGCGCGAATCCGGCGCCATCGAGCAGGACGCGGACATCATCATGTTCATCTACCGCGACGACTACTACGACAAGAACAGCAAGGAGCCGGGCGTGGCCGAGGTGATCATCAGCAAGCACCGCAACGGACCCACGGGCACCGTCAAGCTGACCTTCCTCAAGCCGCTCACCAAGTTCGAGAACCTGGCCAGCTACGGCAGCAGCGACGACTACTGACGCCGTCGCGACTTCATTTCTGCTGTTCCAGCAGCTTCGCTTCGGCCGTTCGCGCCTTCACCTGGCGCAGCATGTCGGCCAGCGTCTTGCCTGCTTCGTCGCGAAAGCGTTCGGGCAGCACGTCGACGGCATCCATGCGGTCGATGCGAAAACCGCGGAAGTCGTTGCGCAGTTCGCACCAGGTCGAAAGCGTCCAGACCTTGCCCCAGTAGAAGCAGCCGAGCGGACGCACGGTGCGTTCGCTGGCATCACCCGAAACGTCGCGATAGTGAAGGCGCAGTTTCTGGCGCGCCTGCACGGCTTCGCGCAGGGTCTGCAGCCGCGTGCGCAGGGCATCGCCCAGCCCCAGCGCGGGGGCGTAGAGTGCCAGCGCCTCGGCCGAGACGCGGGCCGCCGGCGGCAGCACCGAAAGGATCTTGCCGAGCCCGGTTTCGATGTCGCGCGCGAGTGCCGGATCGACCCAGCTCTGCGCCAGACGGGCCGCGGCCACGAGCGCCGAAGCCTCGTCCTGCGTGAACATCAGTGGCGGCAGCTCGAAGCCCGCACCGAGCCTGTATCCCACGCCGGCCTCGCCCTCGATGGGTACGCCCTGGTGCTGCAGGTCGGCCACGTCGCGGTAGACGGTCCGCTCCGACACCTCGAGGCGCTGCGCCAGGAACGCGGCCGTGGTGAGCCGGCGCCCGCGGATGATCTGCACGAGCTGGAACAGGCGGTCGGCGCGGCGCATCAGCGCGCTCCCTGGGATGTTCGGGCGAAGCCGTCGGACCGGCCCTGGCGTGTGCTCATGAAACTCCGATGTGGATCGCCACCTTGTCCGGCCCCTCGTAGGCTTCGAAATCGCTGCGGTAGCGGCGCACGATTTCCGGGTGTGCCTCGAAATACTGCCAGATGCGCTGCCAGGTGGCGATCAGCATCTGCGGCATCTCGCCCTGGCCCGAAAAGACGAGGTAGTTGCCGGCCTCGAGGGCCACGCCGTCCGCCGCGCCCGAGACGGCCACGCCCACGGTCAGGTCGAAGGCCCCGTGCGCATCGGATTCGTAGCCGGAGTAGACGCCGAACAGGCGGACATCGCCGGTGCGGCCGGGTGTCGTACGGTATGTCTCTTCGCTGAAGAAGCGATCCCACAGAGCGCCGATGCGGGCGGTCGCGGGATCGTTCTCTTCGCGGTTGGTGGTGCGGACCGTGAGGCCCGCGACCTGGAAGGCGTCGTGGTGCCGGCGCACGGGTTCCATCGGGGTTGTCTTCTGCATGGATGATGTGAGGATTGTGGCGCTCAGAGCGCGAGCGCCTTCAGGTCGGCTTCCATGGCACGTGCGATCAGCATCATGTCGGCGTCGGAGACATCGAGCAGCCCGAAGCGGAACTTGTAGCCCCACTGCTTCGGGTTCTCGATGAATGCCAGCTGTTCCAGCAGGGGCGCGATCGGCGTTTCGCGGGAGGCCGCGTAGGCCACGTCGAGCCGGCATGGAACAAAGCCGTTGCCCATGTCCGCTTCGTACGGCGCGCCCGGCTGCACGATGCCGATCGAGACGAAGCTCTGCAGCTTGTCGGTGCCGCCGAAGACCGTGGCCGGCGCATAGTAGGCGACGCGGTCGCCCGCTGCAACCCGCTTGAGCGGGCCGAGCTTGCCGTGGCCGACCTGCATGAAGCCGAGCGGTTTGTGGTCCCGCCCGCGCCGGGCGTGCTCGGCGCTGGCCACGGCAATCCAGTTGCGTGGTGCCATGGTGCGGTTCAGTCGAGCGCGTGAAGGCCGACTTCGTTGCCTTCGGTGTCGCGCAGGTGGGCGATGAAGCCCATGCCTGGCGGCAGCGCGGACTTGGGCGCGACGATCTGGCCGCCGGCCTTTTCGATGCGCGCCAGCACGGCGTCGATGCTCGGCATGCAGTCAAGATAGATGCGGATGCCGCTGCCTGCGCGTGCGCTGGCGTTCGCGCCGGCCTGCAGGGCGCCGCCGATGCCAGGTTTGTCGTACGGGAACACGGCCAGCGTCTGCCCGCCGAAGTCTTCGCGGCGCAGCTTGCGGCCGAGCACGGTTTCGTAGAAGGCCTGGGCGCGGTCGATGTCGGTGACCGGAATCTCGAACCAGCTGATGGCGTTTTGCATGAAGGACTCGCTTTCGTTGTGTTGAAGAGGAGCCTTGATGGTGCGGCCCGCCTCCTGACAACGTCTTGTCAGGAGCCTGTCACCGCGGGCGAAAAAAAGCCCGCGCGGCTCGAGAGAGCATGCGCGGGCCTTTGGCCAGCCGTGAGCCGGTGGCTTCTAGAGCACGTCGCTCGCGAAATCGGCCAGCCGCGAGCGCTCGCCGCGCGCCAGCGTGATGTGTCCGCCGTGCGGCCAGCCCTTGAACTTGTCGACCGCGAAGGTGAGGCCCGAGGAACCTTCCGTCAGGTACGGCGTATCGATCTGCGCCAGGTTGCCCATGCAGATGATCTTGGTGCCCGGACCGGCCCGGGTGATCAACGTCTTCATCTGCTTGGGCGTCAGGTTCTGCGCCTCGTCGATGATCACGTACTTGTTCAGGAAGGTGCGGCCGCGCATGAAGTTCATGCTCTTGACCTTGATGCGGCTTCGGATCAGCTCGTTGGTGGCCGCGCGGCCCCATTCGCCGGCGCCGCCGCCGTCGCCCTTGGCGAGGAACTCGAGGTTGTCGTCGAGCGCGCCCATCCACGGGCCCATCTTCTCTTCCTCGGTGCCGGGCAGGAAGCCGATGTCCTCGCCCACGCTCACCGTGGCGCGGGTCATGATGATCTCGGTGTAGCGCCGGTCGTCGAGCACCTGCGTGAGGCCCGAGGCGAGCGCCATCAGCGTCTTGCCGGTGCCTGCGGTGCCGGTGAGCGTGACGAAGTCGACTTCCGGGTCCATGAGCAGGTTCATCGCGAAGTTCTGCTCGCGGTTGCGGGTGTTCACGCCCCAGACCGCATTCTTGCCCGAGCTGTAGTCCTTGAGGGTCTTGAACACCGCGGTCTTGTCGCGGATCTCGGTGACGCGCGCGTACATGCTCGGCTCGCCCGGCGCTTCGAAATAGACGAACTGGTTGATGTAGAGGTTGGGCACCAGCGGACCGCTGACCCGGTAGAAAGTGTTGCTGCCGCTTTGCCAGCTCTCGACCGTCTTGCTCTGGCGCGTCCAGAAGTCGGCCGGCAGCGCGAGCGAGCCCGCGTAGAGCAGGTCGCCGTCCTCGAGCGTCTTGTCGTTCTGGTAGTCGTCGGCGGCCAGGCCCAGGGCGCGCGCCTTGACGCGCATGTTGATGTCCTTGGACACCAGCACCACTTCCTGCTTCGGGCGGCCGGGCTGGTCATTGGCGTAGAGGTCGCGCAAGGCCTGCACCACGCCGAGGATCTGGTTGTCGGCCTTGCCCTGGGGCAGGCTGATCGGCAGCGCATAGTCGAGCGGCGCGGTCTGGAAGAACAGCTTGCCGCCGGCCTCGCGATGGCCGGTGGTGTCGAGCTTCAGGCCCTTGGCGATGTCGGCGTCCTGGGCGGCGGCCAGCGCATCGAGCGTGCGGCTGGTCTGGCGGCCGTTGCGGGCCACTTCCGTGGTGCCCTTCTTGTGGCCGTCCAGTTCCTCGAGCACGATCATCGGCAGGAAGATGTCGTGCTCCTCGAAGCGGAACAGGCACATCGGGTCGTGCAGCAGCACATTGGTGTCGAGCACGAAGAGCTTGGCCGGGCCGTTGGATTTGCTGCGCTTGGGCCGTGCCGGGGCCTGCGGCGCTGCAACTTGCTGCTGCTGCGGTGCAGGCGCATGGATGGCGGGTGCCGGCGCCTCGGACTCCCGGCGTGCGGCGGGCTGCTGCCGCTGTCCGCGGGAAGGTGCGGGTTTGGCTTTCGCGCGGACCGGCAGCGCCTCGACGCCACCGCCTACCGCATCGGCGGCATGGCGGTCGAACAATTCCAGCGGCTGGGAGGAGCCGCTCGACGATGCCGAATCGGTACGCGATTCGCCCGAGCGGCGCGATCCCCTGTGCGAGGAGCGGGCGGGTGCATCGTGCGCATCCGGCGAGAGCAATGCGGCGCGTTTCGTGGGGGCGGGAGGCAATGGCATGTGTCAGGTCGCTCGCAGGAAGTGGAAACCAGAAAACGAAAAAGCCGCCTGTAGACCAAGGCGGCTTTGTTCGGGGGATGCGGTCGTGGAGCTCAACGGCATGAGGCCATTATGCACACCGGCGGTGACGCGTCTCGCGCTCTTTGCAAAGTCCGTTGGACATTTCCCACGGCGGGATGCAAAAGCGCACAGACGGCGCTTCTTGTAACGCTCAGGCGGCCTTCTTGAGGGCCTTGACGGCCTTGAGCACGTCGTCGACGTGGCCCGGGACCTTGAGGCCGCGCCATTCGGCCTTGAGGATGCCGTCGGCACCGATCAGGAAGGTGCTGCGCTCGATGCCCTTGACCTTCTTGCCGTACATGATCTTGTTCTTGACCACGCCGAACATGTGGCACATTTTTTCTTCGGTATCGGCGATGAGTTCGAACGGGAGTTCGAGCTTGGCCTTGAACTCGTCGTGCGACTTCATGTTGTCGCGGGACACGCCGAACACGGTGGCGCCAGCCTTTTCGAAGTCCTTGTAACGGTCGCGAAACTGCATGGCTTCGGTCGTGCAACCCGGAGTGTTATCTTTCGGGTAAAAATACATGACCAGCACGTGGCCGAGGTGAGAGGTATTCGAGACTTTCAGTCCGCCCGTGGCGTTGGCGTCGAATTCAGGAATGGGTTTGTTGACAACGATCGCCATGAAACTTGTTTTCTCCGTTGGTTTCCATTGACCGGGGCGCTTTTCAGCACACTCGACGAATGGAGGATTGGTCGTTGCTAACTGGAGCAGCAGGCCTGTTCGCAACCCGGTATTTTACCCCGAAAAGCCTTCTCTCACCGCTCGGGCGGTTCCACGAGGAGGGCGGCTATCACGTGGCGGCCTTCGCCGGCCAGGATGTTGTAGGTGCGGCAGGCGGCGGGGGTGTCCATGGTCTCCACGCCGGTGCGCCTGGCCATCAGGGGCTGGAGCCAGGCGGGCTGCGGGAACCGGATGCGTGATCCGCTTCCAAAAATGACCAATTCCGCGCCAAGCGACGCAAGCTGGGCGAAATGCTCGGGCCCGAGCTGGTCGAAACGGGTGCAGTTCCATTCGAAGCGCTCGCCGCGGGAGCCCACCACCACGCTGCCCTCGACCTTTTCATTGTTGATTGCGACCCACCCGGGGCCGTGCGCGGTAAGGGACTGGGCGTCGGATTTGTCGGGCTGGAGCTTCATCGGGGCACTGGGAACTGTGGTCAAATTATAGGTTTTCCCAGTGACACGAGGCCTTCCAGGGCCTTTCGACCTCGAGTAGTAACCCGCGCCCGGGAGGGCCCTTTGAAGCAGTTCAAGAAATCGGCCAAGCTGGCCAACGTGCTCTACGACATCCGCGGCCCCATCATGGACGCCGCGAAGCAGATGGAGGAAGAGGGCCAGAAGATCATCAGGCTCAACATCGGCAACCTGGCCGTGTTCGGCTTCGATGCGCCGGAAGAAGTCCAGCAGGACATGATCCGCAACCTGCCGGGGTCGGCGGGTTATTCGGACAGCAAGGGCATCTTCGCGGCCCGCAAGGCGGTGATGCACGAGACCCAGAAGCAGGGTGTTGCAGGGGTCACGCTCGAGGACATCTACCTGGGCAACGGCGCGAGCGAACTGATCGCCATGGCCACCAACGCGCTGCTGAACGACGGCGACGAAATGCTGCTGCCGGCCCCCGACTATCCGCTGTGGACGGCTGCCTCGAGCCTCTCGGGCGGCAAGCCGGTGCACTACCTCTGCGACGAAGCCAACGGCTGGATGCCCGACCTGGACGACATCCGCGCCAAGATCACGCCCCGGACCAAGGGCATCGTGGTCATCAACCCCAACAATCCGACCGGTGCGCTCTATTCCGACGAACTGCTCAAGAGCATCGTTGCCATTGCGCGCGAGCACCACCTGGTGATCTTCGCCGACGAGGTCTACGACAAGGTGCTGTACGACGGCGTCAGGCACACCGCGATCGCGAGCCTGTCGACCGACGTGCTCACGCTGACCTTCAACTCGCTGTCCAAGAGCTACCGCTCGTGCGGCTACCGCGCGGGCTGGCTGGTGGTTTCGGGCGACAAGGCGCGGGCGCAGGACTACATCGAGGGCCTGAACATGCTCTCGAACATGCGCCTGTGCGCCAACGTGCCCGGACAGTGGGCCATCCAGACCGCGCTCGGCGGCTACCAGAGCATCAACGACCTGGTCGGCGACGGCGGCCGCCTGCGGCGCCAGCGCGACCTGGCCTACGAGCTCATCACGGCCATTCCGGGCGTGAGCTGCGTCAAGCCGAGCGCCGCGCTCTACATGTTCCCCAAGCTCGATCCCAAGGTCTATCCCATCGAGGACGACCGTCAGTTCTTCCTCGAGCTTCTGAGGGAAACCAAGGTGATGCTGGTGCAGGGCACGGGCTTCAACTGGGCCACGCCGGATCACTTTCGCATCGTGTTCCTGCCCCACGAGGACGACCTGCGCGAAGCGATCAACCGCATCGCCAGGTTCCTGGAGCTGTACCGCCTGCGCAGCAAGACGGATTGACGGCGCGGCCGCGCGCCAGGCGGCCGGGGCCCCATTCTTTCTCCATTACGAACCATCCACGCGAATCTCCAATGAAACCCATCCAAGTAGGCCTGCTCGGCGCAGGCACGGTCGGCAGCGGCACCTTCAAGGTGCTGCTGCGCAATCAGGAAGAAATCAAGCGCCGCGCAGGCCGGGGCATCGAGATCACGATGGTGGCCGACCTGGACGCGGCGCGTGCGCGCGAAGTGGCCGGAGAAGGCGCGAAGGTGGTTGCCGACGCACGCGAAGTCATCGCCAACCCGGACATCGACATCGTCATCGAGCTCATCGGCGGCTACGGCGTTGCGAGGCAGCTGGTGCTCGAGGCCATTGCGGCCGGCAAGCACGTGGTCACGGCCAACAAGGCGCTGCTTGCGGTGCATGGCACCGAGATCTTCGCGGCTGCACATGCCAAGGGCGTGATGGTGGCCTTCGAGGCCGCGGTGGCCGGCGGCATCCCGATCATCAAGGCGCTGCGCGAGGGCCTCACGGCCAACAGCATCCAGTGGCTGGCCGGCATCATCAACGGCACCACCAATTTCATCCTGTCCGAGATGCGCGACAAGGGGCTCGACTTCGCCACCGTGCTCAAGGAGGCCCAGCGCCTGGGCTATGCCGAGGCCGACCCCACCTTCGACATCGAGGGCGTCGATGCCGGCCACAAGGTCACGCTGATGAGCGCCATTGCCTTCGGCATTCCGGTGCAGTTCGACAAGGCGCACATCGAGGGCATCACCAAGCTGGCGGCGCAGGACATCAAGTACGCCGAGCAGCTCGGCTACCGCATCAAGCTGCTCGGCATCACCAAGCGCACTGCGCAGGGCATCGAGCTGCGCGTGCACCCCTCGCTCGTGCCGTCGAAGCGGCTGCTTGCGAACGTCGAAGGCGCCATGAACGCCGTCGTGGTGCATGGCGATGCCGTGGGCACCACGCTGTACTACGGCAAGGGCGCGGGCAGCGAGCCGACCGCCAGCGCGGTGATTGCCGACCTCGTCGACATCACGCGCCTGCACACGGCCGACGCTGCGCACCGCGTGCCGCACCTGGCCTTCCACCCTGACGCCATGAGCGACCTGAAGGTGCTGCCGATGGCCGAGGTGGTCACCAGCTACTACCTGCGCCTGCGCGTGGCCGACCAGGCCGGCGTGCTCGCCAAGGTGACGGGCCTCTTGGCCACCGCCGGCATCAGCATCGACGCGGTGCTGCAGCGCGAAGCCGACGAAGTGGGCGGCGAGGGCTCGACCCAGACCGACCTGATCATCCTCACGCACGATGCGCGCGAAGGCACGGTGAACGACGTGCTCGCCGAACTGCAGGCCCTGCCCACCGTGCTGCAGCCGATCGTGCGCATCCGCAAGGAAGAGCTGTCCTGAGGACGGCGCAAGAGACCTACCGTGAACTACCTGAGCACCCGCGGCCACCCCGACCGCAAGCGTTTCTGCGAAATCCTGCTTGAAGGCCTCGCGCCCGATGGTGGCCTGTACCTGCCCGAGCACTATCCGCAGATCGACACCGCCACGCTCGCCAAATGGCGCGAGCTGCCGTATGCGGAACTGGCGTTCGAGATCCTCTCGCTCTACATCGACGACATTCCCCCGGCCGACCTGAAGGCGATCTGCGCCAAGACCTACACGGCCGAAGTGTTCGGCAGCGACGAGATCGTGCCGCTGCGCGAACTGGAAGACGGCGTGTACCTCGAGGCCCTGTCCAACGGCCCCACGCTGGCCTTCAAGGACATGGCGATGCAGCTGCTGGGCAACCTGTTCGAGTACGAACTG
>Ga0209051_1003392_pt1 | contig 10452 bp, 10 predicted proteins | sample AraplaCvi_mMS_r2_2_FD_184286 | JGI IMG/M metagenome (GOLD analysis project Ga0209051, IMG submission 184286) | Arabidopsis root microbial communities from North Carolina, USA - plate scrape MF_Cvi_mMS_r2 (SPAdes) (version 2) | ecosystem: Host-associated > Plants > Roots > Endosphere | place... | reverse complement strand
AAGCCCACCTTGACCGCCGCCGACGCCGAACGGTGGCGGACGCTCATCGTCGCCAGCGGCGCCGCGCAGTGGATCGAAGAACTCATCGAGGAGCGGCTGACTCGGGCGCTCGGCTGTCTCGACGTGGCCGGAATTCCCCAATCTGCCCGCGCCGCAATGGAAGACATGGCCGTGTACTGCACCGAGAGGAGTGCGTGATGCGCACCGTAAAGGGTAAGACCGACCGGGTCGTCGTGGTCGGTGGTGGCCTGTCGGGACTGTCGGCGGCGCTGTACCTGGCCGGCCGCGGCCGCAACGTCACCGTGGTCGAACGCGAGGAGCATCCCGGGGGTCGGGTGGGCCGGTCCGACGTGTCGGGATATCGCCTCGACATGGGACCCACCGTGCTGACGATGCCCGACATCATCGATGACGCGATGGCCGCCGTCGGGGAGAAGCTTGCCGACCGCATCGAACTGCTGCCCGTTCACCCCGCCTACAACGCGGTCTTCGCCGGCGGCGAGACCCTGCAGGTGCACACCGATCCGGCGGCGATGTACGCCGAGGTCGAGCGGTTCGCGAACCGCAAGGAGGCCGACGCCTACCTGCAGATGCGTCAGTGGCTGACCTCGCTGTACGAAACGGAGTTCGACGGCTTCATCGGCGCCAACTTCGACTCGCCGTTGTCGCTGCTGACCCCGCAGCTGGGTCGGCTGTTGGCGATGGGCGGCTTCCGCCGCTGGGAGAGCGTGATTCGCAAGTTCCTCAGCGACGAGCGACTGCTTCGGGTGTTCACCTTCCAGGCCCTCTACGCGGGTGTGCCTCCGCAGAGCGCGCTGGCGGTGTACGCGGTGATCGCCTACATGGACACCGTCGCCGGGGTGTACTTCCCCCGCGGCGGCATGCGGGCGCTGCCCGATGCGATGGCCGCCGCGGCTGCCAATGCGGGCGTCGAATTCGTCTACGGTGCAACGGTTTCCGGAATCGAGCGGAGCGGCTCGCGAGCCACTGCCGTGATCACCGACGGGGGTCGACGCATCCCCGCGGACGCGGTGGTGCTCACCACCGAACTCCCCGACACCTACCGGCTGCTGGACTACTCGCCGCGTCGACTGCTGAAGTTGCGGCCGGCGCCCTCGGCGGTCGTGGCCCACGTCGGCGTGCCCGCGGTCGACTCGTCGGTCGGTCATCACACGATCTTGTTCGGCGAGGCCTGGAAGCAGACCTTCACCGACATCATCACCGACGGCCGGGTGATGGGCGATCCGTCGCTCCTGGTGACCCGGCCGACGGCCGGAGACCCGAGCCTGGCCCCGCCCGGCCGGGATCTGCTCTACGTGCTGGCGCCGACACCGAACACCGAAGTCGGCAAGGTGGACTGGGACGCCACGGCACCGGCGTACGTCGAACACATGCTGGGTGCTGTCAGGGAGCGCTTGCCGCACGTCGGAGACGACATGGAGGTGCTGTCGGTGGTGACACCCGCGGACTGGGGACGGCAAGGCATGCTGGCCGGAACGCCCTTTGCGTTGGCGCACACCTTCGCCCAGACGGGTCCCTTCCGGCCGGCCAACACCGTGCGGGGCGTGGACAACGTCGTGCTCGCCGGCTCCTCCACGGTGCCGGGCGTCGGCGTCCCGACCGCGGTCATGTCCGGCCGACTGGCCGCCGATAGGATCACCGGAGTGCCGGTGCGGCAGGCGAATCGAGAGGTCGTAGGGCGATGATCAGCTCGGAGCTCGACGCCGCCGGGGTACTGGACCCGTCGTTGCGGGAGGCCTACCGCACGTGCCGCGAGATCAACGCCCGCGACGGCAAGACGTTCTTCCTGGCGACCCGGCTGTTGGCGCCCGCCCAGCGCCCGGCGGTACACGCGCTCTACGGCTTCGCCCGCCGGGCGGACGACATCCTCGACGAGTTCGACGACAGCCGCGGCGACGAGGTGCGGGCCCAGCAGCTCCAGAAGTTCTCCACGCAGCTGTTCAACTGCCTCGTCGAGAACCAGGCGTGCTCCGACGATCCCACCCTCACGGCGGTGGTGCACGCCGCCCGTCGCTACGACATCGGGTGGCAGTTGTTCGACGACTTCCTGGCCTCGATGCGGATGGACCTGACGGTCACCGACTACCCGGACCGGACGTCCCTCGAGCGGTACATGTACGGCTCGGCCGAGGTGATCGGGCTGCAGATGCTGCCCATCCTCGGGACCGTCGGCCCGCGCGAGGACGCCGCGCCGTTCGCCGCCGCCCTCGGAAAGGCCTTCCAGCTCACCAACTTCCTGCGTGACGTCGACGAAGACCTGCGGCGTGGCCGGGTATACCTGCCCGCCGACGAGCTGGCCGTGCACGAGGTCGACCGCGACGTCCTGCTCTGGTGTCAGACCAACCGTCGGATCGACTCCCGGGTGCGCCGGGCCCTTCGCGAACAGCACGACGTCACTCGGCGGGTATACGCCGCCGCACGGCCGGGCGTCGCTCAGCTGGCCCCGGCCTCGCGGCCGTGCGTCGAGACCGCGTTGAAGCTCTACTCGGAGATCCTCGACCGCATCGAGGAGATCGACTTCGAGATCTTCAGCCAGCGCGCCACCGTGGGCAAGGGGCGGCGCGCCGTGGTCGCCGGAGCGGGCATCGCCAGGGCGTGGCGGGCCCGTCTGCGGCACCGGAAGGATTAGGCATGGACAAACTTCACGAAACCTTGCCTGCGCGACCGGGTCTGCCCGACGCGAGCAGCCTGCCGAAGACGCCACGGGTGGTGGTCGTCGGTGCGGGCATCGCCGGTCTCGCGGCGGCCGCCGGACTGAGCGAACGCGGTGTGGCCGTCGACGTCGTCGAGGCGAACGACTACGTCGGCGGCCGGGTCGGCGGCTGGCCGGACACGCTCGACGACGGTTCCGCCGTGGCGATGAACCGGGGTTTCCACGCCTTCTTCCGGCAGTACTACAACCTGCGGGCCCTGCTGCGTCGGTCGGATCCGCATCTCTCGGCGTTGACCCCGGTCGAGGACTACCCGTTGGTCGACGCCCGCGGTCGCCGAGACACGTTCCGCGGCCTGCCGGGACGCAGCCGCTGAATGCGCTGACCTTTGCGTTGCGCAGCCCCACCTTCCGGCTTCGCGACCTGGTCAGGATCGACGGCATGGCCGCCGCGCCGCTGGCCACCGCGTCGGTGCCCCAGACATATCGCGACCTCGACGACCGGACCGCGGCAGAATTCTTGCAGGACATCAACTTTCCCGACGCGGCGCGACACCTGGCGTTCGAGGTGTTCGCCAGGAGTTTCTTCGTCAAACCCGAGAAGCTCTCGGCGGCGGAGCTGGTGACGATGTTCCACATCTACTTCCTGGGCTCCAATGAGGGCCTGGTGTTCGACGTCGCCAACGGGAACTTCGACGAGGTGCTGTGGAATCCGCTGCGAAAGTATCTCGAGGGCAACGGTGTTCGCTTCCACACCGCGACCTCGGTGCGGTCGGTGGCGCTGGGTGACGAGGTGCGGGTCACGTGCGGTTCCGGCGAGGACTTCACCGCCGACGCGGTGGTGTTGGCGACCGACGTCGCCGGACTCCGTCGAATCGTGGCGGAGTCTCCCGATCTTGGCGACGAGGACTGGCGAGGACGGGTGGCCGACGTGGGCAACGCGCCGCCGTTCGTGGTGCTGCGGCTGTGGCTGGACCGGCCGGTGAACTCCGACCGGGCGGCGTTCCTCGGCACCGGTGGCAGACCACCGCTGGACAACGTCAGCGTGCTGGAGCGCTATGAGCGCGAGGCCGCCCAGTGGGCCGGGCGCACGGGAGGATCGGTCGTCGAACTGCACGGCTACAGCGTCACCGGCGACGACGCCGAGGTACGCGACGGCCTGATGGCCCGAATGCACGAGCTGTATCCGGAAACCGTCGGAGCGACCGTCGTCGACGAACGACTGCTGCGCCGCGAGGACTGTCCAACCTTCGGACCGGGTGACTTCGAGCGGCGGCCCACCGTCGTCACGCCGGATCCGCGGGTGGTGCTGGCCGGTGACGGCATCCGCGTCGACCTGCCCGTCGCCCTGATGGAGCGGGCGGCTACGACCGGATGGACGGCGGCCAACGAACTGCTCGCCGGCTTCGGCCTGGCCGGTCACACGCTGCACACCGTGCCCAACCGTGGCCGCTCGGCACTGCTCGGTCGACTGATCGCACGCTCGGAAGGTCAACGGAAATGAGCCCCTTCACCGAGTTTCGCGCCAACGTGGCCAAGAGCTGGCCCTTCACCACCCTGCCGCGACTGGACTGGTCGGCGCAGACACCGACGTTCGCCGACGCCGACCCGCGAATCATCTCCACGGCCCTGGCCCGCGCCGAACGCAGGCCAAGCGGCAACTGGTTCCCCTTCGCCGCGAGCTCGCAGATCGCCACCAAGGCAACGGGTTCGGTGGTGGCCGGCGTGCAGATCGTCGCCTGGAGGGGCGCGGATGGCGAGCTGTTGGTAGCGCCGCGGGCGTGCCCGCATCTCGGTGCCGACCTCGCCACCGCGCCGGTGGAGTGCGGCGCCCTGGTCTGTCCGTGGCACGGTTTGCGGCTCACCGACCGCCGCCACGGCACCTGGAAGCCGTTCCCCGCGTTCGACGACGGCGTGCTGGCCTGGGTCCGGCTGGACGACGTCGGGGGTGAGGAGCCCACCGACGCCCCGATCGTCCCCGAGCGGCCCGGCCATCCGCAGATTGCCGCCGTCGCCCGGCTCGAGGGTACGTGCGAGCCCCGCGACATCGTCGCCAACCGGCTGGACCCGTGGCACGGCGCCTGGTTTCACCCGTACTCCTTCACCCAGCTCAAGGTGCTCAGCGCGCCTCCCGCCGTCGACGAGCTCCCCGACGCGCAGGACCGCTTCGTCGTCGACGTCACCTTTCGGCTCGGCAAGCTCGGCGTGCCGGTGATCGCCGAGTTCACGGCGCCCGGTCCGCGGACCGTCGTCATGCGCATCGTCGAGGGGGAAGGTGTGGGCAGCGTGGTCGAAACTCACGGCACCCCACTGGGTTTGGGCTCAGACGGACTGCCGCGCACCGCGGTGCTGGAAGCCGTCGTCGCGCACTCGGACCGACCCAACTTCGGCATGGGCCTCGTCGCGGCGCCCGTGATCAAGCCCCTGATGCGGGCCGCCGCCGCCCGCCTGTGGCGCGACGACCTGGCCTATGCCGAACGGCTCTACGCGCTGAGGTCTGGCCGCTGAGTCGACCGCCGACGGCACGCTCGTCGGGTCGAGGTGCACGCGACCGCGCCGTCGGCGAGGGGCTAGCGCACCGCGTTGGCGGCGTCGAGCAACGGCACCTGCTCCACGGCCCATGGGCTGATGGCCCACGGCATCTCGGTGGCCGCGCGCAACTGGTCCCACGGCACCCACGCCGAATCCATGATCTCGTCGGGGTCGGCATCCAGTGGTCCGGCGGCGCGCGCACAGAACACCGGGCACACCTCGTTCTCCACTACGCCGCCGGCGTCGACGGCGCGGTAGCGGAAGTCGGGCAGCACGCAGCGCAGATCGGCGACGTCGACGCCCAGTTCGGCGCGGGCCCGGCGGAGCACCGCGTCCTCCATCGGCTCGTCGGGCGCCGGATGGCCGCAGAACGAGTTGGTCCACACCCCGGGGAACGCACGCTTGTCCAGTGCTCGGCGGGTCAGCAGGACCCGGCCGTCGTCGTCGAAGAGGTAGCAGGAGAAGGCGAGATGCAGCGGCGTCGCCCCGTCGTGGACGTCGGCCTTGCGTGCCGTGCCGATGCTGCGACCCGCGTCGTCGAGGAGGACGACCAACTCGTCGGTCTGGATTGAGTTCATGCACACCCGCAACATCGCTCGTAGGAATCTCGCAAGAAAGGATTCGTCGCCGCCCTCGGTCTGGACGGGTCGTCGGTCAGAGCACCTGTGTGCCGTACATCTCACCGAGGGGATCGGCGATGAGTTCGATCCGCGCGCCGTCGGGGTCGCGAAAGTACAGCGACACCCCGCTGTGCTCGGATACCTCGACGTTCGCCGCGGCGAGCTTGTCCTTGAGATGCCGCCATCGCTGCGGTTCCACGCTGATGGCCACGTGGTGCAGCCCGCCGAGCACCTCGCGATACGGTTCGAGGTCCAATCCGGGAAAGTCGAAGAACGCCAGCAGGTTCGAGTTGCCGATGTCGAAGAAGAAGTGCGTCGAACCGTGGTAGTCCCGGTTCTCGATGAGCTCGGTCAGGGGGAACTCAAGGAGATCCTGATAGAACCCGATGGTCCGCTCGACGTCACCACTGACCAGCGCCGTGTGGTGCAGCCCGCGGCCCGACGACGACGGCCGGGAGGCTGCCGGCCGTAGGTGGGTCTCGGCGAGCTCGTGGCGCCGGGATTCGAACCCCTGCAAGGGCACGTCGTTCGTGGCGGTCATGTCTGCATTCTTCCCGAAGTCGTCCACCGGCGGTGGGTGTGTCGGAGAACACGTGGCCCGCAGGCGCGAATTCCCCCGGCCGGCGTCGAATAGGGGGCATGGCACACGACGACTCGAACGACGCCCCCGGACCCATCGCCGGCGAGGCCCTCAAGGATGCGGCCCGGTGGCCCGGCTACGGTCTGATCGCCGTCGGTCTCGCGCTGACCGCCTTGAGCCTGGCCGGGTTCGCGGTCGGTCGGAGCTCGTTGGCCGTGGTCGGCGCGGTGCTCGCCGGTGTGGCGGTCGTCGGCGGGGTGGCCTGGCAGTTCGTCGAGCACCGGCGGCTGCGTGCCCGGCACGGCGCGGGTACCCCGGAGCGGCCGGAGGATGCCGCCCCGTTGCGGTGACGCCACTAACCGTTCTGCCGTCGGCGGGAGCCGACGACCTGGGCGGCCGCGATGCTCACGATCACGACGGTTGCCACCGCGGAGGCGACGGCGAGCACCGTCGACCCGCGATGAGCCGCGCCGACCGCGACGGCGATCAACGCCCACGCCACCGCGGCGACGTAGCCCGGCGTACCGCGCAGGACGACGGTCAGGACCATCGCCGCAGCCGTGGCGGCCACCAGCACCGCGGCTTGCCAGCCCACGTCCGCGGTCGGTGCGCCGGACCGGATCGCCGCGGCCGCGACGTTGACGAACACCGCGACGCTGCTCCACCCGAGGTAGAGCCCGAACGTCAGCGTCGCGAGCCGGCGCACCCAGCGCGGGCTCGTCAGGTCGCCGTCGTGGCGCACCATCAGGCGCACGACGTCCACCAGGGCGACGACCATGGCCGCGAAGACGGCCACGCTGAGCCACAGCCAGTCCTGCGCCGCGACGACCAACCACGCGCTGAAGCCGGTGTAGACCACCGACAGCTCGACGAGTATCCGCGTCTCCCACGCTGATCCGAGCCCATGACGCAGCACGGCGACGCCCGTGACGACGGTCAGCAGGGTGATCAGCCCCCAGATGGAGAACGCGTAGCCCGACGGCGTGATGAGCGCCCGGTTGGTCGCGCCGGAGGACAGGAAGTCGCCGAACACGCGGGCGATGACCGGCGGGGTGCCCAGCTGGCTCACTGCCAGGAGCGCGGAGATCCACCGCCACGCCCGCACCGGCGACGTCGTCGGTGGCACGTCGGTCTTGCTCTCAGACATCGGTCAGCCTCTCGGGTCGACGGTGGCGGGCCACCAGATGCGCGGCCCGACGAGGGTGAATACGGCGGGGATCATCACGGTGCGCACCAGGAACGTGTCCAGCAGGATGCCGAGCCCGACGATGATGCCGATCTGGGTGAGCACGATCAGCGGCAGCACGCCAAGGACGGCGAAGACCGCGGCGAGCACGATGCCCGCGCTGGTGATCACCGCGCCGGTGGCCGAGACGGCCCGCACGATGCCCTCCCGGGTGCCGTGCTCGTGGGTCTCCTCGCGGGCCCTGGTGATCAGGAAGATCGTGTAGTCGACCCCGAGCGCGACGAGGAACAGGATCGCGAACAGGGGAGTGGTGGCGTCCAGTGCGGGAAAGCCGAGCGCGTGCACGCTGAGCCAGCCGCCGAGGCCCAGCGCCGCGAGCGCGCTGAGCATCGTCACCGCCACCAGGATCACCGGCGCCAACGCCGCCCGAAGCAGGACGTAGAGCACCAGCAGCACCACGACGAGGATGGCTGGTATCACGACGCGCTGGTCGCGCTGGGCGGCGGCGCGGGCGTCGAGCGCCTGGGCGTCGGCGCCGCCGACCACGGCGTGCCCGTCGACGCCGTGGACCGATTCGCGCAGCCTCTCGACGACGTCGAAGGCAGCCGGGGACGCGGGTGCGGCGTCGACGACGACCGAGAACTGGGTGAGGCCCGTCGGCGAGGTGCCGACGTCGCGGGCCGAGACGACGCCGGGGGTCGCGGTGATCGCCCGCTGGAGGTCCTCGGCGTGGTCGGTACGGCCGACGATCGACGTGGGCGCGGACAGCCCGCCGGGGAAGTGGGCGGCGAGGGTGTCATAGGCCGACACCGATTCGGCCTTCACCCGGAACTGCTCGGTCTGCGACAACCCGACCGGCGTGCTCAGCACCCCGGTGCCCAGCACCGCGAGCAGCGCCACGGTGCCTACGGTGACCCGGCCGGCGTGATCGCTCACCCACGTCGCCACCCGGTACCAGGCGGTGGGGTCGACCGCCGCGTGCCCTGGGTTGTGACGGGGGACGAAGGGCCAGAACAGCTTTGGACCGAACAGTGCCAACAACGGTGGCAGGACCGCGAGGACGAACAGGGCGGCGACCACCAGCCCGCAGGCCGCCTGTGCGCCGAGGCTGCGGGTGGACGGCACCACCGCCAGCAGCAGGGTGAGCAGGGCGAGCACCACGGTGGCGTTGCTCGCCAGGATGGCCGGGCCGGCATGCCGTAGTGCGACGCGCAATGCGTCGCGGTGCTGCGGTGTCGTGGCGAGCTCTTCGCGGTAGCGCGAGATCAACAGCAGGGCGTAGTTGGTGCCGGCGCCGAACACCAGCACGCTGGTGATCCCGGTGGTGGACCCGTCGGAGGTCAATCCCGTCAGGCCGGCGACCACGCCGCCCAGCGCGGCGGCCGTCTGGTCGGCCAAGGCGACGACGGCCAGTGGCACCAGCCACAGGATGGGCGAACGATAGGTGACGATGAGCAGCAGCGCGACGACCGCGGCGGTGACCGCCAACAGGGTGAAGTTCGCCCCGGAGAACGAGTCGGCGATGTCGGCGCCGAAGGCCGGTCCGCCGGTGATGCGGAGCTGCAGTCCTTGGGGTGCGCCGTCGTTCGCGGCAGCCCGCAGGCCCTCGACGGTGTCGGCGAGGTCGAAGCCGGACAGGTCGGCCGCGATCGGTACCGGGGCCACGGCGACGACGCCGTCCTCGGACGTCGAGAGCGGCGCGCCCCCGGGTGCACCGGCGCGGGCCAGCACCCGCTGCTGGGCGTCTCGTGCGCCGGCGAGATCGGCCGGTGCGAGGGCGGCGCCGTCGGCGCGCGAGACCACCAGGAGCACCGGCGCTTCGCCACCGGAGGGGAAGTCCTTGGCGAGCGCCGCGGCCCGGGCCGATTCGGCCGTCGGTGGCACCGGCACCGGTGACTGGGTGGATCCGCTGTTCGCGCCGGCGAAGCCCATCAGGAGGCCCGCCGCGACGGCGATCAGCAGGGCGACGATCCACGACCGCCGACCGGAGACAATGGTGGCATATCGGTCCCACGAGGTCATGACCGAGAGTATATTAAGACGCTTAATGATTAATCAAGTGAAGGACTAGCCGAGTGAGCCGCTCTCCTGCCGCCAAGCGCGACGTCGAGGCGTTGATCGTGTCCGACGTGCAGGCGCTGTCCGCTGAGTCCGACGAGCTCAGTCGGGTGTTCTGTGCTCGACACGATTTGAGCCCCAACGACTTTCGGGCGCTGCTGCACGTGATGGTGTCCGAGCGCGACGGCGAACCGTTGACGCAGAGCCAGTTGGGCCAACGCATCGGCGTGTCCGGCGCCGCGATCACCTACCTCGTCGACCGCATGGTGCAGTCCGGACACCTCAATCGTGAACCCCACCCGTCCGACCGTCGAAAGGTGCTGCTGCGCTACGCCGATCACGCCGACGCGGTCGCCCGCTCGTTCTTCACCCCGCTGGGCCAACACACCGCGCAGTCCCTCGACGAGTTCTCGGCCGCCGACCTGCAGACCGCTCACCGGGTGTTGACGGCCGTGATCGGGTCGATGCGCGCCTTCAACGTCGAGCTGCAGGAGTGAGCAAGGCGTCAGCCGCGCATCCCTCCGGCACTGACACGACTGCATCCCGTCGACCGGCCCGCGCGTCACACCCATGACCTATTCATGACGAAGCCGCCGAACGGCACTCATGACGAGAATATGACGGGTCCCGCGCGGCACAATGAAGGTCGAACCCGGGAGCGAACATCATGAGTCCCAAGCTCGCTGAATTGGCCGCGCATCAAGGTGATGCGATCGATTCGCGGTATCACCCGTCGGCGGCGGTGCGTCGTCAGCTCAACAAGGTGTTCCCGACGCACTGGTCGTTCCTGCTCGGTGAGATCGCG
>Ga0209051_1003391_pt1 | contig 10457 bp, 9 predicted proteins | sample AraplaCvi_mMS_r2_2_FD_184286 | JGI IMG/M metagenome (GOLD analysis project Ga0209051, IMG submission 184286) | Arabidopsis root microbial communities from North Carolina, USA - plate scrape MF_Cvi_mMS_r2 (SPAdes) (version 2) | ecosystem: Host-associated > Plants > Roots > Endosphere | place: USA... | reverse complement strand
CAAGGAAATCGATACCCGCGGCCTGAACTGCCCGCTGCCGATCCTGAAGGCGAAGAAGGCGCTTGCCGAGATGCAGTCGGGCGAGATCCTCAAGGTCGTCGCCACCGACCCGATGTCCACGCGCGACTTCCAGGCCTTCGCGCGCCAGACCGGCAACGAACTGCTCGAGCAATCGCAGCACGAGGCCGAGTACACGCACTGGTTGCGCCGGCGCTGAGCGCCGCGGCCCGAGCGCCCGCACCCCGGGGCGGGTCTCTTGAGGGCGGCCGCGACTTCGGCGAGGATGGTCCCCCCTTCGCTTCCCTTCGAGGAACGCCATGGACAGGATCCACGCCCTGGTCGCGCCCGCGCGCGCCGCCGCGTTGCTGCTCGCCGTCTCGCTCGTCTCGGCATGTTCCTCGGTGAGCCTGGCCGAGACGGGGCCGCTGAAGCTCACGGGCGACCAGGAGGTGCCGCCGGTCACCACCGCGGCGACCGGCACCAGCACCATCCGCATCGCGTCCGACGGCGGCGTGAGCGGCGAGGTGAAGACGACGGGCGTCGACGGCACCATGGCCCACATCCACACCGGCGCGCGCGGCGCGAACGGGCCGGTGATCGTGCCCCTGACCAAGACGGCCGACGGCGTCTGGTCGGTGCCCGCGGGCGCGAAGCTCACGGCCGAACAGCTCGCCACCTACAAGGCGGGCGGTCTGTACGTCAACGTCCACTCCGCCGCGAACAAGGGCGGCGAGATCCGCGCGCAGTTGCAGCCTTGAGGGGCCTCCGGCGCTCGCGGGCGGGCGAATGCAAGCCATTTGTTACTGTCGTGTAGGACGAAACGCACAACGAGGTCGGTCATCGTCTGGCGTGCGAAGCGCCCGGCGCGTCGCAAGATCGCGCCCAACGAAGAACGAAAGGAGCCTCGCATGTCCGCCATCCTCTTCCCGCCCGCGTTCGATCTCGCACCCGCCCGCGACGAACTCGCGGCGGAAGCCGACGACCTGGTCTCGTTCGACGACATCGAGCTCGAGCAGGCCCTGCGCGCCGTCAGCTGGAACGCACGCGACGTTTCGCACTTCCTTCGCAGCGCGCGTGCGACCGAGGCGCGGGCCCCGCTCTGAGCCGGCACGCGAGGGCTGCCCGGGCGGCCCGGATCCTGGGCCCGGGGGCGCGACCCGCGGCCCGCACTCACGCTGACGCCGACAGGAGCGGGCACCTCATCATGGCGCGATCGATTCCGGAACGCCTCGAAGCACTCGGCGAGCGAGGCGAGGCCTGCATCATCCTGCGGCAGCAGGTCGACCTGCCGAACGGCTCGCAGGCGATGATCTACGCGCTCGCGAGCGGGCAGCGCCTGAAGGCCGCGGAGGACGACCCCGGCGTGTTCGTGACGCTGGACGGACGGCGTCGCTTCCGCCTGCGGGGGACGACGCCGCTGGTCTAGGGGTCGAATGCGGGGTCAGGTCTGAAGACCTGACCCCCTTCCTGCGATCGGCTCGAATGCGGGGGTCGGGTCTTCAGACCTGACCCCGAGTTCCGGTGCGGAGTGGCCCCGTCAGGTGGGGGCGCCGCAGCCGACGCCGTCGAACGTCCAGGACGACACGACGCCGTTGATCAGCACGAAGCGGGTCGTGCAGACGAGAGGCGCGGCGGGCGCCCGGGCCGCGCCCACCATGACCCCGTCCGATCGTCCGACCTGCATGACATGCACGCCGCCCTCGCCGTCGTAGTTGTTGCGAACGACGAAGGTCAGCGTCTTCCCTCCGCCTCCGCCGGCCTGCGCCGCCGGCGTGCCCCACGCGGCGAGCAGGGTGCTCTCCGATGCGCCTTTCCAGCGCGCGAGGGACGCGTCATATCGCGCCTGCATCTCCGGATTGGGGATGGAGCAGGCGCCCAAGGCCGCCAGGAGGGCGACGACCGGCAGCTTGAAGACCCTCGATTCCATCGTCCGCTCCTCAGGCCTCGACAAGCTGCTCGAGCTGCGCCTTCACCCTCGACAGCGTCTCCACGAACGTCGCCAGCCGCTTGCGCTCCTGCTCCACCACCTCGGGCTTGGCGCGGGCGACGAAGCTCTCGTTGGCGAGCTTGGTGTTCGCCTTGGCGATCTCGCCTTCCAGGCGCGCGGCCTCCTTGCCGAGGCGCTCGCGTTCGGCGGCCACGTCGATCTCGACGTGCAGCGCCAGGTGCAGGTTGCCCTGCACGGCCACGGGCGCCATCTTCGTCGCCTGGCGGAACGCGGCCTCGTCGGCGAACACCTTCACCTCGGAGATGCGCGCGAGCGCCTTCAGCAGCGGCGTGGCCGCGGCGATGAACTCGTCCTCGCCCTGCGTGAACAGCGGCACGCGCTCGCCGGGCGCCAGGCCCATCTCGCTGCGCAGGTTGCGGCAGGCGCCCACCACTTCCTTGAGCCTGGCCATCCAGGCGCAGGCGGCCTCGTCCACGCGCTCGAGCTGCGCGACGGGATACGCGGCGGTCGCGATCGTGTGGCCCGGCTCCGGGCGGCGGCCGGCGATCGGCGCGACCACGTCCCACAGCTCCGCGGTGATGAACGGCGTGATCGGGTGCAGCAGGCGCAGCACCGTCTCGAGCGTGCGGATCAGCGTGCGGCGCGTGGCGCGCTGGCGCGGCTCGTCGCCGGCCGCCTTGGCCTCGGTCAGCTGCGCCTTCGCGATCTCGATGTACCAGTCGCAGTACTCGTCCCACACGAACGAGTAGATCGCGTTGGCCACGTTGTCGAGCCGGTACTCCGCGAAGCCCTGCGCCACCGCGGCCTCGACGCGCTGCAGCTCGCTCGTGATCCAGCGGTCGGCCTGGCTGAACTTGTTGTAGCCCGGCGGGCACTCGGTCTTCTCGCCCTCGCGCAACCCGCAGTCCTCGCCCTCGCAGTTCATCAGCACGAACTTGGTGGCGTTCCAGAGCTTGTTGCAGAAGTTGCGGTAGCCCTCGCAGCGCTTCGAGTCGAAGTTGATGTTGCGGCCCAGCGTGGCGAGCGCGGCGAAGGTGAAGCGCAGGGCGTCGGCGCCGTAGCCCGGGATGCCCTCGGGGAACTCCTTCTTCGTCGATTCGCGCACCCTGGGCGCGGTCTCGGGCTTGCGCAGGCCGACCACGCGCTTGTCCAGGAGCGGCTCGAGCGCGATGCCGTCGATCAGGTCGACCGGGTCGAGCACGTTGCCCTCGGACTTCGACATCTTCTGTCCGTGCGAATCGCGCACGAGGCCGTGGATGTAGACGTCGCGGAAGGGCACCTTGCCGGTGAAGTGCGTGGTCATCATGATCATCCGGGCGACCCAGAAGAAGATGATGTCGTAGCCCGTCACGAGCACGGTGGAGGGCAGGAAGAGCTCCAGCTCCAGCGTCTCCTTCGGCCAGCCCATGGTGGAGAAGGGCACGAGCGCGGAGGAGTACCAGGTGTCGAGCACGTCCTCCTCGCGCGTGAGCGGGCCCGTGTAGCCCGCGGCGGCGGCCTTCGCGCGCGCCTCGTCGTCGTCGCGCGCGACGAAGATGCGCCCGTCCTCCGCGTACCACGCCGGGATCTGGTGGCCCCACCAGAGCTGGCGCGAGATGCACCAGTCCTGCAGGTTGCCCATCCAGTGGTTGTAGGTGTTGACCCACTGCTCGGGATGGAACTTCACGGCGCCGGTCGCGACCGCGGCGATGGCCTTGTCCGCGATCGAGCGGCCGTCCGCGCCGGGCTTCGTCACGGCGACGTACCACTGGTCGGTGAGCATCGGCTCGACGATCTGCCCCGTGCGCTCGCAGCGCGGCACGGTGAGCTTGTGCTTGCGCACCTCCACCAGGAAGCCGCCGGCCTGCAGGTCTTCCACGATCTTGCGGCGGGCGACGAAGCGGTCGAGGCCGCGGTAGGCCTCGGGCGCGTTGTCGTTGACGGTGGCGTCCAGGGCCAGCACGCCGATGAGGGGCAGCCCGTGGCGCTGGCCCACGGCGTAGTCGTTCGCGTCGTGCGCGGGCGTCACCTTCACGACGCCGGTGCCGAACTCGCGGTCGACGTACTCGTCGGCGATCACCGGGATGCGCCGGCCCACGAGCGGCAGCAGCACCTCCTTGCCGACCAGCGCCCGGTAGCGCTCGTCCTCCGGGTGCACCATCACCGCGACGTCGCCGAGCATCGTCTCGGGGCGCGTGGTGGCCACGGTGACGTCGCCGCCGCCGTCGGCCAGCGGGTAGCGCACGAGCCACAGGTGGCCGTCCTCCTCCTCGCTGCTCACCTCGAGGTCGGAGACGGCGGACTTCAGCACCGGATCCCACGACACCAGGCGCTTGCCGCGGTAGATCAGGCCCTCGTCGTACAGGCGGACGAACGTCTCGGTGACGACGCGCGAGAGGCGCTCGTCCATCGTGAAGTACTCGTTCTTCCAGCTCACCGAATCGCCGAGGCGGCGCATCTGGCGGGTGATGGTCGAGCCGGACTGCTCCTTCCACTCCCACACGCGGGCGACGAAGTTCTTCCGCCCGATGTCGTGGCGCGAGACGCCCTCGTCCTGGAGCTGCCGCTCCACGACGATCTGCGTGGCGATGCCCGCGTGATCCGTGCCCGGCACCCAGAGCGTGTTGAATCCGCGCATGCGGTGGTAGCGCGTGAGCGAGTCCATGATCGTCTGGTTGAACGCATGTCCCATGTGCAGCGTGCCCGTGACGTTGGGCGGCGGCAGCTGGATGCAGAACGACTCGCGGGAGCGGTCGAGCGTCGGCTCGTAGACGCCGCTCTCCTCCCAGATCGGCGCCCAGTGGGCCTCGATGGCGGCGGGTTCGAAGGACTTGGCGAGGTCGGACATGGCGCTTCTCAGCAATGGATCTTTACCCGTCGGCCAGGAAAGACACTGTCAACGGGAGACGGGGGACAGGGGGTTCTTTCCATTGTAGGTGGCCGTGGGCGACGATTCGCCGTGCCGCCTTGGGGTCAGGTCTTCAGACCTGACTCCGCATCGAGGCTGCCGGCGGGCGAATTCGGGGTCAGGTCTGAAGACCTGAGCCTCCTTGCGTCGGCCGAACCACGGGAGACCCAGCGATGACCCACCGCGTTGCCCTTTCCCCCCATCATCCCGCGCCCGGGCGCACGGCCCGGCTCGCGCTGGCCCTGTCCCTGGCGCTCGGGCTCGCCGCCTGCAACGACGGCTACGGCGACGGCGGCGGCGGCGGCGGCCTGAGCTGCAGCACACCCGACCAGGAGACCTGGCTCGCCCAGTTCTTCAACGACAACTACCTCTGGGCGGCCACCAGCCCGAACTTCCCGCCGCAGACGGCCGACCTGGGCGACTACTTCATCTCGCTGCTCTACACCGGCGGCGACCCGAACTTCCCGGCCGGCGTGGTCGACGTGTGGAGCAACTACACGAGCGACGCCCTGTTCAACCTCTACTGGGTGAACGGCCAGGACCTGGGCTACGGGGTGTTCGTGAACGGGCTGGAGGCGCAGGGCACCTCCGGGCCGCTGCTCGTGCGCTACGTCGACCCGGGCTCTCCCGGCGCGCTCGCCGGCATCGGGCGCGGCGACCAGGTCACGACGGTCAACGGCGTTCCCGCGGCGACGGTGATCGCGAGCAACGACTACACGGCGTTCTCCGCCACCACGGAGGGCCAGTCGCTCGTCCTCGGCATCCACAACGCGAACGGCGACCGCAACGTCAGCCTGACATCCGCCACCTTCACGCTGACGCCCGTGCAGGGCGCGCGGGTGACGACGACCCCGGGCGGCCGCCGCATGGGCTACGTGATGGTCACCGACATGATCGACCAGGCACTCGGGCCCTACGACAGCGCCTTCGCCCAGTTCAAGGCGGCCGGCGTGCAGGACGTGACGGTCGACCTGCGCTACATGGGCGCGGGCTTCGTCGGCGACGGCGAGGTGATGGCGTCGTACCCGTCCGTCCAGGCGACCGCCGGGCGGATCTACGTGAACCTCTACTTCAACGCCTTCATCGCGCCCTACCAGAATTCCTTCTACACCTTCGACACGTTCGCGAACGCGCTGTCGCTGCCGCGCGTGTTCGTGCTCACGGGGCCGCGCAGCTGCGCCGCGGCGGAGCAGTTCGTCAACGGGCTCTCGCCCTTCGTGCAGGTGATCACCGTCGGCGACGCGACCTGCGGCAAGCCCCTGGGCTCGACGCCCGCGAGCAACTGCGGAACGACCTGGAGCCCGATGACCTTCCAGGTGACGAACGCGAACAACGAGGGGCAGTACTTCGGCGGGCTGCCGGCGACCTGCCCGGTGGCGGAGGATCTCTCCGTGCCGCTCGGCGCCGACGGCGACCCGCTGCTGGTCGGGGCGCAGCGCTATGCCGACGGCGGCGCCTGCCCGCCGGCGACGCTCGACGCCTCGCTGAGCGCGGTGCGGCATGCCGGGATGCGGTCCGTGCGGGCGGGGCTGATCGAGCCGACGCGGCGCAGCGGGGCGATCGACCGGTGAAGCGCTCGAATGCCGGGGTCAGGTCGGAGACCCGACCCCGAACCGCGGCAGCGGGGTCGGCTCTCCGAGCCGACCCCGGCATTCAGAAGCTGACCGCCAGCCCCAGCGCCCACCCGTGCAGGTTCGAGCCGAACTTGTACCGCGCGACGGCGCGCCACCGCGTGACCCAGATGTCGTGGGCGCTCGAATCGAGCTCGAGCCCCAGCCCGAGCGAGGCCATCTCGGTCAGGCCCGTCTCGCGCTGGTCGCCGAGGAAGACGGTGTACGCGCCTTCCAGCACGTAGCGCACGGGGCGGTCGAACATCGTCCAGTGGTCGATCGGGATGCGCCGCCGCGCCCAGATGCTCGCCGTCTCGGCCTTGCCGTGACCCTCGACCGCCTCGTTGTGCGTGTCGAAGGTGCGCAGCTCCACGTTCGTGTAGCGAATCTCGATGTCGTCGTCGTGCTCGGGCGCGAAGGATTCGTAGTCCAGCATGATCGACCCGCCGAGGCCGTAGGCCTTCACGGAGGCGCCATCCAGGAAGTCGAGCTCGGCGTTCGTGTTCTGCTCCAGCCACCACTTCGCGACCTGCAGGTCGCTCACCACCTTGCCGAGGGTGAAGTTGAAGATCGGCCGCACCACCCAGCGCTCGCTGACCGGGAAGTCCCAGCCGATGCCGCCCGTGGCGGAGAGTGCGTCCCACTTCACGGGCAGGGCGCGCTGCTGCGTGCCGTCCGAGGCGATGAAGACCGGGTCGTAGCGCGAAATCGCCGCATTGCCCTCGAGGTAGAGGGGCGTCCCCTTGCTCCAGGTGAAGCCGCCTCCGAACTGCGTCATCGACAGGCCCGGGCTCTGGGTCGCCGCGTTCGAGATCGCGAGCGAGCTCGTCGTCACGTCGGGCGTGACGGTGTAGCTCATCACGCCGACGACGCCGTCGAGGAGTTTCTGGAGGTTGGTGCCTTGCACGCCGTCTCGAGGCGCCCGCTGCGCCTGGGCGGCGCCGGCCGCGAGCGCGATGGCGAACGACAGACCGCAGCGGAACGCCGATGTGCAGGGGCGAGGCATGGCGGACAAAGTAGCCACCTTCCCGTCGGAATCGAGAGGGGGCTTGGGGAGGATCCGGCTGCCCTTGCCCCGGCGCGTCGGAATGCCGGGGTCAGGTCGGAGACCTGACCCCGCGAAGCGCCGCGGTGCCTTCGGGGTCGGGTCTTCGACCTGACCTCGGCATTCGGCCGCTACATGAAGAGATGCTCGCCCGCGTTCTCCCCGCCCAGGATCACGTAGTTCACCTTGCGGATGTCGGCGAGCTGCAGGCCGCCCGCGTAGGAGATGGAGCTCTGGAGGTCTTCCTGCATCTCGCGCAGCGTGTCGGCCAGGCACCCCTTGATCGGCTCGAGGATGCGCTTGCCCTCGACGTGGCGGTACTCGCCCTTGTTGAAGTCGGAGGCGCTGCCGTAGTACTCCTTGAAGCGCCTGCCGTCGACCTCCACCGTCTGCCCGGGGCTGTCCTCGTGGCCCGCGAAGAGCGAGCCGATCATGACCATCGTCGCGCCGAAGCGCACGCTCTTGGCGATGTCGCCGTGATGGCGGATGCCGCCGTCGGCGATGATGGGCTTGGTGGCGACGCGCGCGCACCACTTCAGCGCGGAGAGCTGCCAGCCGCCGGTGCCGAATCCCGTCTTCAGCCGGGTGATGCAGACCTTGCCGGGGCCGACGCCGACCTTGGTCGCGTCCGCGCCCCAGTTCTCGAGGTCGATCACGGCCTCCGGCGTGCCCACGTTGCCCGCGATCACGAAGGCCTTGGGCAGGCGCTGCTTCAGGTGGTCGATGAGGCGGCGCACGCTCTCCGCGTGGCCGTGCGCGATGTCGATCGTCACGTAGTCGGCGCCGATGCCGCTCGCGGCGAGCTCGTCGATCATCGCGTAGTCCGCGGGCTTCACGCCGGCGCTGATCGAGACGATCAGGCCCTGCTCGCGCATCGATCGCGCGAAGGCGACCGTGTCGAGGTCGAAGCGGTGCATCACGTAGAAGTGGCCGCTGCCCGCGAGCATGCGGGCGATGGGCTCGTCGATCACCGTCTTCATGTTGGCGGGCACCACGGGCAGCTTGAAGCGCCGGCCGCCGAGCTCGACGGAGGTGTCGCACTCGCTGCGGCTGTCGACGCGGCACTTGCGCGGCAGCAGCAGGATGTTGTCGTAGTCGAATATTTCCATGGGCCTTTCCGGGTTCCGGGCGCGCGCCCGGGGGTTGCGCCGTGACCTTACTTCGGATCGACGCAGCGGTCACTCGCGATCTGCAGGATGCGGCCGTCGCGGCCCTCCACCCAGGCGACCGCGACGATGCGATCGGCCTGCGCCGACGCCGGCCAGCGCATGCCGAACAACGGGTCCACGCCGTCCTTGGCCGCGGCCGAGGCCGGGAGCGCGACGGGGCCGGTGAGGGCGCGCACGAGGCGGCGCGGGATCGCGCTGTCGTCGACGCCGGCGGGCAGCAGCTCGACCAGGCCCACCCAGGCGCTGCTGCCCTCGGGCCAGCGCCCGCGCGCGTGCATCTGCACGCCGTAGTAGCCGTTCCAGGGCAGGCTCGAGTGCACCCAGAAGCGCCGCGCGGGATCGGCGGGCGCGAGCTCGGTCGCGGTGTCGAACGCCGCGGGCGCCGCCTCGAGCCGCGCGCCGAGGTGCGGCCCGAGGCGCGCCAGGCGATCGGCGGATTCGGGCAGCGCGGGCATGGCGAGCGGGGCGTCCTCGCGGCCGGAGGGCACGACCCAGTCGAGCGTCCACTCGCCCGCCGCCGGCGCCTGCGCGCCGGGCAGCCGGGCGGCACCCGTCGCGGGTGCGCCCTTCCAGCAATCGAGGCACTCGGCTCCGACGAAGTGCTCGACGAGCGCCGTGGCGTGCGCCGGGCATTCGGGCGAGGGCTTCGCGGGCCGCAGCGACACCGCGGCGTGCGCGGCCCCGGCGGCCACCAGGAGGGCGATCGCCCCGGCTGCGCTCGCGGGCAACCGTCGGCGCCGGGCGCGAACTTCTAAAATGGGTGGATGCATATCCAGCATTCTGACGCCGATCCCGCTCCCCCGACGGCCGACCGCCTGCTCGCCAACCTGAACGCCGAGCAGCTCGCCGCCGTCACGCTGCCGCCCCGGCCCGCGCTCATCCTCGCGGGCGCCGGCTCGGGCAAGACGCGGGTGCTGACGACGCGCATCGCGTGGCTCCTGCAGACGGGCCAGGTCTCGCCGGGCGGCATCATGGCGGTGACCTTCACGAACAAGGCCGCCAAGGAGATGCAGGCGCGCCTGGGCGCGATGATCCCCGTGAACGTGCGCGGCATGTGGATCGGCACCTTCCACGGCCTGTGCAACCGCTTCCTGCGCGCGCACTGGAAGCTCGCCGGCCTGCCGCAGGGCTTCCAGATCCTCGACTCCTCCGACCAGCTCTCCGCCGTCAAGCGCGTCATCAAGGCGATGAACCTCGACGAGGAGCGCTTCGTGCCCAAGCAGGTCACGTGGTTCATCGCCGGCTCGAAGGAAGAGGGCCTGCGCCCGAAGGACGTGCACGTGCACGACGGGCAGACGCAGAAGCTCGTGGAGATCTACGAGGCCTACGAGGCGCAGTGCCAGCGCGAGGGCGTGGTCGACTTCGCCGAGCTGCTGCTGCGCGCCTACGAGCTGATGCGCGACAACGAGGCCGTGCGCGAGCACTACCGCCTGCGCTTCCGCCACATCCTCGTCGACGAGTTCCAGGACACCAACCGCCTGCAGTACGCGTGGCTGAAGATGTTCGCGGGCCCGCGCGGCGCGGTCTTCGCGGTGGGCGACGACGACCAGAGCATCTACGGCTTCCGCGGCGCGCTGGTGGGCAACATGTCCGATTTCGAGCGCGAGTTCCACGTCGAGGAGGTCATCAAGCTGGAGCAGAACTACCGCAGCTTCGGCAACATCCTCGATGCCGCGAACCACCTGATCGACCGCAACTCGAAGCGCCTGGGCAAGAACCTGCGCACCGACGCGGGTCCGGGCGAGCCCGTGCGCATCTACGAGGCCACGAGCGACTACGCCGAAGCGCAGTGGTTCCT
>Ga0209051_1003389_pt1 | contig 10463 bp, 8 predicted proteins | sample AraplaCvi_mMS_r2_2_FD_184286 | JGI IMG/M metagenome (GOLD analysis project Ga0209051, IMG submission 184286) | Arabidopsis root microbial communities from North Carolina, USA - plate scrape MF_Cvi_mMS_r2 (SPAdes) (version 2) | ecosystem: Host-associated > Plants > Roots > Endosphere | place: USA... | reverse complement strand
GGTCTACCGCGCGCAGCGATGAATCCGAACCGTCAGTTCCGACCAAGACGGTCTGATAGGCGCCCATTCAAAGCCCTCCCAGGGTTGATTGCCAAGCCATCCGAGACAGTAACCCGAAGTTCGGTGAACAGGGGGCGATTCCCTCGGATGGCGCGAGTAGTCCAGCGCTGATCGTAACCGCGGCGTCGCCGCCGAACGTCACGTTGGTGAGCAACCGTACGCAATCGGTCATCGGCGGCGCCCATCGCATCCGCGGACGCGACGTGACGTGCGTCATCGGCGGCGGCGGGGTGGCCGGTAATGCATTGGCCGAAGCCGATATTCGCTCACCCTGGCCTCAATCCCGATGCCGTGGGTCGAAGTTGGACGGTGCGGGCTCCTCGGCGCCGACCGCAAAGTCGGTGTCAGAGAACGTGTAGCGGTACCACGGCTCGTCGTCACACCGCCCGAGTTGGTGGCGAAGGTTGCCGAAGGCTCCGTAGACGACACGGTACGGCTGCCCGACGAAGTGCTGCAGGATCTCCTTCCACGTCCGGGGCGCCTCGCGGATGAGGGCGGCCATCGCGGCGGTCAGGTCGTCCTCCGACATGACGACGACGTCGTCCGGTGGATCTCCGAGTTCGAAGACCGTGCTGCGGTCGAAGTGCGATCGCACGAACTTGGGGCTGATGGGAATGGTGCAGTCGAGGCCGATCTTCGACGCGGTTCCCGGGGCGGCGTCGTCGGCGATCATCGGGTCGACCGTCATCGTGTTTCCGTTCGGGATGACGACCGTGTCCAGGTGCGGCATGTAGCGGAACGCCATGGCGAACTGGACCGCGTTGTCGTCCCAGATGTCGACGTCCTCGTCGAACACCATCGCGATCTTGGGCAGGCCCTGCTTGGAACAGGTCAGCATGACGCCGAGCGCCTGCTTCGAGTCGCCCGCGCCCCGGGTGTTGATCTTCGCGTAGGCGATGTTGGACAACCCGCCCAGCGGCGCGCGCACCTCCTTGACGTCGATCCCCGCCATCGCGAGCCCGCCGTAGAGATCTGACTCGATCATGGGCAGCTGCAGCATGTTGTCGGTGTACCAGGGGTGGTTTCCACCGATGGTGGCGTGCTGGAAGATGCCGCCCCGGCGGAACGTCATGGCCTTCACCACGGCACGGTAGTTGGCCTTGATCCCGCCGCCGTACATGCCGGTGAACTCACCGTAGGGTCCCTCGTCGTGGGTCAGCCCCTCGGTGCACATCAGCACGCACTCGAGCACGATCTCGGCGTTGGCCGGCACCAGGAGGTCGACGGTCTCGCACCGAACGAGCTTGGCGGGGTGGCCATAGAAGTTGCCGAGCACCTCGAAGTCGTCGGTGCCAGGTGGCACCCCCGTCAGCGCGGCGACCTTGTCGACGAGTGGTCCGCCGAGAACGATCGCCAGCTCCAGATCCTGCCCCTTCGCCTGTGCCGCTTGGGCATTGAGCCTCGCGCGGTGCGACGTGCACGTCATGTCGAAGTTCTTCTCGTTCTTCGTCCGAAACATGCTGCGGTAGATGCCCCAGTCGTAGACACCGGTGTCGGGGTGCTTGGTCACCACCAGGTTGTCGTTGGTGTAGGCGTGGCCGTCCCGGTCGTGGTGAAGGAACAGTGGCAGTCGCGTCAGGTCGACGTCGTCGCCGGTGAGGATGACCTCCTTGCAGGGCGCCGTGTCGACCACCTCGGGTGTGATCCGGCCCTTGCCGAGTTCGACCATCCTGCGCCCGGTTTCGCTCTTCTCGCAGCCCAGCGCCCATGCCGTCTGATCCTGGTTCGAGTAGGCGTTGGCCAGGAACTGGAACTCGCAGTCGGTGACCTTCTCGACCAGCACGGCGGTCAGCGGATGCGCCTCCATGACGGCCGGTAGCTCGTCGACGCGTTTCTCCTCGCTGACCCGGACGAGCAGGCCCGCCTTCTCCATGTCGTCGACGAAGTCGCTCAGGCTCTGCTGGGGCATGGCGTGCCTTTCACTCGAATGCCGTTGCGGCGTTGCCTGTTTCGACGTAGTCGCGGAGGTGGTGCAGTAGGACCGCCCAGGTGGTGTTGCACTTGCGGAAGTTGCCGTGGGTTCCTGGCCAGCCGGCATGCCGAACCGTCAGCAGGGTCCTGGTGCCCACCGTCTCGACGGTGAAGGTCGCCGTGGTGCCGACCGAGTCACCCGGTCCCCGGGTGCACCGCCAGACGATCGCCTCCGAATCCGCACTGACGATCTCCCAGGCGAACTCGGGATGGTCGGCATACGGGAGGATCCACTCGGTACCGACCTCGCCGCTGCCCGTCGCATTCGGCGTGTGCCAGGCCCTGAGGCCCTCGGGCGTCGAGAGGGCGGCGACCACCGCTTGGGGCGACGCAGAGATCTTGAGTTCGTGGTCGATCTCGGGCATGTCGTCCTACCTCGCGTCGAGTTCGGGAAAGTCGTAGTCACGCCATCCGGGTACGTCTGCCACTTCGAGGAACTCCTTGCCGTGTTCGGCCACCGACGGTCCGCATGCATCCCCAGCAACCTTGATCACGGTGCCGTACGGATAGGTCGCGTCGATGCCGAGAGCGGACCCGGTGCGCTGGTCCAGCGGGATGGAGTCGTCGATCGACGGGTCCAGGGGTCCCGCCCCGAGGCCGTCGACCACGATGACGTCGCGCGCGGGTTGGCTGCGGAATGCGGTCGCCCATTCGACCTGATCGGGGTTCTGCACGTCGATGTCGGGATCGACGACGATGACCGTCTTGGGTCGCACGTTCGTACCCATCGCCGCCAAGATCGCGGCGCGCGCCTCGCCCGCGTAGCGCGGACGCATCGCGATCACCACGTAGAACGACACACCGCCGGAGGCCGGGATCGCCACTCGCTCGATGGTCGGAAACTGCCGGCGCATCATCTGGAGGAACGAGGCCTCGAACGGCAACTGCTTGAGGGTGTGGTTCTCGGTGGGCGGTACCCCCGTCAGCAGGGCCTGGAAGTGCGCGCCGTCGCGGTGGGTGACCGCCGTGGGCCGCGCGATCGGCTTCATCGAACCAGGCGTGTAGTAACCGGTGTACTCGCCGAGCGGGCCCTCCATCACCTCGGTGGAGAACTGCACCTCGAATTCGATGACGAACTCGGCATGGGCAGGCACCTCCACGTCGCTGGTCTTGCACTTCACCAGCTCCACCGGCGCACCCCGAAGACCGCCCGCCACCGCGAAATCATCGGTGTCGTCAGTTGTTTGGACCGGGCACGTGTACGCCAGCATGGGGTCGACGCCGATCACGAGCGCCGCCCTGAACGTGTCGTGGCCGGCTCGCACGGCCTTCGCCAGGTTCTTGCCGAACCGGTGGAATGGCTGGGCCATGAACGACATCGTGTGGGCGTCGACGATCTCGAACCGGTAGTGCCCCATGTCGGGAATCCCGGTCTCGGGATCGCGACTGACGACGATCCCCGGGGTGATGTACGGGCCACCGTCGTCGGGGCTGTACCTCGGAACCGGCAGTCTCGTCAGGTCGACGTCGTCGCCGAGGATCACGTTCTCGTGGACCGGGGCGTGGTCGACGAGAATCGGCGGGATCGGATTCGCCAATCCGTCGAGGATGTGTCGAACCACTGTGTCCTCGGTGCAGCCGTACGCGACGAGTGCCTTGGCTCGCGAGTTGTACACCCCGCCGACCAAGGGGAAGTCGGTCCCGTTGGCGGTGAACACGATCGCAGGCCCGCCGACGGCTGCGCTCTTGCGCATGGCCTTGGCGACCTCGAGGTCGAGGTCGACGGGGCGGTTCACGTCGATGAGTTCGCCGCGGGCGCGCAGTGCATCGAGGAACTCGCGGAAATCCTGGAACGGCATGGCGGGATGCCCCATACTCTGCAGCGGAAGGTGGCTAGCAAAATCAAGAGTGATCGTGCCACATCATTCCTGGCCGATGGCCCCGACGCACGGAGTTCGATGACAGACGCGCGACACGACCTCCGGAGTTTCGCGCTCGAGGTGTACCGGTGTGACGGCGTGGCACAGGCGGCTGTGCTCCTGCAGGACCGTTGCGGCGTCGACGTCAACGTGCTCCTCCTCGCGGCCTACGTCGGCGCGGTCAAGGAGGCGTCGTTCACTGCAGACGACGTTGCGGCGGTCCACACGCGCGCCCAGCCGTGGCAACGCGACGTGGTCGCGCCCCTGCGCGCCGTTCGGACGCTGCTCAAGTCCGGTCCTCCCCCCGCGCCGAACGACGCCACCGCGGGGCTGCGAGAGGCGGTGAAGGCCGTGGAACTCGAGGCCGAGCTGATCGAACTGGACGACCTGGCCGCGTTCGCGGCACGTCCCGGCGCGCCCGCCGCACCGGGACGTGCCGTCGAACGCGCTGCGGCGGCGATGGTCGCCGTGATCGAACACGGCCGTGGCCGCGGATCCAGCGACGACGAGCGTGCCGCCGTCGCGGTAATCGCTTCGGCGGCAGCACGATCGGCCGCAGGAGTGGACGCGTGAGACGCGTCGTCGTCGCGATCACCGGCGCATCGGGAGCGATCTACGGCATCCGCGCGTTGGAGATGCTTGGCAAGGTCGACGACGTCGAGACCCATCTGATCGTCACGCCGTCGGGTCAGCGCACGATCGCCCACGAGACCGACTACGGACCCGACGAAGTCCGCGCGTTGGCCGATCAGCACTACCCGCCACGCGACATCGGGGCCGCGGTGTCGTCGGGCTCGTTCCGCACGACCGGCATGCTTGTCGCGCCGTGCTCGGTCAAGACGCTCAGCGGAATCGCCAACTCCTACAACGACGAACTCGTGGTGCGCGCGGCCGACGTGTGCCTCAAGGAGCGGCGCAGGGTCGTTCTGATGCTTCGTGAGACTCCCCTGCACGCCGGGCACATCGACCTGATGGCCAGGGCGACGACCAACGGCGCGATCATCATGCCGCCCGTCCCGGCGTTCTACACGCTGCCGCGCACCCTCGACGACGTCGTCGACCAGACGGTGTCACGCGCTCTGGAGCTCTTGGACGTCGTGGTCCCGGGGATCCAGCGGTGGGACGGCAGATCCGTCAGCCCCGACGCCTAACCCGTCCGAGGGCGCCCGAAGTACAGCTCCTGGGTGGCGATGCACACCACTTGGCCGGCGCGGTTGTACATGGTGGAGGTGGCCAGCCCACGACCGCCGACCGCGCTGGGCGAGAACTGATCCGACAACACCCAGTCGGTCAGGTCGACGGGGCGGTGAAACCACAGAGCATGGTCGATGAGCGCGTTGTAGGCGGTGGCCTGGGTGGCGCGACGCATGGTGACGGCGGTCTCCAACATCGTGGTGCCGGAGAGGTACGTCAGCAGGCAACTGTGCAGGATCTCGTCGTCGACCACGGGTTCGGTTGGCCGCCACCACAACCGGATGCGGGGTGAGGGTTCGGGAAGCTCCAGTGCGAGCCGCGGTGGTGCGTCGACGTAGCGGAGTTCGAAGGGCTGCTTGCGCACCCAGTAACCGTGGAGTTCGTCGGCGAACCCCGCCAACTGCTCCGCAACGGGAAGGAGCGACTCCGGCGCGGGCACCTCCGGCATCTGCGCGTGGTAGTCGACGCCGTCCACCGGCGTGCTGAACGACGCGAGTGCCTCCAGCAGCACCTCGCCGTCCTGCCGGGCGCTGACCTGCCGGGTCGAGAGGGTTCCGCCGTCGCGGGACCGCACGACGTGGAAGTCCACGGGACGCCGCGCGTCGCCGGCGCGGATGTAGTAGACGTGCACGCTGTGTGGAGTCCGGCCGGGCGCGGTGCGGCTGGCGGCCATGAGCGCCTGCCCGGCGATGTGGCCGCCGACGATGTGGTGGGCGGGGTTGTCGAGCTGGGTCGCGACGAAGTCGTCGGCGCCGGTTTGGTCGACGTGCAGCGTGGCGACGATGTCGGCCAGAGACGGCGTGTAGGAGCTCACGTCGGGCATCTTGCCGCAACGGGGTCGGAGATCGGGCACCAGGAGTGCCGACCATTCGACGAACGCGAGCGGATGACGGGATTCGAACCCGTGTAAACGGCTTTGCAGGCCGGTGCCTAGCCACTCAGCCACACCCGCGTTGGCCATGACGATGCCACCGCGTCGCCGTGCACCCAAGTGTTCGGATCGGCGTGATCGCTAGGGCGATGACGCGATACCTTGTCCGCATGCATCACTGGCTGGCCGATCCGCCCTTCTTCGGCGGTCCGGGACAAGGCACCCGTCAGATCGTCGAGTTGTTCGTCGCCTTCGGGCTGACGGCACTCATCGGTCTGGAACGCGAGATTCAGGGCAAGAGCGCAGGACTGCGGACGCAGACCATCGTCGGCACGGCGGCGGCGCTCATCCTCTTGGTCAGCAAGTACGGATTTCAGGACGTCCTGGTCGACGGCCTGGTCGTCGTCGACCCGTCGCGTGTCGCCGCCCAAATCGTCTCGGGCATCGGCTTTCTCGGCGCCGGCATCATCATCTTCCGGCGCGGCTCCGTCCACGGTCTGACGACCGCGGCCGCGGTGTGGGAGTCCGCGGCGATCGGCATGGCCGCGGGCTCAGGCCTTCTGCTGCTCGCGTGCACCGTCACCGCCATGCACTTCCTCATCATCCTGGGCTTCATGCCGGTGGCCAAACGGCTCTCCGCCCGGTTGAGCGGGTCGATCCGGGTCCACCTCACCTACGAGGAGAACCGTGGCGTCATGTCGGCCGTGCTGCAAGCCTGCGAGCGGCGCAATTGGCAGCTCGCGGAGCTGGAGGCCGATCCCACGGGCGGGGTGCTCCTGACGCTGTCGGGCACCGGCATCCTCAACGCGCCGAACCTGTTGGCCCGCATCGACGGTGTCACGGCGATCCGGCAGCTCGACGACGATCCGGACTAAACACCCACCCCGGCGCGGCTGGCCCGGTACGAGGCGATGCAGCCAACCGCCGCCAGCAGTGCCATCGTCGCGAACAGCCACCGTGCCGCGCTCGCGTCGCCCCGGTCGGTCAGGTTGACGACGACGCCTGCGAGCCCGGCCCCGAATGCGCCGCAGATCAATTGGACGGTGTTGATCGCGGCTGCCGCGGTGCGGCCCTCCGCCGGATCGTCACTGCTACCCATCGCCCACGCCGACAGATGCGGCCAGGCCAGTCCGATCCCGGCACCCGTGATCACCAGGGCGAGCACCCACACCGCGACCACGAACCCGGAGGCGTTCTGATACTGGCTCAGTGCCGCGATGCCCAGGCCGACGGCCATCACCAGGGGCGCGCGCGCCACCACCGCCACGATCAGCCGGATCCGGGTCAGGGACGCGCTCACGATCTCGCTGATGGTCCATCCCACGGCGAGCGAGACGCCGAGGAAACCGGCCGCCACCGGCGCCAGGTGCGCCAGGCGCTGACCGAACAGCGGCACGTACATGTCGGCCATCGTCGCGGCCATCATCACCCCGAGCGTCAGGTAGATCCACTTCAGCGGACCAGGCCGAAAGGCCAGGGGCGGCAACACCGATGCCACCGTGCGGCGATCCACGACGAGGAATACGACGACGAGGCCCACCCCGAGGGCGAGCAGGCCGCCGGTCACCGCGAGGTTGCGGGGAATGCCCGCGACGCTGATCGCCAGGGCCGCTGTGCCGAGCAACGCCAGCGACCAGACCGGGATGCGGTCGGCGGCGGGCCGCGCGACGCCCACCGTGCGGCCGGGCAGCGCGAACGGGACCAACGCCGCCATGGCGGCCGTCAGAAGTGCCAGCAGGCCGAAAGCCCAGCGCCACGAACCGAACTGCGCGAACAACCCGCCGGCAGCGGGCCCCAGCAGCGTGCCGACCCCCCACATGGCTGAGACGAGCGCCGACGCCTTGGTCCACAACGATTGCGGCAGCGCGGAATTGATGACGGCGTAGCCCAGGCCCGCGAGCAGCCCACCAGCCGCGCCCTGCACGACGCGACCCAGCAGGAGGAACTCCATGCTCGGCGCCACGGCGCACGACACGCTCCCCACCCCGAAGACGCCAAGGCCGACGAGATAGGCCCACCTCGGCCCCAGCCTCGTCAGCACCGCGCTCACCGTGGTCGCCGCGACCACCGACGCCACCAGGTAGACCGTCGTCACCCAGGCGTACAGCCGGTGGCCGCCGATCTCGGCGACGGTGCTCGGCAGCAGGCTGATGGTGAGGAACTCGTTGGTGGCGTACAGCGCCACGCCGCCGGCCAGCACCGTCGACGCACCGAGGTTCTTCGGCCCGAGGAGCTCGCGCCAACCGGCGGTCGCGGTGTGGCTCTGGGTGTCTTCCGCGTGGGTCACGGAGACAACCGTAGGAGCTCAACCTCGGTTGAGATCAAGGCCGTTACTTCAGGCCTGCGGCGTCCATGCCGCGCAGTTCCTTCTTCAGGTCGGCGATCTCGTCGCGAATGCGCCCGGCGAGCTCGAACTGCAGGTCCCGCGCGGCGGTCATCATCTGCGCGGTCATCTCCTTGATGAGGTCGGCGAGTTCGGCGCGCGGCATGTTCGACGTGTCGCGTCCCTCGACGATGCCCGAGCTGACGGCCCGACCGCGCTCACCCTGGGCACGACGCCCACGGGAGGCGTTGCGTCCGGAGCCGCCGACGTCGACCGTGGCGTCGGTGTCGTCGGCCTCGCGGTACACCTGGTCGAGGATGTCGGCGATCTTCTTGCGGAGCGGCTGCGGGTCGACGCCGTTCTCGACGTTGTAGGCGATCTGCTTGGCCCTGCGGCGGTCGGTCTCGTCGATCGCCTGCTTCATCGAGTCGGTCATCTTGTCGGCGTACATGTGCACCTCGCCGGACACGTTGCGCGCCGCGCGGCCGATGGTCTGGATCAAGCTACGGGCCGACCGGAGGAAACCCTCCTTGTCGGCGTCGAGGATCGACACCAGCGACACCTCGGGCAGGTCGAGCCCCTCCCGGAGCAGGTTGATGCCGACCAACACGTCGTACTCGCCGAGCCGCAGTTGACGCAACAGCTCCACGCGCCGCAGCGTGTCGACCTCCGAGTGCAGGTACCGCACCCGGATGCCGAGCTCGAGCAGGTAGTCGGTGAGGTCCTCGGCCATCTTCTTGGTCAACGTGGTGACCAGCACGCGTTCGTCCAGCTCGGTCCGCTTGCGGATCTCGGCGATCAGGTCGTCGATCTGTCCCTTGGTGGGCTTCACCACGACCTTCGGGTCGACCAGTCCCGTCGGGCGGATGACCTGCTCGACGAACTCGCCGCCGGCCTGACTGAGCTCATAGGGTCCCGGGGTCGCCGACAGGTAGACCGTCTGCCCCACCCGGTCGGCGAACTCCTCCCAGGTCAGCGGCCGGTTGTCGACCGCCGACGGCAGCCGGAAGCCGAAGTCGACGAGGTTGCGCTTGCGCGACATGTCGCCCTCGTACATGCCGCCGATCTGCGGCACCGTGACGTGCGACTCGTCGATCACCATGAGGAAGTCCTCCGGGAAGTAGTCCAGGAGGGTGGCCGGCGCCGTGCCCGGCCCGCGGCCGTCGATGTGCCGCGAGTAGTTCTCGATGCCGGAACAGAAGCCGACCTGCTTCATCATCTCGACGTCGTAGTTGGTGCGCATCCGAAGGCGTTGGGCCTCAAGCAGTTTGCCTTGACCCTCGAGCTCGGCGAGGCGCTCCTCCAGCTCCTTTTCGATGCTGGCGATCGCGATCGCCATCCGCTCGGGACCCGCCACGTAGTGGGTCGCCGGGAAGACCCGCAGGGAGTCGACCTTGCGCACCACGTCGCCGGTGAGCGGGTGCATGTAGTACAGCGCTTCGATCTCGTCGCCGAAGAATTCGATGCGGACCGCGAGCTCTTCATAGCTCGGGATGATCTCCACGGTGTCCCCGCGCACCCGGAACGAACCGCGGGTGAACGACATGTCGTTTCGGGTGTACTGCACGTCGACCAGCAGCCGCAGGAGCGCGTCGCGTGGCACTTCGTCACCGACGTTCAGCTCGACCGAGCGATCCAGATACGACTGCGGGGTGCCGAGACCGTAGATGCACGACACGGACGCCACCACGACGACGTCGCGGCGCGACAGCAGGTTGTGCGTCGCCGAGTGCCGAAGCCGCTCGACGTCGTCGTTGACCGAGCTGTCCTTCTCGATGTAGGTGTCGGTCTGGGCGATGTACGCCTCGGGTTGGTAGTAGTCGTAATACGACACGAAGTACTCGACGGCGTTGTTGGGCAACATCTCTCGGAGCTCGTTGGCCAACTGCGCAGCCAGCGTCTTGTTGGGCGCCATGATCAGCGTCGGCCGTTGCAACTTCTCGATCAGCCATGCCGTCGTCGCCGACTTGCCCGTGCCCGTGGCGCCCAGCAGGACGACGTCACGCTCACCCGCGTTGATGCGCCGTTCCAGCTCCGCGATGGCCGCGGGCTGGTCGCCGGCCGGCGAGTACTCGCTGACAACCTGGAACTCGCCGCCCACGCGCACGACGTCGTCGACGGCCCGGTACTCCGAGACCGCCACGACTGGATATTCGGTAGCGAAAGCCATGTTCACCAGGTTAGA
>Ga0209051_1003388_pt1 | contig 10466 bp, 8 predicted proteins | sample AraplaCvi_mMS_r2_2_FD_184286 | JGI IMG/M metagenome (GOLD analysis project Ga0209051, IMG submission 184286) | Arabidopsis root microbial communities from North Carolina, USA - plate scrape MF_Cvi_mMS_r2 (SPAdes) (version 2) | ecosystem: Host-associated > Plants > Roots > Endosphere | place: USA... | reverse complement strand
GCGTCGCGCACGCCGATCAGGAGCTGGCGGTGCACCCAGTCGTCCGTCAGCACGATGCGCCGCAGGTGCATGGACTGCAGGTGCGGCTGGATGGCGGCCTCGGGCAGCACGGCCACGCCCATGCCGCTGGCGACCATCTGGCACATCGCGTCGAAGCTGCGCACGTGGATGCGCACGCGAAGGCGCCGCCCGAGGAGCTCCGTCTCCTCGTGCAGGCGGCGCGAGAGCGAGGTGGCGGGCGGGAGGCAGACGAACTCGTTGTCCGCCACCTCCGCGAAGCGCAGCGTCTTTCGCCGGTGCAGGGGGTGGCCCGGGGGCACGACGAGGACGAGGCGGTCGCTGCGGTAGTTCAGCAGGTCGAGCCCGTGGGCGGCCGTGCGGTCGGCGAAGATGCCGAAGTCGGCCCGGCCGTCGAGCACCGCGAGCACGATGTCGACGCTGTTCTGCTCCTCGAGCTCGATGCGGATGCCGGGGTTGGCGGCCTGGAAGGCACTCAGCTCGCGCGGCAGGAACTGGGTGATCGCCGAGGTGTTCGCCCAGAGCCGCACGACGCCGACGAGGCCCGACGCGTAGTCCGACAGGTCGGCCGAGAGGTGCTCGACCTCCTTGAGCACCGCCCGCGCGCGCTCGAACAGCACGCGCCCGGCGGCGGTGGGGCGCACGCCGCGCGAGTGGCGCTCCAGCAGCGCGACGCCGACCGCGGCCTCGAGATCGCCCATGCGCTTGCTCGCCGCGCCCACGGCCAGGTGCGCGAGCGAGGCACCCTGGCTGATGCTGCCGGTGCGCACGACCAGCGTGAACAGCGAGAGGGAGGCGAGGTCGAGCCGGTTCAGGTTCATCCCGCCGCCATTGTGGCGGCGGCCGCCGGCGGGGTCAGGTCTTCGACCTGCCCCCGGCATTGCCTTTCGGCGGCCTGGCAATGCCGGGATCGGCTCGGAGAGCCGATCCCGAAGGCCGTCAGATGGCCGGCGCGTTCGCGAAGGTCTTCGCCTGCACCTTCATCAGCACGATCTCGCCGACCTGGGTGAGGCGCAGGGTGCCGCCGTTCCATTCGAGCCAGCGCAGGTCGACGAGGCGGTCGATGGTCTTTTCGGGGATGTCCCGGGCGCGCCGGCGCGAGAGGGCGTCGGCGGCGGCCAGGAACGATTCGCAGACGGCGGCATTGATGCGGACGAGGGCGGACTTCATGGCGGTCTCCTGGTGCGGGGGTCGTTTGTGCGGATGATGGGCAGCCGCGGCCCACCGTGGCGTCGGAGCGCGCAGCGTCCGCGTGTAGGACGTCTTCCCCGGCGGGGGTCGGAGGCCGACGACGCGGCTCAATCGTGTCCGGCCGGCCCCAGCTCCCTCGCCGCCCGCATCGCCGCCGCCCAGGTGCGGCGGGGCAGGTGCCCGCGCAGGCGCTCGATCATCAGCGCCGCGACGTCGTCGTTGATCTGGCGCCCGATGAACGGGATCACGTCGGCCGTGACGTCCGCCCCGATCGCCACGAGGTGCTCCGCGGCCTGCACGGTGAAGCCGTAGGGCACCACCGGATCCTGCTTGCCGTGGAACAGGTGGAGGGTCGTCCCGTCGTTCGGGTGCTCGGGCAGGCGGGCGAAGCGCGCGCCGATCGCGACGACGCGGCCCGCGATCGGCGTGCCCGCCCGCGTCGACTCGAGCGCCATGACGCCACCCTCCGCGAAGCCGACCAGCGCGATCGCGTCGGTGCCCACGCCCGTCTCGCGCTGCCAGTGGGCCACCGTCTCGACGAACGCCGGCAGCGCCGCGGCGACGCGCCCGGCGAGGTTCTCCTCCGTCAGGCCGTCATGGGAGTACCACTCGCGACCTGCCTCTCCTGCGGCCAGGGGCGCTGGGACGCTCACGATGCAGGCGGCAGGGAACTCGCTGGCGAGCACGGCGCCGAGGGGCGCCATGTTCGCGGCCGTGGTGCCGGCGCCGTGGAACAGCAGCATGAGCTGCTGTGCCTGGCCGTGCGGCCGAGCGATGACGAGGGCTTCCGGCATCGGGTGCCTCCTTGGATGCAAAAAGCGGCGGGCGCGGGCCGGCGGGCGCCGATCGTCCGGCCGCCCATTGAACCATGACGACGCGGGGACGAGGCGCTGCGGCGGACGCTTTTCCACCCACGCCACGGCGGCTTTGCCAACCCCTAGTTCGAATGGTGGGCTTCCTTGCCAGCGGCGCGCCCCGGGCCACAAACTCGACCGTGATCGCCCCAGGGAAATTCGGGCGCGGCACCGACGAGGGTTCCCCATGCACGTGAAATTTCTGCCGGCCGCCGGCGGTGCCTGCCTCACCGTCCTGGCGCTCGCCGCCCAGGCGACCTCCTACGTCGTCGAGGACATCGGCCAGGCGATGCCGGGCGCGCAGGTCGTCCCGCTGGCGATCAACCAGGCCGGCATCAGCGTCGGCGACGCGACCCTGGTCAACAGCTATGTCCAGAACGCCGTCGTGCTCGGCCGCGACAGGGTCGAGGTGCTGCCGCGCACGGGCACGTCGTCCACGGCGAGCGGCATCAACCGCGAGGGCCGTGTCGTGGGCACGATGTCGTCCCCCCAGCACCCCGACCGTCGTGCCTTCACCTTCGTCAAGGGCGACACGCATCCGCTCGGCACCCTGGGCGGAGATACGAGCGCCGCCCGTGCCGTGAACGACGCGGGCCAGGTGGTGGGCGGCTCGACGCTGAAGAACGGCTTCTCGCATGCCTTCCTCTTCGACGACGGCCGGATGACCGACCTCGGCACGCTCGGCGGGCAGACCTCGGAGGCCCTGGCCATCAACGGCCCGGGCGTGGTGGTCGGCCGGGCCCAGCTTCGCAGCGGCGACACGCATGCGTTCTCCTGGCGCAAGGGCACGATGACCGACCTGGGCACGCTCGGGGGCAACCATCCCGGCCGCTCCAGCATCGCCAGGGGCGTGAACGACCGCGGCGTCGTCACCGGCCAGAGCTCCAGCGCCGCCGACCCGGCGCTCGTGCACGCGTTCAGGTGGTCGGCCGACGAGGGCCTGCAGGACCTGGGCACCCTCTCGGGCGGCCGGAACAGCTTCGGCCTCGGGGTGAACGAGGACGGCGACATCGTCGGCGGCTCGGAGATCCGCGGGCGCGAGTTCCACGCCTTCATCGTGCGGGCGCGGGGCAACGGCAAGGACGCGGGTCGCGGGAACGACAAGATGGTCGATCTCAACGACGAGCTCGACAAGAAGTCGGGCGAGGGCTGGGTGCTGACCTCGGCCACGGCGATCAACGATCGCGGGCAGGTCATCGGGTACGGCACGCGGAACGGGCGGCCGGCGGCGTTCCTGTTGACGCCGAAGTGAACGGCGTTCGGTGCCAGGTCACCGACCTGGCAACGGCATTCGGGTCGCCGGCGGACTGGAAATGCCGTCGTCAGGTCGGTGACCTGACACCGAAGTCAGACGCCCGTGAGCTTGAACTGCTCGTGCACGTCTTCCGCCCAGCTCTCCAGCTCGGTCTCGCCGATGCCCAGCACCTCCAGGGCGACGGCGCCGCCCTTGGTCCACTCGACGTGGCGGTTCAGCCCCTGGAAGCGCTGGATGATGTTCTCGCACACGAGGCCGAGGGCGAGAAGCTCGCGCACCTGCGGCGGCATCGGGCCCAGCCAGGCGGCGTATTCGTGGTGCAGGCGCGTGGCGAGCACCGCGGTCTGCGAGACGCCCCAGGTGCGCGCCGTCAGCGCGCCGACCAGCGCGTGGTCCACGGCATGGATGGATTGCTCGAGCGCCGTGATGCTGCCCTCGGCGAGCGCATTGGACTGGTCCAGCGTCGCCAGGTAGCCGTTGCGGCCCGGGAAGCGCTGCAGCAGGATCGCGATGCCCACTTCGGTGAACAGGCCGTAGGTGTGCGCGAGCGCCGGCGGCACCACGCGGCGCGTGCGCGCGAGGAAGGTCATCGCGCGGGCGCGCTTGGCGGAGACGTCCCAGAAACGCGTGAGGCCCATGCCCTCCGTGGGCAGCAGCTTGCGCAGGACGATTTCCGTGAGGATGGCCTGGCACTGCGCGAAGCCGAGGAGCTGCAGCGCCTGCTCCACGGTCTCCGCGCGGCGCGAGAGGCCCATGAGCGGCGAGTTGGCCATCCGCAGCAGGGCCGCCGAGAGGGCGACGTCGGAGCCGCAGATGTCGGCCACGCGCTTGAGCGACGGATCGTCGCGATCGAGCTCCTCCTGGAGGTCGACGAGCAGCTGCGGGCGGGCGGGGATGCCGATGTCCTTCACCAGGTCGCGCAGCTCGCGGCCGTCCAGGTCGACCAGTGCCTGCAGGGACTGGCCGCTGAGTTCGGGCAGGGCGGTGAGCGAAGTGGCGTCCATCGGCGTCTTTACGGGCGGGCGTGTCGGGGTCATGGCCGGCCTTTCGATGTGCGACAGGTTCGCGCGCCGTCTTCAGGCAGGCCCTGCCCGATGATCGCCCCAGGCGGCGCGCGCAAAGGGCGGAACAGGGCCGGAAGTGCGGTGCATTCCTCGGGCCTCGTCCATGTCGCGTCGTGCTCGCGGGGGCTGGCCCGTCAGCGCGCGGCGGCGGCCTGCACCTGGGCCAGCGCCGTCGGATCCTCGATCGTCGTCAGGTCGCCGGGGTCGCGGCCCTCGCAGACGGCCTGGATCGCCCGCCGCAGCAGCTTGCCCGAGCGCGTCTTCGGCAACGCGGCGACGAAGCGCACGCGCGCGGGGCGCGCGACGGCGCCCAGCGTCTCGTCCACCCGCTTCATGACCTCGGCCTCGAGCGCGTGCGCGAGCGCCTCGTCCGCCACGCGCGCCGGGTCGCGCGCCACCGCGAAGGCCATCGCGACCTGGCCCTTCAGCGCGTCGGCCACGCCGACCACCGCGACCTCCGCGATGGCGGGATGGCCCGAGATGCTCTCCTCGATCTCGCGCGTGCCCAGGCGGTGCCCCGCGACGTTGATCACGTCGTCGGTGCGGCCGAGGATGTAGAAGTAGCCGTCCTCGTCGCGGGTCGCCCAGTCGAAGGTGGAATACACCTGCCTTCCCGGCACCGTGTTCCAGTAGGTGCCCACGAAGCGCTCGTCGTCGCCCCAGACGGTCTGCATGCAGCCCGGGGGCAGGGGATATTCGAGCGCCAGCACGCCCTTGCGGCCCGCGCCCTTCAGCTCCTCGCCGGTGTGCTCGTCGAGGAGCACGGCGCGATAGCCGAACACCGCCTTGCCGGGCGAGCCGAAGCGCGGCCGCGCCGGCTCGATGCCGTTGCACAGGGTGAGGATGGGCCAGCCGGTCTCGGTCTGCCAGTAGTTGTCGATGACGGGCTTGCCCAGGCCGTCGGCGATCCACTGGGCCGTGGGCGCGTCGAGCGGCTCGCCCGCGAGGAAGAGGGCGCGCAGCGAGGCGAGGTCGTGCCGGCGCAGCAGCGCGGGATCCTGCTTCTTCAGCACGCGGACGGCGGTGGGCGACGAGAACATCACGGTGGCGCGGTGGCGCTCCGCGAGCCGCCACCAGATGGCGCCGTCCGGGTTCGTCGGCAGGCCTTCGTACATCAGCGTGGCCATGCCGGCGATGAGCGGCCCGTACACGATGTAGCTGTGGCCCACGACCCAGCCGATGTCGCTCGTGCAGAAGTAGGTCTCGCCCGGGCGGCCGTCGAAGACGTGCTTCATCGAGGCCGCGAGCGCGACGGCGTAGCCGCCGGTGTCCCGCTGCACGCCCTTGGGCTGGCCCGTGGTGCCGGAGGTGTAGAGCGTGTAGCTCGGGGTCGTCGACTCGATCCATTCGCACGGCACCGTAGCCTGCGCATGGCGCGCACGCGGGCCGGCGTAGTCGATGTCGCGCTCCTCGACGCGCGTGGCGGGCGCGAGGCCGCGATCGACCAGCAGCACGCGCTCGGGCTGGTGTCGCGAGCGCTCGATGGCCTCGTCCAGCAGCGGCTTGTAGGCGATCACGCGGCCGCCGCGCGAGCCGGCGTCCGCGCTGACGATCACCTTCGGCCGCGCGTCGTCGATGCGTGCGGCGAGGCTCGCGCTCGCGAAGCCGCCGAAGACCACGGAGTGGATCGCGCCGAGCCGCGCGCACGCGAGCATCGCGAACACCGCCTCGGGGATCATCGGCATGTACAGCAGCACGCGGTCGCCGCGCTGCACCCCCAGCTCGCGCAGGGTGGCGGCCATCGCCTGCACTTCCTGCAGCAGTTCGGCGAAGCTCCAGGTGCGCTCGCGGTCGACCTCCGTCGAGACCCAGATCAGCGCCGCGCGATCGGGCGCCGTGGCCGCGTGGCGATCCACCGCGTTGTGGCACAGGTTCGTGAGGCCGCCGGGGAACCAGTCCACGAAGGGCGGGCGCGACGTGTCGCAGGCGCGGTCGAACGGGCGCTGCCAGTCGATCAGCGCGGCCTGCTCGGCCCAGAACTCGTCCGGCGATTCGATCGAGCGGCGGTGGAACTCGGCTTGCGTCGCGGCGGGCATGGCGTCTCCTCGGAGGGCGTTCGCCATGATGGTGCCACGAAGTCGGCTGTCTTCGGGGTCAGGTCTCCGACCTGACCCCGAAACAGCCGCTACATGGCTCCGTCGAGGAAGCCGGTCACCTGCGCGAAGCGCCCGTCGCCGTCCATGCGCGCGACATCGGTGCCGCCCGCGACGGGCGCGCCGTCCCGCGGCGCGAGCGACCAGGAGAAGCGCACCCACGTGCCGTGGCCGTCGGGCTCGCCGCGCAGCGTGAAGGCGTGGCCGGGGAAATGCTCGCGCGCGGCCTCGATCATGCGGCAGATGCCCTCGTGGCCGTCGCCCGCCATCAGCGGGTCGTCGTAGCGGGCGTCGGGGCGCCAGGTGCGCGCGATGAGCGCGCGGCGGCGCGCGGCGTCGGGCTCGTTCCAGAGCGCGAGGTAGCAGTCGGCGATGGTGCGGAACGGGGTCATTCGAGGCTCCTTGTGGGGTCGTCGCGAAAGGGTCGCGACGTGGAGCCATCTTCGCGAGCGGCGCGCACGAAGGCCATGACCTGGGAGGTCATGGCCCGCGCGAGCGCGCCCTCTTCAGCCGAGCGCCGCGATCACGTCCGCCGGCGCCTGCACGAGCTCGACCAGCACGCCCTCGCCCGCGATCGGGAACTGCTCGTTCGCCTTCGGGTGGATGAAGCAGATGTCGTGGCCCGCCGCGCCCTTGCGGATGCCGCCCGGCGCGAAGCGCACGCCGTTCGCGGTCATCCACTCGACCGCCTTCGGCAGGTCGTCCACCCAGAGGCCGACGTGGTTCAGCGGCGTGGCGTGCACCGCTGGCTTTCCGTTCGGGTCGATCGGCTGCATCAGGTCGACCTCGATCTCGTGGGCGCCGCGCCCGAGGGCGCAGATGTCCTCGTCCACGTTCTCGCGCTCGGAGCGGAACTGCCCCTTGGTCGCGAGGCCGAAGATGTCGCACCACAGCGTGCGCAGGGCCGCCTTGTCGGGGCCGCCGATGGCGATCTGCTGCAGGCCGAGGATGCGGAAGGGCTTGGGGGTGGCGGAGGTCATTGCTTCCTGCGAGGAGTTGGGGGTCTGGCCTTCAGGCCTGACCCCGCATTCGTGCGGCGGCGAGTGGATGCGGGGTCAGGTCCGAAGACCTGACCCCCTCTTCATTCGAACCGGATGATCGGCTGGTCGACCGCCAGGCTCTCGCCCTGCGTCGCCAGCAGCTCGGCGACGACGCCGTCCTGCGCGGCGGTGAGGATGTTCTCCATCTTCATCGCCTCGATCACGGCCAGGCGCTCGCCGGCCTGCACGTGCTGGCCCTTGGCGACGGCGACCTGCACCAGCAGGCCCGGCATCGGCGAGAGCAGGAACTTGCTCGTGTCGGGCGGCGCCTTGTGCTTCATCCACTTCGAGAGCTCGGCGATGCGCGGCGTGACCACGGTCACGTCCACGCGCGAGCCCGCGTGCGAGATGCGCAGCGCCTGGGCGTTGCGCGGCGCGCCGCGGTCGATCTGGGCCACGAAGGGCTTGCCGTCGACCGTGCCGGTGTGGCGGAGATCGGCGATGCGCGAGGCACTGGCCAGCTCGTAGGCGTGGCCGTCGACGGTGATGCGGGCGCTGCCGCGCGCGGGGTCGAACGCCTCGATCATGATCGCGTGCTGCGCGTTGGTGCCGTCGGCCGCGTGAACGAGGGCGGCGTAGTCGTCGCGCGCCGTGACCTCGTGGCCGGGCAGTTGCCCGCTGACGCCCGCGGCGCGCTGTAGCTCCTTGCGGCGCACCAGCGCGGCCAGCGCCACCAGGAACAGCGGATCCTCGTGCTTCACGCTCTCGGCCGTGAAGCCCTGGGGCCAGTTCTGCGCGATGAAGCCGGTGTTGAACCTGCCCGCGACGAAGTCGGGGTGCGCGAGCAGCGCCGACTGGAACGGGATGTTCGAGGAGATGCCGCGGATCACGAACGCGTTGAGCGCTTCGCGCATGCGCGCGATCGCCTCGTTGCGATCCTTGCCGTGCACGATGAGCTTGGCGATCATCGAGTCGTAGAACATCGGGATCTCGCCGCCTTCGGTGACGCCCGTGTCCACGCGCACGCCGCCGCCGGCCGGCATCGCCTCGGCGGCCGCCATCGTGGTCGGGGGCGCCTGGAAGCGCACGAGCCGGCCCGTCGAGGGCAGGAAGTTGCGGAACGGATCCTCCGCGTTGATGCGGCACTCGATGGCCCAGCCGTCGCGCTTCACGTCCGCCTGGGTCAGCGGCAGCTTCTCGCCCGCGGCCACGCGGATCATCAACTCGACGAGGTCGACGCCGGTGATGCACTCGGTCACCGGATGCTCCACCTGCAGGCGGGTGTTCATCTCGAGGAAGTAGAAGCCCTCGTCCTTGCCGACGACGAACTCCACCGTGCCCGCGCTCTGGTACTTCACGGCCTTGGCCAGCGCCACGGCCTGCTCGCCCATGGCCTTGCGCGTCTTGTCGGAGATGAAGGGCGAGGGCGCCTCCTCGATCACCTTCTGGTGGCGGCGCTGGATGGAGCACTCGCGCTCGTTCAGGTAGACGACGTTGCCGTGGGCGTCGCCGAGCACCTGGATCTCGATGTGGCGCGGCTCCTCGACGAACTTCTCGATGAACACGCGATCGTCGCCGAAGCTGTTGCGGGCCTCGTTGCGGCAGGCCGTGAAGCCCTCGAAGGCCTGCTTGTCGTCGAACGCCACGCGCAGGCCCTTGCCGCCGCCGCCGGCGCTGGCCTTGATCATCACCGGGTAGCCGATGTCCTTGGCGATGCGCACCGCCGCCTCGGCGGTCTCGATGGCCTCGTTCCAGCCGGGAATCGTGTTGACGCGTGCCTCGGCCGCGAGCTTCTTGGAGGCGATCTTGTCGCCCATCGCCGCGATCGAGTAGTGCTTCGGGCCGATGAAGACCAGGCCTTCCTCCTCGACGCGCTTGGCGAACTCCTCGTTCTCCGACAGGAAGCCGTAACCAGGGTGGATCGCCTCGGCGCCCGTGGACTTGGCCGCCGCGATGATCTTGTCGGCCACGAGGTAGGACTCGCGCGAGGGCGCGGGGCCGATCACGACGAACTCGTCGGCCAGCTCCACATGCAGCGCGTCGCGGTCGGCCTCGGAGCAGACGGCGACCGTGGCAATCCCCAGCTTCTTCGCGGTCTTGATGACGCGGCAGGCGATCTCGCCGCGGTTCGCGATCAGGATCTTCTTGAACATGATTTGTCTCTCAGTCCGTATTCATTCGCGGTCGCCCGCATCCGCCGCTGGCGCTGTCCCTTGGCCTGAAAGTTCAGGGGAGGGAGAGATCCGGCTCCGCCGGTCTCGATCCGGCCGGCCCCCTCGGGGGGCAGGGAGCGCTAGCGACCGTGGGGGCTCCATTTACAGGGGGATGTTCCCGTGCTTGCGCCACGGGTTGTCGAGCTTCTTGTCGCGCAGCATCGCGAGCGAGCGGCACAGGCGCTTGCGCGTCTCGTGCGGCTGGATCACGTCGTCGATGTAGCCGCGGGCGCCCGCCACGAACGGGTTCGCGAAGCGCGCCTTGTACTCGGCCTCGCGCGCGGCGAGTGCGACGGGGTCGCTCTTGTCCTCGCGGAAGATGATCTCCACCGCGCCCTTGGCGCCCATCACCGCGATCTCCGCGTTGGGCCAGGCCAGGTTCACGTCGCCGCGCAGGTGCTTGGAGCTCATGACGTCGTAGGCCCCGCCGTAGGCCTTGCGCGTGATGACGGTGACCTTGGGCACCGTGCACTCCGCATAGGCGTAGAGCAGCTTGGCGCCGTGCTTGATGATGCCGCCGTACTCCTGCGCGGTGCCGGGCATGAAGCCGGGCACGTCGACGAAAGTGACCACGGGGATGTTGAACGCGTCGCAGAAGCGCACGAAGCGCGCGGCCTTGATGCTGCTCTTGATGTCGAGGCAGCCCGCGAGCACCAGCGGCTGGTTGGCGACGATGCCCACGCTCTGGCCATCCAGGCGCGCGAAGCCGATCACGATGTTCCTCGCGTAGTCGGGCTGGAGCTCGAAGAAGTCGCCGTCGTCGACGACCTTCAGGATCAGCTCCTTCATGTCGTAGGG
>Ga0209051_1003387_pt1 | contig 10466 bp, 10 predicted proteins | sample AraplaCvi_mMS_r2_2_FD_184286 | JGI IMG/M metagenome (GOLD analysis project Ga0209051, IMG submission 184286) | Arabidopsis root microbial communities from North Carolina, USA - plate scrape MF_Cvi_mMS_r2 (SPAdes) (version 2) | ecosystem: Host-associated > Plants > Roots > Endosphere | place... | reverse complement strand
GTAGACGCGGCAGCTTGGAGCTGAACCCGGAGCTAGCGCACCTACAAGTGCCCCGCAGCGATCGCTGTTGGTGGTGTGGTGACATGGCAACCACTGAGGAACACAGAATCAAGGCCTCCAGCCTGCTGCGAGTTGCCCGGTTGACCGATGGGACAGCAACGCCCGGAAATGTCTTCAAAAAGAGTTCTGACTACGAATCAGCACTTCACAGTCTTCAGAAGGGTACGCAAGTTCGCTGGCGCAGAAACCTATGCGCTAACTGCAACAACTCCAAGAGCCAACCGTTCGATCGCGCCTACGATGACTTCGAGGCCTTCCTAGTTGAAAACCTTGATGTGATACCCACGTGGAAGGGACTTGATTGGCGCAACGTCTACGGTCCTGAATGGCGGCAAAGCGCTAGGAACCTTGCCCGCTACTTCGGCAAACAGCTTGGGTGCCTCCTGGCCAGCCATCAGCTGCGAGTACCCCCGGAGTTAGTTGAGTTCCTGAACGGAAATGACCGTTGCCCATCAGTGTGGTTCGCGCTGTACGTCAACCCGCGTGCTGTTGATTTCCATCAGCGAATGCTCTGTGATGGATTCGATTACGGCCTATCCGGGTTCATCGGATTGCTCGAATCAAACGCTTACCAAACAGAAGGTGTGTTCTCTGGCATAGACCACGGATACCACATTGGGTATTTATGGCTCCTCGTCCATTGGCGTGACGGGGCCGAAGCTTTGTCGTGGTTCGAGGGAGACGCCGTGATAGACCTGCCGAGACTTTCTGACGAATAAGCTGTTCTGTCTCGATACGATTCCCACCCGCTGGCGAGCTTGATTCGAAGCGAAGGCCTTTCGAGGGCTGCACGGTTATGCTGGCTTGGCGCAGCGCTGCTACCAATAGCCTGCCCGCGTTTGAAGAGCCCCTCGGCTCATGACTCAAGGAGAGCTAGAAGCGTGGCCGAAAAGTCTTGGGTCGATTTCGCCCAGTTCGCACTCAACCTCGTTCTTGCCGTCGTCACCATCTCCCTGTTCGTCCAGGGAATGAGAGACAGGCGGCGCATAGCCGAAGACCGCAGACGTGAACAGGCCGCCAAGATCAGCGTCCACCGGTTCGAACACACTGAGCAGACAAGACCAGATTCTTGGCGCATTCTGGGCACCCGCGTGGAGATCCGTAACGACTCGGACGCCTCGATTTCGAGGGTCCACGCCGTTCACATGACGCTGCCTTGGTGGCACGACTACTTGGACGCCCGTGGGAGGACAGACGTTGACCCATACCGACAGCAGCCCATCCGGTTCAAAGACCATGCCGAACCCGGCGTCAACGACATTTCGATCCCCCCGGGACAGAGCGTCCTCTACGAGGGCCCCCCTCTCCCCGGTCAAACCATCCTGCTGTACTTCACCGACGGGGCAGGCATTCCATGGGTCAAGCGCGACGGCCAACTATGGAGGTACTCCAGAGACACCCACTGGCTCAGCCGCCTATACCAGTGGATGTACTTCACGCGCGGACTGCAGTGGCTTGTTCGCTGGCCCCTCCCCTATGCCCGATGGCGGTTCAACAAAACCGCACCCCGCGTCCCAGTATCGGCCAGAATAGCCAGGTTTCTTCACGGCACGACTCCCGTCCCAGCGGGTGAAGGCGACCCCTGGCTAATGCCCCGTCACGCATCGAAGAGAGACTGGCCCTATCAGCCCTGGATCAATGGCATTCTGTCTGACAGGACTGAAAAGAAGGAAACGTCTACATCGAGGGATGAATGCTGACGAAATGCCTCACCCCGAGAGGCTGTGCATGGCCACCGCACCCCAAGGGTGACCTTTTGTCCCGGTGGGGACGTGGTGGCTGTGTGCAGGCGGTCAGGTGGGTCCCGTCGTCCATATGTGTGCGGGAAAAGCCCGAAGGAAGATAGCTTTTGCCGTGCCCATGTTGACGAGGGGCATAAACAAAATTCGGAGCGCATCCCACCCACAACGCTACGACTCGAGAACCTGGGGCGCCCGATAGACTCGGGTGGGCCGCTTTTCACGTAAGACGAAGGACTAAAACATGGGTAAACCTCAGGGGCGGCTAGAACTGACATGGATGGGCAAGGATCTGTCCTTGATTCCATCCATGGAAGGAATCTACGACTACCAATGGGTTTCCCCGCGCGACCCTCGCGCAACGGAAGTGAAGCTCATCGAGACAGTCGACACTGTCGGTGACCTCCCCGGTTCAAACCTTCTAATCACAGGCGATTCAGGTGATGCTCTCCGTGCGCTGGGCACGAATCCTGAGTGGGCTGACCAGTATCTTGGCGAGGTGAAGCTGGTCTACATCGATCCGCCGTTCAATACGGAACAGTCGTTTGAGCACTACGCCGACCAGCTGGAGCATTCCGTTTGGCTCACGATGATGAGGGATCGGCTGCGCCACATCATCCCTCTCCTTACTGAAGACGGTTCAGTCTGGGTCCACTTGGATGATGCCGAGGTTCACCGGATGCGTTCGTTGATGGATGAGCTGCTGGGGGCGGGCAACTTCATTGCTGAAGTCATCTGGGAAAAGGCGGACTCTCCCAATAACAGCGCACAGTTCCTGAGTACCGACCACGACACCATTCTTGTTTACGCAAAGGACAAGAGAGTATGGAGACCCAATAAGCTTCCGCGCACTGCTGCCGTCGATGCCATATACAAAAATCCCGACGACGATCCTCGGGGACGTTGGTATGCGGGAGACCCCTTCGCTAATAAGCCCTATTCGCTGGGTCTGTACAAGGTAGAAGGACCCACAGGTCGTTTCTTTTCACCGCCGCCGGGTAGATACTGGCGGATCAGTGAAGCGAAGTTTCGGGAACTCGATGAGGACGGGCGAATCTGGTGGGGCCCGGCCGGAGATGCGCGTCCGAGCATCAAACGTTTCCTCGACGACGTGTCGGGGATGGTTCCCCGGACACTTTGGAAGCACTCAGAGGTTGGCAGCAATCGATCGTCGAAGAATGAGATGCGGGCACTGTTTCCGGGCGTATCGTCCTTCTCTACGCCTAAGCCAGAGCGTCTCCTGGAGCGGGTCCTGCACATAGGTTCGGAGCCGGGAGACCTGGTGCTCGACTGCTTCGCTGGATCGGGCACAACTGCTGCTGTCGCCCACAAGATGAACCGCCGCTGGGTGTCTGTAGAACTGCAGGAATCAACGGTTAGGGACTTCATCATTCCTCGCCTCACCAAGGTTGTCGAAGGGCGGGATCCCGGTGGCATCACCTCAACCAAGACACGAGTCTTGGCCAGCGAGTTGGCAGAGGGCATATCGGTCGACGAGGCACAGGCGTTCACTTCCGTAATCGGAAAGCTATCGAAAACCATGCCGGGCCTAGACGAAACAACGATAAAAGCCCTTCGTGCGGCCACCAGAACTAAGGAATCCAGCACTGTTCGATGGAACGGCGGTGGAGGCTTCACTGTGGCACGTGTGGGGCCATCCATGTATGAAGTTGATGACGAAGATGGAACCATCTACCTCTCTGAAATGGCAGTTGACGAAACCTTTGCGCGAGCCGTCTGTGGCCAGCTCGGATTCCGGCGGGACGTCACTGACCCCGTCTTCTGCGGCCGCAAGGGTCGAATGCGGTTGGCTGTCGTTGACGGCATAGCAGATGAGCAAGTAGTCCGGGCAGTAACGTCCTCGCTGGGGAAAGATGAAAAGGCAATCGTGGTAGCAAAAGGTATTGAGGAGGGCGCGTCAGCGCTCTTACGTGAGTTGTCTCCCGGGTCTAAGATTCGCAAAGCCCCCGATGACATCTTCATGAAGGGGACCGTGAAGTGAACCCTGTTATCAGCGTCGACCGGGAACTTTTGGACGACATTTCCTCTCGGTTCGATCTACGACTACCCAATCGAACCGGGCTGGCTGCCACCGTCAAACATTTAGCCCACTCCGACGGCGAGTACGTCGAGCTGGTCAATGATCTCGCCACAGGCGTGGGCAAGACATTCCTTATGGCTGCCCTTATCGAGTATCTGGCTGCGCAAGGTATCCGCAACATCCTGGTGGTCACTCCAGGATCAACCATCCAGAAAAAGACACTTGCGAACTTCGATCGTGCGTCCCGCAAATTCGTTGCCGGCGGTGAATATGCACCACTAGTTATCACTCCCGACAACTTCCGCACGTCGACCATGGGAACGGCGCTCCATGACAAGGATCAGCTAAAGCTCTTTGTTTTCAACGTTCAGCAGCTCCTCCGCCCCAAAGCCACAAACTCTCGGCGAGTCTACGAGGTCGACGAGAACCTCGGTGATGCTCTTTACGATCATCTCCAGAACCAAGACGATCTCTTCATCATCACCGACGAGCACCACGTCTACCACGACAAAGCGGTGGCCTTCTCAGCCGCTATACGCAGCCTGTCGCCCCGAGCGTTAATTGGCCTAACAGCGACACCTGCAAAGGCTGACGAGGACAAGGTGATATTCCAGTACACCCTGGCCGAGGCAATTGCTGACGGGCTGGTGAAGGTCCCCGTTCTCGTCTATCGCCCAGATGGAATGAAGGACGAACACACTCGACTTGCCGACGCATGTCATTTGCTACGACGCAAAGATGCCGCCTACCGGCTATATAGGAATGAATTCCCTGAAGCAGCAGCTGTAAAGCCTGCTCTCTTTGTCGTGTGCCAAGACATTGACCATGCCAGTGAAGTCGGCCAGGTCCTCGCTGGGCCGGAGTTCATAGGAGACCCAGCCGCCGTGCTGGAGATAACATCCCAGTCCTCCGACGAAGCATTGGCCGCACTGGACGCAGTAGAGGACTCCGATTCTCCGATCCGGGCAATCGTTTCGGTCAACATGCTTCGTGAAGGCTGGGACGTGAAGAACATCGCCGTCATCGCAGCCTTGAGGAAGCTCGATTCTGAAATGCTGACCGAACAGGTCCTGGGTCGCGGACTGCGCCTGCCTTTTGGCAAGCGCACCGGAGTCGCTGAGATCGATCAAGTCGACCTAGTCGCCCACGATTCCTACCAAAAACTGCTGGCCAAGAAAGACATACTCAACGCCAGGCTCCAACCCAAACCTCGCGAAGAGCTCGAAAAGACGCTTCCCTTCGACTGGTCGAAGCCCTCTGAGGAACAGCCCGCTGCCATCCCCGAAGACCTTCCCGAATATGAGTCCTCCGCGCAATCAGCGCTCTTTTCCTTGTCATCCCCGGGGGGAGCTGATGAACACGGTCAGAGTTCTCCGCCTGTCAATGATGCCCTAAGCACACCGCGTAGCGGGCTGCAGTCCGCTGAGTTAGGCAAAAAGCTGACGACCCCAGGCCCTGAGAAAAAGGGCCGGGTTGCGGGTGCACCGACTATCTACTTCCCTTTGGAAAAATCACGGCTCGTTCAATCGAGGTTCACACTCTCGTCTGTTGCAGATGAGGACGCAAAATCCCTCGGTCAGAGGTATTCACGCGAACTTCCACTTTTCATGCGGCGTGTCGCTTTAGAGGCTGAGCGCCATGGCGAAAACGTCGGCGTCATTGCGACCCCCCAGGAACACGTAGAAGCAGTACAAGCCATGGCTGCCTTGGACACCGTCCGCGAGGAACTCATCGCGGCCGTGATGGCCAGACCAGAGGTCGAGGCCACCCGGGCACAGCGTGGCGCGGCGAAACGCATCGTCGATGCGTTTCTCGCAGGCGCAGGTGCAACGAATCAGGACGAGACGGCGACGTGGTCCGAAAACCGCAAGAAAATGGCAGTTGAGGGGCTGCGGGCTTTGATCCGTGACGCTGTGAGCCGAAGGACTACAGAGCGTCAAAGGACCCTAGAGCCGGTAGCACTGCCCCTGGAACCGGTACTTGTCGATCCCTCGATTCCCGGCGCCTACGACGGCGGATTCATTCGCCGGGCACAATACAAAGGATGGCGGCGCAACATCATGCCCACTGCATCCTTTGATGCGAAATCCACAGAGTGGGAAATTGCTCATATCGTCGACAACGATCCGGAGGTTTCCTGGTGGCTGCGAGTTGATTCCCAGGGCCCGGTCTGGATCCCGACCGAAGAGGCAGGACGATACTTCCCGGATTTCATTGTCATTGACGAAAATGGAACACGTTGGGTCATCGAAGGTAAATCCGACAAGGAGTCGACTGACCCTGCCGTGATTCACAAGAAGAGGGCCGCTCAACAGTGGGCGCGTTCGGTCCGGGATGAGGACGACGAACGATTTGGTCAGTGGCGCTACATGTTCATTACCGAAACGGATGTAAAACGGTCCTCTGGCTCATGGAACGGCCTGCTCACCGTAACCAACCCGGAATAGCACCGGGTTCTTAGTGGATTAAGAAGAGCTTGGATGCCGGGGTCGGGCTCTCCCTGAGAGTTCCCATGCGAACTGGAGTGCAGCCGGCGCCCCGTACCAGCCTTTGCCCAGAAGGTGCTCCTCCCAGTCCATCTCATCCAGGCGTGAATAGGGAATTACGTAGGAGAGGTTCTCGGCTGGGATCAAGCTTTTCTCAGTGAAATACCAGCCGTGGCTTAGCGACATCCAGGCGGCATTGAGCGCGCTGGAGGATTCCGGAACAGATGTTTCCGTGTACAGAAAGAAGATTCCCGCTTGGTATAAGGGAATCTTCGGCCTGAGCACGGGCTGGACGACCGCGTCTAGTGAGCCTCTGGTAGATGAAGCACCACTGGACATACTGCACTCTCTCGCTTCAATGCTCGACGTGGTGAAGTGGGAACCTGAGTTCGGAGATGTCCAAGCCAACATTTTTGAGACGCTCCTTCATGCTGAAGATTTGATCCGCAATGATGGCTCCCTGTCTGACTCTACAAGGCGATACCTACTCCAGCTGATCCAAGAAGTCCGCTACACAATTGACAACCTGGCCACCGACGGCACCGCAGCTGCAAGATCGTCCTCTATGCAATTGATTGGTGCGCTCACAACCACGGCGGCCACAGCAGAGACAAAGGAGAAAGGAAGCGCCTACCTGAAAGTTGCCGTCGAGTTGGCGAGAACAGCCGCCACAACGGTGACCACAAAGGCGGTCGAGTCCGGTTTTGACTGGATAAACAGCTTGACACCATAGCCGCTGAACCCACCTCTGTTCGGGGCCAGCGTAGCGGCTGGCCCCGACACCATAAGGGTTTAGAAGGGTGGCTCGGTGTCTGCCGCCGCTCGTGGCTTGCGGGGTGGCCCACGGATCGTCCTGGGGAGCTGTAGCGGCGGTGTTACTGTTGCCGAAGCCACCTCCGGCTTGGCCGGTTCCGTTGGAGCGCTGGGTTCGGTTGACCTTGGCGTTGGCGTACCGAAGGCTGGCGCCGATTTCGTCTACTTCCAGCTCTATGACGGTGTGCTTTTCGCCTTCTTTGGTCTCGTAGGAGCGTGATTTCAGCCTCCCGCTGACGATGACACGGGTACCCTTGGTCAGACTCAGCGACGTTCTCTGCGGCTTCGCGCCATACGCTAGCCCGGATCGGTTACCTTCGTGCGAGGGCCGAACTGGACCCCGCCCAAGTTGAACTGCCCCCACACCTCCGAACCTAATAGCAGTCTTCAGAGGTCTCATTCGGCGCAGACTCGACCTGTGGTTCGTAGAGCGTCCACCATCTCTCTCCGTCCCATCGCCAGCCATGTCCGGAGCGTTCGTGCATTATCCATAAGTGGGTAATGGCGGGATCCAGCGGCGGCTTGGCAGTAGGGGTCCCCCATGATTCATCGGCTCCGGACGGTGCCTCGTGGCTGAGCGGGCGGCTAATGCTCCCAGCTGTGTCGTCGTCCAACCACACAAACAAGTGGCGCTCCTTAGCGCCCGAACAGCGCAGCTTTTTTATGTTGTCTTTTCTGGTCGGTTTATTGAGCTCGTTGATGAGTTCTACGAGAGAGCTGTTGCTGCCGCTCACCGGGCCGCCGCCCCAAGGGCTAATTCGGACGCAGTGAGCATGCTCCGGGCCGTCCGGACGCTCTTCCAGGGAATGTGCTTCCGCAACGCCCGCCTCTAGTAGCTCCCTGTAGATATGCGAAAACTCGCCATTGTCATCGACATGTTCCATGGCGTCCTGCTCGTTGAAGGATGTCAGCCCGGCCGACTCCAGCTCAGCGACCAGGGGCTGAACCCTCTGCACAATGTCCTTCGCCGGCCTGAGGACCTCGGAGATGGTAACCGTCCAGCAAGTCTGCAGACTCGCTTCAGAGCCCTCCGTCGCGGATTTCTCAAAGGTGCGGCGGGTGTCCCTCTTCTCTTCGTCGGTGACTCTCGTGACTTCCAGGGCGACTCTGCGATCCTCGGAGCGATAGTCGACCCCTCCAGTTTTATCCGCGTGTTCAAGCTGGATCCCCAGCACTCTTTCAACGATCTTCTTCGCAGCGATTTCCTCCGGGTTTTCCTTGTTCATCGGCCTGTTCCTCTCGCGAAAACGGGCAAGCCGCCCGGCACGGTAATCGCCCCCAATCCGGGACGATGGTTATCCTGTCGTACCTCTCCCCCAGAATGGAATCAACGGCCAACCGGCCGTTTTTTCTTCGCGTGTCGCTTCGAACATATATTCTAGTGATGTGGTAGTGAATCCCGATCAAGCCAAGGCGTTGCACGCGAGGTATCCCAAGCGTGCGCAGCCGTTCGGGCTGACGCTGGAGGAGCTTGATTTCAAGAATTTCCCTGCCCGCAACGAGTATCCGGGGATCCCGGTACGTGCGTGGCTGCGGTTCCCGAACTGCGCCGAGCTGGTCGAGGGTGAAGTGTTCGCCTGGACCGAACGCGCGGTCGAAGTGACGTGGAAGGACGGGCCTTTGACGTACCGGACATGGGTGTGGGCCTCGGCGGTTACCCGCCGTGGAGAAGCTTCAGGTCAAGCTCTCGGCCAACTCGGCACTGCGGACTTTCTTGCTGCGCCTGGATCCAGCGGCCACGCGGTGGGTCCTTGAGTCCATCAGCTAGTGACTGCCAACCTTTACCGCTCCCCCGTCCCGGAGCAATTTTGGGACCGGATCCGCGAGGAGTTCACGCTCCCCACTCTGGAACAGGTCCGGGACCGCCTCGCGGCCGTGCACGAGGATCCCGAACCATTGATGAGGCAACTGACCCGCGTGGTCGTCGATGACCAGACGTACTGCCCTGGTTTCCAGTTCAGCCCTGATTTGCCTCTCAGCCCTGTGGTGGTCAGAGTATTCGAAAGGGCGATGCAGCTGCGGATCCCACACGATTGCTTCGCTCTCTGGATGATGGTCCGCTCCCCCGCTCTGCAAGGCCGGCGCCCGGTGGATCTTGAAGGACAGCGTGGATCCGGGCCGCTTCTCGAGGCCTTGGACCGGGTCCGTGCCGACGTAGCGGCCTAGGACATCGGGGCGAAAGTGATCTTGACCGTAGAGGCCGGCGACGGCGAACTCAGCCACGTCGATGCCGAAGGTGAGACGTATGAAGAAGCCAAGGCAGCCGCCGAAGCGGGTATCCCCGAAGGGTCCAGATCCATCGCCATCCGAACGTCTCGGTAACTAGAGGCTGCGCGGAGGGCTGGGCAGGTCTCTGGTGGACGCCCCCAGCCCTCCGGCGGGATCGGGCCTTAGCTGGCCTTCGGCAGACCCCTCAAGATGCGGCTGCGGGCCTCGTCTGCATCAAGCGGAACATATGCCTGGTCTACTTCCTGCTGGTATTTCTGTACGTGATTGCTCACGGACAGGTCCTTCAGGGTTCGTTCCGCGTTGAACTGCTTGATCTTCGGGTTGTCGGCCTTGATCTGCCGTTTGTATGGCTTATCAAGTTTCCCCTCCGGGGTGATGCTGGTTTGCTCGTCCTGAACCGCCTGAGTCGTGTAGCGGTTGTAGAACGGGTTGGGGTGCATCAGCGGCCGCGATGTGACCCAACTTCGGGGAATCAGGACCAGTTGTTTCCCGCCGACGAACGGCAGCAGACAGCTCCTGGTGGTCCAGTCGAACTTCTGGGGATCCCACACCATCACATCCTGCGTGGTGGTAGTGGTTGCAAGGGCGGGATACTGCCGCATCATGTCCTGCGTGAAGTCAACCAAGATGTCCATGGTCACCCGCGTAACCATGTCGGACATAAGGTCCCGGTCGACGCCATCGAGGAACAGCGGAAGGTGTTCGATCCGGGTCAGCGCTTGTTGCTGGCAAAGCGGGTCGCCCAGAGCGGTCCAAAGGACTTTGCCAAGTCCATTTCCGAATCCCTTCCCGTCCGTGCCCGCGGCCGAGTAGCCCAATCGGGTCTCCCCGGGTTCCCTCATTCGCTGAAGGATGGAAAGACCCCGGGTCCTGTCTGCAAGTGACTGACTCTGGCGGAGCTGAATCAAGCCCGTGAAGAAGCTCGTCAGCTGGGCCTGGGCCCGTACCCCATAGGAGCAGGTGGTGTTGCGGATGGCACTGCCATCTGCGAACAAAAGGTTGTCGTTATCCACGTCAACGTCCAAAAACGGGACGCTCGTGGGAAGGGCATAAATATCTGTGACGAAGGTCAAAATGATCTACTTACTCCGGGTTTCA
>Ga0209051_1003385_pt1 | contig 10471 bp, 9 predicted proteins | sample AraplaCvi_mMS_r2_2_FD_184286 | JGI IMG/M metagenome (GOLD analysis project Ga0209051, IMG submission 184286) | Arabidopsis root microbial communities from North Carolina, USA - plate scrape MF_Cvi_mMS_r2 (SPAdes) (version 2) | ecosystem: Host-associated > Plants > Roots > Endosphere | place: USA... | reverse complement strand
ATGGCAATAGGCCGCTGCCGACGACGCGGATCTATCGCGCCGGCTGACGCTGCTATAGCTCAGGGGTAGAGCACTCCCTTGGTAAGGGAGAGGCCGAGAGTTCAAATCTCTCTAGCAGCACCATTTTCTCGCATAGTTTCCGTTAGATTGCAGGTCTGTTACGGCATCAAGCCGAAGACGAACCGCTATAGGATATGGCCATCCCGTTTCGGCGCCGGACTACGTATTTCCACCAATGGAACATTGTGCCCATTGCCCTAATTTCCCCAGCAGGCAAACACCGCCTGCCTGGAAGGATGAATTTGTTGTGCTCCCGTTCATCTTAGTAGGGCTATATGTGGGGTTCAACATCGGAGGAAGAAATGAAAGCGAAACAATTTGCTGTGCTGGCCGGCATGTCGGTCTTGCTTTTGGGGACGAGCAGCCTGCCTGGACCGGCTGCCGCCCAGATGGAATTCGACCTGCGTGACGGCGGCGTTCGGATTGTAAGGCCGGACGATGATAGACGATACTATCGCGACGACGACAGGCGATATTATCGTGAGGAAAGGAGATATGAGCGTAGATATGCTCAACCCGGTTGCAGCCCCCGCCAAGCTTTGGCCGCCGCTTCAAGATATCTGAATGAGCCGAGGATACGGTCGGTAAACCGAGCCTATTATGATATCGACGGCTACGGGAAGCGTGGCGGCAACCGCGGTCGTCCCGACGGCGTTCGAATTTCGACCGCGCCTGACTGTGAGCGATCCAATTAGGACGGTTCTAGTCCGTCTCCCACTGGCTGTTGTTAGGTGATGCATGGGTGCCGTTTAAAGGCGGCGCCCATGAACATCTTTGTTGCCTCTTGGCCAGGACAGGCTTTATGGCGCCGAATCTCTTGGGGCGCAAAGCGCTGAGGTTGAACTACCCCGCGCTTTTGATACGGACGACGCGGCGTGTTGGTTGTTCACCTTCCACTCTCGTTCATGACGCCCAAGAGTTGCCCAAACGGCTAGCCCCCTATCGAATGGAGAGGCCGGCGTTAGTTTCAGCCTGCTCGTCGAGCATCGAAGATTGGCCTCGATTATAAGCATTCTTGTGGGATACAGGTCGCTCTGCACAGCTCGCGTTGTCGCGCCCCGCCCTTGCTGGAATGCAACACGCAGACCGAATCGTGTTCCGAAGGTGGCAAAACAAACGGCAAGCGTTTAATACGCCCGCATGTGCGCAAACTTCCGGCGAGCCTTCGGAGCGGGAAACCTGTTGAAAGCTAATAAAAATAAGCACCACCTCGACTCGGGTACTGTAACCAGCGTCTTAAAGCGGGTGATTGCCGAAAACGGCAGGGATCATATCCGTGGCTATGCCTTCGCGATCTTCTGTCTTGTTGCGACAGCCATGTCCACCGCCTTTACGGCTTGGATCATGGAGTCGGTGGTCAACGAGGCCTTCGCCAACAAGCGTGCCGATATGGTCCTGGTTATCTGTGGGGCGATTTTTGCGGCATTCGTGATCCGGGGCCTTGCGACCTATGGACAGGCGGTGACGCTTTCCAAGATCGGCAACAATATCGTCGCGCGCTACCAACAGCGCCTGTATTCACATCTCATGAAGCTCTCCGTAGGCTTTTTCGCGGAAGCGCGGTCCGCTCACCTCGCAGCACAAGTCAGCCAGAATATCGGCGGCATAAGGGACGTCCTGAACCTGACGGTCACGTCGACCGCCCGCGATCTGCTCACCCTGGTATCGCTGATTGTAGTGATGGTGTCGAAGGACTGGGTTCTCTCTCTGATTGTTTTTGCCGTGGCTCCGCCGCTGATTTTTGCGCTTCGCTATGTATCGCAGCGGCTGCGCAGCGTGACGCGCGAAGCTATCGAGGTGAGCAGCAAGGTGCTCGGTGCCATGCAGGAAACCATCCAGGGCATCACCGTGGTCAAAGCGTTCACGATGGAGGAGCAGCTTGAGCGGAAGGTTCGCGACATTATTGTGTCGTCGGAAAGGCAAAGCAACCGCATAGCCCGGCTGTCGGAACGCACCGCCCCCCTGACCGAGACTTTCGCGGGCGTCGCGATCTCGAGCGTGATCGGCTACGCCGCCTTCAGATCCATCTATGACAACGTTCCCCCGGGCGCCTTTTTCGCGTTCATTACCGCGCTGCTGATGGCCTACGATCCTGCACGTCGGCTTGCGAGAATGCAGGTCCAGATCGAACGAGCCGTTATCAATGCACGAATGATTTATCATCTGCTCGATATGCAACCGTTGCAGCGAGAGAAGCCCAATGCGCCTGACCTCTCAGTGACCAATGCGCAGATCGAGCTGAAAGGCGTCGTGTTTGCCTATGGCACTGGCGCACCGATTCTGCGGGGTGTCGATTTGGTCGCAGAGGGCGGCAAGACAACCGCTCTTGTCGGCCCGTCCGGTGCCGGCAAGTCGACGATCATCTCGCTGATCCCGCGATTTTACGATCCTTCCGAAGGCCAAATCCTGATCGACGGACAGGACATCGCCGATGTCACCAAGGCATCTCTGCGCCATGCCTTGGCCTATGTAACGCAGCAGCCCTATCTTTTTGAAGGGACGATCCGCGACAACATTCGCTACGGCAGGCCGGAGGCAACCGATGCCGAGGTAGAGGAAGCTGCCCGCCTCGCCCATGCCCACGATTTCATCCTTATGCAACCGAAGGGTTACGAAACGCCCGTTGGAGAGAACGGCATGACGCTGTCGGGCGGCCAACGACAGCGACTTTCAATCGCACGCGCACTCGTTCGCAATGCCCCGATCCTTCTTCTTGATGAGGCCACTTCCGCACTCGACAACGAATCCGAGGCTGCCGTACAAAGAGCGCTCGATTCTGCTATGCAGGGACGCACCGTGGTCGTCATCGCGCATCGCTTGTCCACCATCGTCAACGCCGACAAGATCATCGTCATGCACGAGGGGCGGGCCGTTGAAGAAGGCACGCACGAGGAACTTGCACGGCGTACGGACGGTCTTTACGCTCGCCTGAACAATCTGCAGTCGTCCGAAAGCAATCGTGGTTGAGTAAGTTAAAGTCGCAGCACCGCTCGCCGCTGTGCGATCGAATATTTCCTATTCCGCTCTAATCGAAGCTGGGCACAAGGCAAAAAATGGCTAGTGTTGTGTCAACTATAGCAACATCTCCGACCGCAGCATTTCTCGTTTTCTGCTTTTTCTACGCGTGCATGATGTTTGCGTCCGGCCTTGCCGTGAAATCAGGGTTGATAAGCCCGATCGTAACGGTATCAAACAATCGCTACGGCGCTCTCGATGGGCTTCGCGGCCTTTTGGCCTATGGGGTGATGTTCCATCACAGCATGGCCGCATACAGCTATTTTTCTTCCGGCATATGGTACGGTCTCGAAAACGCGGTAGTCTTTCAATTTGGAAAGACGACGGTTGCTCTGTTTTTCATGATCACCGGCTTTCTATTTACCGAGAAATGCATCGCGGCAAAAGTGGATTGGCGTGCGCTTTATATCTCTCGGTTATTCCGGCTCGCGCCGCTATATATTCTTGTCATGCTGGTAATGTTCACGCTTGTCTTTGCTCTTTCAGGATTCCAGTTGCTTGTCCCGATCAGCAAACTCGGGAGCCAACTAGGAAAGTGGCTGCTATTTGGCGCAGTTGGTCGCCCCAATATCAACGGATTTGAAAAGACTTGGACATTGATCGCCGGCGTGAATTGGTCTTTACGGTTCGAATGGCAGTTCTATCTCTTTGGGCTCCCGGTCCTATTTCTAGTGTCGCGGTTCATGTCGAGCAAGGCGCTTTTTGCCGGAGTGCTCGCAGGCCTAGGTGGGATTGCGCTTTATGGTTGGATCCGCGGAGACCTGAGTTTAGAACTGCTCTGTACGGCGCATTTTCTCTGCGGTATCGCCGCATCCTTCATCCACAATAATAACAAGAGCAAGCGCTTGATAACATCGCGTGCGTTCCATGGTGCCGCGTTATTTAGCCTGCCCGTCCTGGCAATATCCCCGCTGGGGACAGTGGTGCCAGACCTGTTGGCAACCTTTGCGGTATTCTTAAGCGTACTTGGGGGTGGTTCTCTTTGGGGCCTGCTGAAAACACGCGCCGCGATCTGGTTGGGCGACATCAGCTATGGTGTCTATCTGATTCACGGTTTGGCACTGTGGCTTTCCTATTATTACCTCAGCCGAGCGGGTTTGCTGGATGCAATTGACGCTCCAATTTTCCTGCTGCTTTTGCCTGCCATCGGGTTGGTCGTTCTCGGAATCTCCTCAGCCTCCTACATCCGGGTCGAGTTACCGATGATAAAACTAGGCCGAAAGCTCGGAAGGCCGAAAGCGAGAAGTCGTGTGGAGCTGGCTTAACCGTGCTGAAGGTAACCCTAAGTTAAAATCCCGTCCGTATTGCCAAGGCTTCTCGCAATGCCGGCCCCACAACGGTGTTTGCAACAAAGCGGGAACCCAGCCAAGACAGATGGCCGTAGTCCTGCGTCATCAATTCCGGCAGCCCCCCAATCTCACTCTCGTATCGGGGACATTCTCCTTCACGGCAGACTTTGTCTAGAACCGATATATAGCGAGCCCCGGCCGCGCTGACATCGGCTTTGTATCTACGGTCAAACTCGAAAAGGCCCGCTTGAAGTGACTTGCCATCGAACCTTTCGATGTCCGAGAGCGACCTATTGCCAATGCCAACTTCGAGGGCGACGATATCCGGCAGCGGACTGCGCCAGACAGGAAATTGCCCCACTACCATCGTCGGGATTGTCGGGGCCAATGCCTTCAATTGCTCAAGGAATTGTTGATAATATCCTGGGTATGTCCATTTGGCATCCGTAGGAGACGACCAGAGCAACATATAGCCTGAGATAACAACCAGATCGGGTTTCAGGGCCTCGATCATTGCATTGACCTGTTTATTGATCTTCTCGCATCGGCTGGTGGCTGTCTGCGAAGTATTGGGTGGAAAGCTCTCGACCATGGGTAAGCAGTAGGCGGCAGACGCCAATGCAACTTCAAATCCGTTTTCAAATCCGTATTGCTTCAGGCCTGGATACAAGCTCGCCGAATGGGAATCGCCGATCAACAGGACCTTTCTCCCCTGACCGTGCGTGAATACACACTCGGAACCATCGAATTCCGACACCGCTATATCCAAAAGAAAACACTTATCCACCAGCTGCATCGACACGCCATTGTCGGGCGTAACTTTGGCAAGCCTGCTCTGATCTAAATCACGCATTAGATAGGAGGAAAGGATGACGAGGCCGATCGACGCGACGCTTACGCTCAGGAACACCTCGCGCCCGACGACGGAAGTTCGCCTGAACGGTTGCTCGACAAAGCGCCATGACAGATAGGATATGCAAACTATTAGCCCAATGATGAGCAATTTTTGAGCTGCGGTGGAGAAATAGCCAAGCACCTCTGCCGCCACGATCACGGGCTGATGCCACATGTAGATGCTATAGCTGAGCAATCCCAGCGTCACCAAGAGGCGAGACGCCAAGGCGCGTCCGACGATCGTATCAGCGCCGGCTGCGACTATCAGAGCAACCGTACTGGCAACCGGGACGACCGCATACAGCCCTGGATAGGAGATATGTTCGTCGAAGAAGTATAGGCACGATGCCAAGCTTGCCAGCGCTACGCCGGAGATCATGTCTTTTGTTTTGGTTGTTAGAATGGGTTGCCCATGTTTACTCAACAACACGGCGATAAACGCTCCGGAAAGAATCTCCCAGGCCCTCGCCGTAAACATAAAATATGCAGTGTCAGCACTCCGGTAGGTAGCATAGATAGAATACAGGAACAGCAGCGCCACCGAAACAATCGTTATAGTTATGATTTTCTTCGGCTTTATCCGGTAGGCCACATAAAATGAAATGGGAAAAATCAGATAGTATTTTTCTTCAATAGAAAGGCTCCATGTGTGGAGCAAGGGCCGAGCGGAACCGGTATCCTCAAAATATCCCCCCGATCTTGCGAAGAAAATATCGGACGTCAACTTGAGGGAAGCGAATACGCTGCGGATGAAACGCGTATAGTCGCTCGGCATCAAGATTATGAAAAAGACAGGAATTGCAAAGGCGAGGATCACCAGCAGCAGCGGAAGAATTCGACGCGCGCGCCGTTCATAAAATTGCAGCAGGTTGAAATTTCCCCTAGCTACATCCTCAGCAATTTTTGTCGTTATGAGGTATCCGCTGATGACAAAGAACACATCAACGCCGATAAAGCCGCCGGCGGCGAAAGCAATGCCCGCATGGAACAAGACAACCGGCAAGACGGCGATCGCTCTGAGGCCATCGATCTCCGCTCTATAATGCACGCTGAAAACCTCTTCGCCCTTGCTTCGGTTCAAATGGAATTTGAAGCGGATAGATCTCGGCCTGTACTGCTCAGGTAACGGGCTGAAGTCAAGCGTCCCATACAATGCCTTCACGGGAAACCGGGTTGGCGCCGGGAGCCCACCCGATCAGCGCCTTTCTCATGTCCGTATCACAAGCGTTCCCAGATTGCCGGCACGATGTCGCGATCATCTTTGTCCGGTGCGCGGAACCATTGCCTCGGCGCAATCACATGTTTGTCCGGGCGGGGGTTGAGCCAAGCGCCCCACCAGCTGAACGAACTATTGGCGATGATATGGGCCTGGCACGCAGCCATCAGGTGCATGTCTTCGCCATCCCGGCCATCGTTTTGAGGTTCGATGAAAACCATCGGGTGCGATGATTGCAGGTTGTCCCTTGCCCATTGCGGTTCGTCCGAAAAGACGAAGAATGAGGCGTCGCCGACGCGGTCGAGCATGCTGCGCATGGCCTCGTGGTACCAGGACGGCTCGCATGTGCCGTGGACCGCATTTGCCGAAGGGTTGGTGACGTAGTCACCACGACGGACATGAATGGAAACCGGCGCGGTGGCCGCGTCGATCCGGGCGAGCACATTTTGCCGCGCCGGGCTCATTGGAGACTTCAGGCTGAAGTCCCTCCGTATGGCGTCGGCCGATGATGCGAAATATTGCTCGCTCTGCCAATAGCCCGAAAGATACAGCGATCCCCGCAAGGCTGGTACCCTGCTATCGAATGCAAGACTGCTCTCGACGATCCGCTCGTAGCTTGAGCGGTCAGCCTTGAAAGCCGACGTGAACTTGCGCAAGAGGCCCCTTTTAGGCTTGGCAGGAACTTCATGGGACGCCGCGATTGACGCCTCTATGTTGAACTGGTCCAAGGCGAAGGGCCGCAGCTTGTATGAGCCCATCTCGATCAGATCCAGCTTCAACTCTGCTTCATTGGCAATCGCCAGGGCGCGGCCTGCCGCGTACTGAAACATCTGGTTGCCCAGGCCACCAAGGATACGTGTGATGATCACAGATTTGCTCTCTCGCTACTCCAAATGCGGTGTCATACGAAAAACCAGAAATAGGTCAGGCTTCGCCCTTCCATCGGCCGATACCGGGTAAATTCCAGACAAAGCGGCCAATATCGTCACCGGCACGATAAACGGCCCTCAGCTTGCGAAAGCGTCGCGACTTGCGCTCGCGTTTGGCACCTTGCCAGATTTCGGATTGCTCGGCCGTTTCTGCCTCGTGGATCACCGGCAAGGGCCAAACACCGTAACTGCCGACACCATGCGTCCAGAAGCGGTCCAGGTGGCAGTCCACCGGCTCGAACCACACGTCGGCCTTTGCCAGAAGCTTGGCAGCCGCCTTCGGGGACACCGCATAACATGACGTGCCGTGCGGCCCGATCTTGAACTGGATAATCTCCGTGCCAGATCCGGATGTTTCACAAACACGGAAGCTCCGCTGCTTGTGCCCGGAAAAACGCAGCAACCCATATTTACCGATTTTGGTGGAGGCGTATCGATATGCCTCAAGGAAGTTTCCGTTGATGGAAACGTCGTCTTCGAAGATCAGCAGGGCCTTGTTGTCCGTGACACTCCGTTCCCAGAGCAGATAGTGGCTGGCGTAACAACCAAGTTCGCCGGCATTAAGGACGAAACCACGCCTGATCTCTGCAAGCCGCGGATCGAATTTTTCAAAAAGCGGATGCCCGTTACGACCCTCGACGGCATTGAAAAAGCTGTAGGGCAGGCCGAAGGGCGCAAGCGTCTCGATCATTTTGGCGCGGCGGTCGGCGGAGCGCTCCAGATTGACGACGACGATTTCGAGCGCATTGTCTTCTGCCATACACCAGCCACCCGGTTACGATTTCAGGTTAGCTTTCTGCTTTCGACGCATATCGTTGTCAATGCATGATGACGCCATGGCTAATTGCGTCGGCAATGAAACCCACGGCTGGGTCCGCAGGCACAACGCTGTTATTTGAACAGGCCGGCGAGCCGTTCAAACCGTTTCCGGATCGAGTTCCGGAACTTCAGACCCTTCGGCCGAAACGATTTCTCCGGCCTCAGTGACGATATTCTGGCGGGTACAGCTCCGGTATGTTGCCCGGCGACCTCCTTGGCAATCCCCGACAGGATCGCAAACAGATTGTGCTCGTTGAGAACCCGGCGACGTGATTCCTCCAGATAGGGCAAGGCCCGTTCTGCCGTGTCGGATTCGATCACGTGCTTGATCGCCCGAATGGCGTTCTCATGGTCGAGGATGTCGATCCTCGTCAGGGCCTCCTCGGGGAAATATTCCAGTATGTTCCTGCTGCCGTGATAGATCGGATAGGTCAGCGTCAGGAATGGATCGGCAAGCTTTTCCGTCCAGTAATGGTCAAATGTCGAATTCTCGATCGCGATGTGGTAGCGATAATCCGAAAGCACATCCATCTTGTCGGTAAAGTCGTTGATCCCCCGCCCGAAGACATCGACCTCATTACCGAAATAGGCCTTTATGCGCTCGACGAATGCAAGTCGCTCGCGATGCCCTTGCGTATAGGCCTTGTTGGACGAGACGATGGAAACCTGTTTCGTCTTGGCCGGGCGGAAGGTTTCGAACTCGGACCAACCGACACCCTGTGGTCTGAGTTGCCCCGATTTATCCCAAACTCCCACGTGCCAGGGCAGTCCAAGCTGTGCGAACCTGACGTTCGGATGGCGCGTATTAGTATCCGTGGTCAGTACGAGATCAAACTGGGATAGAAACCGCGGAAGATAGGTTTTGACCGTACTGGGTTCCGAGGCGATGAATACGCGATACGCAGCTTCGACGGGGCGCCACGATTCAGGAAGACCATCATAGACAAACAAAACGTCGCACGGTCCCTTGTCTCTGGCAAAAGAGAACCTAACCCCATCCCACTCAGAGATAGAACTGGGAAACTGGCGTAGCCAGTCCCAGTTGAGCGAAGACGATATGAAGGCCGCATTTAACAAATCAAAATTCCGTGGTCATCGAGGCAACTCCAAGCTCACAAAAGCTTCCTAAAGGTATAAATGCCGCAGCCATACCTCACGTTTGCAGCGGCGGAAGCCACATCCGCGCCAATATGAAGGTCGCCGGCATCGTCGACGAAGTCAAATTTCTCCAGAACCATGCTGTTTCTGATTGCATCATAATTTAGTATGCTTCCCGGATGGAATACGCGATGAGCATTGAAGTGAACCTCATCGCCTCTACCGATCGGGAAGCTGATGTAAAGCGTTCCGCCTTTCGCGAGCATATTGACCAGATTGGCAATGCCCTTGAGATGCCCGTTCACATCAATGGGGTCTCTATATCGCCCAAGCCCGAAATGCTCAATTGTATGCAGGCATGAGAGTGAATCCGTGATCTCTGATCCCGCTTCACCCATGAGGTCGGCTTTCTTGAAGACGATGTTCTTGTGGGCAGTTGGCGGCAGTGGACGCACATCGAGCACTTCGATCTCTCGAAAGGAGGCCACATGAGCAACGAAGCCGTCAATGCGCGATCCGACATCCACATGTCTCTTCGGCCGACTTGCATTGATATAGCTAGCAACCAGCAGATCCTGATGGAAATAGTGCCCCTTCGCTGTACCCGCGCTATCATCATAATCCTGCAAGACCGTGAATTTTCGCGTGATCACTCCGCCCTGCCGCAGCCATTCTTTTCGCTGTCTCCAGTAAAGTGGCAGATGACGATAGCTCCGCAAGACTCCGGGATCAAACCCCAGTCTTCTCGAGATTTTCTTTAAGAACCCCATATCTGAACTTCCCTCGTCAGGCCTATTTCGTGGGATTGGAACCATATCCGGTATCTGATGTGAAGGGAGAAAGCAGCAGGCAATAGCCTTATTGTGAACTTGAAGTTCGGCAGGTTGCTGCGATGGCACTGCTCAGCCCGTGACCTTTAAAGAATCAATCCCAGGAGTGATGATCCCCCAATAATCCACTCCCAATGCAACGCATCGGCCCCGTTGCGCGTTGCGGGCCATCGGCTCGCATGGTGCGGGTCATTGAAACGGCAGGCTGATGCGGCTCGGCGCAATTCTTGATCGGTGGAACGACCAGTCTCTGGCCAGGCAATTTCTGCTGGCGGGCGGGCTGGTGGCGGTTGCGGCCATGCTTCTGGTCGGCGCCTATGT
>Ga0209051_1003384_pt1 | contig 10472 bp, 11 predicted proteins | sample AraplaCvi_mMS_r2_2_FD_184286 | JGI IMG/M metagenome (GOLD analysis project Ga0209051, IMG submission 184286) | Arabidopsis root microbial communities from North Carolina, USA - plate scrape MF_Cvi_mMS_r2 (SPAdes) (version 2) | ecosystem: Host-associated > Plants > Roots > Endosphere | place... | reverse complement strand
GCCGCTCGTGATGGCGACCGCGAGGCTCTGGACGATCTCCGGCGCGTCGGGCCCGATCATCTGCACGCCCAGCACGCGATCGCTCAGGCCGTCGACCACGAGCTTCATGTACGTGCGCTCGGAGCGACCCGTGAAGGCCGTGCGCATGGGGCGGAAGTCCGAGGCATAGACGTCGACCGGCCCGCGCTGCGCCGCGTGCGCCTCGGTCATGCCCACCGTGCCGATCGGCGGCTCGGTGAAGACGGCGCTCGCGACGGTGCGATGGTCCACGCGCCGCGGCGACTTGCCGAACTCCGTGTCGGCGAACGCGCGCGCCTCCGCGATCGCCACGGGTGTCAGGTTCAGGCGGTCGGTCACGTCGCCGACGGCCCAGATCGTCGGGCAACTGCTCCGGCTGTCGGCATCCACGGCGACGGCGCCGCGTGAAGTGAGCGCGACACCCACGGCCTCGAGCCCGAGGCCCGCCGTGTTCGGCCGCCGGCCGGTGGCGTTCAGCGCCGCGTCGGCGCGCAGCACGCTGCCGTCGCCGCGCACCAGCGCGAAGCCGCCCGCGTCGCGCTCGAGGCGCGTCAGGGGCACGCCGCACGCGATCGTCAATCCGCGCTCCGAGAGGGCGAGCGCGAGCCGGCCCCGCAGCTCCTCGTCGAAGCCGCGCAGCGGGTACCGGTCGCGGAATGCGAGGGTCACCTTGCAGCCGAAGCCCGCGAGGATGCTCGCGAACTCGCAGGCGATGTAGCCGCCGCCGACCACGAGCAGCGAGGCGGGCAGCTCGCGCAGGTCGAGGATGTCGTTGGAGGTCATGGCGGCCTCCAGGCCGGGGATGGCGTCGCTCGCGGGCGAGCCGCCCGTGGCCACGAGGATGCGCGGCGCGCGCAGGACCCGGCCGTCGATGTCGACCTCGCAACGCGAGGTCAATCGCGCGCGTCCGCGCACGAGCTCCACGCCGCCATTGAGCAGCATGTCGTCGTAGATCTTCTCGAGGCGTGCGATCTCGCGCTTCTTGGCGTCGGCCCAGCTCGCCATCTCGAAGCTGCCCTGCACGCCGCTCCAGCCGAAGCCGGGCGCCTCCTCGAGCAGGTGCGCGAAGCTCGCGGCGTACATCATGAGCTTCTTGGGCACGCAGCCGCGGATGACGCAGGTGCCGCCCACGCGATCGGCCTCCACGATCGCGACTTTCTCCCCCAGCGCCGCGGCGCGCCGCGCGCCGGCCACGCCTCCGGATCCGGCCCCGATGACGATCAGGTCGTGCGTCATGTCCATTCGTCTCTCCGTGTCGGCACGCATGGGGGTCAGGTCTTCAGACCCCTCTCTCTCGTCGGTGCCGCGATGCTCGCAGAGTTTCCCGCGAAGCGTCGATGGACCGGGAATAGACCCCTGCCCCCAATCTTCGCCTTGCCCATCGCCGCCGCGCCGGTCCATAGTGTCCCGTTCGAGGACCACGGAATGGAGTGCACGCATGCCCGACCGATCGCCCGTTCGCCGGGCCACCCTGCCGATGCACGGATCCGACCTGCGCGGACTCGCGCGGCTGGGCGTCGACGCCACGCTCGGGGTGACCGCCATCGTCGAAGGCATGCATGCCGCGATCGCGGGCCGGGCCGCGCCCCTCGGCCCGGCCGGCCCCGCCAGGACGAGAGGCCTGACGGGCATCGTCTACGGCCTGGTGCGCGGCACGACACACCTCGTCGGGCGCGGCCTCGACGCCGCGCTGGCGCACCTGGGGTCGCACGATCCGCGGCAGCCGGCGTCGCCGCGGCGCGAGGCCGTCCTCGCGGCACTCAACGGCGTGTGGGGCGATCACCTGGAGGCCAGCGGCAACCCGCTGGCGATCACGATGGCGCTGCGCGTCGAGGGGCGCGCCCTCGACCTGGAGCACGCGCCGCTCGCCGGCCAGTTGCCCGGGGCGACGGGGCGCATCCTCGTCCTCGCGCACGGCCTGTGCATGAACGACCTGCAATGGAAGCGGCGCGGCCACGACCACGGCGCGGCGCTCGCGCGCGAAGCCGGCTTCACGCCGGTCTACCTGCACTACAACACGGGCCTGCACATCCCCGCCAACGGCCGCCGGCTCGATGCCCTGCTCGACACCCTGGTGGCGCGCTGGCCCGTGCCTGTCGAGGAACTCGTGATCCTCGGCCACAGCATGGGCGGGCTGGTCGCCCGCAGCGCGTGCCTGTTCGCCGAGCAGCGGCAATCCGCCTGGCGATCGAGACTTCGCCGCATGGCGTGCCTGGGTACACCGCACCACGGCGCGCCACTGGAGCGCGGAGGCCATCTGGTCGACCTGGCGCTCGGCGCCAGCCCCTACGCCGCTCCGCTCGCGCGCCTGGGCCACGCGCGCAGCGCGGGCATCCAGGACCTGCGCTTCGGCAACGTGCACGAAGACGACGCGCGCGAGCGCGTCCAGGGCTCGCAGCGGCGCGACGACCGCCACCCCGTTGCACTGCCGCGAGGCGTCGAAGTCTTCCTCGTGGCGGCCACCCGCGGCGACCCGGAGCGCGGCAAGCGGGGAACGGGCGCGGGAGACGGCCTCGTGCCGCTCGCGAGTGCGCTCGGCGAGCACCGGAACGCGGCGCTCGCCCTCACGGTGCCCGCCTCGAGACGATTGATCGTCGCCCGCGCGAACCACTTCGACCTGCTGGACCATCCGGCGGTCGACGCGCAATTGCGGCGCTGGCTGGCTTGAACCCGCCGCTGTCGAGCGGGTATCTACATGCGGCACCCGCGCGGCGCTTTACGCGCCGATTTGCGGCAATGCATTGACGAGCGGCCCGCTCGGCGCTATTTGTCGGGCTGCACTCGTCTTTTGCAGTGCTCAACCCCCAAGGAGATTTCAGCATGCGCACTTCCGGCAGATGGGCGATGACGGGAATCCTGCTGGCCGGCCTGGCTTCGATCGGATCGGCGCTGGCCCAGGAGACTCCCCGCACGGGCGCGGGCCCCGACCAGGACCAGGCGAACAACGAACGCTACTGGGGCATCGTGAACAACACCAACAACGCCTACAAGACGTGGCCCTCCTCGCTGAGCGACCCCGCCTTCGACAAGTGGGCCCAGCAGCGGCAACAGCGCCGCGCGGCTCAGTCGGCGGCGGCCACGCCGCCCAAGGCCGACACGACCCACCCAACACCGGCAGCCGACACCCCCGCGGCGCCCGCACCGGTCGCCCAGCGCTGACACTAGCCTCCTCGCTCCCCCCGCCATCGGCGCCTTCGCGGCGCCGATGTCTTTTCGGAATACGCAGACAGGTTTCTTTACGCCGCCGGCACCCGCATTGCTCGTGTTCCCTGCAGGCTTTTCCGGAAGCCGCATCTCACCCTACGAGCGAAACGGAGAACAGCATGCGACGCTATCAAAAGCAGATGACGGCGACCGCCGCGAGCGCGGCCCTGCTGGCCGCGATCGGCGCGGCCATGGCCCAGCAGACGGCCATACCGCCGGGCGGCCCCGACTCCGGCCAGAGCAACAACGAACGCCTGACGGGTATCCAGGACAACACGAACAACAGCTACAAGACCTGGCCCGAGACGCTCGGCCCGACGGCGCCGCAATCCAATGTCCGCACGACCGTGCATTCGACGCGGAGCCGGGCGGCGCCGCAAGGCAGCGCGGGCACGTCGTCCGAGACGACGAGCTCGGCGGGCAACTACGCGGCCAATCCCGAGACGTCGTCGGCGATGCCACCGCCGCGCTCGGATCGCAACTGATCCTCTTCCAGGCCCTCGCCGGCACCCGGTTTGCCGCGTGAAGAACCCGGCCTCGGCGGTTCGCGTCGAGGCCAGCCCCATACCCCACGACAGGAGATCCATTCATGCGTACGTTCCAGAAGCAACTCACGGCCACCGCCGCGGCAGCGGCACTCCTGGCGGCCATCGGCGTCGCGATGGCGCAGACCGACAACCAGAGCCAGTACAACAACACGGCGAACCCGACGCAGCCGGCCGCCACCGGCACGGTCAACACCAACGCCAACACATCGACCGCACCGACCGACTCCACCTCGACCGGCACGGGCACGATGACGACCAACGCGAACACGAACAGCAGCTCGACGACGAGCACGACGACCAGCGACAAGCTGAACTCGACCAGCTCGAACGACACCTCGAGCCCGTCGAGCTCGACGAGCTCGACGACCACGTCGGACCAGACCGCGACAGCGCCGCGGGCCGACCGCAACTGACCGTCGTCGCTGGAATACGGGGCCGGGTCTGAAGACCGGACCCCTCCTCCCTGCGAGCCGCCCTCCCGCTCCGGGTCGGCGGCTTTTCATCACCCCATCGGAGACGCACACCATGCATGACGACGATCGCCAGGCGAAGCTCTACGACCTCATCAAGGACGTCGGGTTCGCGATGTTCACCACGCACCACCCGCACGGCCACCTGCACTCGCGGCCGATGACGACACGCAACGCCGCCATCGACGAAGACGACGCCCTGTGGTTCTTCATGTCCCGCTCGGGCGGACCGATCGCGGAGTTCCGCGGCGACGACCAGGTCAACGTCTCGTACTCCGATCCCGGGGAGGGCACCTATGTCTCCATCTCGGGTGTCGCGCACGTCGTCGAGGACGAGGCGAAGAAGCACGTCCTGTGGAAGGAGGCCGACAAGACCTGGTTCGCCGGGGGCGTCGACGATCCCGACCTCGCGCTCGTGCGGGTGGACATCGAGCACGCCGACTACTGGGACGTGACGACCAACAAGGTGGTGCGCCTCTACGAGATGGCCAAGGCGGCCCTGGGCGGGCAGCCGATGCGCCCCGGCACGGAGCACGCGCGCGTGCGGCCGCACTGATCGCGCGCAGGCACGTCCCATCCCTCCGGAGCGGCGATCCGTCGCAGGCGCCTCGGCAGGCGCCCGCGACTTCCTAGAATCGCGCCCATCGAAGTCCAACACGTTCCGGAAGGATTCCCATGCGCCGCGTCCTGCTCCCGCCCCTCCTCTCGCTCGCGGCGCTCGCCGCGCACGCCGACGATCAGGCCCGCACCGTGCCGGCCTTCACCACCATCTCCAACTCGGGTCCGATCAGCATCGCGATCGACATCGGCAAGACGCAGTCCGTCGTCGCGAGCGGCAATGAGAAGTTCCTCTCGCTCGTGAAGACCGAGGTGGTCGACGGCGAGCTGCGCATCTCGCTGAAGGAGCGCAACGTCAGCGGCACGCTCGGCGATCCGAAGGTGACGATCACGATGCCCGCCCTCACCCGCTTCACGATGGCCGGCGCCGGCGAGGCGACGCTGACGCACATGAGCGGCGATGCGCTGAGCGTCGAATACAGCGGCGCCGGCAGCTTCAAGGCCGACGGCCAGGTGAAGACGCTCAAGCTCCAGATCGCCGGCGTCGGCAGCATCGACACCCACAAGCTCCTCGCCGAGAAGGTGAGCGTCGACGTGGGCGGCGTGGGCAACGTCAAGGTGTACGCGAGCGACACGCTCGACGCCCACGTGGGCGGCGTGGGCTCGCTCACGTACTACGGCAACCCGCGCAACGTCACCAAGAGCGCGGGCGGAATCGGCAGCATCAGCAAGGGCGACTGATTTCGGCCGTTCGGGGTCAGGTCTCCGACCTGACCCCTCAAGGCTTCACGAACTTCAGCACGAAGTCATCCTTCGGCTGCGGCGGCTCCGGCGTGTTCTTGTCGCGCGGGTCGTTGGGATTGCGCAGGAACGCGGCCCCTTCGACGAACCGGAATCCGGCCGCCTCGACCTCGCCGCGCAGGAACGATTCCTCGATGCGGTGCAGCGTGCCCGCCTCCGAGATGCCCGTCCCCTGCCGGCCCGCGTGATCGGCCACGACATAGACGCCCCCCGGCTTGAGCGCGCGGAACACCGCCGCATTGAGCTGCGCGCGATCCACGCCCATCCAGCCGAGGTCGTGGTAGTTGAACATCAGCGTGACCAGGTCGAGTCCGCCGTCGGCCCGCTCCGGCGGCACCGGGCTCTCGAAGGGCCGCACCACGGCCACGATGGGCGCCGCCGCGTCGTGGTGCAGGGTGAGGTTGTCGTTGCGCTCGGCAAGCTGCTCGGGCGACGACCGGCGCTGCGGCGGACGCGCCGGTGCCGAGGCGGCCGCCGTGCCGCCCTCGGCCGCGCTCGGCGCCGGTGCCGCGGCGTTGGCGGCGACGGGCCGGCTCTGCCCGTAGACGATGCCGCCGGAGCCGACCGCGCGCGCGAGCAGCTCCGTCGTGTAGCCGCCGGCGGCGCTCACGTCCAGCGCCGCGATCCGGGGCCGCACGCCGATGAACGCGAGGAGCTGCTCGGGCTTGCGGCGCGCGTCGTTGGCGCGGTCGGCGGCGCTGCGATCCGGGGCCGCGACGATCGCGGCGATCTGCGGCGCCGCGAGCGGCGCGGCCTGCGCCGGCGCGCCGGAACCCGGGGAATCCGCGGCACACCCGGCAAGGGCGAGGAGGATCGCCCCGGCGAGCACGCCGGCGGCGGGAATTCGTAGCACGTTCGAAGGCATGGGGTTTGATCCGTCTCAAGTCGCGAGACGCAAATCGTACGCGTACCGTGTCGCAATTCACGCAATCGAAGTTGTACGCGTAAAGCGAGTGCGGACTATCGTCGATACGAAGGGTACGCCTCGCGCGTCGCCGCGACCCGCCAACCATCGTTCCTGCCTGCCCCATGTTCCTCGACAACTTGAAGATCGGCGTCCGCCTGGCGCTCGGATTCCTCGTCATCCTCGCGCTGACCCTCGTCGTCGGCGCCGTCTCCATCGACCGTCTGGGCGCCGTGAACGAAGCCACGGCGGACATCGCGACGAACTGGCTGCCCGCGACCCGCCATCTCGGCGCGGTCAAGGCCGCCCTCAATGCCGAGCGGCGCGCCGAGGCGATGATCGCCGTAGCTCGATCGGCCGACACGCTCGCCGCCGAGGCGAAGAGCCTCGATACGGCCAAGGGCCAGGCAGTCGCAGCGTGGGAGGCCTACCTCCACACCGTGACGACCCCCGAGGAACGCGTGCTGACCGACGCCGCGAATCGCGCCACCGAGGCCTATCGCGAGGCCCAGGGCCGCACGCTCGCGCTCGCCCGCGGCACCGAGGAGGGCGCCGCCTTCGCGCTCTACACCGGCGAGAACCGGGAGAAGTTCAAGGCCATGCTCGCCGCGGTCGACCAGTGCATCGATTTCCAGGCGAAGGGATCCGACGCCGCCTACAAGTCCTCCCAGGATCACTTCGCGAGCACCCGTCTCCTCGTCATCGCGCTGCTGGTCGCCGCCGTCGGCATCGGCGCGCTGCTCGGGTGGCGGCTCACGCGGGCGATCACCCTGCCCATCGGCCAGGCGGTGCAGCTCGCGGAGACCGTCGCCGCCGGCGACCTGAGCTCGCGCCTCGAGGTGACGCGCCGCGACGAGATCGGCCAGCTGCTGTCCGCCCTCATGCGCATGAACGGCAGCCTCGCCCGCATCGTCGGCGACGTGCGCAAGTCCAGCGATTCGATCGCCACCGGCTCCACGCAGATCGCCTCCGGCAACGCCGACCTCAGCCAGCGGACCGAGGAGCAGGCGAGCAACCTGCAGCAGACCGCCGCCTCCATGGAGGAGCTCACCGTCACGGTGCGGAACAACGCGGACGCCGCGCAGCAGGCCCGCCAGATCGCCGGGGTGGCGCAGGACGCGGCCGACCAGGGCGGCGCGGTCGTCGGCCGCGTCGTCGAGACGATGCAGCAGATCTCGGACAGCTCGAAGCGCATCGGCGACATCATCGGCGTCATCGACGGCATCGCGTTCCAGACCAACATCCTCGCGCTGAACGCCGCGGTGGAAGCCGCCCGGGCCGGCGAGCAGGGCCGCGGCTTGCCGTCGTCGCCAGCGAGGTGCGCTCGCTCGCGCAGCGCAGCGCCGGGGCGGCCCGCGAGATCAAGGGCCTGATCGGCGCCAGCGTCGAGCGCGTGGCGCAGGGCACCTCGCTGGTGGGCGAGGCCGGCCGCTCGATCGACGCGATCGTGCAGCAGGTGCGCCGCGTCAACGACCTGGTCGGCGAGATCAGCGCCGCCAGCATCGAGCAGAACGCCGGCATCGGCCAGATCAACGATGCCGTCCTGCAGCTCGACCAGGTGACGCAGCAGAATGCGGCCCTCGTCGAGGAAAGCGCCGCCGCGGCCGAGAGCCTGCGGCACCAGGCGCAGCACATGGCGGAGGCGGTGGCGGTGTTCCGACTCGGCAGCGAGGGGTTCGGGGTCGGCTCTGCGAGCTGACCCCGGCATTCCTGCCGCGCCACCGTTCGAATGCAGGGGTCAGGTCGAAGACCTGACCCCTTTCCTCGCGATCAGCATCCCCGCGTGTTCAAGTAGACCGAGTAGAGCGAACTCGTCGCGCAGATGAACAGCCGGTTCCTCTTCGCGCCGCCGAAGCAGAGGTTGGCCACGGGCTCCGGGATGCGGATCCTGCCGAGGAGCGTGCCGTCCGGTGCGTGGCAATGCACGCCGTCGCCGGCGCTGAGCCAGAGGTTGCCGCGCACGTCCACGCGCAGGCCGTCGTACAGGCCCTTGGGGCATTCGGCGAAGACCTCGCCGCCGCTCAAGCCGCCGTCGCTGCCCACGCGGAAGCGCCGCACGTGGTGGGGCCCGTCGGCGACGTGCGTCGCCCCGGTGTCCACGATGTACAGGATGGCTTCGTCGGGCGAGAAGGCGAGGCCGTTGGGCTGCAGGAAGTCGCTCGCGACGACGCTCACGGCCCCGGTGTCCGGCGCGACGCGGTAGACGCGTTGCGCGCCCTGCTCGTTCCTCGCGGCGTCGCCTTCGTAGTCCGAATCGATGCCGTAGCTCGGATCGCTGAACCAGATGCTGCCGTCGGACTTCACCACCACGTCGTTGGGCGAGTTGAAGGGCTTGCCCTCGAAGTGCGAAGCGATCACCACTCGCCGCCCGTCGTGCTCGGTGCGCGAGATGCAGCGCCCGCGATGCTCGCAGGAGACGAGCCGGCCCAGGCCGTCCACCGTGTGGCCGTTCGCGTTCATCGAGGGCTGGCGGAAGACCGAGACCGAGCCGTCGGTCTCGTCCCAGCGCAGGACGCGGTCGTTCGGGATGTCCGACCACACCAGGTAGCGCCCGCCGCCGAACCATGCCGGGCCCTCGGCCCAGCGGCAACCCGTCCACAGCTTCTCGACGCGCACGTAGAGGAACGCGAGCTCGCGGAAGCGCGGATCGACGACTTCGAAGTCGGAGGAGAGTTCGAGGCCCATGGCGAATCCTTAATCCATTTGACGACGGCCGCGCCCGTAGATCAGCAGCATCGCGACGATGACCACGCCGTAGAGGATGTGCCGGCCGTACTCCTCGATCTGCATCACCGAGAGGATGGACTGCAGCAGCGTGATGAGGATGACGCCGGCGACGGTGCCGAGGTAGTTGCCGCGGCCGCCGAGGATCGAGGTGCCGCCCAGCACCACGGCCGCGATCGCGGGCAGCAGGTAGGGATCGCCCATGGCCTGCGCCGCCTTGCTCGCGTAGCCCGCGAGAAGCACGCCGCCGAAGGCCGACAGCCCGCCCGCCATCGCGAAGGCCATCATCACGACTGCGCGCGTGCGCGCGCCCGAGAGGTAGGCCGCGCGCTCGCGGTTGCCGATCGCGTACACGGCGCGGCCGAAGGTGGTGCGGGTGAGCAGGAACACCGCGGCGGCCCCGATCGCACCCCACACCAGCAGGGCGTTCGGGATGCCGAGCAGGTCGTGGCCCGTGGCGAGGAAGCGCATCGCGGGCGACGACGAATCCTGCGGCGAGAAGCCGCCCGTGTGCACCACCATCAGCCCCTGCGCCACCGCGTTCACGGCCAGCGTCACGATCATCGAGGGGATGCGCAGGAAGGCCACGCCGAAGCCGTTCACGAGGCCCAGCGCCACGCCGCAGCCGACGCCGACGGGGATCGCGAGCGCCGCGCCCGCCGGCCCCCAGCCCGTGGCCGCCGTGGCCATCATCCCGCCCGCGGCGACCACCCAGGGCACGGAGAGGTCGATCTGCCCGAGCAGGATGATGATCATCGCGCCCGTGGCGATCACGCCGAGGAAGGAGGCCACCTTGAGCTGCTGCAGCAGGTACTCGGGCGAGAGGAAGCTGCTCGAATAGAGGCTGCCAACGAGCAGCAGCGCGACGATGCAGCCGAACGCCGACGCGATGGCGGGATCGACGCGGCGCCGCACGCGCTCGAGGACGGGGGCCTCGGTCTGCATGTCGACGTCAGCCATAGAGGTCGAGCCGGTTGCGCACGCGCAGGAGGCGCAGCGATCCGAGGCACACCGCGGCGGTCAGCGCCACGCCCTGGAACAGCGGCTGCCACAGCGGCTCGAGGTTGAACACGAAGAGCAGGTCGCCGATGGTGCGGAACATCAGCGCGCCGAAGATCGCGCCCACCGCGCTGCCCGAGCCGCCGAACAGCGAGACGCCGCCGAGCACCACGGCCGCGATCGAGTAGAGCGTGTACGTGTTGCCGTTGGCCGCCGAGGCCTCGCCCAGGACGTGATGAAGGTGAC
>Ga0209051_1003383_pt1 | contig 10475 bp, 8 predicted proteins | sample AraplaCvi_mMS_r2_2_FD_184286 | JGI IMG/M metagenome (GOLD analysis project Ga0209051, IMG submission 184286) | Arabidopsis root microbial communities from North Carolina, USA - plate scrape MF_Cvi_mMS_r2 (SPAdes) (version 2) | ecosystem: Host-associated > Plants > Roots > Endosphere | place: USA... | reverse complement strand
GCACAAGGCCCGCCTCGACGAGGCCGCGCTGCGCGCCCAGTTGACGCTGGCCGGCTATTCGCACGTGAGCTCGGTGGTCTCGCCCGGCGAGTACGCGGTGCGCGGCGGCCTGATCGACCTGTTCCCGATGGGCTCGCAGGTGCCCTTCCGCGTCGACCTGTTCGACGACGAGGTCGACTCCATCCGCACCTTCGACCCCGACACCCAGCGCAGCCTCTACCCCGTGCCCGCGGTGCGCCTGCTGCCCGGGCGCGAGTTCCCGCTCGACGAGGCGGCGCGCAAGGCCTTCCGCGAGCGCTGGCGCGAGAAGATCGAGGGCGACCCGACCAAGGCCCGGCTCTACAAGGACATGGGCAACGGCATCGCCGGGGGCGGCATCGAGTACTACCTGCCGCTGTTCTTCGACGAGACGGCGACGATCTTCGACTACCTGCCGACCGACGCCCGCGTCGTGCTGCACGGCCCGGTCGACGACGCGCTCGAGCGCTTCTGGACCGACACCCGCGAGCGCCACCGCTTCCTGCGCGCCGACCCCGAGCGCCCGATCCTCGCGCCCGAGGAGATCTTCCTGCGCAGCGAGCAGTTCTTCGAGGCCACGCGCGCCTTCCCCGCGCTCTCGATGCGCCCGAGCGCCGGCGCCGACGACGCCGTGCCCTGGGCGCGCCCGCTGCCCGACGTGGCGGTCGACCGCGGCGCCACGGCGCCGCTGGCCAAGCTGCAGCGCCACCTCGACGCGACGCCGTACCGCGTCCTGCTCGTGGCGGACAGCGACGGCCGCCGCGAGACGCTGCTCGACATGCTGCGCGACCACGGCATCGAGCCGCCCAGCGTCGGCACGCTGGCCGAGTTCGAGGGCGGCGACGAGAAGATCGCGATCACGGCCGCGCCGCTGGGCCAGGGCTTCTTCTGGTTCGAGCCCGAGACGCCCGAGGGTCCGCGCACGATCCAGTTCATCACCGAGAACGAGCTCTTCGCCAGCGGCGCCACGCCGCGCCGGCGCCGCCGCGGGCAGGAGCAGACGAGCAGCGTCGACGCGCTGATCAAGGACCTGTCCGAGCTCAAGGCGGGCGACCCGGTCGTGCACGCGAGCCACGGCATCGGCCGCTACCTCGGGCTGATCAACATCGACCTCGGGGAAGGTCCGAGCGAGTTCCTGCACCTCGAGTACGCCGACAAGGCGACGCTGTACGTGCCGGTCTCGCAGCTGGCGCTGATCAGCCGCTACACCGGCGTGTCGGCGGAGGAGGCGCCGCTGCACAAGCTCGGCTCCGGCCAGTGGGACAAGGCGCGCCGCAAGGCCGCCGAGCAGGTGCGCGACGCCGCCGCCGAGCTGCTCAACCTGTACGCGCGCCGCGCCGCGCGCGACGGCCATTCGCACCGCTTCTCGCCGCACGACTACGAGGCCTTCGCGGCCAGCTTCGGCTTCGAGGAGACGCCCGACCAGCGCGCCGCCATCCACGCCGTCATCCAGGACCTGGTCAGCCCCAAGCCGATGGACCGCCTCGTGTGCGGCGACGTCGGCTTCGGCAAGACCGAGGTCGCGCTGCGCGCCGCCTTCGTCGCCGTGCACGGCGGCAAGCAGGTGGCGCTGCTCGCGCCGACCACGCTGCTCGCCGAGCAGCACTACCAGACGATCAGCGCGCGCTTCGGCCAGTGGCCGATCAAGGTCGCCGAGATGTCGCGCTTCCGCACCTCCAAGGAGATCGCCGCCGCAATGGCCGGCCTCGCGGACGGCACCATCGACATCGTCGTCGGCACGCACAAGCTCCTGTCGCAGGACGTGAAGTTCAAGCGCCTCGGCCTGCTCATCATCGACGAGGAGCACCGCTTCGGCGTGCGCCACAAGGAGGCGGTGAAGGCGATGCGCGCCGAGGTCGACGTGCTCACGCTCACCGCCACGCCGATCCCGCGCACGCTGGGCATGGCGCTCGAGGGCCTGCGCGACCTGTCGGTGATCGCCACCGCGCCGCAGCGCCGCCTGGCCATCAAGACCTTCGTGCGCAGCGAGAGCTCGGGCACCATCCGCGAGGCCGTGCTGCGCGAGTTGAAGCGCGGCGGCCAGGTCTACTTCCTGCACAACGAGGTCGAGACCATCGCCAACCGCGCGACCAAGCTGGCCGAGCTGCTGCCCGAGGCGCGCATCGCGATCGCCCACGGCCAGATGCCCGAGCGCGAGCTCGAGGGGGTCATGCGCGACTTCGTCGCCCAGCGCGTCAACGTGCTGCTGTGCTCCACCATCATCGAGACCGGCATCGACGTCCCGACCGCCAACACCATCATCATGAGCCGCGCCGACAAGTTCGGCCTGGCGCAGCTGCACCAGCTGCGCGGGCGCGTCGGCCGCTCGCACCACCAGGCCTACGCCTACCTGCTCGTGCCCGACGTCGAGGGCCTCACCAAGCAGGCCGCGCAGCGCCTCGAGGCGATCCAGCAGATGGAGGAGCTCGGCTCGGGCTTCTACCTCGCCATGCACGACCTCGAGATCCGCGGCGCCGGCGAGGTGCTGGGCGAGAGCCAGAGCGGCAACATGCAGGAGGTCGGCTTCCAGCTGTACAACGACATGCTGGCCGAGGCCGTGCGCGCGCTCAAGTCCGGCAAGGAGCCCGACCTGCTCTCGCCCACCGGCGCCTTCGGCGGCGGCATCGACATCAAGCTGCACGCCCCCGCCCTGCTGCCCGACGCCTACTGCGGCGACGTGCAGACGCGCCTGTCGCTCTACAAGCGCCTGGCCAGCGCCGAGCGCCCCGAGACCCTCGACAACCTGCTCGAGGAGATCACCGACCGCTTCGGCAAGCTGCCGCCGCAGGGCCAGACCCTGTTCGACACGCACCGCCTGCGCCTGCTCGCGAAGAGCTACGGCGTGATCAAGGTCGACGCCAACCCCAAGGTGATGAACGTCACCTTCCGCCCCAACCCGCCCATCGACCCGCTGCGCATCATCGAGCTCGTGCAGAAGAACCGCGCGGTCAAGCTCGCGGGCAACGACCGCCTGCGCATCGACCGCGAGATCGCCGAGCCGCGCGAGCGCGCGCAGTTCGTGCGCGACCTGCTGCGCTCGCTCGGGCAGCCGAAGGCGCAGGCCTGACGAGCCTCACTCGCGCCCGGGCAGGCGCGTCGTGACCTCCTGCAGCATCCAGCCGTTGCCGTCGGGGTCGCTGAACGAGGCCCAGGTGCCGTAGGAACGCCCCTCGGGCGCCGGGCCGGGCACGCGGTTGGCGGTGCCGGCGCGGTGGAAGACGCCGGACGCGTCGTGGAACAGCTCGCTCACCTCGACGCCGCGCGCGACCAGGTCGGCGCGCGCCGCCGCGATGTCCTGCACGACCAGCATCAGGTCCTGCACCGCGCCGGGCCGGGCCGACGTGACGTTCTTGCCGAAGATCAGCGCGCAGCCCGATCCCGGCGGCGTCAGCTGCACGACGCGGAAGTCCTCGCCCTTGGAAAAGTCGGCGTCGAGGCGCCAGCCGAGCCCGCCGTAGAACGCGAGCGAGCGGTCGACGTCGGCCACGGGAAGGACCACGACCTCGATCCTCATGGGGAAGCCCGGCGGCGGCGCCGTGCCGGTGCGGGTGTCGTTCGCGGGCGTGCTGGTCATGTCGGCCTCCTGGCGTGCGAGCGGCCGCGTCTCCACCGCGGAGCGCGTGCCGTCGGGCGCATGACACCAGAGACGGCGCGCGACGTCGATTGGACCAAGGTGGGACGGCCGTCCGGCGGAGGCGCCCGCACATCGGCCGCCGCTCGCGCGGCATCCCTCACTCGCAGTCGCGGGCGGTCCGCTCGATGAGCTCGAACACCTCGGCGCTCACCTGCCCCTCGAACTGCCTGCGCCGGTTGCGCGAGACGACGTTGTCGTTCTGCAGCGCGCCATGGATCAGGGTCGCCAGCGTGTTGTTGCGGACATCGAAGCATGCCTCGACCGCGCGCTTCACGGCGTCGTACCTGGCCAGGTACCGCGTCTCCTGCTGCAGGTCGACCTCCAGCGCCTGCAGCGCCATGCGCAGGCTGAACTCGGCGGCGCGGGTCGCCGCCGCACTCGCCTCGATGCGGCGCGCGGCCTCGGCCCTCAGGGCCTCCTGCAGGGCGGCGCACATCACGCCCTCTGGATCAGCTTCCAGCCGTTGCCCGACGGGTCGCGGAAGCCTGCGTCCACCGTCCCGTAGCGTTCGACCGGCTCCTGCGTGAACTCGACGCCGAGGCCGCGCAGGCGCTCGTAGGCGGCGCGGCAGTCCGCGACGCCCAGCACCATCGGCGGCATCGCGCCCTTGGCGACGCAGGCCTCGAGCGTCTGCGCCGTCGCGGCGTCGTGCACCGGCGGGCCGGGGCGGAACAGGCCGAGCTGGAAGGACGGCTGGTCGGGCAGCTGCACGGTGAGCCAGCGGTAGGGGCCGTTGCCCACGTCCGTGTGGACGCGAAAGCCCAGCTTGTCGACGTAGAACGCGAGCGCCTCGTCCTGGTCGCGCACGTAGAGGCCGATCGTCTCGACGGTTTGCTTCATCTCGGAATCTCCTGGTCGTTGGGAGACTCGTTTGTATCCGCGGCCTCGCGGCGGCGCTTCTCCGAAACTGCCATCGTCAGGTGCGGCCGGTGCGCGGCGACGACGACGCAGGCCGGCACGTCGGCCAGCCCCGCGGCCGCGGCGCGGGCGCGCTCGCGCACCGCGCGCGGGGTCTCGCCGGTGATGTCGCGGAAGGTGCGGCCGAAGGTTCCGAGGCTCTCCCAGCCGGTCCGGAAGGCGATCTCGACGATGGGCAGCTCGCTGTCGCGCAGCAGCGCGGTGGCGCGCTCGATGCGGCGCGTGAGCAGGTAGCGGTGCGGCGGCAGGCCGAAGGCCTGCTTGAAGGAGCGCGCGAAGTGCGCCGCCGAGACGCCGCTGACGTCGGACAGGCGTTCGACCGGCCAGGCCTCGTGGGAGGCGGCGTCCATGCGGTCCTTCGCGCGCAGCAGGCGGCGCAGCAGTTCCGGGGGCTGAGGAGGCGGCGCGGCGGCGGTCATGCCGCCATTGTCCGCGCCGGGGCGCGGGCGGGCCCGCGACCCGGGCCCCGGACGATCAGCGGGCCGGCAGCGCCTGCCACGGCACCCGGCTGTCGCCCCGCACCTCGGCCGTGCGCGCCGGCAGCGCGTCGACGCGCAGCAGCACGAGGTCGTAGCCGATCGCGCGCACCGCGCCGCGGTCGTCCAGGTGCTGCACGCCTTCGACGGTGGCCGCGTAGCGCCCGGCGGGCACGGGCACGGCCTGCCAGCCGAGCCCTTCCTCCCAGTCCAGGAAGACCGCGGCATCCGCGACGTAGGCCTGGCCGGCGACCGACAGGACGAAGCCGGGGTCCGAGAAGGCGACGCGGCGCGCGGGATCGGGCGGCACGGGCGCGTCGAAGACGCGGACGCGGTAGTCGCCGTCGTCGAGGTTGAGCACCGGCAGCGTGACGCCGGCGTCGAGCACGCGGTCGCCGAGGTCGGTGGTGGTGAACTCGCGCAGCAGGTCGCGCCCCTCGGCGGGCGCGCCGCCGAGGCAGGTCGCCAGGTCGGGCCACGTGAAGAGCACGAGGCCGTTGAAGTCGACCGGCACGATCAGGTCCGCCAGCATCATCCGCAGTTCCCCCGTTCCTCGCCTCGCACCCGTCGACAGGCGCTGCGGCCGCGCGCGGCCGTCAGCGCGACGCGGCGCCGACGAGCGCGTCGATCATGCCCTGGCCGTTGGGGCTGCCGAAGCCGGCGACGAGGTCGAAGCCGGCCACGGCGGTGAACTTGCCGCTCTTGTTGCCCACGGTGTCGTGGAACGCGGCGAGGTAGCCCGCCCTGCTGCCGCCGATGCCGTAGACGAGCGGGTTCATGAAGCCGATGCGGCCCTTGCCCTGCGCCGCGGACTGCTGGTTGGCGAGCGCGACGAAGCCCGACCAGATCGGCGACGCGAAGCTGGTGCCGCCGTTGCCGCCGCCGCAGCCGGAGCTGTCGCAGATGTAGTTGACGGTGTCGGCGTCGCCGCCGATGTCGGGCACGTTGCGCAGCGTCTTCGAGCCGCCGTTGCGCGCGTTGATGAACTTCACCTGGTAGGCCGGGATCGCGATCGACTTGTCGGTCGACGGGCCGCCCGCGCTGTGCACCCAGCCGGCCTCCGAGACCCAGGCGCCGCCGGGGCCGTCGGTCTGCAGGTCGGTGCCGCCGACGCCGGTCACGTAGGCGCTCTCCTCGGGCCAGGGGCCGCTGCGCTTGAGGGTGGAGTAGTCGCCGCTCGCCGTGAGGAAGGTCTGCCCCTGCGCGGCCATCTCCTGGAAGATCGGGTCGTCGGTGGCCTTCTGCTCCTTCCAGCCCCACGACGTGCTGAGCTGGGCGCTGGTGTTGTCGGTGGCCATGCGGTTGAGCACGCTCTCGGCCGACTTCGACACGTAGACCTGCACCTGCGCCAGCTTGGGCGCCATCGCGATGGCGTACTCGATGTCGAGCGCCTGCTCGCCGTCGTTGCAGCGGCCGGTGCAGGTCGGCGCGGTGGTGCCGTCGGCCGAGATGGGCACGACCCGGGTCGTGAGCGCGGGGCCGAAGTTGTCGAAGTACGTGACGACGCTCTGCGGGTCGTAGGCCGCGAGCTCCATCAGGCCGACCGACTGGCCGGCGCCGTCGAGCGGGCCGTCGCCGTAGTAGGCGGCGCGGATGTCGCTGCCCAGGTACCAGCCGCCGGGGGCCGAGCCCTGCACGGGGCTGGCCGCGACCTGCGCGTCGGCGCGGCGCGCCAGGCGCGGCGTGGGCGGCGTCTCGTCGTCGAGGCCGACGATGTGCAGCACGGGCACGTCGAGGTCGAGCGTGGGCTCGCGGTCGGGGGCGACGAAATCGCGCGCCTCGCTCGGATGGCGGTAGGTGCCGAGCTGCACGTGCAGCACGCGCTCGAGGGTGTCGACGCGCGCGTCGGCCTCGGTCAGGTAGCGGTTGGCCGCGGTGGCCGTGACCTGGAAGCCCTGCCGCGAGAAGAACTGCAGCGCGCGCGTGTAGTCGGCCGCGGCGGGGCCGAAGCGCTCGGTGAATTCGGCCACAGAGAGGAAGTGGTGGAACGCCGGGCTGGCCGGGTCGTAGAGCTCGCGCAGCAGCGCGTCGAGCCCGGCCGGGTCGCGCATCGGCAGCGCGATGGCGACGTGCATCACGCGCGCGGCGTCGGGCTTGCCGACCGGGTTCGCGAGGCGCGCGGCGACGCTCGCGGGCACGTGGGCGGCGCTCAGGAGCTCGGCGCCGTGGGCGGCGCCGAACGCGCAGACCGCGGCCAGCGCGAGGGCGGCCCGGCGGGCCGCGGGGAGGACGCGGCGGGAGGGTTGGGACATGAGGCTTCTCCTGGGGAGGGGTTCTTGGTTCGCGGAAGCGAGCAGGTCCGCGGTGGGGCGCGGCCGGGGCACCATACCGCCGGGCGCCGGGGGGCCGGCTCCGGACTTACGCGCTCAGGGAAAGCCTCGCGCGCCCGAACGGCACCGGGTATCTGGCCTCGAAGTTGAACGCAGCCTTGCAGGCCCTGCGACCCTCCGCCCCGGTCCGCCGCCGCCGCCGCTTGACACGCCACGACGCGGCGCAGGCACAATACTGGACATGAATCCAGTATCCCCGGCTGTCCTCGTCCTGCTCGCCCTCGCGGCGCTCGGCGTCGGTCTCGCCGCCGGCTTCGCCCTGGCGCGCGCACGGGCGCGGGAGGCGCAGGAGGCCGCGGTCGCCCGGGCGGCCCATGCGGCGGAGGTCGAGTGCGCCGCGCTGCGCGAGCGCGTGCGCGCCGGCGAGCAGGCCGCGCAGCGCCTGGCGGGCGCCGAGGCGCGCGCCGCGGCCCAGTCCGAGAAGCTCGCCGAGCTGCGCGCGCGCACCGACGCCGAACGCAGCGCCGCGGCCGAGAAGCTGCGCCTGCTCGAAGACGCCCGCACCGCGCTGACCGACCAGTTCCGCAACCTCGCCAACGACATCCTCGAGGAGAAATCCCGGCGCTTCTCCGAGCAGAACCAGGCCCACCTCGGCCAATTGCTCGATCCGCTGCGCACCCAGCTGTCCGAGTTCAAGGGCAAGGTGGAGGAGGTCTACGTCCAGGAAGGCAAGGACCGCTCGGCGCTGCAGGAGCAGGTGCGCCAGCTGATGACGCTCAACCAGACGCTGAGCCGCGACGCCGCCAACCTCACCAGCGCGCTGAAGGGCCAGGCCAAGACCCAGGGCAACTGGGGCGAGCTGATCCTCGAGCGCGTGCTCGAGGCCTCGGGCCTGCGCAAGGGCCAGGCCTACCACGTGCAGGACAGCCAGCTCACCGACGACGGCCGCCGGCTGCAGCCCGACGTCGTCATCGAGCTGCCCGGCGAGCGCAAGCTGGTGGTCGACGCCAAGGTCTCGCTGGTCGACTACGACCGCTACACCGCCGCCCAGACCGACGACGACCGCGCGCGCTCGGCCCGCGGCCACGTCGACTCGGTGCGCGCGCACATGCGCGGGCTCTCGGCCAAGCGCTACCAGGACCTGTACGGCATCAAGTCGCTCGACATGGTCGTGATGTTCGTCCCGGTCGAACCCGCCTTCATGCTGGCCGTCACGCACGAGGAGGCGCTGTTCACGGAGGCCTGGCAGCGCAACGTGCTGCTGGTGAGCCCGTCCACCCTGCTCTTCGTCGTGCGCACCATCGCGCACCTGTGGCGCCAGGAGGCGCAGAGCCGCAACGCGCAGGACATCGCCCGCCGCGGCTCGGAGCTCTACGACAAGCTCGCCGCCTTCGTCGCCGACCTGCAGAAGGTCGGGGCCCGGCTGAAGGACGCGCAGTCGGCCTACGAGGACGCCGAGCGCAAGCTGTCGCAGGGCCGCGGCAACGTCATCCGCCAGGCGCAGATGCTCAAGGACCTGGGCGTGAAGTCCGCCAAGGCGCTGCCGTCGGCGCTGGTCGAGGCCGCGGGGGAGGCCGAAGAAGCCGCCGCGCCGCCGCCCGGCCCGCTGCCGCTGTTCGACGCGCCCGAGTCCGACTCGCCGCTCCAGTAGCGGGCGCCTGGGGAGGGGACTGGCCTTCGGCCTGTCCCCGCGTTCCCAGGAGCGGGCCGTCGAACACGGGGACAGGCCGGAGGCCAGTCCCCCAGACCGAGGCCGTCGCCGACCGCCGCGCTCGAACACGGGGACAGGCCGGAGGCCAGTCCCCGGTCTCAGGCCGCCACGGTCGGCCGCGCCACGCGCTCCAGCCAGTACACCGCCTGGGCCATCGCCTGCGCGGCCCCGCCCTGCTCCGCCTGCACCGCCGCGATCGCGTCGGCGATCACGAGCTCGATGCGCGGCGCGCCGAGCGTGAGGGCCGCCGTGCGGCACGCGTCGCCGCGCTGGATGAACGTGGCGCGCGGGGTCGGCAGCGCGCCGGGCGCCTCGATCTCGCGCGCCAGCGCGTGCAGCGCCTGCACCTGGCCGAGGAAGGCGGCGACGTAGCGCGCGTGGCGATCGGCGTCGATGCGCAGGCGCGCGATCGCGGTCGCGGCGGGCTCCAGCAGCGAGGCGTCGAGCTGCGCCAGCACGCGCTCGATGCGCTCGACCGTCTCGGCGCCCACCGGCTTGACCACGAACCCCTGCACGTCGCTCTTGCTGGCCGCGAGCACGGTGTTGCGGTCGGCGGTGGACGTGATGAGCAGCAGCGGCACGCGCCGGCGCGCGGGCGAGGCGCGCAGGCGCGCCGCCAGCTCGAGCCCGTCGGGCGGCGGCATGCGCACGTCGAGGCACACGAGGTCGAAGCACGCCTCGCCCGAGAGCGCGGCCCAGGCCGCGGGGCCGTCCTGCGCCAGCGTCACCGCCGGGGCGCCGCAGCGCTGCAGCACGTCCTCCATCGCCAGGCGGGAGACCAGGTCATCGTCGGCGACCAGCACGCGCATCGTCATTCGCATCCTTCATTCATCCGTCAGGCGGTGCGCCGGTGGGCGTTCATCCACTCGGCGATGCTGGCCTGCAGGGCCGACCAGCGCGCGGCGATGGCCTCGGCGTCGGCCGCGTCGCAGGCGTCTTCCAGGCCGCCGGCGTCGTCGGCCATGGGCTCGCAGCCGATGTAGAACGCGCTGCCCTTGATGTTGTGGGCGATGCGCGCGGCGCGGGCGAAGTCGGCCTGGGCGATCGCCTCGGCGAGTTCGGACAGCAGGCGCGGCGTCTCGGCGCGGAAGGCCTCGGCCAGGCGGTCGGCGAGCGAGCGCACGTTGGTGCGCGGCGCCGCGGCGGGCTCGGCGGCCGGCGCGGGGGGCCCCGCGGCGTCGGGCGCCGGGGACGCGCCGGGCGCGTCCTCGCCCAGGAACATCGCGTCGAGCGCGTCCACCGAGGCCGGCGCCGCCCCCGCGGGCCGCGCCGGGCGCAGCGTGCGGCCGCGCGCGCGCAGCGCGCCGACCGCGCGGTGCAGCGCCTGCGCGAGCTGGCGCTCGTCCACCGGCTTGGCGAGGAAGTCGTCCATGCCCGCCGCCAGGCACAGCTCGCGGTCGTTGCCGGTGGCGTTGGCGGTGAGCGCGATCATCCAGATCTCGGGGTCG
>Ga0209051_1003382_pt1 | contig 10483 bp, 7 predicted proteins | sample AraplaCvi_mMS_r2_2_FD_184286 | JGI IMG/M metagenome (GOLD analysis project Ga0209051, IMG submission 184286) | Arabidopsis root microbial communities from North Carolina, USA - plate scrape MF_Cvi_mMS_r2 (SPAdes) (version 2) | ecosystem: Host-associated > Plants > Roots > Endosphere | place: USA... | reverse complement strand
AGCTCTGCATCACCATGTCGGCCGAGAAGCCGAGGCAGGCGAGATCCTTCAGCTCGTCGCGCGTCATCGGGCCGGTGGTGTCCTGGCTGCCGACGGTGGTCATGCGCGGCTCGCAGTAGGTGCCCGGGCGCACGCCCTGGCCCTCGGGCAGGCCGCAGGCGCGGCCGACCATCTTCTGCGCCAGCGTGAAGCCCTTGCTCGAGGCGGCCGGCGCCTGCGGCAGGCGGAACGCCGTGGAGGCGGGCAGGCCGAGGTGCTCGCGCGCCTTCGCGGTGAGCGAACGGCCGATGATCAGGTTGATGCGGCCGCCGGCGCGGACTTCGTCGAGGAGCACGTCGCTCTTGAGCTTGAACGCTGCGACCTGCGCGCCGTTCTTCTCGAGGCGGCCCTCGTACGGGTAGACGTCGATGACGTCGCCCATCTCGAGCGCCGCCACGTCGACCTCGATCGGCAGGGCGCCCGAGTCTTCCTGCGTGTTGAAGAAGATCGGGGCGATCTTGCCGCCCAGCGTCACGCCGCCGAAGCGCTTGTTCGGAACGAAGGGGATGTCCTCGCCCGTGGCCCAGATCACGCTGTTGGTCGCGCTCTTGCGGCTCGAGCCGGTGCCGACGACGTCGCCGACGTAGGCCACGAGGTGGCCCTTCTTCTTCAGGCCTTCGATGAACTGGATCGGGCCGCGCTTGCCGTCTTCCTCGGGCGTGATGCCGGGGCGGGCGTTCTTCAGCATCGCCAGGTAGTGCAGCGGGATGTCGGGGCGGCTCCAGGCGTCCGGCGCGGGCGAGAGGTCGTCCGTGTTGGTCTCGCCGGAGACCTTGAAGACCGTGACGGTGATCTTCCGCGCGACTTCCGGGCGCGAGGTGAACCACTCGGCGTTCGCCCAGCTCTGGATCACGTCACGCGCGAACGCGTTGCCGCCCTTGGCCTTCTCCGCGACGTCGTGGAAGTAGTCGAACATCAGCAGCGTCTTCTTCAGGCCCGCGGCGGCGACGGAGGCGACCTCGGCGTCGTCCAGCAGGTCGATCAGCGGCTTGACGTTGTAGCCGCCGACCATCGTGCCGAGCAGCTCGGTGGCCTTCGCCTTGGTCACCAGGGCGACCGCCAGGTCGCCGTGCGCGACGGCGGCGAGGAAGCTCGCCTTGACCTTCGCGGCGTCGTCCACGCCCGGGGGCACGCGGTGGGTGAGCAGGTCCAGCAGGAAGGCCTCTTCACCGGCCGGGGGAGCCTTCAGCAGCTCGATGACCGCGGCGGTCTGCGCGGCGTCCAGCGGCAGCGGCGGGATGCCCAGCGCGGCGCGTTCGGCCACGTGTTGGCGATAGGCTTCAAGCATTCTCTGTACTCCTGGTGCCGGGAACGGCGTCAATGAAACGGGTGGGGGTGAAACTGGCCAGAGGTCATTTCGGGACGATGACCTTCAGGCCTTTGAAGTAGTCGCGGAAGAATCCTTCGTCGCGCGTGATGAGGCCGTTGCACTGCAACAGCGCGTGCGCGCCCACGAGGAAGTCGGGCATCGTGCGCGGGCTGGCGACGACCTTGCCCGCCGCGTGCGCCCGTTGCATGTACTTGCGCTGCATCTCGCCCGCGCGCACGGCGGAGCGCTGCTCGATCGGCGAGAACGCGAGGCCCATGTCCTCGAGCGCGTCCATCACCTCGGCGCCGTGGCCGAGGCCTGCGGTGATCTCGCTGGCCACCACATCGCACACGACGACCGGGCCCGAGCCGAGCGCGAGACGCAGGCAGGCCTCGGCGGCATCGGCGCCGTTGCCGTCGCCGAGGAGGTCGATGAGGACGGAGGTGTCGATCGCGATCATCGCCGGGCGGTCGGTGTTCACGGGTTGCTCAGAACTCCGGCTTCTCGTCCGGCGCCCGGCCGCGCAGGTCGCGCATCACGTCGTCGGTGGTGGTGCCGGCCGGCAGCTTGAAGCGGCCGCGCACGCGCGAGATCGCGTCGCTCGCGTCCTTGCGCAGGATGATGCGCCCGCCGTCGAGCTCGACCTTCAGCACGGTGCCCTTGACGAGGCCCAGCGCATCGCGCACGGCTTTCGGGAGCGTGATCTGCCCGCGTTCGGCGACGGTGGCTTCCATGGCTGGCCTCGGAAAAGTTCGGTATGCATATTGTATACGTACCGAAATCTGCATGCAGGAATGAGTCTGACGGGTTCCTGCCTATTAGTTCCTGCATGGAACCTTTAGCGCCATGTCGTATCCTGCTGCATTCGTCCTTGCAGCGCCTTTCGGAACGTGACCCGACTCCCCAACGCCCGTCTCTCCCCCCGCAACGTGTCCACGCTCGCCGTGGCAGCCCTGCTCGCTGCCTGCGCGACGCGGCCCGCCGGCGCTCCCGGCGCGCCCGAACCGGCGCCGCCGGCCGCCGCCGTGCCCGCGGCGGTCGGGGCGGCCGCCAGCGCCGTGGCGCCCGGGGCGATGGCCTCGGCGCCCGCGCCGGCCGCGCAGGCGGCGCCCGCGCGCACGTCCGCGCGCCAGGCGCAGGCCCCGGCATCGGCACCGCAGTCCAACCTGCCCACGTACGCGTCCCTCACGAAGGATGCGCGCCGCATCGACGGCATGTTCACGATGTACCAGAAGGAGGGGCAGGTCTGGCTCGCGCTCCGGCCGGAGGACTTCAACAAGCCCCTGTTCTTCTCGCCCAAGATCTCGCAGGGCCTGGGCGAGCCAGGCTACTACGGCGGCCTGATGGTCAGCCGCTACGCCGACTGGGGCGCGCCGCAGATCGTCGAGTTCCGCAAGATCCACAACATCGTGCAGCTCGTGGCTCGCAACGAGACCTTCCGCGCGACGCCGAACTCGCCCGAGGCGCTCGCCGTCGAGGCCGCCTACTCGCAGAGCCTCATCGGGGCCGCGCCCGTCGCGAGCCAGCCGGCGACCGACACGCGCGCGGTGCTGATCGAGGCGAACAACCTGTTCCTCGCCGACATCCTCGGCATGGCGATCCACCTGCAGCAGCGCTATCGGCAGAACTACAACGCCGACCCGCGCAACTCGTTCTTCGAGTACGTTCGCGGCACGCCCGACGAGCTCGTGTTCGAGGTGAGCGAGCATTACGCGACGGCCACGATCCAGACGGCGGCGCCCAACGCGCAGCCCGGCACCCCGATCCCGAGCGTGCCGAGCTTCCTGCCCGACGTGCGCAGCCTCTTCCTCGGGCTGCACTTCTCGCTCGCGAAGCTGCCGGCCAGGCCGATGGAGCCGCGCCCGGCGGACCCGCGCGTGGGCTACTTCACGACCACGCTGGCCGACTACTCCGACGACGTGGCGCGCACGCCGCGCGTGCGCTACGTCAACCGCTGGCGCCTCGAGAAGAAGGATCCTCAGGCGCCGCTGTCCGAGCCCGTCAAGCCGATCACCTACTGGCTCGACCGCACGATCCCGCTGAAGTACCGCGACGCGATCACCCGCGGCATCCTCGAGTGGAACAAGGCCTTCGAGCGCATCGGCTTCAAGGACGCGATCGTGGTGAAGGTGCAGCCCGACGACGCGGAGTTCGACACCCTCGACCTGGGCGTGACCTCGGTGCGCTGGATGGTCAACGCCGAGCCCAGCTTCGGCGCCATCGGCCCGCACCACGTCGACCCGCGCACGGGCGAGATTCTCGATGCCGACATCGCCATCGAGAGCCTCTCCTCGCGCAACCAGCGCGCACAGCGGGCGCAGGTGCTCGACCTGGGCAAGTCGTTCGACTGGCCCGCGCTCATGCAGGCGCCCGCCTCCGAGCTCGCGCCCCTGGCCGCGTCCGACGCGGCGGCCGGGGGCGCGGCGCCGGCGATCGTCGCCGCCGGCTACGGCGCCGCCGCGCGCCCGAACCTCGCCGGTGCGCCGGGCCGGCGCGACATGGCCGCCTGCATGGCCGGCGATTACGCGGCCGAGGAGCTCGGCTACGGCCTCGACGTGCTCGCGGCCCGCGGCGACGTCGACCCCGACAGCCCGCAGGCCGACGCCTGGGTGCAGGCCTACCTCACCGACGTGGCGATGCACGAGGCCGGCCACACGCTCGGCCTGCGCCACAACTTCCGCGGCTCGCGCCTGTACGACGATCGCAAGCTCTCCGACCCGGAGTTCACGCGCACGCACGCCCTCGGCGGCTCGATCATGGACTACCTGCCCGTGAACCTGCCGCGCACCGGCGAGGCCGGCGGCTCGCCGTTCCAGACGACGCTCGGCCCGTACGACTACTGGGCGATCGAATACGCGTACAAGCCGTTCACCGCGGACGAGACGCCGGCGCAGGGCAAGGCCGAACTGCTGAAGATCGCGGCCCGCAATGCCGAGCCGGGCCTGGAGTACGGCACCGACGAGGACAACTTCCTCGGCGTCGACCCGGGCGCCCTGCAGTTCGACCTCGGCTCCGACCCGATCGCCTTCGCGCAGAAGCGCTTCGCCATCGCGCGCGAGCTGTTCTCCCACCAGGAGAGCCGCAAGCTCAAGGAGACGCAGGACTACACCGTGCTGCGCCGCTCCGTCACCTACGCGCTGCGCGACGCCACGCGCGCCGCCGGCGTGCTGCTGCGCCAGCTCGGCGGCGTCTCCACGCTGCGCGACTTCCCCGGCTCCGGCCAGGACCCGATGGAGCCGGTGCCCGCCGCGCGCCAGCGCGCGGCGCTCGACGCCCTGATCGACGGCGTGCTGGCCGCCGACAGCTTCGCCGTCTCGCCCGCGCTGCAGCGCCGTCTCGCGCCCGACTTCCTGGAGCGCGGCGACGCCTCCGCGGGCGGCGAGTACGTGTCGACCGACTACCCGGTCGAGACCGTGATGCTGGACTTCCAGCGCCAGGTGCTGAACGCGCTCATGAGCGACGGCCTGGCGCAGCGCCTGACCGACGGCGCCCCGAAGCTCGACCGCCCGGAGGAGGCCCTGATGCCGCGCGACGTCTACGCCCGCCTCACCCGCGCGGTGTGGGCGACGGACGGCACCTTCGGCCCGAGGGCGACGGGCGACATCCCGGCGCGCCGCCGCGAGCTGCAGCGCGACTACGTCAACCGCCTCGCCAACGTGCTGCTGCGCACGCCGGGCGGCGTGCGCGTCGACCTGCGCGTCGACCTCCGCGCCGAGGCCGTCGCGCTGCTGCCGCGCATCAAGGCCGCCGAGAAGCAGAAGGGCCTCAGCGAGGCCTCGCGCATGCACCTGGCCGATTGCGCCGAGACGCTGCGCCTGGCACTGGCCGCCCCGATGATGCGCGCCGGCTACTGACGGCGTTTCGGGGTCAGGTCTCCGACCTGACCCCGGCATTCGGCCTCTCGCCGATCTGGCGACGGCGTTCGCGACGCCCGCGTCACGGAATGCCGGGGTCAGGTCGAAGACCTGACCCCGAGTGCGCCGGCCGGCGTTCGCCCCCTTTCAGCCGTCTCCCGTCGCACTGCCCGCCCCAGCCGGCCGCAGCCGGGTTATCGTGGCGCCCATGTCATCACCGATGCCCGTCGCCCCCACACCCGGGGACGCCGCTCCCCGTTCGGCCTGGGCCGGCTTCCTTCGCGCCCTGACGCCGCGGGCGATCGGCCTCACGCTCGGTTTGTCGGTGATGCTGGCCGTCGCCCTCAACCCGCTCTTCGAGATCTCGTTCGCCGTGCTCCTCGGTCGCACGCTCTTCGTCGGCTTCATCACGCTGATCTTCGGCAGCGCCGCCGCGCAATGGCGCCAGCGCCTCGTGCCGCGCTGGGTGCTGCAATCCGTCGCCCTCGCGTGCGCCGCGCCGCTCGCCACGCTGATGGTCTACATGATCACGACGGGCGGCGATTTCTGGGCCTTCGTCAACCACGAGGGCCGCGTGCAGGGCTTCATCCTGATCTCGGGCACCTCCACGATCGTGGGCCTCGTGCTTGCGCTCGGCGCGCTGGAGCGCCAGCGCGACTCGGAGTCGCGCGCGATGTCGCTGCAGCTCGCCCTGCAGCGATCGCAGCTCGATCGCCATGCGGCCGACGTTCGCCTGGCCGTGCTCACTGCGCAGGTCGAGCCCCATTTCCTGTTCAATACACTCGCCAACATCCAGGCGCTCGTGGAGACCGGCTCGCCGCGCGCGGCCGCCGTGCTCTCGAGCCTGATCGCCTACCTGAAAGCCACGATGCCGCGCCTGGACGACGGCGACGTGCAGCTCGGGCGCGAGATCGCCCTCGTGCGCAGCTACCTCGAGCTGATGCAGCTGCGCATGCCCGACCGGCTGCGCTTCGAGGTCGCGTGCGAGCCGCAGCTCATCGCGTGGCCGTGCCCGCCGATGCTGCTGCTGACGCTGGTCGAGAACGCCGTGCGCCACGGCATCGACCCGAGCGAGACCGGCGGCCTGATCCGGGTGAGCGCCACGCGCGCCACCTCGCGCGAGCCCGGGCGCGAGAGCGACGTCGTGCGCCTCACGGTGAGCGACGACGGCGTCGGCATGTCCGAGGCCGCCGAGCCCGGCACCGGCCTGAAGAACCTGCGCGAGCGCCTCACGGCGTTCTACGGCCCCTCCGCGCGCCTCGAGCTCACCGAGGTCGAGCCGCACGGCCTGGTGGCCGAGATCATGATCGACGTGGCGGCGATGGCGGCGGCCTCGACGGCCGCGACCCTGCGGAGCACCGAATGAACGAACCCCGCGCCGGCGAGGCGGCCACCGCGCTGATCGTCGACGACGAACCCCTGCTGCGCACGCACCTCGCGCACCACCTCGCCCAGCTCTGGCCGGAGCTCGAGATCGTGGGCGAGGCGCGCAACGGGCGCGAGGCCGTGGACCTGCAGCAGCAGCTCCATCCCGATGTCGTCTTCCTCGACGTGCACATGCCCGGCATGAACGGCGTCGAGGCCGCGCGGGCGATGACGGGCGGGCCGGCCTTTCCCCTGGGCGCGGAGGGCGCGGGTCACGCCCCCGGCGCCCCGGAGCCGCAGATCGTCTTCGTGACCGCCTACGAGCAGTACGCCGTGCAGGCCTTCGAGCAGGGCGCGATCGACTACGTCGTGAAGCCCTTCGAGACCGGGCGCCTCGCGGAGAGCGTCGCGCGGTTGCGCCGGCGCCTCTCCGAGCGCCGGCGCGCCCGGGCGCTCGCCGAAAGCGCCGGCGGCGCGGACGTCGAGGGCGCACCGGCCGCCCACCCCGCGACCGAGGCGCTGGCGAACATGCCGCCGCGCGAGCTCGACGCCGTGCTCGACACCCTGGCCGCGGAGCTGCGCCGGCGCGCGCCCGCGAGCTCGCGCCTGCAATGGATCCGCGCCTCCGTCGGGCAGATGATCAAGCTCATCCCCGTCGACGAGGTGCTCTACTTCCGCTCCGACGAGAAGTACACGCTGGTCGTCTGGGTCGGCGGCGAGGCCCTGATCCGCAAGTCGATCCGCGAGCTGCTGGACGGCCTCGACCCCGAGACCTTCATCCAGATCCACCGCTCGGCCATCGTCAACCTGCGCTTCGTCAACCAGGTGGTGAAGGGGCCGAACGAGACGGCGGAAGTCCACCTCAAGGGCCGCCCGGAGACGCTCAGCGTCAGCCGCAACCACGTGCACTGGTTCCGCCAGTACTGATTGCGTGAGCTAGTTCCTCCCTGGCCGCCCCAACGGGTCAAGCCCGGCCCGCGGCCGGCCGATGGATGAAGGAGGTCGCGCCCCGGGGATTGGGGCGCGCCATCCATACGGGAGCCGACGCCAGATGATTCGAGTCCTTCGCAAGGTGAGCCAGGCCAAACGCGTGATGGTCGGCTTCGGGGTACTTTCGGTCGCCACCGCCGGGATCGGCGGCACCGCCGCCACGCTCCTCGCCGCGCACGGCGCGGCCGACGCCGCCTGGAGCCTGGGCATCGCCACGGCGCTGCTGGCCGTCGCCGGCATCGTGGGCGGCTGGCTCGTGATGGGCAGCATCAAGGCGCCGGTCGAGGACACCGCGCAGGCGGTCGGCCGCATCGCCCGGGGCGACCTCGAGACGAAGATCGAGTCGCCGGGCCGCGACGAGCTGTCGTGGCTGCGCTCCGAACTGAACGCGATGCGCAAGAAGCTGCGCACGACGATCGTCGAGGTGCGCCGCTGCGTCGACAGCGTGTCTTCCGCATCCGGGGAGATCGCGCGCGGCAACCATGACCTTTCCGCGCGCACCGAGAGCCAGGCCTCGGCCCTGGAGGAAACCTCGAGCACCATGGCGCGCCTCAACGAGACCGTGCGCGCCCATGCGAGCGACGCGAACCAGGCCAGCGGCGAGATGCAGCAGGCGCGCGAGGTGGCCGTGCGCGGCGGGGAGATCATGGGAGAGGTCGTGCAGCGCATGCAGGACATCCACCAGAGCGCCAACCGCATCAACGAGATCATCGGCGTCATCGACGGCATCGCCTTCCAGACCAACATCCTCGCGCTCAACGCCGCCGTCGAGGCCGCGCGCGCGGGCGAGCAGGGCCGCGGCTTCGCCGTGGTGGCCTCGGAAGTCCGCGCCCTCGCGCAGCGCAGCGCGACTGCGGCGCGCGAGATCAAGTCCCTGATCGTGGACTCGACCGAGAAGGTCGACGCCGGCGGCCGCCTGGTCGCGCAGGCGGGCGAGACGATGGACGACCTGGTCGCCCGCGTGACCTGCGTCTCGGGCCTCGTGAGCCAGATGGCCGAGGCGGGCGCCGTCCAGAGCCGCAGCATCGAGCAGGTGACGCAGGCGGTCGCGCAGATCGACGACGTGACGCAGCAGAACGCCGCGCTGGTGGAGCAGATGAGCGCGACGGCGCAGGCCCTGAGCACCCAATCGGGCCAGCTGGCCGAGGCGGTGCGCGTGTTCCAGGTCGCCGCCTGACGCGACAGGCGACGCGAAGCCCCTCCCGCGCGGCCGGCGCTCCCCTTCGGGGGGGCGCCGGCCGCGGCGCTTTCAGGCTCCGGTTCACTCCGGCCCAATGTCCGTGCAATTCGTTCGGCCTTGCGTGAACCTGAACCGATCGGCCGTTCATGCGCATTCACGGTCGCGACATCCCGGCCGGGCGCCGCATCTGGACGGTTCAATCACCCAACCCTTTCTTGTTCGGGAGAAGACTCATGTCCCATGTTGCGCTGAAACTCCTGGCGACCTCGGCTGCGCTTGCCGCCCTGTGCGTCACGACCGTGGTGCAGGCCCAGACCGTGCGCGTGCGCTGCGAATCCACCCCGGATCGTTCGAAGGCCTCCGTGGACGGCAACAACCTCGCGCCGGGCAAGTACCGGGCACTGCTCGAATCGGGCGACCACCGCAAGAAGAGCCCGCGGCAGAAGGCCGTCGGCGACGAGGCCGAATTCGACTTCGACAGCAACACCGAAGACGATGCCACGCACATCGGCGAGAACTTCATCAAGAACAACATGGTGACGGGGTCGATCCTGGACGCCAACGGCAACCTGGTCGTGAAGGACACCGTCCAGTGCGACTGAGCCTCGCGCGCTGAACGCCACCACGTCGGGCTGGCCGCCCTCCGCGAGGAGGCGGCCGGCCCGTCGCGCCGGCACCGCGCACGCGCGATCGACGCCGCGCGACGGAACTGGAGGCGGATTTGCACCGACTTCCGCCTCAAGCGGGCCGAAGCCGGGCCGATAAACCGGGGATACGCCGTAGACCTCGCAGAAAGAACCGCCCGCATGTCCCGCCCCCGCTCCCTCCATCCACTCTCCGTCGCGCAGCGCCTGGCCCTCGGCTTCGGCGCCCTGATCGCCCTGTGCGTGCTCGGCGCCGGCGCGGGCGCCTGGCAGGCCCAGCGGCTGGGCAGCCGGATCGAACGGGTGGTCGAGGTGAACAACGCCATGTCCGACGCGACGGGCCGCCTGCGCAACGCGATGGACGAGATGGGCAGCCAGGCCCGCGGCATCGCGCTGATGAACGAGATGAAATCGGTCAACGCCGAGCTCGAGAACCTCAAGGCGGCCAAGGCGCGCTACCAGAAGGACGAGAAGGCGTTGCAGGCCCTGCTGGCGGGCCCCGGCGCCACCGACGCCGAGCGGACGCTCGCGAGTCAGGTGACGGCGCTCGCGGCGCAGACGATCCCGATGCTCGACGAGGCCGCGCAGCAGGCCGCCGACGGCGGCGCCGTCGAGGCGGCGCTGCAGCTCACCAACCGCGTGCGCCCGGCCGAGACCAAGTGGCGCGAGGCGATGCGCGCACTGCAGGCCGCCATCGCGGCCGACAACACCGCCGCCGTCGCGGCCGCGCACGACGCGCAGCAGCGCATGGTCGCGCTGCTCGGCCTCTTCGCGCTCGTGGCGGTCGGCGTCGGCGCGATCCTGGGCTGGCGCACGATCGCGAGCGTGAAAGAGCCGATCGAGCGCGCGATGAACTTCGCGCGCCGCGTCGCCGACGGCGACCTCTCCGCGGAAGTGCGGGCGGATCGCGACGACGAGCTCGGCCGCCTCCTGAAGGCCATGGAAGCGATGCAGGGCAAGCTGCGCTCGCTGGTGGGCCACATCCGTTCCAGCGCCGAATCGATCGGCGTCGCGAGCCGCGAGGTGGCGATGGGCAACCAGGACCTCAGCCAGCGAACCGAGCAGACCGCGGGCAGCCTGCAGCAGTCGGCCAGCGCGATGA
>Ga0209051_1003381_pt1 | contig 10483 bp, 8 predicted proteins | sample AraplaCvi_mMS_r2_2_FD_184286 | JGI IMG/M metagenome (GOLD analysis project Ga0209051, IMG submission 184286) | Arabidopsis root microbial communities from North Carolina, USA - plate scrape MF_Cvi_mMS_r2 (SPAdes) (version 2) | ecosystem: Host-associated > Plants > Roots > Endosphere | place: USA... | reverse complement strand
ACGATGGGCAAGGCGACCGGCAAGGATGCCGGCCGCGGCAAAGGAACGCTGGTGGCGATGCACGGCATGGCATGGGCGGAAGCCAAGCTTGCCGAGCAGGTGCTCGCGGCCGAGGCATTGGTGGCTCCCTACTCGGAGCGCGGCACCATTCTGGCCGAGACGGCTCGCTTCATCGCCGGTCGAAAGAGCTGAAAAGCGTCACCGAGACAATATTTCCGCCAACACATCGGGCACAGTCACTTGCCGGCTGTCGAGAGCCAAGTCACAAACAGGTGAAACAACTGACCGCCGGGCACAAGAGACGCAGATGCGTGAGATCCTGATCTATTTGCCGCAGATCCTGCCGGCCTATGTCGCCTATCTGATTGCCGTCATCAGCCCTGGCCCGGCGATCATGGCAATCGTGTCGACGTCGATGACGCATGGCCGAAAGGCAGGCATGACGATCTCGCTCGGCATCTTTGCGGGCTCGTTCACCTGGGCTTGTGCTGCCGCTCTCGGCTTGGCAACAATCCTCCAGACCTATGCCATGGCGCTGCAGATCCTGAAGATCTTCGGCGGCATCTACCTACTGTATCTCGCATACAAGGCTCTCAGGGCTGTGCGCGGCAACGATGATCTGCCGCAGGCGGTCGTGCAAAAGAGCCTTACGACGCGCGCCCTGTTGCTGCGCGGTTATGGCATTCACGTCACCAACCCGAAAGCCATCTTCGCTTGGCTGGCGATCATCGCGCTCGGGATGCCTCAGGGCGCGCCGGCATCCGTCGCCGGCTTGATCATCGGCATGTGCATGACGACCGGCTTTGCCATCTTCATGGGCTACGCAGTGATCTTCTCGACACCACACGCCTTGAAGATTTACCGCAATCTGCGCCGCTGGATCGAAGGGGCTATGGCCGCCTTCTACTGTGTCGCCGGACTGAAGCTGCTGACCAGCCGCTTTTGACGGCTTTCTCCAGCCTCATTCCGCAGCGGTCTTCTGCCCGAAGCGCTTTTCGATATAGTCAGCGACCAATGCTTCGAAGTCCGAAGCGATATTCGGTCCGCGCAGCGTCAATGCCTTGGTACCATCGATGAACACTGGCGCAGCCGGCGTTTCACCGGTACCAGGCAATGAGATCCCGATGTCGGCGTGCTTGCTTTCACCCGGCCCGTTGACAATGCAGCCCATGACCGCAACGTTGAGCGCCTCGACACCCGGATATTTCTCGCGCCAGACCGGCATGTTCTTGCGAATGTCGTTCTGGATGTTCTGCGCCAATTCTTGGAAGACGGTCGAGGTCGTGCGGCCGCAGCCGGGACAAGCCGCAACAACGGGGATAAACTGGCGAAAGCCCATGACCTGCAGCAGCTCTTGGGCAACCTGCACTTCACGGGTCCGGTCACCATTCGGTTCCGGCGTCAGCGATACGCGGATGGTATCGCCGATGCCCTGTTGCAGGACGTAGCCCATGGCAGCCGATGAGGCGACGATCCCCTTGCTGCCCATACCGGCTTCGGTAAGACCGAGATGCAGCGCGTGATCGGAGCGTTCGGAGAGCATCGAATAGACGGCGATCAGATCCTGTACCTGGCTGACCTTGGCCGAGAGGATAATCCGGTTGCGCGGCAAACCGATCTCTTCGGCCAGATTGGCCGAGATCAGCGCGGACTGCACGATCGCCTCGCGGGTCACTTGGCGCGCCGAAAGCGGCGAGCCGGCTCCGGCGTTCTGGTCCATCAGTGCCGTCAGCAATTCCTGATCCAGCGAACCCCAGTTCACACCGATGCGCACCGGCTTGTCGTAGCGGATCGCCATCTCGATGATGTCGCCGAACTGCTTGTCCTTCTTGTCCTTGAAGCCGACGTTGCCCGGGTTGATACGGTACTTCGCTAGCGCCTCCGCGCAGGCCGGATGATCGGCAAGAAGCTTGTGGCCGATGTAGTGGAAGTCGCCGACGAGCGGCACGTCCATGCCAAGCCGCAACAGCCGCTCGCGGATCTTCGGAACCGCTGCCGCACTTTCGTCGCGGTCGACGGTAATGCGGACGATCTCTGATCCGGCCTTGAAGAGAGCCGCCACTTGGGCGACCGTGGAGTCGATATCCGCCGTGTCGGTGTTCGTCATCGACTGAACGACAACGGGCGCACCGCCGCCCACGATGACGCCGCCAACATCGACGGCGACGGATGCGCGGCGCGGCTTCGGATCAAAATCTGCAGCAGAAGACATAGAGAGTTCTTGAACCCCTGAAATTCGTGTCTTTCAGGTGGATCATGCCTGCTTTGTTGTCAACCCGCCCCGCGCATCACTTTTGCTTGGAGCCGTTCAGTGACCGCCGCCCGATATGCCGTCGGCATAACGTGCAAGGTTCGAGAACAGCAGGACGACAACCAGCAAGACAGGCAAAGCCATGAACACGACGCTAAAGCCGATATGTTCGGCCACGAAGCCGATTGCGGAGGGTGCCACCAGCATGCCCGAATAGCCCATTGTTGTAACAACCGAGAGGCCGATGCCAGCGCGGAGGCCGGGAATATTGCCGGCAGCCGAAAAGGCGATTGGGACCATGTTCGAAATGCCGATCCCGCACAGTGCAAAGCCGAGGATTGCAATTTCGGCATTGGGTGCGAATGCGGCGAGCAGCATGCCTGAGATTGCAAACAACGTGCAGATCCGAAGCGTCATCACGCCGCCAAGCCGGTCGCGAACAAGGTCGCCGCCAAACCTCATCACAGCCATCGTCAGCGAAAACGCCGCAAAGCCGAAGCCGGAAAGCGCCACCGACGCGCCGAGTTCCTGACGCAGGTAGAGCGCACCCCAATCCAACACGGCGCCCTCGGGAACCATCGAGAACAGTGCCATCAGACCAATCAACCAGGGCAGCGGCACCATTGGCAGCCGGAGCTTTTCCTTCTTCTCGTCCGGATGTGGAGGATCTGCGAGGATCATGTTCCAAGCCAGGCCCAGCACGAGCGCTGCCAATGAGGTCGCAATCACCGCATGCCAGAGCACACCAACAGTAGCGATCAGCAAGCCGCCAAGGCCAGCCCCGATCAAACCACCCAAGCTCCAGAAAGCGTGGCACGAGGACATGATTGAGCGGCGCATCGATTGCTCGACTGCAACCGCGTTGGCATTCATGGCAACGTCCATGGCGCCCATGAATCCGCCAAACAGGAAGATCGAAATCGCCCCTGTCACAACATTCGGCGCAAGCGTCAGCGCCAGAAGTGCCGGCAGCAGGCAAACGGCCGCAATCTGCGCGACAAGCTTCGAGCCATAGCGGGCGATTTGTGATCCTGCGATTGGCATGAGAGTAAGCGAACCGACACCAAGAACCAGAATCATTAGTCCCAACTGGAACTTGCTGAGTTGCAGGCGCTCAGCAAATTCGGGAATTTTCGGCGCCCAGCAGCCGACGATGAAGCCGTTGATGAGGAACAGCAGCGAAACCGCGACCCGGTTCTTTGTTATGAAGCCACTTCTGACAATCGGTGCCGTATTAACGTGGTTGTCCATTTTTCTTCCCAAAATGTCTCAGCGCCAGCACTCGGACACGACGCGTTGTTGAATGATGCTTACGTTATGCTTCCGGCTACGATCGTTCTGCAGCCATTGTCGCGATAGCGCGCCAACATTTCCTGGTCCGCGTCGCGTTCGACCACCAGGCATTCGCATTGCGCCACCGGAAGCACGCTATGCGGGGCGGTGGTACCGAATTTGTCGGAGGTTGCGGCCACAAGAACCTTCTTGCTTCGCGATGCAGCGAACCGCTTGAATTCCGCGTCTTCGAAGCCGAAGGTTGTTACGCCAGCCACAAGATCAATCCCGCAGGCGCCAAGAATACAAAGATCAGGCGACAGGGCTTCCATGTCGCGCATCGCTTTCGCGCCAAGGGCGCCGCCAACCTGGCGGTCGATCAAGCCGCCGATCAGGATCACATTGACGGCAGGTTTCTCCATCAAGGCAGCGGCGATCGCAGGAGCGTTTGTTGCGGCAGTCAAGGGCAAGTCCATCGGCAGGGCCGTCGCGATTGCGAGGTTGGTGCTGCCCGCATCGAAAAAAACCATCGAGCCAGAGGCGATCTGCGACACCGCAGCGGTGGCAAGCGCCACCTTACGATCTCGCGCGATACCCGCGCGATGATTGAGGCTTCCACCGGCAGGCGAAACGGGCAACGCGCCGCCATACACGCGCTCACAAAGGCCGGCGGCTGCCATTTCACGCAGATCCCGACGTATCGTGTCTTCGGACACGCCGAATTCAATCGCAAGATCTGCTGCAAGCACTCGACCTTCGGCTTGCAGCTTCCGCAGGATGACGCTCTGTCTCTCCTGCAGGAGGAGTTCATTCGTGTTCATGCCGACTTCAGCCCGGTTTAGATAAAATCGTTACAAACATGCATAAACGGATACAAACATGCATGCAAGCGTCCGGCCTCAGGTCAGCCTTCACAAACTGAAACATGCCGCGCCGAATTCGTGATAAATGAGAAAAATATTTGCAGATGCCGATTGTCTTTGCAGTTTTCTACGCTTCGCAACAGCGGGCTTTTCTGCGATTTTCGCCGCAGCAAACACTCTGGTGAATTGGATAACAAAATGAACCTCCTGAAGACCATCGCCGCCGCAGCACTGATCCAGGCCGCCGCGCTCCTCCCCGCCGTTGCCGGTGAAAATCTCGCCGCCATCAAGTCCGCTGGTGTCTTCAAGATCGGCACCGAGGGGACTTACGCTCCATTCACCTACCATAACGACAGTGGCAAACTGGTCGGCTTCGACGTGGAGATCGGCGAAGCGATTGCCGCCAAGCTCGGCGTCAAGCCGGAATTCGTCGAGGGCAAGTGGGACGGCTTGATCGCCGGTCTCGATGCGAAGCGCTACGACACGGTCATCAACCAGGTCGGCATTACCGAGGCCCGCAAGCAGAAGTACGATTTCTCCGAGCCCTATATCGCGTCGAAGGCTGTGCTCATCGTTCGCGACGGCGACGACAGCATCAAGGGCTTTGCGGATCTGAAGGGCAAGAAGTCGGCGCAGTCGCTGACCAGCAACTTCGGCAAACTTGCCGAACAGTCCGGCGCTGAACTCGTCGGCACCGACGGCTTCGACCAGTCGATCCAGCTTGTCCTGACCAAGCGCGCAGACGCGACGATCAACGACAGCCTCTCCTTCCTCGACTTCAAGAAGCACAAGCCTGACGCTCCGGTGAAGATCGCCGCCCAGCAGGAAAATGCCGACTACTCCGGCATCATCATCCGCAAGGGCGAGCCGGAACTGCTCGAAGCCATCAACAAGGCACTGGTCGACATCAAGGCGGACGGCACTTACCAGAAAATCGCCGACAAGTACTTCGGTCAGGACGTTTCCAAGTAACTCACCGCAGCAGGCGGCTTGCTGCCGCCGCCACATCCTTTATATGTGCGTGAAAAAGCGTTCAGCGAAACCTCGCTGGACGCATCTTTCTTTGAGGATTGAACCTTGCCGCACTGGCTTCAACTGATGGCGGAGTCGCTCGGGCCTCTCCTCTGGGCCGGCCTGATCTTCACGATCCCGCTGACGCTTCTGTCTTTCGCATTCGGTCTCATCCTTGGATTGCTGACAGCAATCGGACGCCTTTTTGGACCCGCACCAATCGCCGCGATCGCGCGTTTCTACGTCTGGGTCATCAGAGGCACGCCGCTTCTGGTCCAGCTCTTCGTCATTTTCTATGGACTACCAAGCATCGGCGTTCTGCTCGATGCCTTTCCGGCAGCGCTGATCGGCTTTACGCTCAACATCGGCGCCTATAGCTCCGAGATCATCCGCGCCGTCATCTCGTCGGTGCCTAAGGGCCAATGGGAAGCAGCCTATTCGATCGGCATGAACTGGCGCCAGGCGATGAGCCGGACGATCCTGCCGCAGGCCGGACGCGTGGCGGTGCCGCCGCTTTCCAACACGTTCATCTCGCTCGTCAAGGACACCTCGCTTGCGGCTGCCATTACGGTACCCGAACTGTTTCAGGCCGCACAGCGCATCGTCGCAACCACGTACGAGCCGCTTATCCTCTACATCGAAGCTGCGTTGATATACCTTGCGCTGAGCTCCGTCCTATCGGCCTTGCAGGTACGCCTCGAGCGCCGCTTCGCACGCTATGGCGGCATGCTGGAGGCAAACGCATGATCGAGCTTTCCCATATCGAAAAGCGCTTCGGCGACGCCGTCATCCTGAAGGACATCAGCATCCGCATTCCCGAGGGCAGCGTCACGGCACTCGTCGGCCCTTCCGGCGGCGGCAAAAGCACGCTGCTCCGCTGCATCAACCTGCTGGAAATCCCAACAGCGGGCACAATCCGCCTCGGCGAGGAGAAGCTGAGCTTTGCACCGGGGCAGAAGACTGTGTGGCAGGCAATCCAGAAGATCCGCCGGCAGACCGGCATGGTGTTCCAGAACTTTCAGCTCTTTCCGCATCAAACAGCCATCGAGAATGTGATGGAAGGCCTCATCACGGTTCTACGGTGGCCGAAGGAAAGAGCCCGGGAACGGGCAATGGAGCTGTTGACGAAGGTCGGCATGGCCCACAAGGCTGACGCATGGCCCTCGACGCTCTCGGGCGGTCAACAGCAGCGCGTCGCAATCGCCCGCGCGCTTGCCCCGTCTCCGCGGGTTCTTCTTTGCGATGAGCCGACATCGGCGCTCGATCCCGAACTTTCGGCTGAAGTCGTCGATGTTCTCGGTCGCCTCGCCAAGGAGGGAACAACGATGGTGATGGCGACGCATGACCTGCGTCTCGCCTCCAAGATTGCCAACGACGTTGTCTTTCTCGAGGCCGGCAGCGTGGTCGAGACGGGAAGTGCACGGAACATTTTTACCGCGCCGGAGCGCGAGCGTACCAAGCGCTTCATCTCGACAATTAACGCCGCCCATACCTACGACATTTAGACACGGGCGGCGGTAGAGCGTCAGACTGCGCGGGCAGCCTTCAATGCCTTGCCCCACCAGGCAAGCTGGTCGAGCTGGTTCTTGGCGGCCTCGGCGAGGTGAGCGTAGTCGCTCAGGCTCTTTCCGTCCTTGATAACCGACAGGTATTCGGGGAAGGAGATGTGAACGCCGGTCTTCACGGAAGCGGCGCTCATTTCGACAAAGATCAGTCGCAATTGCTCTACCGCGCGGGCGCCACCGACACCGCCGTAGCCAACGAAAGCGACCGGCTTGTGGATGAACTCACCGAGGTCGATCGCATTCTTGAGAACGGCAGTCGGGCCGTGGTTGTATTCGGCCGCCGTGAAGATGTAGCCGTCGAACTCGCGCAGCTTCTTTTTCCAGCGCTCCGCCGTTTCGTTCTGGGCTTCGGTCGCGCTTGCCTGACCGAGGAAGGACATCGGATAATCCAACAGATCGAGAATCTCGACCTCGAGTTCAGGCCGGCTTGTGGCGATCTCGGCAATCCACTTGGCCGGATGGTCCGCAAAGCGGCCAATACGCGTGCTTCCGACAATGACGGCAATCTTGAGCTTACTCATATCAAATCCTTTTCATGAAAATGCATGGGGCGGCCCAGAGGCCGCCCCATAGTTTGATTCCGATATTCGTCAGCCGGCGTAGCTGACCAACAGGTCCTTGGCGTCGATCTGATCGCCCGCCTTGACCAGCACTTCCGCGATCGCACCGTCCTTTTCGGCATGGATCGCCGTTTCCATCTTCATCGCCTCGATGGAGACGAGAACGTCGCCGGCGTTGACCGTCTGGCCCGGCGAGACGAAGACGCGGGAAATGACGCCCGGCATCGGCGCACCGACATGCGCGGCATTGCCGGGTTCCGCCTTGCGGCGGGCGGCGGCACCGGTCGCACCGTGAGCGCGATCCGGAACCTTAATGCGGCGTGGCTGGCCGTTGAGCTCGAAGAAGACAGTGACCATGCCTTGACTGTCGGTCTGGCTCATCGCTTGATTGACGATGACAAGCGTCTTGCCCTTTTCGATGTCGGCAAACAGCTCCTCGCCGTCCGCCAGACCGTAGAAATAGGCCGGCGTCGGCAGGACAGAGACCGGGCCATAAGTATCGGAGGCCAGTGCGAAGTCGGTGAAGACCTTCGGATACATGAGGTACGAAGCGAACTCGAAATCGCTGACCTCGCGCTCCAGCTTGCTCTCGATCGTCTTGCGCTCGGCATCGAGGTCGGCATCGTCAAGCAGCGAGCCCGGACGCACCGTGTACGGTGCCTCACCCTTCAGTGCCTTCTTCTGCAGTGCTTCTGGCCAGCCCGAAGGAGGCTGACCGAGATCGCCCTTCAGCATCGAGACGACCGACTCTGGAAAGGAGACTTCCTTGTCGGCGCTGACAACATCGGCGACCGTCAGGTCCTGCGAAACCATCATCAGCGCCATATCGCCAACGACCTTCGAGGACGGCGTCACCTTGACGATGTCACCGAACATCTGGTTGGCGTCGGCATAGGCCTGCGCCACCTGGTGCCAGCGTGTCTCGAGGCCGAGCGAGCGAGCCTGCTCCTTGAGGTTGGTGAACTGGCCACCCGGCATTTCGTGCAGATAGACTTCCGAGGCCGGCCCCTTCAGGTCGCTTTCGAAGGCCGCATACTGATGACGCACCGCTTCCCAGTAGAAGGAGATGCGGCGGATCCATTCCGGATCGAGACCCGGATCGCGCTCTGAACCACGCAGCGCCTCGACGATCGAGCCGAGACAGGGCTGCGAAGTATTGCCGGACAGAGCGTCCATCGCGGCATCGACGGCGTCGACGCCAGCATCGACGGCGGCGAGAACCGTCGCGGCGGCGATGCCCGAAGTGTCGTGCGTGTGGAAATGGATCGGCAGGCTGGTAGCGTCGCGCAGTGCCTTGAACAACACCTTGGCGGCAGCCGGCTTCAACAGGCCGGCCATGTCCTTCAGTGCGATGATATGCGCGCCGGCCTTTTCGAGCTCGACGGCGAGGTCCGTATAGTACTTGAGATCGTACTTCGGGCGCGCGGAGTTCAGGATATCGCCGGTGTAGCAGATCGCTGCTTCACAGAGCTTGTTCTCTTCGGCCACCGCATCCATCGAGACGCGCATGTTCTCGACCCAGTTCAAGCAGTCGAAGACGCGGAAGAGATCAATACCGCCGGCAGCGGCCTGGCGGACGAAGTATTTGACGACGTTGTCAGGATAGTTCTTGTAGCCGACGCCATTGGCGCCGCGCAGCAGCATCTGCAGCAGCAGATTTGGTGCCGCTTCGCGGACCAGCGACAGGCGCTCCCATGGATCTTCCGTCAGGAAGCGCATGGAGACGTCGAAGGTCGCGCCGCCCCAGCATTCCAGCGACAGCAGGTTCGGCAACGCATGCGCGTAGGTGCCGGCGATCCGGGCAATGTCGTAGGTACGCATGCGTGTGGCAAGCAGCGACTGATGGCCATCGCGCATCGTCGTATCGGTCATCAGCACGCGTTTCTCATTGCGCATCCACTCGCCGAACTTCTTCGGGCCGAGCTTGTCGAGAAGCTGCTTGGTGCCGTCGGGAATCCCATTGCCGTTGGTATAGGGGACGACCGGCTCGGCGATGTCAGCCGATGGCTTCGGGCGATCCTTGGCTTCCGGATGGCCATTGACCGTCACGTCTGCCAAATAGGTGAGCAGCTTGGTTGCACGGTCAGCACGTTTAACCTGCTGGAAGAGTTCCGGCGTCGAGTCGATGAAGCGTGTGGTGTAACTGTTATCCTTAAACTTCGGATGCGTGATGATCGCTTCCAGGAAGGTCAGGTTGGTGGCAACGCCGCGGATGCGGAATTCGCGCAGCGCACGGTCCATGCGCGAGATCGCTTCAGACGGGCTTGGCGCCCAGGCCGTGACCTTGACCAGCAGCGGATCGTAATAGCGGGTGATGATCGCACCGGAATAGGAGGTGCCGCCATCAAGGCGAATGCCGAAGCCGGATGCCGAACGGTAAGCGGTGATGCGGCCATAGTCAGGGATGAAGTTGTGCTCGGGATCTTCGGTCGTGATGCGGCACTGCAGAGCGTGGCCGTTGAGGCGAATGTCATTCTGCGCGGGCACGCCCGATTCCGGCGTGCCAATCGCGAAGCCGTCAAGAATGTGGATCTGCGCCTTGACGATATCGATGCCGGTAACGACTTCGGTGACCGTGTGCTCGACCTGGATGCGCGGATTGACTTCGATGAAGTAGAATTTGCCGGTGTCGGCATCCATCAGATATTCGACGGTACCGGCGCCGATGTAATTGGTGGCACCCGCGATCTTCAGCGAATAGGCCGCGAGTTCCTGGCGCTGCGCCTCGCTGAGGTAAGGCGCCGGCGCGCGCTCGACGACTTTCTGGTTGCGGCGCTGGATCGAGCAGTCGCGCTCGAAGAGATGTACGACGTTGCCGTGCGTATCGCCCAGAATCTGGCTTTCGACGTGACGAGCGCGCTCGACGAGCTTTTCCAGATAGACCTCGTCCTTGCCGAAGGCAGCCATCGCCTCGCGCTTGGCTTCCGTCACCTCGCGGGCGAGATCGGCTTCCGAGCGAAT
>Ga0209051_1003372_pt1 | contig 10506 bp, 11 predicted proteins | sample AraplaCvi_mMS_r2_2_FD_184286 | JGI IMG/M metagenome (GOLD analysis project Ga0209051, IMG submission 184286) | Arabidopsis root microbial communities from North Carolina, USA - plate scrape MF_Cvi_mMS_r2 (SPAdes) (version 2) | ecosystem: Host-associated > Plants > Roots > Endosphere | place... | reverse complement strand
CGCCAGCGGCGATGAGCTGGTCACCGCGAGCTCCGGCCGCGATCCGCAGAACGGCACGCCGAACGTCAGCGTCACGCTGAACTCGGCCGGCGCGCGCAAGATGCAGGAGTTCACCAACGACAACGTCGGCAAGCCGATGGCGGTGCTCTACGTCACGCGTACGCTCGAGACCAAGATGGTTGACGGCAAGGAAGTGAAGACGCCGAAGATCACGGAAGAGGTGATCAACCAGGCGAACATCAGTGGCCCGTTCGGCAAGCAGTTCCAGACCAACGGCCTGCCTTCCGATTCGGAAGCCGCCGAGCTGGCGCTGCTGCTGCGCGGTGGTTCGCTGGCCGCGCCGGTCGATATCGTCGGTGAAAGCGTGATCGGCCCCAGCCTGGGCGCCGACAACATCGACATGGGCTTCAAGGCGGTGATGCTCGGCCTCGGCCTCGTGCTGCTCGCCGCGGCCATCTACTACAAGCTCTTCGGCCTGGTCGCCGACGTCGCGCTGTTCTTCAACCTGGTGCTGCTGGTCGCCGTCATGTCGGCCATCGGGGTGACGCTCACCATGCCGGGTATCGCCGGTATCGTGCTGACGCTCGGCATGGCGATCGACGCCAACGTGCTCATTTGCGAACGCATCCGCGAGGAACTGCGCAACGGCTCGTCGCCGCTCGCCTCGATCCGCACGGGTTACGACAAGGCGTGGGCCACGATTCTCGATGCGAACGTGACCCACCTGCTGGCCGCACTCGGCCTGATGACCATGGGCTCGGGTCCGATCAAGGGCTTCGGCGTCACGCTGTTCATCGGTATCCTCACCTCGATGTTCACCTCGGTGACCGTCACTCATGCCATCACGGCGCTGATCCACGGCGGCCGCAAGCTCAAGACCCTGTCGGTCTGAGGGGACATACGCCATGGAAATCTTCAACCACAACGCCAATTTCAACTTCCTCGGCCTGCGCCGCTTCAGCATCGGCCTGGCGATCTTCCTCATGGTCGCCTCGATCGTGCTCATCGTCGGCAAGGGCTTCAATTACGGCCAGGACTTCGTCGGCGGCGTCGCCGTCAACGTGGCCTACCAGAGCCCGGTCGACACGAACGACGTGCGCCAGGCGCTGACCAAGGCTGGCCTCGAGAATCCGCTGGTTCAGGCCGTGGGCGGCACCCGTGAAGTCGCGGTGCGCCTGCAGCCGAAGGACGACCACGGTTCCTCGGGCCTCACCGGCGACGAAGCCGCGACCAAGGTGTCCAACGACATCATGGCGGCCCTGAAGTCGGTCCGTCCGGATGCCACGATGAAGCAGAAGTCCTTCGTCGGCCCGCAGGTCGGCGCGGAACTGCGCACCGACGGTATCTACGCGGTGATCTTCGTCATCGTCGGCATCATGGGTTACCTGTGGATCCGCTTCGAAAAGCGCTTCGCCATCGCGGCGCTCGCGACCGAGGTGCACGACGTGCTGGTCACCCTGGGCATCTTCGCGCTGACCCAGCGTGAGTTCGACCTGACGGTGCTTGCGTCGGTCCTGGCGGTGGTCGGTTACTCGATCAACGACAAGGTGGTGGTGTTCGACCGCGTCCGCGAACTGTTCCGCTCCAGCCGCAACGCCACGCCGGAAGAGGTGCTGAACCGTTCGATCAACAGCACGCTGTCGCGAACCATCATCACCTCGCTGTTCACCGGCATCACCATGGCGGCGCTGTTCTTCTTCGGCGGCCCGGTCCTCCATGGCTTCGCCATCACCATGCTCATCGGCATCCTGGTGGGTACGCTGTCCTCGATCTTCGTGGCCAGCCCCATCCTCCTGTGGCTGGGCGTGTCCAAGCAGGACCTGATGCCGCGTGCCAAGGAAGACCCGGAACTGGAGCGCCGTCCGTAAGCGTTGCGGTACCCCGGAATGGAAAAACCCGCCGGAAGGCGGGTTTTTCTTTGCGCATGTACGTCCCGGCCCTGGGATCAGAACTCTTTGCTGTCCTCGTTGGCGCCTTCCGCATCGTTCGCAAGCGTGACGACGACGTACGCGGAGCCCACGAGCGAACAGCAGAGCCAGGCGTAGACCATCTGGATCGCGGTTTTCGGAATGGCGGCCGCGACGCGCGGTGCCAGAGCCAGACCGACGATGCCAGCCACCGCAAGTACGGTGGCAACGGTCCACGCAAGGCCGCGCGACGGCGCCGTGGTGGTGATGACGTTCATGATGATGATGCCCTTTCCCCTGTTTCACGACCTTCGTGAATGCTTTGTGAGGTCGCTTGGTGTAGGAAATACCCTACAAAAATAAGACAGGCAAGTGCCGGAATGCTGAACGGATTCCTTGACACGGTAAGGGCTTGCATGCAAGAACGCCCCCAAGCCCCGGCGTACACTCATATTTACGGTTGCGGCATGCGCCGTCACACCGTTTCACCGCGCATAAACGCGCCCTCCAAAACGCCGCTACGGCTGGCCCTACCGACCTATCCAGACATGGCAGAACGCGAGTTCATCAACTTCACCCTCCGCAGCGCCGCCACCCGTGAAGGGTCGCGCTACACCGCGCTGATTTCTTCACATCCTGCCGATGGCAGCTATCCCAGCTACTTCGCCGTGTACGAGAACCGCAGCTTCCGCGACGAGGCAAGCGCGGCCGCGGCTGCCGAAAAGGCCCTCGGTCTCGTCATCGGGGTGGAAGACGACGGCGCACCGGTATTCGCCGAGGGCGAAACAGGCTTCGACGACGACAAAGAGTCCGAAGCCGAAGCCGACTGACGGACCCGAAGCGCGCTGATATCAGGCCACCAGCGCCGCCTGGACCGCGCCCAGCAGCGAGCGGCGGTCGTACGGCTTGGCGAGGAAGGGTGCGAGGTCACCGAGCCGGTCTGCCGCGTGCAGGGCGTCGCCCGAGACCACGACGCAGCGCACCGGGTTGCCCGATTCCCGCAGGCGCTTGACCAGGTCAATGCCGTCCATCTGCCCGGGCATGTTCACGTCCGTGAGGATGAGCCCCACTTCGGGGTGGCCGGCGAGGACCAGCATGGCCTCTTCGGCGTTCATCGCGGTGAGCACCGGGTAGCCAGCGGACTCGAGCACGAAGCTGGTGATGTCGAGCACGTTGCGGTCATCCTCGACGATCAGGACCGGCGCGGCGGGTGGGGTCACGATTGGGTCCTTCATGGGCGCGACTCTCGCCCCTTCGCCGTGGTAGCGGCGTGACAGATTCGCCTTGACAGGAGGCGGCCGCGCGGCGCGTCATAAGGGTGTACAGCGCCATCCGACGGGCCAGGGGTAGCGGCGATGAGTGAAGGGGAGGGGCGGTACCGGCAGTTCGTCGAGTCATCCGCCGATTGCATGAAGGAACTCGACCGTGACGGCGTGATCCGCTTCGTCGCGGGGCTGGGTTGCATGTCGCTGGCTCCCGACGGGCCCGAGCGGCTCGTGGGCGTCCGCTGGCTCGACCTGTGGCCCGCCGAGGCGCGGGACATGGTGGCGCGGGTCCTGGATCGCGCCGCCGCCGGCGAGCGCGTCGATTTCGTCAGCCCCCGCCGCACCGCGCATGGCTCGTCCCGCTGGTGGGAGGTGATGGTGGCGCCGGTCGTGGCCGACGACACCCTGGATCACTTTATCGTCATCAGCCGGGACGTCACCGAGCGGATCGAGCTCCAGGCGGCCCTCGAGTCGATCAACGAACTGCTCCAGGAGCGCCTGAACGAGTCCGTGGCGCGCTCGGCGAGCGCGACCACCCAGTACGGCACCCTGATGGAGCGCTTCGAGCACGAGCACTACGCGCGGCGCGATGCCGAGATGCGGCTATCCAGCCTGAGCGAGCAGCTCGAGATGGCCGGGCGCGCCCGTGAGCTGGCCGAGGCCTCGGCCCACCAGGCGCAGAAGCAGCAGGCTGTAGGCCAGTTGGTCAGCGGCATCGCCCACGACTTCAACAACATGCTGCAGACCGTGATCGTGAGCCTCTCCGGCCTCCAGGACGAAGCCGACGACCTGACCGCCCACCAGCGGCGCATGCTCACCTATGCCGTCGAAGGTGCCAGGCATGCCACGGCACTGACCCGCCGCCTGCTGGCCTTCGCCCGCAACCAGCCTTCGCGGCCCGAGCCGATCGACCTGGGCGACCTGGTCGAGAGCTTCGCCGACTTCGCGCGCCACGGCATGGGTGGGCGGGTAGGCATCGAGGTGTTGCGCCAGCCGGGATCACTGCCTATCTGGGTGGACCGCCATGGCGTCGAACAGGCCCTGATGAACGTCTGCCTCAACGCCCGCGATGCCATGGGCAACATGGGCACCATCGTGTTGCAGGTGGGCGACCGGCTCCTCGAGGACGCCATGGCGGATAGCCTGCGTGAGCGCCTGCCGGCGCGCCAGGTATTCGTGTGCGTCGCCGATACCGGCGGTGGCATGTCGGATGAAGTCAGGGAGCGGCTGTTCGAGCCGTACTTCACAACCAAGCAGGGCGGCTCCGGCCTTGGCCTGGCCCAGGTCTACGGTACCGTGGCGCAGGCCGGCGGCGGCGTGGAGATCGAGAGCGACGCCGGTATCGGTACGCGTATTCGGCTCGTTTTTCCGCGCTATGCGGGAGCGCTTACCGGCGCAGCGTGATTCGTGTAGAAAGCGTGACGGGATCCCTCAACTTCGCGCCCCAGCGGCCGATAAGCCATCCGACTGGGAGGAAGTAGAAGTCATGCTCGTTATTATTGGTGCCATCGTCGTCCTGGTCTCGGTGCTGGGTGGCTACGTGCTCTCGCACGGCTCCATCGCTGCGCTGTGGCAGCCCTATGAATTGCTGATCATCTTTGGCGGCGCCATCGGTGCGTTCGTCAGCGCGAACTCCATGGAGCTCGTGAAGAACGCCGCGCGCGACGCCATGGGCCTGCTCAAGGGCCCGAAGTACAAGAAACAGGATTACGTGGACCTGCTGTCGCTCCTGTACGACATCTTCGTGAAGATGCGCAAGGACGGCCAGCTGGCCATGGAAGAACACATCGAGAACCCGGAGAACAGCTCGCTGTTCACGGCCTACCCGCGCCTGGTCGCGGAGCACCACCTCGTCGATTTCATCACCGACTGCCTGCGCCTCATCGTCGGCGGCAGCATGGATCCGCACGAACTCGAATCGCTGCTCGACGTGGAGCTGGAAACGCACCACCACGAGGCCACGGCGCCCGCCATGGCGGTGCAGAAGATGGCCGACGCGCTCCCGGGCTTCGGCATCGTGGCCGCGGTGCTCGGCATCGTGATCACCATGAAATCCATCGATGGCGACGCCGCGGTGATCGGTGAGCACATCGCGGGCGCGCTGGTCGGTACCTTCCTGGGCATCCTGCTCTCGTACGGCTTCATCGGCCCGCTCGCCGCGGCGATGGAAGCGCGCGCGCATGCCGACGGCAAGGCGTTCGAGTGCGTGAAGGTCGCCCTGCTGGCCAACCTGCGCGGTTACAACCCGATGGTGGCCGTGGAATTCGCGCGCAAGTCGCTCACCTCGTCCAGTCGCCCGACCTTCCAGGACCTGGAAGGCCACCTGAAGGCTGCCCGGTAAGCCGCGATGACCGAGCTCAAGCAAGTCATCATCGTCCGCCGGAAGAAGAAGGGTGGCCACGGCCACCACGGCGGTGCGTGGAAGGTGGCTTACGCCGACTTCGTCACGGCGATGATGGCGTTCTTCCTGGTCATGTGGCTCGTCGGTGCCGGCACCAAGCAGCAGCGCGCGGCCATCTCCGAATACTTCAAGAACCCGAGCATGACCCAGGGGCAGTCGACCATGGCGCCCTCGGGCAAGATGGGTCCAGGCGGTGCCAGCACCAGCATGATCAAGCTGGGCGGCGCGATGGATCTGCCGAAGGGCCCGGGCGACCAGGAGAAGTTCGCCAAGCCGGCGACGTCGGCCGACGCGGAGAAGATCGCGAAGGAGCAGGAAAAGAAGCGCCTCGAGCAGCTGATGAAAGACCTGCAGCAGGCGATCGCGCAGAGCCAGGCGATGGCGCCGTACAAGGACCAGCTGCTGATCGACATCACCTCGGAAGGCCTGCGCATCCAGATCGTCGACAAGCAGAACCGCCCGATGTTCGATACGGGCAGCGGTGCGCTCAAGCCCTATACGGTGCAGATCCTCCACGAGCTCGCCGGCTTCATCAACCAGGTGCCGAACCAGATCAGCATCTCGGGCCATACCGACAGCGCGCCGTACATTCGCGCCGACAGCCAGTATGGCAACTGGGAGCTCTCGGCCGATCGCGCGAACGCGGCCCGCCGCACGCTGACCGATGGTGGCATGCAACCCGACAAGGTGGCGCGCGTCGTCGGCCTCGCGGCGTCCGTACCGTTCGACAAGAACGATCCGGCGTCGGCGATCAATCGCCGTATCAGCATCGTCGTGATGACCCACGATGCCGCCCGGGCGGCGCTGTCCGAAGCGACAGCGATGGCGGGGCAGGCGAACTGAGCCTGCCGCGCTGACACCGTTTTGTCACCCGGAAATGGAATTCACTTGAAACCGTCACGATACCCCGGTAGTTTCAGAGACTCCCAGGGGGGAGAAACACGGTGGAAAATCACAGCAAGTTCAGGGTCGTTGCCCGCGCGGTAAAGCACCATGATGCAGCGGGTGAGCAGGTTTACCGGTCGAGCTTTCGTATCCTCGACCACATAGGCGAAGAGATCGACGCCGGTACCGGCACCATCGATTTCACCGACGTCACCAGTGCATATAACGAGGCCTTCGCCCTGGGGCGCGAACGCCTCCGCGAAATCGCCTCCGAAACCATCCAGTAAAAGCATCGCGGTAGGAGCTCACCCTGTGAGCGACGCCTTTCGCGCTAACGCCGCAGGTCCTGTGGCTTCTTCGCGAACGGCGTCGCCCACAGGGTGGGCTCCTACGCGATAGCCAACGAAGCGAAGCAGCCCTTGTGGGAGCGCGCTTGCGCGCGATAAGCCAACGAAGCGATGAAGCCGCCGCTTACTCCACCTCAGTCCGCAGCTGCTCCAGCTGCGCCGGGTTGCCCACGTTCCGCCAGAACCCCTCGTAACGCTCGCCGGACAACCGCCCCTGGGCGATTGCGCGCCGATACATCGGCGCCAGCTTGAACTTCCCGGGCGCCTCGCCCGCGACGATCTCCGGCCGGTAAACGCCGACATTGCCGAAGGTCAGCCGCTCGGCGCCTTCAGGCGCATCCTCGTCGTAGAGCTTGCCGCCCAGCAGTGCGAAATCGCCCGCCGGATGAAAGTCCGGGTTAGGCACCATCACGAGATGGGCGACGCCCTCGGGTTGCAACGGCAATGCGGCGTAGTCGATATCACTCCAGATATCCGCGCTGACCACGATGAACGGATCGCTTCCCAGCAACGGCAGCGCCTTCAGCATGCCGCCGCCGGTTTCCAGCGGCGTCGGCCCTTCATACGAGTAACGCAGGCGCACGCCCCAGCGCGAGCCATCACCGAGCGCGTCGGGAAACTGATCGGCGAGATGTGAGGTGTTGATCGCGATGTAGTTGACGCCGGCCGCGGCAAGCTTCTCGATGTGGTGCACGATGAGCGGCTTGTCATGCACCTCGAGCAAGGGCTTTGGCGTGGTGTCGGTCAACGGCCGCATGCGCTCGCCAAGGCCCGCGGCCAGGATCAGTGCATGCCTCATGCCTGCACCGGCACGCGGATATCGCGGTCGACGATCTTCTCGACGATCAGGTCAGCCAGCGGCGCCACATCCGCATGGCGGCGCGCGATGTCCAGTACGTACTTGAGCACGCGAGGCAGGTCGTTCAGATAACCGGCTTTCCCATCGCGATAGTAAAGACGGCAGAACAAACCGAGGATCTTCAGGTGGCGCTGCAGGCTGGCCATGTCGAACCAGCGGCGGAAGCGGTCGGTATCCACGGTTTCATCGAGCAGGCGCGCGTCGAGCAGGCGCAGGCGGTATGCCTCCACCCAGCCCTCGACACGCTCGTTGTCCCACACCACGTACGCATCGCGCAGGAGCGACGCGAGATCGTAGGTAATCGGGCCGGACATGGCGCCCTGGAAATCGATCACGCCGGGCGAGCGGTCATGCGTGATGAGCAGGTTGCGGCTGTGGTAATCGCGGTGCATGAAGGCGCGCGGCTGTTCGGCGAGCGCGTGCAGGATCGCACCGAATGCACTTTCGACCACATCCCACTGTTCGCATTCCACGAACGCCCCCAGGTGCTTTTGCAGGAACCACGTCGGCATGATCTCCATTTCCATGACCTGCCATTCGCGGTTGAACGCGGGCAGGCCCGTGGTATCGACATGCATCTGCATGCGCAACAGGGTGTCGAGCGCGTCGCCGTACAGGGCATCGGCCGTGGCGTCCGTGAGCTCGGGGAGGTAGGTGCGCGTGCCCAGGTCTTCGATGAGCAGGAAACCCTGCTCGAGGTCCGCGACCATCACCGTCGGTGTGTGCAGGCCAGCCTCGTGCAGGCGCTTGCCGATCGCCACCCACGGCGCCGGGTCCTCTTTCTCCGGCGGCGAATCCATGATGATGACCGGCTGGTCATCCACGTAGCCGCGCCAGTAACTGCGAAAGCTGGCGTCCGCCGACGCGGGCTCGAGTGCCAGGTCGGCCTGGCCGGTGGCGTGGCGGGCCCAGGCGAGGCGGGCGGTGGCGCGGTCGTCGGTAGCGGTCATACGGGTGTTCAACTGGGTGGATCGAGCCAGCTTAGAGGGTTTGCCGGGTGCTGTCATAGCACCAGCGCGGTGCTATGCCTTGCGGCACGTTGTTGGGCGACCCGGCCTATGGTTATCTGTGCCATCGGGGTAGCGAAGGGGTAGTGGCATGGGGAGCGAAAACCCGCCCGCGTCGATGAGCCGGCGCGACCTGTTGCGAATGATCGGCGTCGCCGGCGGCAGCGCGTTGATGTACCAGGCAATGACCAACCTTGGCTTCGCCGCGGAATCCACTTACCGCAGGCCGCCTCCGTTGCAGGGCACCGGCAAGGGCAGCGTACTGATCCTCGGGGCGGGGCTTGCCGGCCTCGTCGCCGCCTTCGAGCTCGGCAAGGCCGGCTACAAGGTGCAGATCCTCGAATACAACGCGCGCGCCGGTGGCCGTAACTGGACGCTGCGTGGTGGCGATACCTACACCGAGCTGGGTGGCCACACGCAAACCTGCCGCTTCGACAAGGGCCTGTATTTCAACCCCGGCCCCTGGCGCATCCCGTATCACCACACGGGCGTCCTCGATTACTGCCATCAGTTCGGCATACAGCTCGAGCCGTTCGTGCAGGTGAACCACAACGCGTATATGCACAACCCGGAGGCGTTCGGCGGCAAGCCGCTGCGTCTTCGCGAAGTCCAGTCGGACTGGCATGGCGGCATCGCGGAACTGCTGGCCAAGGCGTCCGGTAAGGGCGCCCTCGATGAGATCGTGACGAAGGAAGATCGCGAGATCCTCCTCGAATCGCTGCGCCAGTTCGGTGGCCTCGACAGCCAGTTCCGCTACGTGGCCGGGCATGACAGCAGTGAGCACCGTGGTTACGCCAAGGAGCCGGGTGGCGGCCCCGACGGCAAGCCCGGGTTCTCCCAGCCGGTCGGCATTTCCGAGTTGCTGAAGTCCGGACTCTGGAAGCAATTGGGGATGAGCGCGCTGTACGAATACCAGACGACGCTGCTGCAACCCGTGGGTGGCATGGACGCGATCGGCAAGGCCTTTGTCCGCGAGATCGGCCCCCAGGTCATCCGCTATAACAGCAAGGTCACCGGTATCGCCCAGGACGCCGGCGGCGTCACGGTGACCTACGAAGACACGGGCAAGCCCGGGCAGCCCTTGCAGGCGAAGGCCGACTGGTGCGTGTGCACGATCCCGCTTTCGATCCTCAGCCAGATCCCGATCCAGGTGTCCGCTGAGAAAGTCGCCGCGATCTCTGCCGTGCCCTACATGGCGTCGGCCAAGGTGGGCCTGCAGTTCAAGCGGCGTTTCTGGGAAGAGGATGACCGCATCTATGGCGGCGTGAGCACCTCGACGACACCCATCGGCATGATTGCCTACCCAAGCCACGGCATCGGCTCGAAGAAGGGCGTGCTGCTCGGTGCGTACGCGTTCTTCGCCGAGGCCTACGAGTTCACTTCGCTGGATCCGGCTACGCGCATCGCGAAGGCGCTCGACTACGGGAGCATGCTCCACCCGCAGTACAAGCAGGAGTTCGAAAGCGGTATGGCCGTGGCGTGGCATCGCGTCCCATCGACGCTGGGCTGCTTCGGCTGGTGGACCGACCAGGCCCGCGAGCAGCACTACGCCAACCTGTGTTCGCTCGATGGCCGGATCGTACTTGCCGGCGAGCACGCCTCTTACCTTCCCGCATGGCAGGAGGGGGCGATCCTTTCCTCGCTGGCGGCGATCGACCAGCTGCACCGGAAAGCGGTCGCGGGGGGTGCGGCATGAACGCGCGCATGGTTACTGCAGCATGGTTGCTTGTCGCTATGTCCGGCTCCGTTCGCGCCCAGGCGAACGACCCGGCGTTCCTGCAGGCAAAGGACGCGGCACATATCACCGGCGAGCAGATCTTCACCCACATCTGCCA
>Ga0209051_1003371_pt1 | contig 10509 bp, 10 predicted proteins | sample AraplaCvi_mMS_r2_2_FD_184286 | JGI IMG/M metagenome (GOLD analysis project Ga0209051, IMG submission 184286) | Arabidopsis root microbial communities from North Carolina, USA - plate scrape MF_Cvi_mMS_r2 (SPAdes) (version 2) | ecosystem: Host-associated > Plants > Roots > Endosphere | place... | reverse complement strand
GACGGTGACACCTTGGTGGTTGCCGAGGTCAAAACCCGGAGCAGCCTGGACTACGGGCACCCCTTCGAGGCTGTTGGAGCGGCAAAGCTCGCCCGTTTACACCGGCTCCTTTCCTGTTGGTGCCGGGCCCACGAGTTCAAAGCGTCGCGTCAGCGTGTCGATGTCGTCTCGGTGGTGGACGGCGGCGTCGGTGATCCTGTGCTTGAGCACCTGCGGGGTGTCGGCTAGGTGGGGGTGGGTCGCAGCTACTGTGTTGCCCTTGTGGGCCTGAACGGTTACATCGTGGAAGTGGAGGCCGACATTGGGCAGACGCTTCCGAACTTTGTGATCCTGGGGCTCCCTGACGCCGCCTTGAACGAGGCCAAGGAACGTATCCGATCAGCCGCGCAGAACTCCGGAATACCTTTGAGCCGCCGGAAGATCACGGCCAACCTGATCCCAGCGTCACTGCCTAAACGGGGATCGGGCTTCGACCTCGCCATCACAATGGCAGTGCTTCGTGCTGCCGAGGACATCCGTTCCATCGATGGAACAGTCTTTATCGCCGAGCTTGGCCTGGACGGCAGGCTGAGGCCGGTCCGGGGAATGCTGCCCGCCGTCATGGCTGCCGTGCAAGCCGGGTATCCGGACATCGTGGTGGCGGAGGCGAATGTTGCCGAGGCTGCTTTGGTGCCCGGCGCGAACGTCCGAGGCTATAAGACGCTGGCACGGCTCGCCTATGATTTTGGCGCAGACCCGAAGGACCTAGCCCTGGACTACGATCCCATGGACGAGGATGTCCCGGAGATTGACGCTGTTGAAGTGCCGGTGGTGCCGGACCTTTGCGACGTTTCAGGGCAGGAGGAAGCCCGGCAAGCGTTGGAAGTCGCTGCTGCCGGCGGACACCATATGCTGCTGACGGGGCCGCCGGGAGCCGGAAAGACCATGTTGGCCGAGAGGTTGCCTGGTTTACTTCCGGATTTGGCGGAGACAGCAGCAATGGAAGTGACGGCCATCCATTCCTTGGCAGCCGTCCAGGCATCCGCCGTGCGGCTCATTCACAGGCCGCCTTTTGAGAATCCCCACCACAGCGCCACTGCCGCGGCGATCATCGGCGGCGGCTCGGGACTTCCCCGGCCGGGCGCGGCATCGCGGGCGCATCGGGGAGTGCTGTTCCTGGACGAGGCTCCCGAGTACGAGCGACGGGTCCTGGATGCCCTTCGCCAGCCCCTTGAGAGCGGTGAGCTTGTCATCCACCGGTCTGCCGGCACGGCGGCGTACCCCGCGCGCTTTCAACTCATTCTGGCGGCGAATCCCTGTCCCTGTGGCAAAGCAACCGGCAAAGGCCTGGACTGCACGTGCACGGCGATGATGCGGCGTCGCTACATCGGCAGAATGTCCGGCCCGTTGCTGGACCGCGTTGACATTCAACTGAACGTGGAACGGGTGTCCTTGGCGGATTTCGGCCATGCCGGGCAGGAGGAGGACACACGGACCGTAGCGGAACGGGTGCTGGCGGCCAGGGAGCGGCAGTTGCTGCGCCTGAAGAACACCGGGCTCGAAACCAACTCCCAAGTACCGGGAAGGATCCTGCGAGGACAGCTGCGGTTGCCTCCGGGAACCACGAGGATCCTGGACACCGCACTCGAGCGGGGAGTGCTGACCGCTCGCGGCTACGATCGCGTCCTTCGCCTCGCGTGGACACTCGCTGACTTGGACCGCAGCGAGCGACCGGATGCTGACCATATTGGGCAAGCGCTCGGCCTGAGGCAGGCCGCGGCGGCGACATGAGCGAACGACACGAACGCAATGAACGGAAAACGGCAGGAGTGGCAGGAATGAGTGTGCACGACAAAGAACGGGTAGCCCGGGCCGCGTTGGCCCGGCTGATGGAGCCGCAGGACTCAGTGGGACTGGCCCTGGTGCAGGTGGTCGGCGCTGTGGATGCGTTGGGGGTTGCCACGGGGGAGCTCGGGACCGGTCCTGGTATGGAGCAGGAGATTTCTGCGGTCCTCCGCGACGGGGGCGGACCCGCAACGTGGGCAGGTATGCAGGATAGCCTCAGGCGCTGGGCTCCGCGTGTTGCTGACCTGGCCCCTGACCGGGACCTGGAGACCATGCGGCGGTTGGGTGGCCGGTTGATTGTTCCCGGAGATGATTTGTGGCCGGCACAACTTTCGGATCTGGGCCTTCAGGAGCCGCTGTGCCTGTGGTGGAGGGGGCACGAACAGGAGTTGCCGTCGGTAGGTCGGGCCATTGCGCTTGTGGGTTCAAGGGACAGTACAAGCTACGGCGCGTCCGTCACGGGCGACTTCGCCTTCGGGCTTGCCCAGCGGGGCTTCAGTGTGGTCTCAGGCGGGGCCTACGGCATCGACGCGCACGCGCACCGCGGAGCACTCAATGGTGGCGTAGCCGGGCTGCCTACCATCGCCGTGATGGCAGGGGGAGTAGACCGCTTTTATCCCTCCGGCAACGAGGATCTCCTTCGGGCGGTGGCCGCGCAGGGAGCGGTGATCTCCGAAGTTCCTCCGGGGTCCGCGCCCACGCGTTACAGATTCCTGCAACGGAAACGTCAATTATATGCCTTAGCCGAAAATCGCCTGAAAGACCACGTTGCCCACTACGCCGAGAGCTACGGCGGCCAGGGCAGATCCGATGACGCCCAAGGCTGCGGAAAGTCCCGATCGTCTACCGGCCTTGACAATCTCGAATGCGGGAATGAGCCGCTGAGTGAGGGCTACGGCGCCAAAAGTAGCGAAAGCGTCGACTACGCCGAAAAAGGTAACCGTGCTGTATCGATTGATATCTGACAGTTGGGTGAGATAGCCCTGTGTGGCGGTTGTTACGGCAATTGCGAAGGCAAGAAAGTCAAGCGGAACTAGAAAGCCTGCCGAACGCACAAACCTAAGTCGCGGTACATTACGAACAACCTCTGCTTCGAGTTCTGCAAAGGAGGCTAAAGACCACTGGGAATCGTTGGAGGATACATAGACGTTCAATCCGTCTTTACCGGCGCGAAGATCGATTGATCGGCGGCCCATGGGGTCAGCCGGTGCTGAAAATTCCATTTCCTGAATCTTCCGGCCGTCAATGTACTGACTAAGTTCCTCGGCGGTTGCCGTCACTTGGCGCCGCTCGTCGTTCGAGCTTGTGAGGGAAAGGCGGATCTGCCCTGCTTTTGAGGCCTCGGCTTCAGCTTCATCGAGCTCTCGTTGTGCCTCGTCCAGCTCTCTCTTTAGTGCCACTAGGCGCTTCTCCGCGTATTCCGGCAGCGTCTCTTTGTCCTTTATGGCTTCTGCCTCTTGCCTCCCAATCCGCTCAATTGTCGAGCGGTGCCTGGCAGTTTTAGCTTTCACGTGGTCGGGGATGTGTGAGGCGAATGGTTCCTCGGCCAACTTAAGAAGCCTGAGGAAGTCCTCCTTTGTGCCGGACCACATAGACCACTGTTTAGTTTTGGTGACGATTTCGGGGAGAGGTGCCATGCCGTTTAGTTTATCCACTCGGCACAACAGTAGTCCTTTCGGGTCGCAAGCCGCGTAAGTCGTTTTACGTATGTCGCTTTATGTGGTATGGAGGTGACAAAATCTAAGTTAATGTGTCTCGTGCGGGCCGCGCTGGGCGGTCCAAATCCGAAGGGGGATACATTCATGGAAACCACGATCGCCGGAGCTCAGTACGAACTCATTGATGACCTTTTCACGGCTCCTGCCGACGCGGAGCCTATCGGCACGATCGAGGACGCCCAGGGGCGGGAGTTGTGGCTCTACGCTGACGGTTCCTCGACTCTCGTTGACGAAGACCTCTTCGCGGAGGTCGAGTGTTTCGAGCCCGTCGGGTCTTTTGCAGACGCCGACGGTCAGATGATGTGGATCTACGCCGACGGATCTTTCTCGGCGTATCGCGGCGAGGAGGCTGCCGCCCTGTGAGTGACCTTCACGCTTTGCTGGCTGAGGTTCCCGACGGGCTTGCGATCCTCCTAGACGGGCCAGAGGCCATACGCCAGTCAATGATCCTGGGACGAAAAGGTTCGGCGGAGCCGCCTCAACCACAGATCGAGTTCACTTTCCGGCTTGCCGATCGACCCGAAGAGGGCGTTTACACGTTCAGGTCGTCGTCATGGTCACTCGCTTTTGATCTCCTCGCCGACGGGACTGTCGAGCGGCTCGCAGAGATTGACGGCCCTGCCCGCGCCGTGCTCAGGCTCGAAGAAGCGAGCGGGAAGCGGAACGGGCAGTCTGTAACCGTTGTAAAGCCCGTGCTCTCCGTCAGCGGCGCCGCCGAAAGAAGCTAGACGTGGCTCCTCTTCGGGGATGAGCGCCACTGTCTTCAAAGTACGAAAAGGCCCCTCCTGCTGTCGTCTAGAACGTCGGTAGGAGGGGGCCGGGTTTGTGTTACGGCATACTTTCCACTACTTCGCGAGATCAGTGGCCTTGGATTTCCGGAGAGCGGCTTTGTGTTCAGCAATAGCTTGTTCGGGCCATTCAACGGGTTCGTGATTTATGTATGACCTGAAGGCGATGCGCGTCTGGGCGATCCAGAATTGGAGATCCTCGTGGGCTCGCTTACCGGCAGCGAGTTCGCCTGGATCGCCGTTCTCATATTTTTCGCCAAACCTCGAAAACAGCATCCCGACTGTTCTCTTGGAAGTGATCGCCACGAACCGATGCAACTCCGGAGCGATTAGACCGATCTCCTCAATGATTTGCTGCACTTCGTCTAGCGTTTCGTTGTACGCCATGAAGGCCTCGGTGCTGACGGGACGCCCCCACATCTCATCCCGTTCTATGCCTCCGATCAGCGCCAAATACCTGGAAAAAAGCTCGACCTTTTGGTCCAGGCTTCGATCTCGGCGCTTTGCGTCTGACTCGATGCTCCATCGTTTTTCCTCAGCATCGGCCCTTCTTTTTTCGCGTTTGCCGGTGATGTACCCGCCAACGGCTTGCGATAGAACTGAGCCCGCAGCGCCGATAGCGGCACTCCCCAACGCCAACGCTACTGCCACCTCTTGGGCGATTTCTCCTGCCAACTTCGTATCCCTTCTCTTTCTGGTTCAGGAGTCAGCGTACTTGGGGCGTGGGGCTGAAGTGACCCAAACTCATGCTATGCGGGCTACTGGACCTCGCCGGATTCAGACGCCCCCGTAGACGACGAAAAGCCCCGCACGACTCATAAGTCATGCGGGGCTTTGTCGTGCTCGGAGAGCGGCGCACACGATTTGTCAGAGGCGCTTAGGCATAGACGCCTCCTCGTGAAATTCGTCGGGTGTGGAAAAGGACCTCGTCCATGTCCTCGGAGACGTTGCCCGAAGACTGGAGGGTGAGAGAGCCGATCAGCGGAGAGCCGGTCGGAACGGATCCGTCAGCGGAGCCCGGAGTGGCACTTCCGGCCGTCACGTCCGGAGACGAGAAGGACGGAGCGGGCGGGACGAGGGACTTAGCGGCGGCCTTCTGGACGTGCTTCGCGCCCTTCGTCAGGCCGACGGCCATACCTTGCGCGGTGTAATCGCCGATCTCCATAAAGACGCGAGAGGGCGAGTGAATGCCGAGAAGGTTCTTCGCGAAGTCGATCGCGCCGCCGATAGCTTTGCCGATCGCGTCGCGGACGGCTCCAACGGCGTTACCGATACCGTTCGCAAGTCCGGCCATGAGGTCTTTACCGACCTGGAGCATTTTGCCGCCGAGGTCGCCCATAGCGCCCGTAATCTTTCCCCAGAGTCCAGAGAAGAAATTCAGCACGGCGGAAATGCCGGATTCGACGCCCTTCGTGATGTTGCTCCAGGTGTCGCCGAGGAAGGACGAGATACCAGCCCAGGCGCCATTCCAGAGATCACCTATGAATGAGAGCGCCGCCCCGATCAGGGAGCCGACCAATCTCACGGCGCCGGATACGACGCTCACGATCAGGTCCCAGACGCCGGAAAGGATATTTCCTAGCCCGGTCCAGACTTGATCCCAGTTGCCGGTAATGATGCCGGTGACGACCTGGATAATTCCCTGGATAATCGTCATGGCGGCCGTGATCACGTCCGCGATTACTCCGAAGACCGTCACGACGACGGGCATAAGGGCATTTATCGCGGGGATCAGGAGACCGAGGAGGAGCGTCACTAACGGACCGATCGCCGAGACGATGTTCCCGAAGATCGAGACGAGCGGCGGGAGGATCGTCGAAATAAGATTCGTGATGATCGGCACGAGTTGTAAGAGAAGCGTCGTCACGAGTGGAAGCAATGCCGCTTGAACGGAAGCGAAGACTCCGCCTAGCTGAGTTACAGCGCTAAGGAAGGCGCCTTGGAATGCCAGGGCGACCGGAATCAGGGCGACGAATAGCTGGGAGAGCGCCGAGACCAGGGCTTCGAGGAGCGGCGCGGCATTCGTCAGCGCCGTACTCAGGACCCCTGCGACAACCGTCCCTAGTGCCGTGAAGGCATTCAGCAACGCCGGGAGTACCGGCTGGATCGCCTTGAAGATCACGCTTAGCGGCGAGAACGCCGACACGAGTCCGAAGACTTGCGGGATCAGCGGCATTATCGCGTCGAAGACGGGCCGGACGGCGTTAGCGACCTGCTCGAAGAATCCGGGGATCCCGGAGCTCGTCACGTCTCCGTCGTTTGCCTTCCACGCGGCGCCGAATGCGCGGACGCCGCCCTGGAGCTCCGTCCAAAGGTTCTTGAACTGGCCGAGGGGTCCGAAGAGCGGGAGAAGCTGCTCGCGGATCCGGAGGAGGACGTCGACGAGTGCCGAGTCCTCTTCGACCTTGAAAGCCTCACGGAAGGCCGTCGTGAAGTCGCCCGTTTTCATGAGGTCGACCAGGGCGCCCCATGCCTTGCCGACTCCGCCCTCGCCGAGGAAGGTCGCCCAGGTCTGGAGGGTCGGCATTACGTTGGTATTGATCCAGCCGAACGTCGACGTCAGAACCGGGAGGAACGCGGAGCCGATAGCGGCCGTGACGTTTCCCCATCCGGCTTTCATGCGTTCAAGCTGGCCGGTGTAGGTCGACGCTTCCTTCGCGAAGTTGCCGTGCGCGTCCGCTGTCTGCTTCGTGATAAGCGAGAGGATCGCGGCCTTCTTAGCCGTGTCGGCATACTCTCCGCCGACCTTTTCCGCACCCATTGCGGCGGCCTCCGCCTCGACGGCGGCGGCGTTTAGGGTCACGCCGTAACGCTCGATCGGATCCGACTCGCCCTTCAGGGCCGAGCTCAGGGCCTCGACGGCTTCGGTCGTCGTGCCGCCGAACATGGAAGCCATATCGGCGCCCTGGGTAATGAGCTCGTTTGTCTTGCCCGCGAGCTCCTCCATAGGAATGCCCGCGTTTTTGAGTTGAGAGCCGATCAAGGTTCCCAGGGTGTTGTACTCGTTGGACGTCAGACCGACGGCCATAGACGCTTGCTTCGACCAGTCGAGCATCTGGCCGGACGAGCCCTTGAAGACTGTCTCGATAGCGCCGATGCTTTGCTGGAGGTCGCCAGCGGCGGCGATTGCGCCGCCTACGAAGCCGGTAATGGCTCCGGCGCTTGCCAGGGCCAGGGCGGGGGCAACTAAGCCTTTGAAGGCTCCGGCGAAGGCGTTGCCGGATTTTTCGCCGCCATCTTTGCCCGCTTTTGTCATGGGCGAGTTGATTTCGCCCGTTAGAGCGGAACTAAAGCCTTTTGCGACGGGGAGTATGGTCAACGTCGCGTACCCGACATTGCTCAATGGGCGCCCTCGCATTCGTTATCGAGGCACCGCCGCGCTTTGGGGTTCTGGGTGGTCAAAGGAGCCCTTAAAGTAGAAGACCCCCGCGAGTGGCGGGGGTCTGAGGAGTGGTTTGCTCGCGGAGAAAGCGATCAGCCGAGGCGGAAGGTCGGCCCGCACTCGATCACTGGATCGGCGGCAGAGGGCCTGACAAAGGACGAATATCGTTGAGCGTGAGCTATGGCCGTGCGCCGTGCGAGTCGGCTCGCGGCTTCGACCAAGGCTTGGCGGACTTCGCCGCTCGCGCTCTTCGCGGAGCGGACTACAGGGCCGTACTTCGCGACGGCGCTAATAGCCGCTTGCGTCACTCCGACGCTGGACACCGCGCCTGCGTCGAGTGGAAGCGTGTCGACGGCGTCGAGTGGATGAATGGGTAAGGGCAACGGGGCTCCTGGATTTATGGGTGAGGGCTACTTTTCACGGCGCATTCGGGCTAACACGTCCTCACGCGAGCCCACAGCATGCGGCTGGACTAGTTCGCCGCTTGGATCGTTCTCGCTCGCATTGTCTATGTGGATCCGAGCGCGCATTCGGTCAACGACAGTTGCTCCTAGTCGCTCTTCGTTAAGTCGGATCTCGGAAAGGCCGGCCGCTGACGGACGCCGGAAGTGGGCGTCCACAATCGGAGCTAGAAGAAGGAGTCGGCTCCAGTCGGTCGCATGGAATAGCTGGGCCTGGGGCGCTGTTTGCCAGGTGCGGTACCAGGCGAACGTCTGCTCTGAGTAAGGACCTTCTAAGTCAGGGCCTCGAATCACGCCGTCCAGGGTGACGACCTTCTCGGGGTGGGCTGGAGCGTTGCGGCGACGACGAAGACCGTCGGGTTTGGCGGCGTGGAGGGTTCCGCTTGCCATTTGTAGCCTCCTTTCAGGCATACGCACGCCAGGGGCATTGGGGAGGGCCTCGACGGGGCGGTCCTGGCGAAGCGCGGGGGGTGAATTGATTGCGACCCCTATGCCCGTACAGAAAGGGAGACGCTATGCCTCTCCGGGCTGGGGGCCGGGGGGTGGGGGGAGGCCCTCCCCAGGGTGGGAGCCGACGCGGGAGGGGAGCTAGAGCATTCCAGGGTGGGGCTCGGCCTCTCGCTCCATCTTTGAGCGCGTGGCACTACGAAACCAAGAGTCCCGCATTAGGCTTTGACGTTGTGGAACTAATACGAAAAGGAAATGATGACTGACGCAATCACAGCCATAGGACTCGTTGCTTCCATTGCCTCGCTTGTCCTTGCAGTCGTGGCGATCTGGCTGTCAGTGGTCTTCTACAAACTCGCCAACGCGCAAGCCGAGGCATCAGCGAAGAATGCCCAAGAGATAACCACAGGAATTAGTCGCTTGGAGAAAGTGTTCGACGGTCTGTACAGCGATACTTTCTCCATCATGAAAGAGACTGTGACTGACATGCGTCGGCACATCTGGCATAGAGACGGGTCGGTATCGCAAAAAGCCCCACCCAGCGATTCCCCATTAGTGGACCCAGTCCTGACAAAGGAGCTTATTGATCCATTTGTAGCGAAGCTAGAGGAGCTAAGCACTCAACTGGGTATTGCCGACGACAAGATTGAAACGCTCCGCCAGCGGTTGACTCCCGTTGTGATGGAGTCAGCGGAGAGGGCGCAAACGCCTGCTGCGCGTGTCAGGGCAGCAGTCCTTCAGGTACTAGCGCGGCAAATGGAAGCGGATCGTGGAGGTCTTCCCCTGTCAGCCCTATCACGCTCAGTTCGTAGGCGATTGGCCGGGCAGCAGTTCGACGACTTGGAAAGCCTAGTAGTTGATGCCCTATTTGACCTTCGCCAAGAGGGCGAGATTTACTGGGATGGGCCGGACGCGATACTCCACAGCACGTCTCTGATCAGCTTGGCAGGTCCCAATCCGGCTGAGTCTCCGCGTGAATAGCTTGAAACCAGTAGGGTCGCAGTGAGTGAGTCGGCGGACCGGCAGCGCTTGCTACCGGCTTGAATCGGGTTTACCCACTGCGACAGGTCGCAAATGGTCGTTCTAACAATTAGTGCCTTCGAGGCGTTTGCCTGCTGCGCACCTCGAGGGCGATTGCTGAGGGATCAAAGTTAGGTTCGATTGCGTCGGCCCGCGCAGCGCGGATCACGTCGAGAACGGCCTGGGGCGTCAGCCCCTTCCGATGCGCTTCGTCCTCGATGGTGCGCAGGGTCGCCTTGTCGAGTTCCTCAACTCGCGTTGGCAACGCCTTGCCTTGCCTCAGTACCCTGTCGACGATAGCCGTCACATCTGAATTAGTAGCCATTCTTGATACTCCCTTTTTCGGTCTATTCCCGGAGTCCTTTTACGGCATTACGCGCCGCGTCCTGTTCTTCTTCGTCGGTGGGTACGTTTTCACCAACGGCGGCCCGCCGCATGGCATCCGTGTCGAAGCCGCCGACCCAGACAGAGAGACCTTGCTCGACGTTGTATTCGGTGTTTCCCTGGCCGATTCCACCGGTTAAGGCCCATAAACGGCCAGGACTGCCAGCAGCTAGGTAGGCTTCGTCACGGCGACGGAGGGCGGAGAGAAGAGCATCGGAAAGCCTTTCGATCTCCTCCTGCTGGGCAAGGGCATACTCGGCGGCATTGCGGCGGGCCGTCGATGGATCAACCGCTTCGGAGGTCCCGTTCATTAGGCGGTCGTAAGCGGCCCTGGCGTCTCCAGCGCGCCGAGCAAGCGGGCGGGCTTCCCGTTCCGCTGCGTCAATTTCGATTATTTTGCTGTCGAGTTCCGCCTGGGTGACCATTGGTTTGCGAACGCGGTTACCGTTGCCGTCCCACTGAGTTAGTTCGTTCTTCTCTCGGAT
>Ga0209051_1003369_pt1 | contig 10515 bp, 9 predicted proteins | sample AraplaCvi_mMS_r2_2_FD_184286 | JGI IMG/M metagenome (GOLD analysis project Ga0209051, IMG submission 184286) | Arabidopsis root microbial communities from North Carolina, USA - plate scrape MF_Cvi_mMS_r2 (SPAdes) (version 2) | ecosystem: Host-associated > Plants > Roots > Endosphere | place: USA... | reverse complement strand
GTGACGCCGGGCTGCATCTTGCCCTTGAAGCGCACGAGCACCGATTCGGGCATGTCCAGCGGCATCACGCCGGTGGCGGCCGCGAAGGCCACGAGGCCGGAGCCTGCGGGGAAGCTGATGCCGATCGGGAAGCGGGTGTGGCTGTCGCCGCCGGTGCCGACGGTGTCGGGCGTCAGCAGGCGGTTGAGCCAGGAATGGATCACGCCGTCGCCCGGGCGCAGCGAGACGCCGCCGCGGTTGGCCATGAACTCGGGCAGTTCATGGTGCATCTTGACGTCGACCTTCTTCGGGTAGGCCGCCGTGTGGCAGAACGACTGCATCACGAGGTCGGCCGAGAAGCCCAGGCAGGCCAGGTCCTTGAGCTCGTCGCGCGTCATCGGGCCGGTGGTGTCCTGCGAGCCGACCGAGGTCATCTTGGGTTCGCAGTAGGTGCCGGGGCGCACGCCCTGGCCTTCGGGCAGGCCGCAGGCGCGGCCGACCATCTTCTGCGCGAGCGAGAAGCCCTTCTTGGTGTCGACCGGGCTTTGCGGCAGGCGGAACAGCGTCGAGGCCGGCAGGCCCAGCGCCTCGCGCGCCTTGGCCGTGAGGCCGCGGCCGATGATCAGCGGAATGCGGCCGCCGGCGCGCACTTCGTCGAACAGCACGTCGCTCTTGACCTTGAACTCGGCGATGACCTTGCCGTCCTTCAGCGCCTTGCCTTCGTAGGGGCGCAGCTCGACCACGTCGCCCATGTTCATCTGGCTCACGTCGAGCTCGATGGGCAGCGCGCCCGAGTCTTCCATGGTGTTGTAGAAGATCGGCGCGATCTTGCCGCCGAGGCAGACGCCGCCGAAACGCTTGTTGGGCACGAAGGGAATGTCTTCGCCCGTGAACCACAGCACCGAGTTGGTGGCGCTCTTGCGCGAGGAGCCGGTGCCGACCACGTCGCCGGCATAGGCCACGAGATGGCCGCGCGCGCGCAGGTCCTCGATGAACTTCACCGGGCCGCGCTTGCCGTCTTCTTCAGGGACGATGCCGGGGCGGGCGTTCTTGTGCATGGCCAGCGCATGCATCGGAATGTCGGGACGCGTGGTGGCGTCGGGTGCGGGAGAGAGGTCGTCGGTGTTGATTTCACCGGCCACCTTGAAGATGCTGACCGTGATGCTTTGCGGCACTTCGGGGCGGCTGGTGAACCATTCGGCATCGGCCCAGCTCTGCAGCACGCCCTTGGCGTGGGCGTTGCCCTTGTCGGCCTTTTCCTTGACGTCGTGGAACTGGTCGAACATCAGCAGGGTTTTCTTCAGGCCTTCGGCCGCCACGGCGCCTACCTCGGCGTCGTCGAGCAGGTCGATCATCGGGCTGATGTTGTAGCCGCCGAGCATGGTGCCGAGCAATTCGGTGGCGCGGGCGCGCGAGATGAACGCGTTCTTCTCGGTACCATGGGCCACGGCCGCCAGGTAGCTCGCCTTGACCTTGGCCGCGTCGTCGACGCCGGCAGGCACGCGATGGGTGAGCAGATCGAGCAGGAAGGCGCCATCCTTGGCATTCGCGCTCTTGAGGAGCTCGATGGCTTCGGCGGTTTGCTTCGCGCTCAATGGCAGCGGCGGAATACCGAGCGCGGCGCGTTCGGCAACATGGTCAACGTAGGCTTGCAACATCTTCTTTTCTCCGGAAACTGGGCTTGCGGGTGTGCGGCACGGCAAGCAAGAGCCGCGCCGCACCCCGTGTGGGACTTCTCTTACTTCTTGGCCGCGTCGGCGCCTTCGAACAGGCTCTTGGGCGGGTTCTTCTTCATTTCTTCGGCAAACGCGACCTGCTCGGCCGTCTGGCATTCGTCGGCAATGCGCAGGCCCGCCTTCTGGTTCATCAGCATCGACTTGTTGCCCAGTTGCAGCCACATGGCGCCGGCACGCGGGTCTTCGAGGCGGATGGCGCCGGTGCGGCTTTCGACCGGGTGCATGCGGTACTTCACGCCCTTGGTCGACACGTTGAAGAAGCCCGGCTTCTTCTCGTCGGCGTCCACGGTCACGTCGGCGCCGAGTTCGCACTGGGCCTTGCCGACGGAGACGCGTTTGGCGACGGCCAGGTCGGCCTCGGTCAGCACGATGTTGGTTTCATCGGCAATGGGCGTCACTTCCTCGACGGCCTTGGCGGCCTTGCGGGTGACCTGCTTCTTGGGGGGCGCCTTCTTGGCCTCGGCCTTGGCAGCCGGCTTGGCAGGGGTGGTGGTCTGCGCCATGGCGGCGAACGGAAGCGCCAGGGCCAGGGTGGCGATCAGGGCAATTTTCTTCATGGGTGTTTCCTTGAGGCTGGATTCGGAAGTTTCAGGAGGCCGCGAGTGCAAACCAGGCTTGGGCCTCTGGCGGCAGCGCGCGCCCTGTTGCGTGGGCACGCGCCAGCACTTGCCAGAAATGGCGATAGCTCGCGCGGTCGTGCAATGTGCCATCAATTTGTGTCGGTGCCCAATTTACGAGGGCCGCATTTGTAATGATTTTTGTGGCAATTTGAATCTGCGCCTCATCGGGCGCAAAAGCCTCCAGGATGGGCCGGATCTGGTTCGGATGGATGCTCCACATGCGCGTGTAGCCGAATTCGGCGGCCGCCCTGCGGGCCGCCGTGCGCATGGCGGCGGTGTCGTTGAACTCGGTGACCACGCAGTGCGAAGGCACCTTGCCGTATGCATGCGCAGCGGAGGCGATGGCCAGCTTGGCGCGCACCACCAGCGGATGCGTGAACTGGCCGACGGCCCCCATGCCATCGGCGGGAATGGCGCCCGCATGGGCAGAGACGAAGTCCATCAGGCCGAAACTCAGCGATTGCACGCGCGGATGCGCGGCGATCTCGAACGCGTTGTGCACGGCCAGCGGCGATTCGATCAGCACATGCAGCGGCAGCGCATCGGCATCGGCCGCCTCGAGCGCCGCCACCGCCTGCGCCACGTCGGCCGCGGACTCGACCTTGGGCACCATCAGGTGGCTGAGCCGGTGGCCGGCGCGGCCGGCGATGGTGATCACGTCACCGGCAAAGGCGGGATGGTCCACCGGGTGGACGCGCACGCCCACGCGCATGCCGGGCTTGGCGGCCAATGCCAGTTCGGTCACGAGCGCGGCATGCTCCGCCTCGCCGCCCACGGGGGCGCCGTCCTCGCAATCGAGCGTGACGTCGAACACGCAGGCGCCGAATTCGTCGGCCATCTCGGCCTGCAGCGCCAGGCTCTTCTTCATGCGCGCCTCGACGCCGCTGTAGTGGTCGCACACGGGCAAGGTCACAGCGCCGGCCTGCGCGCCGAGCAGCACTTCGGCGGGATGAACGGCTTTTGTCATGCTTTTCTCTGCGCCACGATGAACATGCGCGGGAAGGCCAGCAGCCGCTTGCCGTCGGTGCGCGCCGGATAGGCCTGGTCCACGCGGCGCTCGTATTCGGCCAGGTAGCTGGCCTGCAGGTCGGCCGGCAGGCGGTCGACGAAGGGCTTCAGCCCGGTGCCGCGCACCCATTCGACGATGGCGGCGGCATCGGCCATCGGGTGCTGGTAGATGGTGTGCCACACATCGACCCTGGCCGCGACGGGCGCGAGCAGGTCGTAGTAGCCGCCAAGCGGCAGCAGCAAGGTGCGCAGCCGGTCGGCATCACCGATGGGCTCGGCCCAGGGCGCCTCGGCGGCCACGGCGCGCATCAGGCGGTGCGTGGGCTCCTCGCGGTTGTCGGGCATCTGGATGGCGAGCACGCCACCGGGGGCCAGCGCAGCGAACAGGCGCGGGATCAGCTGCTCGTGATCCGGCACCCACTGCAGGGCTGCATTGGCGTAAATGAGGTCGGGCGCTTCGTCTTGCGGCGCCCAGGTCGCGATGTCGCTCAACTCGAAGCGCGCCTGCGGCAGGCGCTCGCGCGCGCTGGCCAGCATGGCTTCGGAGTTGTCGGTCCCGACGACTTGCGCCTGCGGGAACCGATTGGCCAGCAGTTCGGTGGAATTGCCCGGGCCGCAGCCGAGGTCGACCACGCGGGCCGCTCCGGACAACGGCACCCGCGCCAGGAGTTCCTGTGCGGGGCGGGTGCGCTCGTCCTCGTAGCGACGGTAGAGCGCGGGGTTCCAGTCGAGCATGCCGGCCGGTCCTGCTTAGATCAGGTGCGCAACGCCGGCTTGTTCGCCTTGCAGCTCTTCGAGCGTCTTGTTGATGCGTTCCTGGCTGAATGCGTCGATTTCCAGGCCTTCGACCAGCTTGTACTCGCCGTTTTCACAGGTGACCGGGAAGCCGAACATCGTGTCCTTCGGAATGCCGTACTGGCCGTCCGACGGGATGCCCATGGTGACCCACTTGCCGTTGGTGCCCAGGGCCCAGTCGCGCATGTGGTCGATGGCGGCGTTGGCGGCCGAGGCGGCCGACGACAGGCCACGGGCCTCGATGATGGCCGCGCCGCGCTTGCCGACGGTCGGCAGGAAGGTGTTGGCGTTCCATTCCTGGTCGTTGATCATCTTGGCGACGCTCTCGCCCTTGATGGTGGCAAAGCGGTAGTCGGCGTACATCGTGGGCGAGTGGTTGCCCCAGACGACGAGCTTTTCGATGTCGGCCACGGGCTTGCCGGTCTTGGCGGCGATCTGGCTGGCGGCGCGGTTGTGGTCCAGGCGCAGCATGGCGGTGAAGTTCTTGCGCGGCAGGTCGGGTGCGCTCTTCATGGCGATGTAGGCATTGGTGTTGGCCGGGTTGCCGACCACCAGCACCTTGACGTTGCGGCTGGCCACGGCGTTGAGTGCCTTGCCCTGCGCCGTGAAGATGGCGCCGTTGACGGCCAGCAGCTCGGCACGCTCCATGCCCGGGCCGCGCGGACGCGAACCGACCAAGAGGGCGTAGTCGGCGTCCTTGAAGGCGGTCATCGGGTCGCCATGGGCTTCCATGCCAGCCAGCAGCGGGAAGGCGCAGTCGTCGAGTTCCATCATCACGCCCTTGAGCGCCTTCTGGGCCTTCTCGTCGGGGATCTCGAGCAGTTGCAGGATGACCGGCTGGTCCTTGCCGAGCATTTCGCCGGACGCGATACGGAACAACAGGGCGTAACCGATTTGGCCGGCGGCACCGGTGACGGCAACGCGGACGGGTTTTTTGCTCATGGGAAGACTCCAGAAGGTGGTGAAACGGTATCGGCGGGCGCGCGTGGCGCCGATGGTCCTGCAGGGCGGGAATCCTTCCCGCGGCGCAGGCCGGCCCGCATTTTAAGCCGATTCGACGAGCCTCGTCTTATGTCTTATATAAGATATGCTCCGGGGTTCCGCCACGGCGCCTCCACCGCTGCCATGAATGTCCCCACCGTCCTCGAAGATTCTGCGACGCCCTCCTTCAGTCCGCTCTACCAGCAGATCAAGACGCTGATCCTGCAGAGCCTGCAGGCCGGCGAGTGGAAGCCGGGCGAGCCCATTCCCAGCGAGATGGACCTGGCGGTACGCTACCGCGTGAGCCAGGGCACGGTACGCAAGGCCATCGACGAACTCTCGGCCGAAAACCTCGTGGTGCGGCGCCAGGGCAAGGGCACCTTCGTCGCCACGCATGCCGAGCAGCATGTGCAATACCGCTTCCTCAAGCTCGTGCCCGATGTCGGCACGCCAAGCACCGAAGGCCCCGCCGAGCGCACCATCGTCGACTGCCGCCGCCAGCGCGCCTCGGCCGATGTGGCGCGCGCCCTGGGCCTGCGCACGGGCGACGCGGTGCTGCAGGTGCGGCGCGTGCTCGCCTACGGCGGCATCCCGACCATCCTCGAGGACCTCTGGCTTCCCGGCGCGCCGTTCAAGGGTCTCACGGCCGAGCGGCTGCGCGCCTGGCCGGGCCCGATGTACGCCATGTTCGAAACCGAATTCGGCGTGCGCATGGTGCGCGCCGAAGAAAAGATCCGCGCGGTGCTGCCCGATGCCGAGCAGGCCGCGCTGCTCGACGTGCCGCTGCAGATGCCTTTGCTGAGCGTGGAGCGCCTGGCCCACACCTACCACGACACGCCGATGGAACTGCGCCGCGGCCTCTATCGCACCGACACGCACCACTACCGCAACCAGCTCGGCTGAGCGCGCATCCAGATGGCATCACGACCCCACCGCATCGCAGCGCCAAAGATTCGTGCGCAACACGGCGCGAACTCCCTAGCATCCGACTGCAGCGCTGCGCCGACACGGGCACCTCCGCCACGCAATGGTGCATTGCAATAGAATTTTGCGTTGTTTGCATTCCCCGAGAAGAAACAAAAGCGTTCGCTCTCAGAACAAGCCATCAAGCCACGAAAGCCTTCCCCCCAATGACAGAGCTTGCAACTCCCCCCCGGCCGCCGCGCCGCGAATTCCGGAACATCAATGCCTTCACCGATCTCACGACCTACCGGCTGCCGCCGGCCGGCATCGTGTCGATCCTGCATCGCGTCAGCGGCATCCTCATGTTCCTGCTGCTGCCGTTCATCATCTGGATGTTCGACACCTCGCTTTCATCCGATTACTCCTTCGCCAGGTTCAAGGCCGCATTCAACAGCGGCCTTGGTTTCGTTCCGGGCTGGTTCATCAAGCTGGTGGCGCTCGCGCTGATCTGGGCCTACCTGCACCACTTCATCGCCGGCCTGCGCCATCTCTGGATGGACGTGAGCCACGCCGCCGTCACCAAGGAGTTCGGCCATACCTCCGCCATGGTCACGCTGGCCCTGAGCATCCTGCTCACCCTGGTGCTCGGCGCCAAGTTGTTCGGCCTGTACTGAGAAGGAGCCAACCATGTCTGTGAATTACGGCTCCAAGCGCATCGTCGTCGGCGCGCACTACGGTTTGCGCGACTGGCTCAGCCAGCGCATCACGGGCGGCCTGATGGCGCTCTTCACGATCATCCTGCTCGCGCAGCTGATCTTCACGCGCGGCCCCATCGGCTACGACCTCTGGGCCGGCATCTTCGCGGCGCAGTGGATGAAGGTGCTGACCTTCTCGGTGATCGCCGCCCTGCTCTATCACGTGTGGGTCGGCATGCGCGACGTGTGGATGGACTACATCCAGCCCGTCGGCATTCGCCTTGCCCTGCAAATTTTCACCATCGTCTGGCTTGTCGGTTGTGCGGGTTGGGCCATTCAAGTGCTTTGGAAGATCTGACCCCACCATGACCTACACAAAAGAACAAATCACCAAGCGCAAGTTCGACGTCGTGATCGTCGGTGCCGGCGGCTCCGGCATGCGCGCCTCGCTGCAACTGGCCCGTGCCGGCCTGAACGTGGCCGTGCTCTCCAAGGTGTTCCCCACCCGTTCGCACACCGTCGCGGCCCAAGGTGGCGTGGGCGCCTCGCTCGGCAACATGAGCGAGGACAACTGGCACTACCACTTCTACGACACGATCAAGGGCTCCGACTGGCTCGGCGACCAGGATGCGATCGAATTCATGTGCCGCGAGGCCCCGAAGGTCGTGTACGAGCTCGAGCACTTCGGCATGCCCTTCGACCGCAACCCCGACGGCACCATCTACCAGCGTCCCTTCGGCGGCCACACGGCCAACTACGGCGAGAAGCCCGTGCAGCGCGCCTGCGCCGCGGCCGACCGTACCGGCCACGCGATGCTCCACACGCTCTACCAGAAGAACGTCGAAGCCCGCACCCAGTTCTTCGTCGAGTGGATGGCGCTCGACCTGATCCGCGACGCCGAAGGCGACGTGGTCGGCGTGACCGCGCTCGAAATGGAAACCGGCGACCTGCACATCCTGCAGGCCAAGACCGTGCTGCTGGCCACCGGCGGCGCAGGCCGCATCTTCCAGGCCTCGACCAACGCCTTCATCAACACCGGCGACGGCCTGGGCATGGCCGCGCGTTCGGGCATTCCGCTGCAGGACATGGAGTTCTGGCAGTTCCACCCGACCGGCGTGGCCGGCGCGGGCGTGCTGCTGACCGAAGGCTGCCGCGGCGAAGGCGCCATCCTGCTCAACAGCAACGGCGAGCGCTTCATGGAGCGCTATGCGCCCACGCTGAAGGACCTGGCGCCGCGCGACTTCGTCTCGCGCTCGATGGACCAGGAAATCAAGGAAGGCCGCGGCTGCGGCCCCAACAAGGACTACGTGCTGCTGAAGCTCGACCACCTCGGTGCCGAGACCATCCACAAGCGCCTGCCCTCGGTGTACGAAATCGGCGTGAACTTCGCCAACGTCGACATCACCAAGGAGCCGATCCCCGTGGTGCCGACCATCCACTACCAGATGGGCGGCATCCCCACCAACATCAACGGCCAGGTCGTGGTGCAGCAGGGCGACCAGAACAGCGCCGTGGTGAACGGCCTCTATGCGGTGGGCGAATGCTCTTGCGTGAGCGTGCACGGCGCCAACCGCCTGGGCACCAATTCGCTGCTCGACCTGCTGGTGTTCGGCCGCGCGGCCGGCAACCACATCGTCGAGTTCAACGACAAGCACAAGGAGCACAAGCCGCTGCCGGCCGATGCCGCCGACCGCACGCTGGAGCGCCTGAACCGCCTCGAAGCCGCCACCGGTGGCGAGTACGCGCAGGACGTGGCAGGCGAGATCCGCGCCGTCATGCAGCAGCATGCCGCCGTGTTCCGCAAGCAGGCCTCGATGGACGAGGGCGTGGTCAAGATCGCCGCCGTGCGCGAGCGCGTCAACGCCATCGGCCTGAAGGACAAGTCGAAGGTGTTCAACACGGCACGCATCGAGGCGCTCGAAGTCGACAACCTGATCGAAGTGGCGCAGGCCACCATGGTTTCGGCCGCCGCCCGCACGGAATGCCGCGGCGCACACACGGTCGAGGACTACGAGCGCCCGGCCGACGACCCGGTCGCGCCGCTCGGCCGCGACGACGCCAACTGGATGAAGCACACGCTCTGGTACAGCCAGGACAACCGACTCTCCTATAAGCCGGTCAACCTCAAGCCGCTGACGGTCGACTCCGTTCCTCCCAAGGTCCGTACGTTCTAAACAAGAACAACATCACAAGGTTTCACGATGAAGCGCACATTCCAGATCTACCGCTACGACCCGGACAAGGACGCCAAGCCCTACATGCAGACAGTCGAGATCGAACTCGACGGCCATGAGCGCATGCTGCTCGACGCCCTGATGAAGCTCAAGGCGCAGGATCCCACGCTGTCGTTCCGCCGCTCGTGCCGCGAAGGCGTCTGCGGCTCCGACGCGATGAACATCAACGGCAAGAACGGCCTCGCCTGCCTGACCAACATGCTCACGCTCAAGGGCACGATCGTGCTCAAGCCGTTGCCGGGCCTGCCCGTCATCCGCGACCTGATCGTGGACATGACGCAGTTCTTCAAGCAGTACAACTCGATCAAGCCGTACCTGCAAAACGACAACGTGCCGCCCGAGAAGGAGCGCCTGCAGTCGCCCGAGGAGCGCGACGAGCTCAACGGCCTGTACGAGTGCATCCTGTGCGCGAGCTGCTCCACCAGCTGCCCGAGTTTCTGGTGGAACCCCGACAAGTTCGTGGGCCCGGCCGGCCTGCTGCAGGCCTACCGCTTCATCGCCGACAGCCGCGACGAAGCCACCGCCGAACGCCTGGACAACCTCGAAGACCCGTACCGCCTGTTCCGCTGCCACACGATCATGAACTGCGTCGATGTGTGCCCGAAGAACCTGAACCCGACCAAGGCGATCGGCAAGATCAAGGAACTGATGGTGCGCCGCGCCATCTGATCCTTTTCCGAGAGAAACCATGCAAACCGCCGCCGACCCGTCCGAGCTGATCAGCGAACGCGCGCTGAGCAAGCTGAAATGGCGCTGCCGGCGCGGCCTGCTCGAGAACGACCTGTTCATCGCCCGCTTCTTCGAGCGGCACGAATCCCGCATGACCAACGGCCAGGCGGGAGCGATGGAGACCTTGATGGACCTGTCGGACAACGATCTCCTCGATCTTCTCCTGCGAAGAAAGGAGCCCGAGCCCGCATGGGCCGGGGCCGAGGTGGTCGAGTTGCTGCAGCTGATGCGCACCGACGGCGCGCAGCGTCCCGCAACCTCCGTTTCCTCTTCGCCCTCCTGAATACTCCTCTGAAAGAAACCCGAAATGAAAGCTTCCGATACCAAGGCCACGCTGTCGTTCAGCAACGGCGGAGACAGCGTCGAACTGCCGATCTACAAGGGCACCGTCGGCCCCGACGTGATCGACATCCGCAAGCTGTATGCGCAGACCGGCATGTTCACCTATGACCCGGGCTTCATGTCGACCGCCGCCTGCCAGTCGGCCATCACGTACATCGACGGCGACAAGGGCGAACTGCTGTACCGCGGCTACCCCATCGAGCAGCTCGCGACCAACTGCGACTTCCTCGAGACCTGCCACCTGCTGCTCTACGGCGAGCTGCCGGACCAGGCCAAGAAGACCAACTTCACCAAGCTCGTGACCAACCACACGATGGTCAACGAGCAGATGCAGTTCTTCCTGCGCGGCTTCCGCCGCGACGCGCATCCGATGGCCATCATGACCGGCCTGGTGGGCGCCCTGTCGGCCTTCTATCACGACAGCACGGACATCAACAATCCCGAGCACCGCGAGATCGCCGCGATCCGCCTGATCGCGAAGATGCCCACGCTC
>Ga0209051_1003362_pt1 | contig 10530 bp, 10 predicted proteins | sample AraplaCvi_mMS_r2_2_FD_184286 | JGI IMG/M metagenome (GOLD analysis project Ga0209051, IMG submission 184286) | Arabidopsis root microbial communities from North Carolina, USA - plate scrape MF_Cvi_mMS_r2 (SPAdes) (version 2) | ecosystem: Host-associated > Plants > Roots > Endosphere | place... | reverse complement strand
CGGATTCACCCAACTGCTCGACGATGCGCTGCGCGGTGCCCGCGCCGGGGGTGACGACGGCGGCCAGCCCGCCGGTGGTCACGTGGGCGCGCAGCATGGCGAACATCTCGTCGAGGTTGTTCTGCTGCCCCCGTGCCGACGGCGCGGCCTTGACGTTCAGCTCGATCGCCGATCCGTCGGCGAGCTGGCTCAGCGTCCACCACGGGTGTCCGCCGACCGCGGCGCCCGCGCGCACGTCGGCGAGGTCGCGGAAGCCCGAGCCGCCGAGCTGCTCGACGTCGATCGGCGCGTCGGCCCCCATGGCCGCCACCGACCACGACGCCTCCAGGAACTCCTGCCCGGTCTTGATCAAGTCGGCCGCGCGGGTGCGCACCTTCTCCGGATCGCACACCAGGACCGGCGCCCCGGCGGGCAGATGGTCGGACAGCAGCGACAGGTCGGTGGGGCGCAGCACCGGAAGCAGTGCCTCCATGCCATCGGTCGGGATGCCCTCGGCGAGCTTGGCCAACATGTCGCTGACCGTGCCGGTGACGCGGTTGTCGTCGTGGGGCTGATCGGCCGACAGCGCGGCCGCCCGCTTGCGCACGTCGTCAGTGAGCATCAGCTCTCGACACGGGACGGCGATGACTTCGGTGACCTCGACATCGGGAATCGACCGTTGGTCGGCGACGGAGAACATGCGCATCTCCGAGACCTCGTCGCCCCAGAACTCGACGCGGATCGGGTGCTCGGCGGTCGGCGGGAACACGTCGAGGATGCCGCCGCGGACGGCGAACTCACCGCGCTTGCCGACCATGTCCACCCGCGTGTAGGCCAGCTCGACCAGCCGCTCCAGGAGGCCGTCGAAGTCGGCGTCCTTCCCCACGGTCAGCGTCACCGGCTCCACCTCGGCCAGGTCCGGCGCCATCGGCTGCAGCAGCGACCGCGCAGTGGTGACCACGACCCGCAGCGGCGCACCCAACCGCTGGTCGTCGGGGTGGGCGAGGCGGCGGAGCACCATCATCCGGGCGCCGACGGTCTCCACGCCCGGCGACAGGCGCTCGTGCGGCAGGGTCTCCCAGGACGGGAACATCGCGACGGCGTCGCCGAGCACCGCACGCAACTCGGCGGTCAGGTCGTCGGCCTCCCGGCCGGTGGCGGTGACGACCAGCAGCGGCCCCGCCTCGGCGAGCGCGGCGGCGACGAACAGCCGCGCGGCGGGCGGCCCGACGAGCGCGAGTTCTGCGGTGGGGTCGGCGGCGCGACGGGTGAGCTCGGCCAGACCCGGGTCGGACAGCGCGAGACGCACCAGGCCCGCCATCGGGGTCTGGACATGGGGGTGCCCCGATGTAGTCATATCGTGCTCCAGTCTAATGGTCTCGGCGTGACGGATGCCCAGTGGCCACCTACCCCGTGCCGACGGCGAAAAACCGTGTGTCACCTGGCCATTCGAGGCCCGCGGCTAGTGCTGGTCGTGCAGTTCGGGGTCGGCCTCCAGATGGGTCAGCCCGTTCCACATCAGGTTGACCAGGTGCGCGGCGACGACTTCCTTCTTCGGCTCCCTGGTGTCGAGCCACCACTGCGCGGTCATCGACACCGACCCGACGAGGGCCTGGGCGTAGAGCGGGGCCAGCTCGGGGTCCAGACCGCGGCGGGCGAAGTCGCCGGCCAGGATCGAGGCCACCTGGCTGACGGCGTCGTTGAGCAGGCTCGAATACGTGCCGGAGGCGATGCTGGCCGGCGAGTCGCGAATGAGGATCCGGAACCCGTCGGTGCGTTCCTCGACGTAGGTCAGCAGCGCCAGGGCCACCCGCTCGACCCGCACCCGGGAACGGTTGTTGGTCAGCGACGAGGTGATGCCGTCCAGCAGCGCCGACATCTCACGGTCCACCACGACGGCGTAGAGACCTTCCTTGCCGCCGAAGTGCTCGTAGACCACCGGTTTGGACACGTTGGCCCGCTGGGCGATCTCCTCGATCGACGTCGCGTCGTAGCCACGCTCGGCGAAGAGCGACTTGGCGATCTCGACCAGTTGTTGACGCCGTTCGGTGCCCGTCATGCGCGCCCGGGGTGGGCGCACTTCCTTCTCCGGCGCTGCCACGGCCATCAGGGTAGTCGTCGCGCGCCGGGAGTCGACTAAAGTCGACGCCGCAGTCCGTCGTGGTGTAATCGGCAGCACCTCTGATTTTGGTTCAGATAGTTCAGGTTCGAGTCCTGGCGACGGAGCGATCAGCCAGCGATTTCGGCGCGCCACGCCGCGGTGAGCGCGGAGCTTCGCGCCGAAATCGCACGAAGGAGGTCACCAGATGGCGACACGAGGCGAGACCGCGGTCATCGTCCTGGCAGCCGGCTCCGGCACCAGGATGAAGTCCGACATCCCCAAGATGCTTCACACGCTGGCCGGTCGCAGCATGCTCTCGCACACCCTGCACGCGATCGCCAAGGTCTCCCCGCGGCATCTGGTCGTCGTCGTCGGCATGGGCCGCGACCACGTGATTCCCGCGGTCGAAGGGCTCGCCGACGATCTGGGCCGGCCCATCGAGGTGGCGGTGCAGGACGAGCAGCTGGGCACCGGCCACGCCGTCGGCTGCGGTATGGCCGCGCTGCCCGAGGACTTCGACGGCACCGTGCTGGTGACCGCCAGCGACGTGCCGCTGCTGGACTCCGACACCCTCGCCGGCCTGGTCGACGACCACGTCAGCCACTCCACCGCCGCGACGCTGCTGACCACCACCCTGGCCGACCCCACCGGCTACGGCCGCATCTTGCGCACGCAGGACGGCGAGGTGCAGAGCATCGTCGAACAAGCCGACGCGACGGAGTCGCAGCGGGCCATCCGCGAGGTCAACGCCGCGGTCTACGCGTTCGACGCCGCCGCCCTGCGCCAGGCCCTGACCCAGCTGCGCTCCGACAACGCCCAGCGCGAGCTCTACCTGACCGACGCCGTGGAGATCCTCCGCCGCGACGGTCAGCGCGTGCGCGGCCGTCACGTCGACGACAGCGCACTGGTCGCCGGCGTCAACGACCGCGTCCAGCTGGCCGAGATGCACCGCGAGCTCAACCGCCGCATCGTCGCGGAGCTGCAACGCAGCGGCGTGACCGTCGTCGACCCGGCCACCACCTGGGTCGACGTGGACGTGACCGTCGGCCGGGACACCGTCGTCGCCCCCGGCACCCAGCTGCTGGGCACCACACGCATCGGGGCGCGCTGCCAGATCGGCCCGGACACCACCCTCACGGGCGTCACCGTCGGGGACGGTGCGACGGTGATTCGCACGCACGGCTCGTCGTCGGTGATCGGCGACGATGCCGTCGTCGGCCCGTTCGCATACCTGCGGCCCGGTACCGAGCTCGGCGCCGAGGGCAAGATCGGCACGTTCGTCGAGACCAAGAACGCGACCATCGGCGTGGGCACGAAGGTGCCGCATCTGTCCTACGTCGGCGACGCCGACATCGGGGAGCACACCAACATCGGCGCCGCCAGCGTCTTCGTCAACTACGACGGAGAAGTCAAGCAGCGCACCACGATCGGATCGCATGCCAAGACGGGTTCGGACAACATGTTCGTCGCCCCGGTGACCGTCGGCGACGGCGCCTACACCGGCGCGGGGACCGTGGTGAGGCAGGACGTCCCCCCCGGTGCGCTCGCCGTCTCGGCGGGTCCGCAACGCAACATCGAAGGCTGGGTGGAGCGCAAGCGTCCGCACAGCGCGGCGGCCAACGCCGCACGCAAGGCGGCCGCGGCGAGCGATCCTTCGGACACCTGACGTTGGCTTCCCGGTAACCCGGACCACGCGTCCCCAGAATGGCTACGTACGATCAACCCGTATCGATCCCCGACGACTAAAGGCAGCTTCGACGTGGCCACGGACTGGACCGACAATCGCAAGAACCTGATGTTGTTCTCGGGTCGTGCGCATCCCGAACTCGCCGAACAGGTGGCCAAGGAGCTCGACGTCAGCGTGACCGCGCAGACGGCCCGCGACTTCGCCAACGGCGAGATCTTCGTGCGCTTCGACGAATCGGTGCGCGGCTGCGACGCCTTCGTGCTGCAGTCTCACCCCGCGCCGCTCAACAAGTGGCTCATGGAACAGCTGCTGATGATCGACGCGCTCAAGCGAGGCAGCGCCAAACGCATCACGGCGATCCTGCCGTTCTACCCCTACGCCCGCCAGGACAAGAAGCACCGCGGCCGCGAGCCCATCTCCGCGCGCCTGGTGGCCGACCTCTACAAGACCGCCGGTGCCGACCGCATCGTGTCGGTCGACCTGCACACCGACCAGATCCAGGGCTTCTTCGACGGCCCCGTCGACCACATGCGAGGCCAGTCGTTGCTGTGCGGCTACATCCGCGACAACTACGCCGACCACGACATGGTCGTCGTCTCCCCGGACTCCGGTCGGGTGCGCGTCGCCGAGAAGTGGGCCGATTCGCTCGGCGGTGTACCGCTGGCCTTCATCCACAAGACGCGTGATCCGCTGGTGCCCAACCAGGTCAAGTCCAACCGCGTGGTCGGCGACGTCAAGGGCCGGACCTGCATCCTCACCGACGACATGATCGACACCGGCGGCACCATCGCCGGAGCGGTCAAACTGCTCAAGGAGGACGGCGCGGCCGACGTCGTGATCGCCGCCACCCACGGCGTGCTGTCGGACCCGGCCCGCGACCGGCTGGCCGAGAGCGGTGCCCGCGAGGTCGTGGTCACCAACACGCTGCCCATCGGCGAGGACAAGATGTTCCCGCAGCTGACCGTGTTGTCGATCGCGCCGCTGCTGGCCAGCACCATCCGCGCGGTGTTCGAGAACGGCTCTGTGACGGGACTGTTCGACGGGGATGCCTGACGTGGCGCCTCTGCTCGGCGACGTCCGCGAGACCCCGTGAGCCTGCGGCGCACCCTCGGCGTGGCGGTCATTGCACTGACCTTGGCCGGATGTTCGGCCGCCAACGAGGACGCGGCGTCGTCGTCGACGAACTCGTCGACGGTGGCGACGACGAGTGACACTCCCGCCATGACACCCGCACCCCCGGCACCTGCGGCTCCGGCCGACCGCCCGCAGGGCTTCCGCGACTACCTGGCCTCGATCAACGTCACGGGCGCTCCGGTGCACCTCGACCAGGCGCCAGGTCTGACCGTGACCGTGCCGGTGCCCGAGGGTTGGGCACAGACCAGCGATCCGCTGTTCTCCACCGGCGTCGAGTTCATCCAGCCGGTCGGGCAGAGCGGCAACGCACCGTCGGTGACGCTGATGGCCGTCGAATTGACCGGGCCGTTCGATCCGAAGGACGCCATCCGTCACGCCAACGCCGACGCGTTGCCCCCGGCGGCCACCGACGTCACCGAGTCCTATGACGACTACGACGGCTTCCCGTCGGCCGCGGCGCAGGGCGTGACCGCCTCGACGCAGCACTACAACCGCATCGTCCTGGCCGACGTCCCGTCGACCGGAAAGCGGTACCTGGTGCAGCTCACCGTCACCACACCCGCCGATCAGCTGATCGCCGCCAACCCGCCGTTGAAGGGCGTCGTGGCCGGGTTCAAGGTGGCGGTCTCCTGAGGCGCGCCGGAGTCGTGATCGCCGCGGCCGCGATCACGCTTGCCGTGGCCGGCTGCGGGCCGTCGACGCCGGACTACAAGTCGATCTGGACGACGACGACCTCGACGACCACCACCGCACCCAACGGCGAGAAGCCCATCTCCCTGTCGACCTACTTCGAGAACATCGGCATCACCGGGGCGCCGGTCGCCCCCGACAAGCTGACCGACCTGACGGTGACAGTGCCTGAACCGCCGGGCTGGAAGCCGTACTTCAACGTCAATCTGTCCCCCGGCACCCGCACCATCGCCAAGGGCGACACCTACCCGACGGCGATGATCCTGGTGTTCCAGCTCGACGGGAACTTCGACGTGGCCGAGGCCCTCAAGCACGCCAACGGGGACGCCGAACTGTCGGAGAACTTCACGCAGTTGAATGCCTCGACCGCGGATTTCAGGGGCTTCCCGTCCTCGATGATCGAGGGCACCTACGACCTCAACGGCCAGCGGATGCAGAGCTACAACCGCATCGTGTTCGCGACGGGCAAGCCCGCCCGGGCCAATCTGCCGGGCCAGATGTACCTCGTTCAACTCACCGTCACGTCGTTCGCCGACAAGGCGCAGGCCGACGGACCGGACATCGAGTCGATCATCAAGGGCTTCGTCGTCGCCCCGAAGTGACGCCACCCGTTCCGCGGTTATGGTGCAGGCATGACTGAGTGGACCGCCGCAGACCTGCCCTCGTTCGCCGGCCGCACCGTGATCGTCACCGGAGCCAACAGCGGGCTCGGCGAAGTCACCGCGCGAGAACTGGCCCGCGTCGGCGCCAGGGTCGTCATCGCGGTACGCAGTCTGGACAAGGGCAACGCCGCCGCCGCGGGGATGCCGGGCGACGTGGAGGTGCGCCAGCTCGACCTGCAGGACCTGTCGTCGGTGCGCGCGTTCGCCGACACCGTCGACGAGGTGGACGTGCTGGTCAACAACGCCGGGATCATGGCGGTGCCCTTCGCCAGGACGGTCGACGGCTTCGAGAGCCAGTTCGGCACCAACCACCTCGGCCACTTCGCGTTGACCAACCTGTTGCTGCCGAAGATCTCCGACCGGGTGGTGACGGTGTCGTCGATGCTGCACCTGCTCGGCAAGATCAGCCTGAAGGACCCCAACTGGGCGTCGCGTCCGTACTCCGCGTGGCTGGCGTACGGCCAGTCCAAGCTGGCCAACCTGCTGTTCACCAAGGAGCTGCAGCGTCGCCTCGACGCGGTCGACTCGGCGATCCTGGCCGTGACCGCTCACCCCGGCTACTCGGCGACGAACTTGCAGGGCCACACCGCAGGCAAGGTCAGCGGCTCGCTGATGACCCTGGGCAACAAGCTGGCCACCAACGCCGACTTCGGCGCGCGCCAGACGTTGTTCGCGGTGTCGCAGGCCCTGCCGGGGGACGCCTTCGTCGGGCCGAAGTTCGCCATGCGCGGCCCGACCGGTCTGACGTCGCGCAGCCCGCTGGCGAGCAACGCCACCACCGCCCGGGCCCTGTGGGAGCTGTCCGAGCAGCTCACGAGCACCAAATTTTCGCTCTAGGGGTGCCGTGCGCTAGCCTTGGCGACGATCACGGCGAGGGTGGACCGCTGAAGTCTCTTCGACTTCGGGGCCTACCGTTATCGACGGGAACCGATTCGCAGCCACGCTGCTTCTAGTCGCCCTCTCCGTGCCACCACATGACACGGCACAGGAGCACTTCACATGGCGAAGACCGCCGCCCACGCAGAGAACAACCTGACCGCTGAGGTCCGCACCAAGACCGGCAAGGGCGCCTCGCGTCAGGCCCGTCGCGACGGCAAGGTGCCCGCGGTCCTCTACGGCCACGGCGCCGACCCCCAGCACCTGACGCTGCCGGCCCGCGAGTTCGCCGCCGTGCTGCGTAACTTCGGTACCAACGCCGTGCTGACCCTCGACATCGACGGCAAGGAAGCCCTCGCGCTGCCCAAGGCCATCGAGATCCACCCGATCCGTCGCACCATTCAGCACGTCGACCTGATCATCGTCCGTCGTGGCGAGCGGGTCACCGTCGAGATCAACGTCATCGTCGAGGGCGACGCCGGCCCGGACACCCTGGTCAACGTGGAGTCCAACACCATCGAGATCGAGTCCGACGCGATGTCCATCCCGGAGAACCTGACCCTCTCGGTCGAGGGCGTCCCCGCGGGCACGCAGTTCCTCGCCTCGCAGGTGCCGCTGCCCGACGGCGTCACGCTGATCTCCGATCCCGAGCTGCTCGTGGTCAACGTCATCCCCGCCCCGACCGCGGCGGATCTGGAGTCCGAGGGTGCCGGCGACGCGGCCGAGGCCCCCGCCGCCGACGACGCGGAGGACGCCGGCGAGGGCGACTCCGACACCGCCGAGTCCGAGTAGGTCTCGGTGGCCGAACCACTCCTGGTGGTCGGCCTTGGCAATCCCGGACCGCGATACGAGACGACGCGGCACAACCTGGGCTTCCTCGTCGCCGACATCCTGGCCGATCGCATCGGCTCGGGTTTCAAGGTGCACAAGAAGTCCGGGGCCGACGTCGTCACGGGTCGCCTCGGCGGACGGTCGGTGGTGCTGGCCAAGCCCCGTACGTACATGAACGAATCGGGGCGCCAGGTCGGCCCACTAGCCAACTTCTACTCGGTGGCTCCCGCCGACGTCGTCACCATCCACGACGAGCTGGACATCGACTTCGGTCGCATCCGGCTCAAGCTGGGCGGCGGCGAGGGCGGCCACAACGGCTTGCGTTCGGTGGCGGCGGCGTTGGGCACCAAGGAGTTTCAGCGCGTGCGGGTCGGCGTGGGCCGCCCACCCGGCCGCAAGGATCCGGCGACGTTCGTGCTGGAGAACTTCAACGCCGCCGAGCGCCCCGATGTCGGCGTGATCTGCGAGCAGGCCGCCGACGCCACCGAACTGCTGATCGAGCTGGGACTGGAGACGGCGCAGAACACCGTGCACGCCTGGTAGTTCGGCTTCTGCCCGCATCGAGTGTGCTGGGAGATCGCGAATTCGACCGAATGTGCGATCTCCCAGCACACTCGACGGGGTAAGGGATAGGTCAGCCGCGGCCCGCGATACCGCTGTCGACCACCTTGACCGGCTTGTGTGGGTACCGTTTCTCGGCGTGTTCCTTGGCCGCGGAGTTGGGCAGCACGTAGAGCGTCTCGCGTTTGGCCTGAAGCGGTTTGAGCACCAGATCCATGAAGCCCTTGCGGTCCTCGAGGTAGGGCTCGATGACGTCCTCCCCCGCCGGGCACACCGCCAGGCAGTAGGCGGCCTTGTAGTTCGCCTTGAACGACAGGCTCTGCCACATCGAGGCGTTCTCCGAATCGGTGACGCGCGAGCGGAAGTCGGCGGCGTCGGTGCTGTCGGCGATGGTCTGCACGTAGTCGGTGAAGCCGCCCATGAACTCGCGGTAGTTGTGCACCGAGCACGCGACGAAGTCGAATTCGCCGTCCTTGCCGATCGCCCCCACGGGGCACGCTGCGACGCATAGCTTGCATTCCAAGCACGGCGAGTAGTCAAGCGGCTCACCGTAACTGGTGACCGGAGCGTCGACCAGAATGGTCGCCAGCAGGATGAAGTTGCCGAACTTCGGGTGAATCACGTTGCGGTGGATGCCCATGACTCCAAGCCCGGACGCCACCGCGACGGGCTTGTGCGCGACGACCCAGATCCGGCCTGGGAACTGGTCCATCTCCATCGGGAAGGTCGCCGACGGATTCAGCGCTCGATGGCCGGCGTCCTGCAGGGCCCGGGTGATCCGATGGGCGGCCTCGTTGATGATCTCGCCGGTGCGGTGGAACTCCTGGTTGGCGACGCTGCGCGCTGTCGTGCGGACGTTGTCCCGATTCATCCGCACGACCAGTGAGATGAAGCTCTTGGTGCCGGGCAAGGCGGATTCGACGTGTTCGCGTTCGGAGGCGAGATCGGGATTCTCGACGCTGGCGAACGCAACGTCGTCGGCACCGGCGGAAAGGCAGATCTCGCGCAGCCAGTCCGCGTCGATCACCGCGGGGGGTGGTTCGGCCTTGTTGGCGAGCACCTTTCGCACGGTGGGATGGTTGGCGATTCGTCCGGCCACGCGGTCCGTCATGCTAGGTATAGTACACAATACCCATCCTCCGTAAGGATCGACCCGAAGTCCGTCAAGATTGCGTAGAGATCCTCGCCGCGGCCGTCCGCGGGGCGTAGACCTGAATTCATGGACGACACGACGACCAGACCTCGCTGGCGGCGATTACTCGACGGCGGACACACCTGGGGCTCGCTCCAGGTGTCCCCCACCCGGTACGGCATCACCCGCTACCGACTGGTGGTCTTCCCGCCGGGGATCTCCGCCGACGACCGGATGCTGCTGCGCATTTGGCGGGCCTGGCCGACCTGGGGCATGGCGACGTTCCTCATCCTGGAGATTCTGTTGGTGCCCGCCCTCGGAGCCGTTGCGGCGCTCTGGATCTCCGCGACCGTCTTCCTCGGCGTGGGCGCCGTGGTCATGGCGATGACGGCGGCCACCCGCGGCGGCGTCCGCACCATGACCGCGGTCCGGCGGGCGGGTGTCCACGACCCGCTGGCCGCGGAGCAGTTCGTCGAGTTCTACGGGCTGGCCCACGCGCTGATCGAGGCAGACGGCAGGCTCACCGCTGGTGAGATCCAGCCCGTCGAACACGAGCTCCTGGTGTGGCGCGTCTACGACCGGATGACCGACGCCGCGCACGTGCGCGTCTAGTCCGAGGTGCGCCGGGCGTAGGCACGCAACGCAAAAGGCGCGATGACGGCGGTGATGCCGAGCGACCACAGGATGGTGGACAGCACGGGATGGTGCAGCGGCAGCTGCGCCTCCGGTGGGGCAGGCGGGCCGTTGCCCCAGAGTTCGCGCATTGCTTGCGCCAATGACGACACCGGGTTCCACTCGGCGATCACCCGAAGCCACTTCGGCATCGGTTCGGTCGGCGCAAAGGTGTTCGCCAGGAATGTGATCGGGAACAGCACGG
>Ga0209051_1003358_pt1 | contig 10539 bp, 10 predicted proteins | sample AraplaCvi_mMS_r2_2_FD_184286 | JGI IMG/M metagenome (GOLD analysis project Ga0209051, IMG submission 184286) | Arabidopsis root microbial communities from North Carolina, USA - plate scrape MF_Cvi_mMS_r2 (SPAdes) (version 2) | ecosystem: Host-associated > Plants > Roots > Endosphere | place... | reverse complement strand
GAAGCAGCGGTCGGCCGCCTCGCGCCACGGCAGCCAGGCATGCGCGAGATGCTCGCGCGGCGCGAGCACCACGGGCGTGCCCGCCGGCACCTCGAGCGCGAAGACGTGCTCCGTGTTGTGCGTGGTGCCGGGGGCGTAGCGGTGGCGCCAGCGCGGGTAGATCTCGTAGACGTTGACGAGCGCGCAATCGCGCAGCGCGGCGAGCGGCACGAGATCGCTGCCGACGACGATGCCCGTCTCCTCGGCCACCTCGCGCACGCAGGTCGTGACGAGCGACTCGCCGGCCGTGTCCTTCGATCCCGTGACGCTCTGCCAGTAGCCGGGAGCGTCGGCGCGTTCGATGAGCAGCACCTCGAGGGCCGGCGTGTGGATCACGACGAGGACCGATTCGGGGATCTTGAAGGGCCGCGGCGCGGCGGCGTCGACGGCGGAGGCGGCGGGCGGGCGGGACATCACGCGATGCTATCGCGAGGCGTCGACTTCCGGCGTGGGCCCGCACCGCGCGCGGGCTCTTCGCGCGGGCGGCGAAAATACGCCCAAGATGGCGAAGTCCCCCAAGAACGAAGTCGAATCCCTGAAGGCGCAGCTGCGGCAGATCGAGGACCTGGCGAGCAAGGGCCTGCTGCGCGCCGAGGAGGCCGAGGAGGCCCGCACGGCGCTTCGCAAGCGCCTGCTCGAGGCGCTCATGCCCGCCGAGCCGGCGCCGCGCATTCCGTGGCGTGCGCGGCTGTGGGCGCTCGCCGCGATGGCCGTGCTGGTCGGCGGCATCGCGGCATACCTCATGTCGGGCCACGCCGGCCTCCGCCGGCTGAGCGAGGAGCTGCTCGACGCGGGCAAGGCCAAGGTCGCCAGCCGCGAGGCCGCGCGCGAGGAGAATTTCGAGCGCCTGCGCGCCACCAAGGCGGCGGCCGCCGGCGCGAGCGCCGCTGCCGCGGCGTCGGGCTCGGGCTCGGGCGCCGCGGCCGGGGCCTCGCTGCTGGCCGGGCGGGTGACGCTCGATCCGGCGCTCGCGTCGCGCGTCGCGCCCGAGGACGCGCTGTTCATCGTGGTGCGCCTGCCCGAGGATCCGACCGGCCTGCCGCTCGCGGCGATCCGGCGCCAGGCGGGCGACCTGCCGCTCGACTTCAGGATAGTCGCGGAAGATCTCGTCGGCGCCCCCGAGCGCCTGGAGCAGGCGCCGCGCGTGATCGTGACCGCGCGCGTGTCGAAGTCGGGCGCCGGCCAGCCGCGCGCGGGCGACCTGACCGGCGAGGCGCCGGCGGTGGCGCCGCATGCGAGCGGGGTCGCGATCGTGGTCGATCGCGTCGTGCCCGCGCGCTGAAAGGAAGCGGGGTCAGGTCTCCGACCTGACCCCGGCATGCACCGTCACGCCGCCGGCGCCGTCCCCGCCGCCGGGTTGCGCAGGCGGATGTGCAGCTCGCGGAGCTGCTTCTCGTCGACCAGGCTCGGCGCGCCCGTGAGCAGGCACTGCGCGCGCTGCGTCTTCGGGAAGGCGATGACGTCACGGATCGACTCGGCGCCCGTCATCATCGTGACGATGCGGTCGAGGCCGAACGCGAGGCCGCCGTGCGGGGGCGCGCCGTACTGCAGCGCGTCGAGCAGGAAGCCGAACTTGACCTTGGCCTCGTCGGGCGTGATGTTGAGCGCGGCGAAGACCTTGCTCTGCACCTCGGCGCGGTGGATACGCACCGAGCCGCCGCCGAGCTCCCAGCCGTTGAGCACCATGTCGTAGGCCTTGGCCACGCAGGCGCCCGGGTCGGAATCCATCAGGTCCTCGTGGCCGTCCTTCGGCGCGGTGAACGGGTGGTGCACCGCGTTCCAGCGGTTCTCCTCGTCGTCGCGCTCGAACATCGGGAAGTCGACGACCCACAGCGGTGCCCACTTGTCCTCGAACAGGCCGTTGGCCTTGCCGAAGTCGCTGTGGCCGACCTTCAGGCGCAGCGCGCCCATCGCATCGTTGACGACCTTCGCCTTGTCGGCGCCGAAGAACAGCAGGTCGCCGCTGGCGGCGCCCGTGCGCGCGAGCACCTCGGCGATCGCGGCGTCGTGCAGGTTCTTCACGATCGGCGACTGCAGGCCCTCGCGGCCCTTCTGCACGTCGTTGACCTTGATCCACGCGAGGCCCTTGGCGCCGTAGATCTTCACGACCTCGGTGTAGGCGTCGATGTCGCCGCGGCTCATCTCGGCGCCGCCCGGCACCCGCAGCGCGACGACGCGGCCGCCCGCCATCTGCGCGGCCGAGGAGAACACCTTGAAGTCGACGTCCTTCATGACGTCGGTGAGCTCGGTGAACTTCAGCTTGACGCGCAGGTCGGGCTTGTCGGAGCCGTACTGGTACATCGCATCGGCGTAGCTCATCACCGGGTAGACGGGCAGCTCCACGCCGATCGTGTTGCGGAAGACCGTGCGGATCATGCCCTCGAACATCGCGCGGATCTCCTCCTCCGTGAGGAAGGAGGTCTCGATGTCGATCTGCGTGAACTCGGGCTGGCGGTCGGCGCGCAGGTCTTCGTCCCGGAAGCACTTCGTGATCTGGTAGTAGCGGTCGAAGCCCGCCACCATCAGGAGCTGCTTGAAGAGCTGCGGCGACTGCGGCAGCGCGAAGAACATGCCGTCGTGCACGCGGCTGGGCACGAGGTAGTCGCGCGCGCCTTCGGGCGTGCTCTTGGTGAGCATCGGCGTCTCGATGTCGACGAAGCCGTTCTGGTCGAGGAACTTGCGCACCTCCATGGCGACGCGGTAGCGCAGCATGAGGTTCTTCTGCATCTGCGGGCGGCGCAGGTCCAGCACGCGGTGCGTGAGGCGCGTGGTCTCGGAAAGGTTCTCGTCGTCGAGCTGGAACGGGGGCGTGACGCTCGGGTTCAGGACCTCGAGCTCGTGGCACAGCACCTCGATCTTGCCGCTCGTGAGGTTGGCGTTCTCGGTGCCGGCCGGGCGGGCGCGCACGACGCCGACGACCTTCACGCAGAACTCGTTGCGCACGCCCTCGGCGGTCTTGAACATGGCGGGGCGGTCGGGGTCGCAGACGATCTGCACGAGGCCTTCGCGGTCACGCAGGTCGATGAAGATGACGCCGCCGTGGTCGCGGCGACGGTGTGCCCAGCCCATCAGGGTCACGGTCTGGCCCATCAGCTTCTCGCTGACGAGGCCGCAGTAGGTGGTTCGCATGGCAATGCTCCGTGTTCTTGTACGGTTCGTTCGGGCGCCGGCGCGCGGGCGAATCGGCGCGTCGGCGGGTTGTCTGTTCGATCGGCCGGGGACGGGGGATGACCCTCAGGACTGAACGCCGGGTGACCGCGGGGCGTTCAGCCCACCCGATTGGGGTCGGCCTCCACCGGCAGCACCACCGGGCCCGGGCCCGCGCTCGCCGGGGGCGCCACGACGCCCATGGAGATGATGTACTTGAGTGCCTCGTCGACGCTCATCGCGAGCGGCACGACCGCCTCGCGCGCCACCATCAGGAAGAAGCCCGAGGTCGGGTTCGGCGTGGTCGGCACGTACAGGCTCACGTGCTCGCCCGGCAGCGCCGCGGCGACCTCGCCCGAGGGCCGGCCGGTGACGAAGGCGATCGTCCAGCTCCCCGTGCGGGGGTACTGCACCAGCACCGCCTCGCGGAAGGCGTTGCCGTTGGTGGAGAACAGGGTGTCCGAGACCTGCTTCACCGACACGTAGATCGACTTCACGATCGGGATGTGCGACAGCAGCCGGTTCCACTGCGCCAGCATCCAGGCGCCGGCCATGTTCGTCACGAACATGCCGGTGAGCACCAGCAGCACGACGAGCAGCACGACGCCGAGCCCCGGCACCGTCAGCATGGAACCGATGAAGCCGTCCGCGCCTTCGGGCAGGACGCGCTGCGCGGCGACGAGCACGCCGTGGAACAGGTTGTCCATCAGCCCGATCGCCCACAGCAGCACGCCCACGGTGACCGCGAGCGGCAGCCAGACGAGCAGGCCGGCGAAGAGATACTTTCTCAAGGGAGCGCTTTCCGCGTCAATGGCATGCGCAGCCGCCGCCGCAGGAGGCGGAGCTGCTGGCAGGGGCCGCCGCGCTCGAGCCGCCGTCCGAGGCGGGCGCCGGAGCGGGAGCGGGCGCCGGGGCGGCCGTGCCGCCGTCGCCGGAGGCCGGGCTCGCGGCCGGGGCGTTCGCGGCCGACCCGCCGCCGTTGTTGCGGAAGTCGGTGACGTACCAGCCGGAACCCTTGAGCTGGAACCCGGCGGCGGTGACCTGCTTCTGGAACTGGTCGGCGCCGCAGGCGGGACACACGGAAAGCACCGGGTCGGAGATCTTCTGCAGCACGTCGCGCGAATGGCCGCACGATGCGCACCGATACGCGTAGATCGGCATGGCTAAAACCTTGATACAAAACAGGAAATTATAGGATGCCGGCCGCCCGCCCGGGCCAAAGACCCGCCGAAGGCGGTCTGGGGCCCGTGCGATCGTGCCGGCGCGGGCCTGCCGAAGATGGGGGCGGGGCGGGCGCGATCAAGGTATTCGGGGTCGGGTCTCCGACCTGACCCCGGCATTCCGCCCGGCGGCGAGCACGACATGCCGGGGTCAGGTCGGAGACCTGACCCCGCTACCGCCCGCCGAGGAGGTGGACGGCCAGCAGCCCCAGCAGGAAGCCGCAGCCGGCCCAGATCAGCCCCTGGATCAGCCGGTTGGTCTGCCGCTGCTCGCGCAGCAGCGCCTCGAGCAGGGGCGTGGACGCGGGCGAGGCCTGCTGCCGCGGGGCCTCGACCGAGCCCGCCACGCGCGCGAGCGCCTGGTGCACCAGGCGCGGCAGCTCGGGCACCCAGTGCGCGTACCGGGGCGCCTCGTCCTTCAGCCGCTCGAGGAAGCCGCGCCAGCCGACCTGCTGGTTCATCCAGTTCTCGAGGAAGGGCCGGGCCGTGCTCCAGAGGTCGAGCTCGGGATCGAGCTGGCGGCCGAGGCCCTCCACGTTCAGCAGCGTCTTCTGCAGCAGGACGAGCTGGGGCTGGATCTCGACGTTGAAGCGGCGCGACGTCTGGAACAGGCGCATCAGCACCTGGCCGAGCGAGATGTCCTTCAGCGGCCGGTCGAAGTGCGGCTCGCACACGGCCCGAACGGCGCTCTCCAGTGCTTCGAGCCGCGTGTCGGGCGGCACCCAGCCGCTCTCGATGTGGAGCGCGGCCACGCGCTTGTAGTCGCGGCGGAAGAACGCGATGAAGTTCTGCGCGAGGTAGTCCTTGTCGAACTCGGTGAGCGTGCCGATGATCCCGAAATCGAGCGCGATGTAGCGCCCGAACGTGGCCGGATCCAGGCTCACCTGGATGTTGCCGGGGTGCATGTCGGCGTGGAAGAAGCCGTCGCGGAAGACCTGCGTGAAGAAGATCGTCACGCCATCGCGCGCGAGGCGCTTGATGTCGACGCCCGCCTCGCGCAGCCGCTCCACCTGGCTGATCGGCACGCCGTGCATGCGCTCCATCACCAGCACGGTGCTGGTGCACTGATCCCACAGCATCTCGGGCACGAGCACCAGGTCGAGGCCGTGCATGTTGCGGCGAAGCTGGGCCGCGTTCGCGGCCTCGCGGATCAGGTCGAGCTCGTCGTGCAGGTAGCCGTCGAATTCCGCGACGACCTCGCGCGGGCGCAGGCGCCGGCCGTCGGCGCTCACGCGCTCGATCCAGCGCGCCACCGTGTGCAACAGCGCGAGGTCGCTTTCGATCGTGCGCAGCATGCCCGGGCGCAGCACCTTCACGGCGACCTCGCGGCCGCCGACGAGGCGCGCGAAGTGCACCTGCGCGATCGACGCGCTCGCGACGGGCTCGGCGTCGAACGACTCGAAGACGTCCTCGAAGCGGCGGCCCAGCTCGCGGCGCAGCGAGGCCTCGACCAGGATGCGCGCGGTCTGGCCGTCGAACGGCGGCACGCGATCCTGCAGCTTCGCTAGCTCGTCGGCCAGGTCCACCGGCAGCAGGTCGCGCCGCGTGGAGAGCACCTGGCCGAACTTCACGAAGATGGGGCCCAGCCGCTCGAGGGCCTGGCGCAGGCGCACGCCGCGCGGCTCGTCGTAGCTGCGGCCGATCGACATCAGCCGCGCGAGCCCGCGCAGCCAGCGCTGGCGCACGCGCGAGAGCGCCATCTCGTCGACGCCGAAGCGCAGCAGCGTGAAGACGATGAGGAAGACGCGCGCGAAGTCCCTCACGTCGGCGCGCCTGTCTTGCGGGAGGTCATCGCCGGATCGGGCGGGCCGGTCTCAACGCTTGCGCGATTGCAGCGCGTCGAACACCTGGCCCATGGCGTTCTTCGCGGCCTCGGCGGCCTGGGCGAAGCCGGCGCTCGCCCGGCTCACGCCTTCGGCGACTGTCGGCCCGAAGAAGCGCTCCGCGTCGGCCGCGGGATCCCAGCGCACGTTCTGCGCGATCCAGCTGAAGTCGGCCGCGAAGGCGGCGTCGCCCTCGATGGCCATGGGCGGCACGCCGCCCTTGAACGCGCTCTCGGCGATCTTCCCCGGCTGCGAGGCGTCGAGCTTCACGCCGAGATCGATGCTCACGCCGCCGCCTTCGGCCATTTCCACGGCCTCGAACAGCCCGGCGGGCGTGACGCGCAGCGTGAGCGGCGGCGGCACGGGGATCAGGCCGGGCCAGCCCGAGACGTCGACCTTCGCGACCTTGCCCGCGTGGGCGCGCAGGCGCTCCATCGCGGGCGGGCAGCCGTTCAGCACGTGGTTGATGAACAGCACCATGCGGCTGCGCACGGCGGGGAGCCAGAGATCCTGGAAAGGCAAGTCCATGGGGCGCATTCTAGGGCGCCCCGCTCCCCGGGATGGCTGGCTACTGGTTCACGAAGATCGTCGTCCCCGTGGGGAAGTAGTTCGCGAAGTTGGTGGTGCCGCCGAAGGCCGTGCTCAGGTAGTAGGTGTAGTTGCCTGCCACGTCGTCGATCTCGGCCGAGTACATCACGTACTGCCCGAGGGTCTGGGTCGGGCTGAGCTGGGTCCCGACCGTCATCGTGTTGGCGAGCAGGCCGCCCCGGTTGACCGTCCCGTACATGTAGATGTAGTCGTCGCAACCGCCGGAGCCATTCGAGTGGCAGAAATAGAGCCAGGCCGCGGACGTGCCCGAGACGGCCCCATTGCCTGCATCGGTGACGCTCAGGTCGGCGCTGACGTAGGGCGGCGTTCCCGGCTCCGTGCCCTTGGGCGGCTTCGACAGCCGGATGGTGGGCGTGAGGACCGTGCCGCTCGCGAGGCTCGGGCCGACCGCGTCGTAGCCACCATTGTTCGTGACCGTGAACGTCGTGGAGCCGAGCCCGGCAAGATCGACGTCGCTGTAGTAGCGGTAGTTGTCGGCGGCGTCGTAGACGTAGAAGTAGGACGCGTGCCACACGCCCGGCTCGCTGTAGATGGTGAACTCCGGCGTGTCGAACGGGTAGTAGCCGATGTCGAGGGTGGGCGTCAGCTTGAGGAGGGGGGTCGCCACCCGCTTGGAGCGGTAGACGTACTGCTGCTGGGAAGGCGACCGATACAGAATCGTGTAGTAGGTCACGCCGGACAGGTCGTCCTTGAGGCTGAACGAGGCGTCGATGGACTGGTGCGGGAGCTGTGCATTCACGCTGCCGCTCGTGGCGATGCTCTTGAGCACCGGCGGCGTCGTGTCGAGCCCGGCGGTGGGTTGTGCAGCCTTGTCGCGCGCCTCGGCAATCTCCTTCTGGAGGGTCATCGCGCGATCGCGCGCCGAGGGCGGCACCCCCTCCGGGGAAACGGGAGCGGCGCATGCGCCGGTGACGGTGAGCGCCGCGGCCATCGGGATCGCCGCGGGGAGCAACTTGCGAACGAACGGATTCATCTGGGCCTCCTTGGGTGGGTTGAATCTCCGGCTTCTGTCTACCGGAGTGGCGTGCGCGGATCGAGCACGGGCATCCGCGGAAGTCATGCAGCCTACGCATCGCAGGGCATGCGTCATCCTCCCGAATGTGGAGGCGCTGGACGCGACCTCAGCGGAACGGCCGCCAGTGCGGATGCCGCGCGGCGGCGAGCAGCTCGCTGTCGCCCCGGCTGTCGCCATAGGCATGGAGCTCGCACCCCGCCAGGGGGCCCAGCACGGCCTCGACCAGCCGCACCTTGCCCGCCCCGGTGCAATCCTCGCCCGCCAGCGTGCCGTCGTAGCGTTCGCCGCTCGCGCTGGCCACGAGCGCGAGGCGCGTGCACGCCACGTGGTCGAAGCCCAGCGCGCTTGCCAGCGGCTCGACGTAGAGGTCGACCGAGGCGCTCGCCAGCACGAGGCGGTGCCCCTGCGCCCGATGCCACTCGATGCGCGCGAGCGCCGCGGGCCGCAGGCGGCGCTTCACCGCCAGCGCGTGGGCCAGGCCCACGGCGCGCAGCCGCGCCGGATCCTCGCCCGCGAAGAGCCGGCGGATCGCGCGCACCTTGAAGTCGTCGACCCGCGCGCTTCCCGCGGCCACGCGCAGGGCCCAGGGCGCGAGCCGCAGGAAGGTCCACGCCACGCGCCGCCATCCGAAGGCGCGCACCAGGAAGGGCTTGAGCGTGTCGCTGCGCGTGAGGGTGCCGTCCAGGTCGAACGCCGCGGCGACGAGGGGCGCGCCGGGCCGGCCTGCGTCGCGCGCGTCCTCGTCGGGGCGCGCGGCGATCACCGGAGGCACCGGAGGCCGTTCAGGCTTCGAACCCGCGCGGGTTCATCGACTGCCACCGCCAGCTGTCCTCGCACATCGCGTCGAGGCCGCGCGTGGCGGCCCAGCCGAGCGTCTCGCGCGCCTGCTTCGGGTCGGCGTAGCAGGCATCGATGTCCCCGGGGCGGCGCGCCACGATCTCGTAGGGGACGCTCCTGCCGCTCGCGCGCTCGTACGCGGCGACGAGCTCCAGCACGCTGTAGCCGCGGCCCGTGCCCAGGTTCACGGTGAGCGAGCCCGGCTCGGCGAGCAGGCGGCGCAGCGCCGCGACGTGGCCCTGCGCCAGGTCGACCACGTGGATGTAGTCGCGCACGCCGGTTCCGTCGGGCGTGTCGTAGTCGTCGCCGAAGACCGCGAGCCGCTCGCGCCGGCCGACCGCGACCTGCGCGACGTAGGGCATCAGGTTGTTGGGGATGTCGCGCGGATCCTCGCCGATGCGCCCGCTCGCGTGCGCGCCCACCGGGTTGAAGTAGCGCAGGATGGCGACCTGCCACGCGGGATCGGCCGCGGCCATGTCGCCGAGGATCTTCTCGCCCATCAGCTTCGTCTCGCCGTACGGGTTCGTCGCGCGGGTCGCCGCGTCCTCGCGGATCGGCAGCGCGTCGGGCTTGCCGTAGACGGTGGCGCTCGAGCTGAACACGATGCGCCGCACGCCGTGGGCGCGCATCGCGGCGCACAGCGTCATCAGCCCGCCGATGTTGTTCGCGTAGTAGCGCAGCGGCTGCTGCACCGATTCGCCGACCGCCTTGAAGGCCGCGAAGTGCACCACGGCATCGATGCGCCGGCGCGCGAGGAGCGAGTCCATCGCCGCGGCATCGCACACGCTCGCGCGCTCGAAGTCGGGCTTGCGGCCCGAGAGCTCCTCGAGGCGGTTCAGCACCTCGGGCGAGCTGTTGGAGAAATCGTCGATGCCCACGACGTCGTGGCCCGCCGCGAGCAGCTCGAGCCAGGTGTGGGAGGCGATGTAGCCGGTCGCGCCCGTGAGGAGGATCGTGGCCATCAGCACTTGATTCCCACATGAAGGGCGACCACGCCGCCCGTCATGTTGTGCACGTCGACGTGCCCGAAGCCGGCGGCCTTCATCATCTGCTTGAGCGTCTCCTGGTCGGGGTGCATGCGGATCGATTCGGCGAGGTAGCGATAGCTGTCGGCGTCGCCCGCCACGAACTGGCCCACGCGCGGGAGCACGTTGAACGAATACCAGTCGTAGGCCTTGCGCAGGGGCGCCGCGACCTTCGAGAACTCGAGCACCAGCAACCGGCCGCCGGGGCGCAGCACGCGGTTCATCTCGGCCAGCGCCACCTCCTTGTGCGTCATGTTGCGCAGGCCGAAGGCCACGCTCACGAGGTCGAAGCGGCCGGTGGCGAAGGGCAGCTTCTCGGCATCGCAGATCGTCGTGGGCAGCACCAGGCCCTCGTCGAGCAGGCGGTCGCGCCCGACGCGCAGCATGGCCTCGTTGATGTCCGTGTGCACGACGCAGCCCGTGGTGCCGACCCGCTTCGCGAAGGCACGCGCCAGGTCGCCGGTGCCGCCCGCGATGTCGAGCGCGCGATCGCCTTCCTTGAGGTTCGCGACGGCCACGGTGTAGGCCTTCCATGCGCGATGCATGCCGCCCGACATCAGGTCGTTCATGATGTCGTACTTCTTCGCGACGGAATCGAACACGCCGCGCACGCGGCGCGCCTTCTCGCTCTCGTCGACGGTCTGGTAGCCGAAATGGGTCTGGTTCATGGGCGTCGGGAATCAGTGGTGGCAGGAGCCGCCGGAGGACTTGACGATCATCTCGGCGTCGCGATCGAGGCCGGCCGCGGCGAGGCGATCGAGATACTGCTTGTACAGGGCATCCTGCTCGGCGCCAAGGCGATAGAGGTAGTCCCAGGTGAACAG
>Ga0209051_1003357_pt1 | contig 10545 bp, 9 predicted proteins | sample AraplaCvi_mMS_r2_2_FD_184286 | JGI IMG/M metagenome (GOLD analysis project Ga0209051, IMG submission 184286) | Arabidopsis root microbial communities from North Carolina, USA - plate scrape MF_Cvi_mMS_r2 (SPAdes) (version 2) | ecosystem: Host-associated > Plants > Roots > Endosphere | place: USA... | reverse complement strand
GGCAGGTAGATGCGGTGGCGCAGCACCACGCGCAGGGCCGCCTCCATGTCCTCGAGCCGGTACGACTTGGGAATGAAGCCGGCGGCGCCGGCCTCGATGATCTCGCGCACGCGCTGCGGCGAGCTTTCCGCCGACTGCATGCACACGGGCGTGGCCTCGAAGTGCGCCTTCACGGCCTTGAGCGCGGCCACCCCGGAGAGCTGGGGCAGGTGGTAGTCGAGCAGCAGCAGGTCGACGCCGGCGGGGTCCAGCTGGCAGGCCTGCTCGGCGTCCCGCACGGCTTCGAAGTGGAAGGGACGGCCGGGTTCGATCTCGGCGGCCATGCGCTCCAGCAGCAGGCGGGTGCCGTTCCAGACGATCTCATGGTCATCGACCAGCAGAACCTTCATACGGGCCTCTCGTCCACGGTGGCCCTCCCCGTCCTGAATGCAGGTTAGCGCAAAGCCCCCCAATAAGCGAGTGCCCGCACCTACACCAAAGGCCTAGTCAGATGGCCGCGCCGGGGACTAGGCGCAGCGCTCAATTGTTGCGGCGGGCACCGCGCGGAAGACTGGCTGCATCGATCGCCACTTCGCATCCGATGCACCGAGGGCCGCCATGAACACCCCCAAGCCTCTTGCCGCGCTGCGTGCCGCATGGGAACCCCTTGCGTGCCGGTTCTGCATCCTCGCGCTGTACCACGAGGGCCTCGCCCGCGCGCTGTGCGCCGCGGCCATGATCGCGGTCTCGCTGCTGGCGGGCTGCGCCGCCCTGCCCGGCGAGGTGCACCGGGTCGCGTCGCACGCGCGCACCGACCTGGGGGACAGTGCGCTCGCGCGCATTGCCGCCGCGTCGCTGCCCGCTTGGGACGAAGCGGCGCCCGAGGCGGCCGAGCTCTCCGGCGTGCGCCTGCTGCCGGGCGGCGACCAGGCCTTCGAGGCGCGCATCGCGCTCGCGCAGGCCGCACGGCACACCGTCGATGCGCAGTACTACGTGGTGGCGGACGACACCTCGGGGCGGCAATTCCTGCGCGCGCTGCGCGACGCCGCGCAGCGCGGCGTGCGCGTGCGCCTGCTGGTCGACGACCTGTACACGGGCGGAGACGACCAGATGCTCGCCGGGCTGGCCGCGCACGCCAACGTGGAGGTGCGCGTCTTCAACCCGCTGCCGGTGCGCAGCGGCGGCCTGCGCACGCGCGTGCTGCTGTCGCTGCACGAGATCGGCCGCGTGAACCGGCGCATGCACAACAAGCTCTTCATCGCCGACAACAGCTTCGCGATCACCGGCGGGCGCAACATCGCCGACGAGTACTTCGGGCGCAGCAAGCCGGCGAACTTCATCGACATGGACGCGCTGCTGGCCGGGCCGGCGGTGCGCGCGTTGTCGGCGAGCTTCGATGCCTTCTGGAACGGGCCGCTGTCCTATCCCTTCGAGGCCGTCGCGGCGGCCGGCGGGCCGCTGCCGGTGGCGGCGCGCGAACGCTTCGCCGCGCGGGTGCGCGAGCCGGGGCACCTCGCGCCCGCGGCCGGCGAGCGAGATGCACTGGGGCGCGGCCCGGTCGGCCCGCAGCTGGCGCAGGGCCGGGTCGAGCTGGTGCCCGCGAAGGTGCGCGTCGTCGCGGACGCGGTGGCACCGGACGCCCTTGCAGGCGACGCCGGCGGCGGTGGCGAGGAAGCCGCGCGGCCGCGGGGCCGCGAGGGTGCGGTCATGGCCGCCAACCTCGACCTGTTCCGGACCGCGCGCTCCGAGGTGCTGGTCGTCTCGCCTTATTTCGTTCCGGTGCCGCGCATGATCGAGGCGCTGTCCCATGCGAGCCGCGAGGGCGCGAGCGTGTCGGTGATGACCAATTCGCTCGCCACCACCGACGAGCCGCTGGTGCACTACGGCTATGCGCGCTACCGCAGCACCCTCCTGCAGATGGGTGCCACGCTGCATGAGCTGATGCCGGCCGGCGAGCCGCATCCGGGCTGGAGCGAGAACGAAGGCAGCCGCGGCTCGCTCGGCCGCCTGCACGCCAAGCTGGCGGTGGTCGACCGGCGCTGGTTCTACGTGGGATCGATGAACATGGACCGGCGCTCGGCGCACTGCAACACCGAACTCGGCCTGATCGTCGACAGCACCGCGCTGGCCGGCGAACTCGCGGAACTGATCCGGCGGATGCGCATGCCCGCGAGCTTCACCGTGAGCGAGCTGCCGCGGCACGGCGGCCTGCAATGGAGCTTCCAGCGCGACGGGCGGCACTGGGTGCTGCACCGGGAGCCGGAATCGAACTGGGCGCAGCGGCTGCGCTGGTCGCTGCTGTCGCTGGTGGTGGACGAGGACCTGCTGTGACGCAGGCCCTCAGCCGCGCAGCGGGCGGCGCAACGGCCCGCCGGCCTCCCCGGGCGACGCTCGGCGCGCACGCCAGGGCTTGACGATGGCGTACCACGCGCAGAGCGGCCACAGCACGACGGCCGAACCGGCAGCGAGAAGCTGCATGTCGAGCAGGAGCTCGGCGCCCGGCACGTAGCAATCCCCCGATGCAGGGCATCCGATGGCGCGGCGGTAGCTGTCATGGAAGCGGTATTGCACGACGGGGATCGCCGCCGCCAGGGCCCACCACAGGACACGCAGCACAGTGCGGAGCAGCTTCAGCAATCTCATGGTGGATTCTCCTGGGGTACGGGCCCGCATTCTGCCTTTCGCCCCGCGGGCCCGGCAGGACCGCGCGGCGCCCACGAGGCATTCCGGCCGCACTGGCATCATCTCCACCCTCTCCATCCGCGTAAGAAAAACGGCCATGCCTCGATTCGCGCTTCCTCGTCCCTCGGCGACGAAATCCATTCTCCTGGGCCTTGTTGCCGCGCTGCTGGCAGTCACCGCCGCCGCGCAGCCGGCGACGACGACGCTGCGCATCGCCACGGAGTATCCGGCCACCTCGATGCCCGGCCTCGGCGTCTCGCATTTCGTGCAGCAGGTCGCGCAGAAGACCGAGGGCCGCCTGGTGTTCGCAGCCAGCTTCGACGCCGCCGCCGGGTTCAAATCAGCGGACATGGTGGATGCCGTCGAGGCGCGCAGGATCGACGCGGGCGACGCCTTTGCCGGCGGCGTGGCGAACCGGTACCCGCTGTTCGCGGTGTCGTCGCTGCCCTTCCTGGCCGATTCGCTGCCACGCGCAGAAGCGCTTCTCAAGGCGGCACGCCCGGCTTACGAACGGTTTCTCCAGGCGCATGGACAAAGGCTGCTGTACACGACGCCCTGGCCCGCGTCCGGCATCTGGTCGAGGAAGCCGGTGACATCGCCCGATGGCCTGCGGGCCCTTCGCATCCGCACCTACGACGACATGTCGCAGGCAACCCTGGCAGCGGCGGGCGCCCAGGCCTTCAACATCTCGTTCGCCGATGCGGTGGCGCGCATCGCCGCCGGCGACGTCGACGCGGTCCTGTCCTCCGGCGACGGCGGTGCCGGCCGCAAGCTCTGGCAATACCTGCCGGCCTTCACCGAGATCAACTACGCCATGCCGATCTCGATCGCCACCATCAACCTGGCGGCCTATGAAAGCCTCGACGCCGCCGCCAGAACGGCCGTCGACCAGGCGGCCGCCGAGACCGAGGCGGCGCAGTGGCAGCGCATCCGCAGCCGCCTGGAGGACAACTACAGGGTCATGCGCAGCAACGGCGTGGTGATCGAGACGAATGTGCCGCCGGCCGTCACCGGTGCGCTGAAGGCGGCATCGGCCGGCGCCATCAGGCAATGGCAGGAGCAGGTGGGGCCGGACGCCGACGAGATCCTGAGGCGGTTCTCGGGCCGGTGAGGGACCGCCGGTCCGCCGGGCGACGGGTGCAGTTGCCCGTTCGCGCCGCCGCTCCGGAGGCGGTCCGGCAAGACTCGATGCTTCCGGCCGCCGGATCGATCGAGGCCGGGTTCGCAGCGCCGCTAGGCGCCTTTCTTGGCGGTCTCCGCGGCGAGGTGGCCGTGGCCGTCCAGCCGGTCGCACAGGTCGCTCGAAATGCCGCTGCCGACCTTGCGCACGAACCATTTGCCCGATGCGACGACCTCCTCGTAGTCCGATGTATGAAACCAGCGCGACAGCGAGGGATCGATCAGGTGCAGGTTCGCCGCGTCCCAGACGCCGCTGCCGCTGACGGGCTCCACGGTGTGCTGCAGCGGGGAATTTGCGAGCAGGGTATGAAAGTAGATTTCGTCGGGCGCCTTGGAGAACCGAAGAAAACGCTTCACCGACGCTTCATGCGGATACGACACGAGGTAGCTCACCGCTTCAGGGGTCAGCGCCCACCATTGGGAACCGAAGTGCCACTGCGAAAAGAGCGGCAACGAACGCCGCCCGAGCTTGCCGACGAATTGCAGAAGACCGCGTGACAGCCGTACGAGGGTGTATTTCCGCCCATCCACCGGAAGGTCCTGGTAGAACCAGAAGTGGCGGACTCGCTCATGCTGTTTGCGCATGCTTGCCAGCGGAATCAGCTTGATGAAGTTCGTGCCGGCATGCGACTGCGAATAGGCCCGGAATTCCTCCGGCGGACGCAGTGGATAGCAGTTGCCCGAGAGCAGCACGAAGTGGCTCACCTGCGACACCTCGCATTCCGCGAGCGCGGTGCGCATGAGCCTCAGCGTGGCTTCGACCTGGGAGATGGCGCCCCAGTGCACGTCGACACGATCCTTCACGAAAATTACGCGTGGGTCGTCGATCCAGAACGCGGCAGGCTCGACCTTGGCATCGACATGGACGATGCAACGGCCGACTGGAACGAGGCGCCGCAGCAAGCGCTTCGCCTGTTGGGGGTCCGCATGTACAAGCAACAGGAATACCGGGCTCATGTCACGATGGTGCGTCTCATCGGCTGCTGCGTGCCTGGCAGAGGGTTCTGGAGAGTGCTTTCGAGGCCGCAGCGGTCCAGATCGTACGACAGGCACGTGCGATTGCCCCATTGGGGTGGGTACCCAGGTGGGCCGGCCCTCTCGACCTGACGTCACGCCCGCGGCACCCACGCTGGGCTTGCGTCATGCCCGGTACATCATTGGAGCGACGGAAATGGGGGTTCGGATAAGCGCATATCTCGGTACAGACGGCCCCTAGCGAATCCGCAACGGCGGAATGCCGCCAACATTGCGCAGCCGTTGCACGCGGGACAACTACGCCCTTCCGCGGTTGAAGCACACGGGCTAAATAGCTAAAATGGCTAACCATATCGAGGACTCTCAGAGAATTCCCCATGCAGATCACTGCCACGGAAGCCAAGAATCGATTCGGCTACTACCTCGGCCAAGCCGAACGCGAGCCTGTTCACATCATGAAGAATGATCGCGTGGCAGGTGTGATCGTCTCGGCAGCGCGTTTTGCCGAACTGGAAGCACTGGAGCAGAGAAAATCGATGGCTCAGCGCAAGAGGGAGTTCAACGAGACGTACAAAGAATGGATCGCCGAGCAAAACGATCTGGTGGAGAGGGTCGGGGTTTTTGGCGAAGAGTTCAGGCCCTGGTGAAAGCGGCGCTCGGAAGTGGCCCAATTCGACGTCTACCCTAATCCCTCAAAGCTGCAACGTCCGGACATTCCTTGGATGGTCGACATCCAAAGCGATCTTCTCTCGGCATTGCCCACACGTTTGATGGTTCCGCTTGCGTCCCGCAAGCATAGGCCGGCCGCCTTGCCTCGTGCGCTATGTCCGTCAGTGCAGTGGGAAGGCCACGCCTTGGTCGCGATGCCGCATATGGCCGCGGCGTTTCGTGCCAAAGATCTCGGCATCGCGCGAGGCAACCTGCGGTCGCAGGCAAGTGAACTCGTCGCAGCCTTGGACGCCGTGATCAGCGGCGTGTGAGGTCGACGGGGCTCGGCACTGGCTGCCCGAACTCCTTCATCCGCAAGCAGCCCTTGCATACCGCCGACCGGTTCAGGGGCGATGCATCGGCCCGATGGTTCAAGAGCTTGGGTGAAAAGGATCTGGGGCTAAGGCACCCGACGCAACCCCGGGTAAGGATTGATCGCGGTGCCTTTCCACCAGCGCTTGACCAGCCTGCCATCGTCGAAGGCACGCACGGGTGTCACTCACGGCGCAGGAATGTCGAGCGCCCATGGCAATGCACGAAGATTTCTTCATCTGGTTTCGTCAATCTCTTCCGCTCGGCCGCCCCGTCTTGCTCATGATCAAGCGCGCAAATTTCCCGACTCGCAGCCCCCGCGCGCACTTCCGCGTTCATGCCATTCCTGGTCCATGTGGCCAAATCCCGATCCATGCGCAACGGGGCTCGACCTCGGACGCGTTCCCCAAACGATGCACTTGCCGGAATCCGAAATGAAACTGCCGACAGAAGTCGAAGGACGCCAGCAGCTGGCCGACGAAATCCACGCGCGCCCCTTCGAGCCGCTTTCTACGCCGGGTGCCGCGCTGGCCATTGCCACGCTGCGCGAAGGCCCGGACGACGACGCGCTTTGCATCGCGCATCTGGCGCGGCTGGGCGGCGAGGCCTCCGGAGCGGGTGCGGCCACGCAGTGCCAGGTGCGCTGCGGCGCGTTGCGCGTGCGCTGGGAGCGCCACACGGAATTCCACACCTTCACCGTGTTCACCGACCTTGCCGAACTCGCCATGGACCACGCCTTCGACACCGGCTGGCTCGACGCCCTGCCGCACGATTGGCTGGCCTCGCTGCCCGGCCGCATGATTTCCGCAACGCAACTGGCCGTGCTCCCCTGCCCCGGCGATCCGCCCCATGCGCGCGTGGTGGCGCCGCTTTTCGGCAGCGACCTGCTGGTGGGCAACCGGGTGGCCGAAGGCGCAGCCACCGTGGTGTCGGACCTTCGCACCAAGGCCGGCGTGACGCGCTTCCTGGTGTTCGACCACGCCATGAACCGGCGGCGCGCGGGCCGCACCGTCCAGCGCCTGATCGAGGTCGACACCTACCGGATGATGGCCCTGCGGAGCCTGCCGCTGGCCTCGCGCCGCATGGGCCAGCTCGCGGCGGAAGAAACCCAGCTCGCGTCGCTGATGGCCCGCTTCCACGATGCGACGGACAGCGACGAAGTGCTGCTGCACGAACTCGTCACGCTCGCGGCCCAGGTCGAGCATGCGATGGCCGAGAACAGCGCGCGCTTTGCCGCCACCCGCGCCTACAGCGGCATCGTGAACCAGCGGCTGCTCGATCTGCGCGAGATTCTGGTGCCGGGCCTGCAGCCGCTGTCGGAATTCCTGGAGCGCCGGTTTCGTCCGGCGATGGACAGCTGCGCAGCCACGGCGGCGCGGCAGGCCCAGCTGTCCGAGCGGATCGCCCGGGCCGCGCAGCTGCTGCAGACGCGCTCCGAAGTCGAACGCGAACGCCAGAACCAGGCGCTGCTCAGCTCCCTCGACCGGCGCCAGGGCCTGCAATTGCGCCTGCAGGAGACCGTCGAGGGCCTGTCGGTGATCGCCATGACCTACTACGGCGTCGGCCTCAGCAATTACCTGCTCAAGCCCTTGGCCAAGGCCATGGGCTGGCACGAAACCGCAGTGACGCTGGTGGCCGTGCCGGTGATCGCACTGCTCGTCCTGCTCAACGTGCGCCGGTTGCGCCGGCATCTGCACCGGTCGACGGACAGCCAGGTGTGAAGCTCCAATAGGTTGTATCCGGTGTTCATCCGGATTGGGTTTGAGAGACTGGACGTCGCCAACGCCCAATCCACTCGGGACGCCCAACCGCATGAACACCCATAAGCATGCCCGACTTTCCTTTGCCCGCCGAATCGAGATGGTCAAACAGACGACTCTGGAAGGCCTGGATGCCGTGCGAGCCGCAGCCGTGCACGGCGTCACCGCGCCCGCGGCCAGGAAGTGGCTCGGTCGCTACCTGGCAGGCGGAGAAGCCGCCTTGGCCGATGTGTCCTCCGGACCCATGCGCTCGCCCAGGGCATCGATGCAGGCAAGGCCTTGCTCATCGTCGACCTTCTTGGATTTCTTCTTCATTGCACCTTGGGCTTGATCAGTTCGTCTCTGCGCTCTCCATCATGGCAGCTCCAGCGGTGTTTGCGTTTGACATGTACTGCGACTCACGATGTCGCCCCAAGCTCATTCGTAGTCGGCGCGCTTGGCCCTGGAGATCTGTTTGGTATGCACCCGCTGGCGATCGCAGATGCCCAGAACCACTTCCTTGAAGCGCTGCGCGACAGCGGCCGGGACGTCTTGCTGGAGGCTGTCTGCCACCAGCGCATCCATCGCGGCAAGCACCTTGCCAGCGAGTGTGTCGAGTTCGTTAGCCACCAGACGGAACGGCAATTTGCACTGGTATGCGAAGTGGCCCCACTCGTAGGGGCTCAACTCGTGCTCCGAGAATGCGTCGCCGTACGCCATCGCGTACGCGCCTCCGAAGCCGGCATCGAGAGCTTCCATGCAGACAAGGTCGTACGCCGGTGCGAGCCGGAGACCGCGCTCATCGCAGAAGAACGACACGTTCTTGCCATGGGCATCCGTATTGCCGATCAGCACCTGGAAGATCGCCCAGCGCAGCAAGCCGAGCCGGTCTACCGCCGGCAGCGGGCTCTGGTCGACCAGCGAAAAGAGTTTTGGAAAGCTCACACCCTCGCGGAGGTGGGCGACTTCCGCGCCATCGCCGTAGGCGCGCTCGTACTTCATAGCCACCGACAGGCCCAGGGCCTGGCAGCCGTCGACGATATGCAGGCGCCGGACACCATCCGGTGCCTCGACACGGTCGAACCGGCGTACCAACAGTACCGGTTCCGGCACATGTACCAGCCGCGTCGGCGCCACTTCGAGTCCGACGCGTCGCGCAAGCTGCATGCACATGTGCTCATTCGCCGGCAGACTGGCCAGCTGTGGCCGCACCGGCACCGGTTTCACGATTTCGGTAGAGGCCAGCCGGCCGCCCTCGACCAAGTACCACCGGCCTTCCCGCTCGTAGACCGCGATCTTGTCCTGGTACCCCGCGATGGACAGGCGCACCTTGCCATCCCAGACAGAAAAAGGGAGGTTCCCACGCTCGCGAATTCGTTCGGAGAGCTGGGCGGGCGTGATCTCGCGGAGCTGATCGGCGCCAGCGGCGGCAGGCGCGGCCGCCGTGTCATCCGTGAGCGTGACGCGCAATGCGCCCGCGGTTTCTTTGCCGAGGGCGATCAGCAGGCCCACCAGATTCGAACGCGTGGTGCCCGCCGACTGCGCGGCGTGGTCTAGTGCCTCGCCTTCGGGCAACAGGTTTTCGAAAAATTGCCGGACCTGCGCACTGTGCTGTTCGGCGGTTTCGCCGGCCGGCCGTTGCAGTGGAAGCTGTGGGCTCAATGGAAAGCGACCTGCGGCATCCCTCCAGCCGGCCGCGTAGTCGAAGCTGAACTGGTTGGCCTTCGGGTCGTGTCCCAGGACGCCGACAAGGTCGTGACCTACCCAGACATCCAAGGTCACCATCTTCGGCTCACCTGCCGGGCGACACGCCGTCCTGCATGCCCTCAACGCCCGGCTGCAAGCTGGCTAGGGCGCGGCGTACGCCCTCGCGTTGCCCACCGGGGACGGCCAGGATGGACACGCCGAACTCCCGGGCAGCGCGTAGGGCGGTGTCCAGGCTGACGCTGCTCTTGGCAGTCTCAAGGTTGGTAAGGGTCTGCCGCGCGACCCCAAGCAGCAGCGCGGCGTCGGCCAGTGTCATATTGGCGGCGCAACGTGCCGCACGGATCGATGCGCCGAACGCTTTGCTGTCCGACACGACCAGGTCCGGGGGCGGAGAAATGAACTTGACGCGTTTCATAAAAGACTAGATTTCTAGATTCTATGACAGCAGACCGGTAACGGATGGACAAATGTCTAGAAAACTAGTCCCAATAGCTCAAAAGGATCGTCTGGACCCGTCATGCCTAGAATTCTAGTCAAATTGGCAACTTTAGCGCGCGAGCCGCAAGCCTACTTCAACCACCAGACTGCCTTGGAACTCCACCAGTTGGTCGCCGGCGCCTGGAATCCCATTTACCTCAACGAGGAGCAGTTGGCCGGCTGAGAGACGAGCCCGTGGGGCTTCTGGAGCAGGCCCGCGTTGACGCAGCCTTCAAGCGCCCGCCACGCATGTCCAACATGCGTGGCGACGTTTCAGGACAAACAGGTCCGACTGCTCAATGTGGGATGCAGACCGGAATGCTCGGTGTCGTCACCGCGCCATTTCCCATATGTGGAGCCAGTGCATCCACTGCACGTCACAGATGCGATCCACCAACGGCATGATTCGCGGGAGGTTTTCCCAACGCCCGTTCGCGAAGCGCGCCGCATCGTCGGCACGTTCGATCTTGACGAACATCAGGCACTTGATCAGGTCTGGCGTGGCGCGATGGTCGCTGGCCTAGATCATCTGAAAACGCTTCCAGCTGCCAAGACCGGTGCACATGGACGTCCCTGGGTATTTGGATTTTTTCTCAGGTTTCCGATTTATCCATCAGCGTGTTCGACGGCAGCGTTTCGTCCAGCAGCTTGCGCGCCGTTTCCACGCCCGCCACCGGCAGCAGCTTCGGGTCGAGCAGGCCCACCTGCACCAGCACGCTGGCCTGGTCCCAGTAGATGTGCTCGTGGTAGAGCTTGTCGCCGCGGAACTTGACCACCGCCAGCAGCG
>Ga0209051_1003356_pt1 | contig 10549 bp, 9 predicted proteins | sample AraplaCvi_mMS_r2_2_FD_184286 | JGI IMG/M metagenome (GOLD analysis project Ga0209051, IMG submission 184286) | Arabidopsis root microbial communities from North Carolina, USA - plate scrape MF_Cvi_mMS_r2 (SPAdes) (version 2) | ecosystem: Host-associated > Plants > Roots > Endosphere | place: USA... | reverse complement strand
AGAGAAAGTTGCCGTGGGCAAGCAGGTGACGCTGGTGGGCTATGCCAGCAAGGAGAAGGGCGACGAAATGCGCGTGGAACGTATCACCTTCGACGGTGGCCAGACCGTGGAATTGCGTTGACCTGGACTACATGGGCGGCTGCGCTTGCTGACGCGCCGCTCGCGGTCTGGCTGCGCGCGTCGCCCTGGGCCTATCCCGCTGCGGAAATCCTGCACCTGAGCGGTATGGCGCTGCTGTTCGGGGCCATCGTCGTGGTGGATCTGCGGCTGGCGGGACTGGGGCGTCAGTTGCCCGTGACCACGCTGTTGCGGCACGCATTGCCAGCGTCGATGGTGGGATTTGCCTGCATCGTGGTCAGCGGCGCCTTGCTGTTCATCGCGCATGCCGATGAACTGATCACCAATCGCGCCTTCCTGATCAAGCTCGTGCTGATTTTGCTCGGGCTGCTCAATGCCGCATGGTTTCATCTTGGCCCGTATCGCCGGCTGCACGGCAACGGCGCGTGGGAAACGCAACGTGCGCCGCCGCCGATGGCTCGCGCGTGCGCCGGACTGTCGATCCTGACGTGGTTCCTGGTCATCTGCGCAGGGCGTCTCATCGCCTATGTGTAGGCGTTTTCCAGGCAATTCGGGTGCATCAATCGGCGCTTTCAAGTGCTGAAATTGATGTAACTCAAACGTGTGAGAGTAGACGCTCAAGAATTAAAGGTGGGCGACGTTAAGGCAGGTCGGACCCCTTACGAGTAGAGCCCCCCTGATGAACAACCTCAGTATTCGCCACGGCTTGCTGGCGACGCTTGTGATTTTTGGTTTGATGATTGTGTTTGGCGCCGTGCTCGGCGTCAGCCAGTTGAGTGCGGCCAGCCAGGCCGCCGGCAGCGTGCATGCGGTGTCCACGCGGGCGTTGCTGATCAACGATGCCTACAAGAACATGACCCGCGTGCGCTCCGCGCTGACGCGTGCGTACAGCTCGGCCAAGGCCAGCGGCCAGGTCAATGCCGAAGCAATTGCCAGCGCGGAGAAATCGCTCGGCAAATCGAAGACCGAACTCGACGAATTCGAGAAGGCCGCAGCCTTGCCGCAGCAGGATGCTTCCACGCGCGAGGAAATCGTCAGCGCGGGCCGTTCGCATATGGAAGTGGTGCAGCGCGGGCTGGAAGCGCTGCGCAACGGCGATCCAGATGGCTACGCGGCTATCAACGACCGCGACATCACGGCATCCGGCGCCAGGTATTCGGCCGGCGTGGAGCGGTTTCAGCAGTACGCAACGAAGCTGAACGATGCGGCGATGGAAGAAGATGCGTCGCGCCTGCGCCGTGTGATCGTGCTGGTTTGCGTGGGACTGGTCATGTCCGTGGCGCTGATCGTCATGGTCCACGTAGCACTGCGCCGTTTGGTGGTGGCGCCGTTGATGCAGGCGCGTGACCTGATCATGCGCGTGGCCGATGGCGATCTGACCATCAACGTGCCGAAGGCGGGCCGCAACGAAATCGGCCAGTTGCTCGACGCGCTGTCCCGCATGCAGGCGGGCCTGACGCAGACCGTGAACAAGGTGCGCACGGGTTCGGATGCCGTGACGATCGGCGCGCGCGAGATCGCAGCCGGCAATACGGATCTGTCGTCGCGTACAGAGGAGCAATCGTCGGCGCTCGAACAGACGGCGGCCAGCATGGAGCAACTGACTTCGACCGTGGGCAACAACGCGCAGAGCGCGGCGCACGCCGCCGAACTGGCGAGCAACGCGGCCGACCTGGCCTCGCGCGGTGGCGAGGTGGTGCGTGGCGTGGTCCATACGATGAGCGAGATTAACTCGAGCTCGCAGAAGATCGTCGACATCATCGGCGTGATCGACGGCATCGCATTCCAGACCAACATCCTCGCGCTGAATGCGGCAGTGGAAGCCGCGCGCGCGGGCGAGCAGGGCAGGGGGTTTGCCGTGGTGGCGGGCGAGGTGCGCAGCCTGGCCCAGCGCAGCGCCAACGCCGCAAAGGAAATCAAGACGCTGATCGATTCTTCGGTGAACAAGGTGGATGCGGGCAGCGCCCAGGTGGAGCAGGCCGGCAGCACGATCGAGGAAATCGTATCCGCTGTGCAGCGGCTGGCGAGTACGGTCAGCGAGATCTCGGCGGCGTCGCTGGAGCAGTCCAGCGGCATCACGCAGGTCAGCGAGGCCGTGTCGCAAATGGAGCAGGTCAACCAGCAGAATGCCGCGCTGGTAGAGCAGGCTGCGGCTGCAGCAGATTCGCTCGAATCTCAAGCGAACCAGTTGGCCGCCGCCGTGGGCACGTTCCGTCTGGCCTGACGTGAGTTATCGACCGGCCAGCCGTTCCTCGACGAACAGCAGCCGGTCATTGCCCCAGTACAGTTCTTCATCGACCACGAAGCTCGGCGCGCCGAAGATACCGCGCGCCACGGCTTCCTCGGTGGCCTGCTTGAGCCCGGCCTTGACCTCGGGATCGTCCAGCATCGCCAGCGCCTCGCGCGGATCGAATCCCGCCGCCACCAGCACCTTGCCGATCTCGTTCGGATCGTTCAGGTTCCTGCCGTTCTCCCACATCGCAGCAAAGATCGCCTCCACATAGCGGAGGAATTCGGCTTCGCCCTTGCGCTGATAACCGATCGCGCCGCGCATCAGTGCCAGCGTGTTGATCGGAAAATGCGGGTTGTGCTGGAAAGGCGCGTGGTAGCGCTCGGCCCAGCAGCGAAGATCGAGCTTCGACCAGTCGCTCTTGGCCGGGATCTCCATCGGACTATGGTTGCCCGTGGCCTTGAACACACCACCCAGCAGCATCGGCTTCCAGACGATGGTCGAACCCGTGCGCGCCGCAATGCGCGGCAGTTCGCGATAGGCGAGGTAGGAATAGGGACTGCCGAAGTCGAAGTAGAAGTGGACTTGGTGGGGCATGGGGGTCCTCATTTTCTCTGGGAGTTGGGAGGGTTCGGAAATTTAAGACCATACAAGTCTAGAAACACAACGGCTCGGCATAGGACCAGCATCGGCAGTGCCATTGCGTGTTCGAGTTTTCATCTCTCGGAAGCTAGCTATCCAAAAAATTACACCGCTCACGTCATTCGACTCGGACATCCTCTACGATCTGTCCTTTTTCGAGGCAGACGATACGTTTTGCAAATGCAATCGTCTCTCGTCTGTGCGCGATCGTGACTCGGGTCATTTTCATTTGATGCAGTGATTGAACGATATGCTGCTCGCTATGGAAATCCAAGTGACTGGTCGCTTCGTCCAAGGCCAGAATGCGGGGTTTTCTGTAGAGCGCACGGGCAAGAAGTGCTCGCTGCTTTTGCCCCCCTGATAAACCAGCGCCGAGCTCTGCTACAGGAGTTTGATATCCCATCGGCATGCGCATAATAGCGCCGTGGATCCGAGCGATGATTGCGGCCTCCTCAATCTGGCTCTGACAGGCATCGGGATCAAAACCGGCGATGTTCTCACTTAGGGATCCAGCGAGTAATTGATCGTCCTGCATGACTGCTCCAATGAGATCACGAAGCGTTCGAGGGCCCAGTTGGCGTACGGGAATTCCTCCAACCAAAATCTCTCCTTCCGTTGGCATCAGAAGACCCAATAGCAGCTTGAACAAAGTCGTCTTGCCACAGCCTGATCTACCCACAATTGCAATCGCATCGCCGGCGTCGATGATTAGCGACAGATTGCGAAGTATCCACGGTTCTCCCTCGGCATAGCGGAAAGACACGTCACGAAACTCTATAGACGGCTCGATCCTATGGGTCTCGTATCCAGCTTTGTACTCTGGTTCAGGTTTCTCGAGGGCTATGTCGGCCACACGCTCGGTATGCAAGGAGAGCATTCGAATCTCAATTGCCACGTCAACCAGCTTACTCATGCGACGTGTGAATTGGCTTTTATAGGCTATGAAAGCCAACAACATTCCCAGTGTCAGACTGCGGTCAAGAACCGCTATGCCACCGACGTACAAGATCGCCAAGCTTTCCAACCCCAAGATCAGGGTGTTGACGCCACCAAAGACCAGCATGATTCTTTGCGTATTGACGTCTCGATTCTGAAGGCGGGTGATGAGATTTTGCCACGTGGCCATACGTAACGAGACAAGATTCAACAGCTTCAACGCCTGTATGGCTCGAATAGTCTCGAGAAAATACGAACTCTCTCGTGCCGCCATGACAATTCGCTCCTCAGCTGCTCTTCGGAGCGGTTCATAAAAAAACAGACGAACAGCGGCATAGAGCAGAACTGCAGCTACCACGATCCCGGTTAAGGTGCCGTTGTACGCCAGCATCATGGCTAGAGTAACTGCGCCGAGCACTCCGTCCAGTACCGCCACAACGACACCACTGGTTAATGTGGCTTGTATAGCGGACAGAGATTGAAAACGACTACTGATATCCCCGAGATGATGCTTCTCGAAGAATGGCCAAGGGAGGCGCAGAAGGCGACTAAAAAGCGCCGTCGACCATTGCAGCGCTAGTTGCTGATTCAACTGCAGTTCAATCCAACCGCGCGCCATTCGTACAACGAACTCAATCAGAATAAGAATGGCGCAGCCCACAACTGCAATCAGCAATAACTCTCGATCCGCCGAAACGAGTGCGCCGTCAACGATCCATTGTGTGGTCAATGGCATTATTAAGCCTAGTATCTCCAAGGCGAATGCTATAGCAAAGATGCTGGCTAGCGATCGTTTTAGTCCCCTGACGCCAAGGGTAAGATCGCGAAGGCGTATCCTGGGGCGGCCGCGTGCGGATTTGAAATTTGTGGCCGGCGTCATCTCCAACGCGACACCGGTAAAGTGTTTTGATGCAACTAGAAGCGTCATAGTCCGGCGGCCGGTCGCTGGATCGATAATCGATATTTTGTCGCCGTGAATCTTCTCTAGCACGACAAAATGATTCATGTCCCAGTGCAGTATGCAAGGGAGCAGAAGTTTGCTCATTTCATGGAGTTCGAGCCTCAATGCACGACATTGAAAACCCAGAGCGTCTGCATACCTAATCAATTGTGGCAGATTTACTCCTTTGACCGAGACGGAGAACTTCTGGCGTACAGCACGCAGGTCCAGATCTAGTCCATGGAACTCCGCAACCATAACAAGACATGAAAGGCCGCATTCCTGAGAGCCGGATTGCAATACAGCTCTCATGCTACGTTTTCGCATGCCAAGAATCCTTCTAAAAGATCATACCCAGGATATCGTTACGACAAAGCTGCGTGATCAATTCTCGGATCTGCGCCTCTGGAGTGCCGGAGTGTTCAATGATCTCCGCAAGGGTGGCACGTGGATGGTCAGTGATAAATCGGATCAACTCGGCGCCGGAGTCATCCATGCTTAATTTCGTTCCGTTTGCAATGATGTAGTTTTTATCTAGCCCATGTGCCTTGTTGGAATTCAGGAAAAAGGTGGCTATGTCAGGCAAGGGCCCTGCCGATGGGTTACCAAAAACTTCAAGAGACAGAGGGGATTCAACGCGACTTCCTGCGGTGAATTCATTCAGGAAGCGCTCATAGTTATCCCGATCGCAAATAAATTCGTTCATTTGCTTAACGACTGATGTCAGTGATATGTAGTCTTCCTTCCATTCGGAGAGCGACCGCCGCGAATGCAGATTATTTTACATTTGATTTACGGACCAGCATAAATAGTCCATTGTATATGCCGGGACGGTGCCGAGGGCAATATGTACCGTTGGTTCGCCGAGCGGCAAAGGGTCGTGCCACCATCCTCGCGGTAAATACAAGATATCCCCCGGTTCCAGGATGACGTCCATGTACGGACTATCGGGACAGGGATACAAATGACCATAGTCCTTGCTTTGCTGCGTATAAAGCGGAAATTCGAAAGACGGTTTGTAGATTAGCCATCGTTTGCGGCCAATGATCTGTACCGCGAAAACGTCACGCGTATCCCAATGGCACTTGAACGAACTCCGATCGCCAAATGCCACATAAACACTGCTTACAACTTGCCTCGCTGTAAAATTACTGATCTCATTGGATATTTGGCTTACCTTTTCTTCTCCGTATATCTTGTTTGAGATTAGTGTTGCTCCCTTTTGCATGTAATCGTAAACAACACTTCTAATTAGTCGGTGACGTAGTGTTCCTATGTCCCACCAACTTTCAATATATTCGCCCTTCGGGCGGATTCCATCGTAACTAATCTTGAAGTCATCTGATGCGACGTTGGCACGTTCTACAATACCATTCACGTCGCGCCAGGTGACTGCATCTACGGGTAGGGCGCCGGGCATAAGAAATGGCTTGCGCTCTTGATAGTTGTTTCGAAAATCGTGCGAAGAAATACTGAAATTTATAGGCATATTTAGGACCACTCACTTGGTCTGGAAAATTATCCTGGAACGGATCAGTTGTAGTTCGTACCGGCGGCATTACCATAGTTCGTTCCCGCCATGTCGTAGATCTCGCCGCCAAAATAACCACCAAGACCGGCTCCGATGCCGCCGCCGAGATACTGGCCTCCTGCACGTCCGCCGATATAACCAACTATGGCTCCCCCAGGGCCAGCTACCAACCCGCCTGCAAGGCCGCCGACAAAGCCACCGATGACACCGCCGGCTGCCTTGCCCAGTCCAGCGCCAACGGATCCGCCAACGCCTGCGGCCGCTGCCTTTCCTGCACTGTCATCGCCTCCGGCCACCAATTCCATGTCTTGAACGCTAAGCTCTCTCATATCTTATTTTTCCGAAAGATACGCACAATTGAAAAATATGAAATTACACACCCTGCACCTGAGATGATGGCTCCCAGCGTTGCGGTTGCCATAGGTACAACCGTTTCGGTTTTAGAAAGTGTCATAATTAGCCAGCCGATAATGATCGCGAGTGCGGGAATCAAAGGAGATAGAATCCTTCGCAGCCACCCATTTTGATTCCACTCGAACGCTGGATTTTGCGTGTTGTTATTACCAATAGAGATGGCTGTTGCTAGCAAAAGAGAAAATATGGCGACTAGCATCGTCAGAAGCATATCTGTGAATCTTGCTGGCTCCCCGACTAATTCAATTTTTCCTCGAAACAATATAAATAGTATGACTATCCCGACCCCCCAGCCGGATACTGCGGTGATTCTGCTTTTAAGGATTTTTTCCATATATATTTGTTCGTGGATTGAGCGTGGTTGAGTCGCGTGATATGGCATAACGCCGCGTTAAATTGGTTCAGTGGAAAATTCTTGCCCCGATGGCGTAAATGGGCTCGAATATCCATTCAAAGAGTCTACGTCTTTCCTGAATAATATCCGCTTCCACCAGCATTCCCACCCGAAGTGATTGTGGCTCGCCATATACTTCGAAGGTCTGCGATTCCAACGCAAGTGTGACCCGATAAAACAGTTCGGAGGCTCGCGCGGTGCTGCTCAGCGTTTCCGCGATGTGCACCGGCAATTCCTGAAGGGCGTAAGGGCTTTTTGCCACGTCCAAGACTGTTGCTTTCGCAGTGCCGAATTTTTGATAGGGATACGCGGCATACCGCATTAGTGCCAACTGTCCTGCCTCGACGAAACCGATTTGGCTCGAGGCGACGTACACGTGCGCTACTAGCTTGGCATCGTGAGGAATCAAGCTAGCGAGTAGTGTGCCGGGCATCAATTGTTGTCCGGGTTGAATACTTACTCCCGTTATCTTCCCGTCAAACGGAGCAACGCTGATCTGCCCGGCCCGGAGATCGTTTTCCGCCTGTTCCTGCTTAACAACGGCGATTCCGTTGTCGATTTCAGATAAATCACTCTTGCGGCGCAGATCGACTCCCGTCCGTTCGGACAGCAGTTCCATCCGGTCACGTTGGGTACTCTTGTGACTCCGTATCAGTGCCTGATGCTGGCCTTTCAATGCCAACAATTCTGCTTCGGCGTTCTGGAGTTGCACAATGGTGATGAACTTCGCTGCGACCAACTCTCTCTGGCGTTCCATGTGAGCCTCGGCTAACTGGATTCGCTTCTGGGAAAGCCTTAACTCGTCGTTGAAACGGTCAAGTTCCTCATCGATGGATTTTATTCTGCCGTCCAGCGTCCGAACTTGAATATCCGCGCGCTCGGTTGCGAGGGCGCGACTGCGATTCAGCAGGTGGATTCGTTGCTCCAATTGCTTGGAGACTTGACGCTGAAAGCTACCGGTATTGCTGAGACGCTCATCGGATACGACGAAGAGCACATCCCCAGTTGCAACACTCTGCCCCTCATTTACGTTCACCTCTGCGACAACGCCTTTCTCGCTTGCAGCAAGTCGTAGGAGGCCTTGTTCGGGTATCAATAACCCAGTAACAGTTGCCTTCCTGGTGTATGTGCCAAGGTAGGAAAAGGCTGCAATCATCGCCACAAAAGAGATGGCGATGATTGCGATGACTGAGTGACTCCATGGCTCATGCAGTAGCACATTCCCCAGCCAATTCTCTCGTCCGCCAGTTAATGCCTCATGGCGGAACAGGGAATTTTCCATTGTTGCCTGGTCTGTTTGTTCCATATAGCCCAATCAGGATGGTGTCACCATCGCAAATGAGAATGCGAATCATTAAACTTAAAGGAATGCATTCTTCCGTTCATTTTTGGATGCGTAAATCGTAAATCTCCGAAATTCTTCATTGCTCATATGGCTGAGCAGATGAACTGCGAAAGGCTGCCAGTGCTGCGGGTTTTCGGTTTCCAGCGATGGGGGCAAGGGAAGGCTTCGCTCGCGCTCGGGGCTGGGGAAGCGTGGAAACGGAGAATGCGGGAGGGGAGGACGGAGGAGGCCCAGATCCAGGGAATTTGTTTTTCGCGAACGACATAGCTTGTATCGTTCGGTTCGCAGAGCTAGTGGCGGACTTGAGCCACGTGTTAGCGGACCTGAGACCTATTTCGTGCGGTCCTTAGATCAGACTCTACGCGAGCGGAGGGTTATCGGTGAATCACCACCGCTCCACCCACGGCCGCACATCCAGTTCATGCGTCCACGCATCCCTCGGCTGCTGATGCAGCATCCAGTACGTATCCGCAATATGGTCCGGGTTGATGATGCCGTCGTGCTCGCGCGTGGCGTAGCGCTCTGGGAAGTTGTCGCGGATGAAGGCCGTGTCGATGGCCGCGTCGACGATCAGGTGGGCGACGTGGATGTTCTTCGGTCCCAGTTCGCGCGCCATGCTTTGTGCCAGAGCGCGCAGGGCATGCTTGGCGCCGGCAAAGGCCGACATGCCTTCGCGGCCTCGCGTGCTGGCCGTGGCACCGGTGAAGAAGATCGATCCGCGCTGGCGCGGCACCATCACGCGCGCAGCCTCGCGGCCCATCAGGAAGCCGGCGAAGCAGGCCATCTCCCAGACCTTGAAATACACACGCGACGTGGTGTCGAGGATCGGGAAATTGACGTTGGCGCCGATGTTGAAGATCGCCACTTCCAGTGGTGCGATCTCGCGTTCGATGCGCGCGATGAGCGCCACGGTGTCTTCTTCCTTGCGCGCATCGCAGGCGAAGGCGTGGGCTTCGCCGCCTTCTGCGCGGATCTGGTCGACGAGGGGCGCGAGCTTGTCGGCGCTGCGGCGCGTAACGCACGCGATATATCCCTCACGCGCGAAACGGCGCGCGATGGCACCGCCTGTCGCATCTCCAGCACCTACAACGAGCACGGCTTTCTTGTCGGGCATGGGTCTCCTCCGGTCGAAGTGACTTGCATTATGACAGCGTCAATCGCGGGCGGCGCATGCAGATCAACCCTTGACTTTATATCGTACGATATATATCTTACGATACGTCTTACGACATAACGGAGCTATTCCATGCGACATCACTTTGGACATCACGGCGCTCACCACGGTCATCATCATGGCCATGGTGGCAAGCTGCATCGTCATATGCACGGTCTTTTCGCCATGGTGCGCGGCGGCGGGTTCTGGTCGCAAGGCGGCGGATTCGACGGTGGCGAGGGCGATGGAAGCGGTTTCGACGGCGAGAACCTGCGCCGTGGCCGCAAGTTCAGCGCGGAAGATCTGCAACTGCTGCTGCTATCCCTGCTCGACGAAAAGCCCTCGCACGGCTACGAACTGATCAAGGCGCTGGAAACCCGCACCGGTGGCTTCTACAAGCCGAGTCCGGGCGTGGTGTATCCCGCGCTGACGTACCTCGAAGACGTGGGCTATGCCACGGTCGATACCGAGGGCAACAAGAAGCGCTATCAACTGTCGGATGCCGGCCGCGAATACCTGGCCCAGAACCGCCAGCGTCTGGAGCAAATGGTGGCCCGCCTGCAGCACGTGGCGCGCAAGATGGATTTCATGCGCCGCGCCATGAGTGGCCAGCCGCAGCGCGAGCCTGAAGAGGGCGGCTGGGCGCCTGAACTCACGCGTGCACGTGGCCGTCTCAAGCAGGCAATGATGATGCGCAGCGGCGCGTCCGCCGACGAACAGCGCCGCATCGCGGCCATCCTGGAGCGCGCTGCCGACGAGATCGAAGGCGCGACGAATGCATCGAACCCGAACCCGGAGGCTTGAATATGACTGAACCCCGCGACCTGACCGTGCAACGTGTGCGCCATCCGCTCAAGATGCGCTTACTCAAGGTGCTGCGCACCCG
>Ga0209051_1003348_pt1 | contig 10562 bp, 9 predicted proteins | sample AraplaCvi_mMS_r2_2_FD_184286 | JGI IMG/M metagenome (GOLD analysis project Ga0209051, IMG submission 184286) | Arabidopsis root microbial communities from North Carolina, USA - plate scrape MF_Cvi_mMS_r2 (SPAdes) (version 2) | ecosystem: Host-associated > Plants > Roots > Endosphere | place: USA... | reverse complement strand
TGTCTGGTTGATGCGCGAAAACCCAGCCGCGAAAGGCGTTGACGGCAACGGGATCGAGAAACCGCTTCAACCAGACATAACCGTGTTCATGATACAGCCTGCGGATCGCCTCCACGCCGATCGACGGATCCGTCGGCTCCAGCGCCCCCAGCCGGTTCGGAACGCTCGAAAGGATTTTCCCGTTGGCGACTAGGTCGATTGCCGGCGCTTGAGTTGGCCCGCGATCTAAGGCGAAACTTGACATTCCGATCACTCCCAAAGTGAGATAGAAACGCTGGAAATCTGAATGAAACAAAAGAGGTTCGCCATGGACGAAAGGCATTACTGGACTTTTCGCTCATGATGGACGGTCCGATTGCTCTCTATCGTTCCCCCTCTTCCGACCGGACGGCAATCGCGGTGACGGGATTCGGACGCCAGCGTATCGGAACGCGTATCATCAACCGCCGTCTGCTCATGCATGCGGTCGTGTTGGTGGAAGCCGGACGCGGCACGCTACAGACGGTGAAGGCCGGCATACAAGAGATCAATGGCCCGTCGCTCTTCTGGCTGCCCGCCGGCACATTGCATTCCTATGGTCCCGCCCAAAATGAAAGCTGGGAGGAGCGATGGGCGCTCTTCGAGGGAACGTTGATGGCGGACCTCATCGGCCAGCGCTTAATTTCGATAACAGCGCCGCTCGTGCGCCTGCACAATGTTCGTGAGATGCAGCATCTCTTCGGCGCGCTGCACTCGGACTTCGCCGCAGGCGATCCGCTCGGCCTCGCATCGGCAGCGGCAACGCTTCACCGCATTGCCATCCAGGGCGCGCGCCAGGCAAACACGCGCAGGGACGATGGCGGGGAACTAAAGCTGGAATTGGTGATCGAAACCCTGCAACGTCGTGCATTCGAGCCGATCGATATGCATTCCCTAGCACAGGAATTCGGCGTGTCTCCGGCAACACTGCGACGTCGGTTCCACACCGCTCTCGGCCTGTCGCCGAAAGCGTTCCAGCTGCGCCTCCGCATCGACCGGGCGAAGCAGTTATTGGCAACATCCGATCTTTCGATCGAGGCGGTCTCGCACGCCATCGGCATTGACGACGCGTTCTATTTTTCGCGGCTGTTTCAGGATCGCGAACATTGTTCACCGAGCGAGTTTCGTCGCCAGCACCGCCGATTATAAAACGAGGGCCGGCTGACGCCGGCCCTCGCTCGCGATTTGACGAATGGCGGTCAGTGCGCGCCGGCGCCGCCGGCCTGCGTCTTCCGCGTGAAGAGCAAGGCGAACGCGGCGATCGCAAGCACGACGCCGATGACGGCGAACGTGTCGCTGAAGCCGAGGATCAGCGCCTGGCGCTTGACGATCTGACCCAAGGCGACGATGGCCTTTTGGGTGGCGAGTGCCGGGTCCGAAACACCGTGCGCCAGAAAATAGTTCGTCGTCTGGGTGAGCCGGTCGCGAACCTCGTCACGGGCAAGCGTCACCGACTGACCGATGATGTTCGAATGGAACTGCTCGCGCTTCGTCAGGATCGTACCCAGCGAGGCAGTGCCGACGGCGCCGCCGAGGTTGCGCAGCATATTCGTCAGGCCCGAGGCAGCCGCAGCGTCCGCTGCAGCGATGCCGCCCGTGGTGATGGCGGTGACCGGCGTGATGACGAGTGCCTGACCCATGGCGCGCACGATGTTCGGGATCCAGAACTGGTCGCCTGCATTGTCGGGCGACAGCCAGATGTTCATGAAGCAACTGATGGAAAAGACGCTCACGCCGACGACGGCGAGCACACGGACGTCCACGCGCTTCATCATCCAGGGGATCAGAGGGATCAACATCAACTGCGGCAAACCGGTCCATGCGAGAACGTTGCCGATCTGCTCGGCGTTGTAACGCTGCACTTGGCCGAGATATTGCGGGACAATGTAGACGGAACCGAACAGGGCCACGCCGACCAGCACGTTGACGAAAACACCGATGCCGAAATTGCGCTGCTTCAGCAGGCGCAACTTCACCAGCGGCTTTTCGACCTTGAGCTCGATCCAGATGAAGGCTGCAAGGAAGACAAAGGCAACAATGCTCAGCTTGATGATGAAGGGCGAGGAGAACCAGTCGTCCTTGTTCCCTTCCTCGAGCACCGTCTGCAAGGCGGAAAGGCCGATTGCCATGGTGGCGATGCCCGCCCAGTCGCCTTCCTTCAGCAAATGCAACTGCATCGGTTGCTTCTGCAGCGTCAGAGCAAGAGCCACGGCCATGATGGCGCTCGGAAGGGTATTGATGAAGAAGATCGTCTGCCAGCCGTAGTTCTCTGTAAGGTATCCGCCGATCGTCGGCCCGATGGCAGGCGCGAAGGTAACGGACAGCGCAAAGAGCGCCAGGCCGAGCGGCTGCTGGCTCTTGGGCAGCTTGGTCAGAACCATGGTGAAAGCCATAGGGATCAGGACGCCGCCGGCGAACCCCTGGAGGCCGCGAAACAGGATCATCGTGCCAAGGTCGTGTGCGAACGCACAGGCCATTGAAAACAGCGGAAAGAGGATGGAATTGACGAGAATGTAGCGGCGAAACGAGAAGACGCTGCTGAAATAGGCCGTCAGCGGTATGACGACGATCTCGCCGATCAGATAGGAGGTGGAGATCCAGGCGCCGTTGTCGACGCCCGTTCCGATACCGCCCTCGATGTTGAGCAGCGAAGCATTGGTGATCTGAATGTTGAGAATTGCCATGAACGCGCCGATCATGCCGGCGCAAACGGCTATCCAATCCTTGGTGCTGGCTCGGGGCTGGGAGACTGCAATTGAAGTAGACATGACAAGATCCTCATCCCTCGCCTGTTACGCTCCATGAGCTGTATCAGCGGCCTTGGTGTCGATGCTTGGCTGCACCGACATGCCAGGGCGAAGATCGCCATTGGCAGTGTCTTTGCCATCGAGCACAATCTTGACCGGGATACGCTGCACGACCTTGGTGAAGTTGCCCGTAGCGTTGTCAGGTGGCAGCAGAGCGAATTCCTGGCCACTTGCCGGCGCGATACTGTCGACATGACCGCGATAGGTTCGGCCCGGGAACGTATCGACTTCGATTTCGACCGGCTGGCCGGCATGCACGTCGGTCAGCTGTGTTTCCTTATAGTTCGCAATAATGTAGGCCGCGCTGACGGGAACGACCGACATCAGCTGTGTGCCTGCCTGAACGTATTGGCCGACGCGCAGGGTGCGGTTCCCGACGGTGCCATCGACCGGCGCGACGATCGTCGCGTAAGAGAGGTTGAGTTCGGCCTGATGCTCGATCGCCTGGCTTCGGGCCAGAGTGGCCTTTGCCTGCGCAAGCTCGGCGTTCAGAAGATCGACCTGCTTGACCGCGGCGTCGAGGGCGGCCGTATCGCGCACGATCGTCGCCTGAGTGGCAGCGATCTGCGACGCGGCCTGCTGGGCGGTCTGGACCGGGGCATAGCCGCTTGTGGCGAGGCTCGAATAGCGCTTGTTGTTCTGCTCGGCGAAAGTCTCGTTCGCCTTGTCAACCTCGACGGTGGCGCGGGCGGCGGCGATCGTCGATTGCTGGATCTCGAGGGCGGCCTGCTTCGCGCTCAATGTGGCCGTCGCGGCGGCAACGTCCGCCTTTGCCTGATCGAGCGCTGTGCGGAAATCGCGGTCGTCGATGCGTGCAAGCGGCTGACCAACCCTGACCGGTTCGTTGTCCCGCACAAGCACCTCGGCGAGATAGCCGGAGACCTTGGGGGCAATCGCGCTGGTGTCCGCCTTCACATAGGCGTCGTCTGTCGACACATGGAAACGGCCGACCGTCCAGTAATCGTGTCCGTAGTAAGCACCGGCAGCGACGATTGCGAGCGCAGCCGCACCGAGCAGCAACGACCGGCCCGGTCGGCGCTTGCGGGCTTGCTTGCCCTCAGAGGCGGCAACCGGCGCCGCCACTGGCAGCGGCTTGCCGGCTTCGAGGGTTTCCGGCGCTATCTCTGCCACCGTTTCGGTGGCTGGGGCGTTGTTGTTCAGAGCATGCAGCTTCTGGATGGTCATTGTTTTCTCCGGATCAGGGTCGCCGTGAGAGGAAGCTGCGGCCGTGATGCATAAAAGGAAAATTGACGTTTTCCAAAATATTCACTATAAAGTCGATGTCAACACGAATTTGGAAAATAGTGATGGTCCAAAATCACAAAATCGAGAGAAAGCCGCGTGGCAGACCGCAAATGCGCTGCGACGAGGACACCCGGAGCGTCATCATCGAGGCTGCAAGCCGGCAGTTTCATGAAAATGGATTCGCAACCGCCAGCATCGCGGCGATTGCCCAGGAAGCGGGCGTATCGACGAAGACGCTCTACCGCCTCTTTCCAACGAAGGCCGATCTTTTCTCGGACCTTATTTCCGATCGCATTGGCCGTTTTCTGCTGGCGCTCGACCCGACTACGCTTGCGGCAGCTGATCTACGCCAAGGGTTGGAGCGGATGCTGATGGCCTACGGCATGCTGACGCTCTCGGAAGATACGATCACCATGATACGGCTTGTGATCGGCGAGTCCGATCGCTTCCCGGAGATCGCGAATTCGTTCTACGAACGAGCCGTAGTCCGAACCAATACGCTGATGGAGGGATGGCTGCGCAGGCAGATCGAGCGCGGTGCGATCGCCCTCGAGGATCCGCATGCCGCATGCGGCATGCTGCGCGGGATGATGACCATGGAGCCGCAGCGCGCGACAATGCTGCGCCAGCGGCCCGCGCCTGGGATCGAAGAGATCGCCAACCGGGCAAAGATGTGCGCTGATCTGTTTCTGAACGGGGCGGCCGTCGTCCGTGCATGATGGCCGCGCTTGCTGTTCACTGCAACGTCAGGCGGACCCCGCCAGTTCTTTGTCGATCGCCGAGACCAGCCGCTGGTCCTCGGCTGTGACATCAGGCGCAAACCGCGCCACGACCTTGCCATCGCGACCAATCAGGAACTTTTCAAAATTCCAGAGGATATCGCTCTTGTCGCCGGTCTCGATCCCGTGAGTACGCAAGCGCTCCCGCATCGGGCCGTCGCCGACGGCGGTGCCGGCGGAAGTTGTCAGCAATTGATAGAGCGGGTGCTTGTCATCGCCCTTGACCGAGATCTTTGAGAAGATCGGGAACTTCACGTCATATGTGAGGGTGCAGAACTCAACGATCTCGGCATCCGTGCCCGGTTCCTGCCCCTTGAAATTGTTCGCTGGAAAGGCGGCGATCACGAAGCCGCGCTCGCGCTTGTCCTCATAGAGTTTCTCAAGTCCTTCGTACTGGACCGTCAGGCCACATTTGGAAGCGACATTGACGACCAGGATCACCTTGCCGCGGTGATCGTTCAGCGTCGTCTCGCGACCGTCAGCCAGTTTCACCGGTATGTTCAAAAGATCCGTCATCGCTATCTCCAGCATGAATTCCGCGGCGGAAGCTATACCCACCGGTGCATTTGTCCAGCCGTCCGATAGCGTCCACTGGCAAAATCAAACAAAACAGCTAGTTTGCCCCAAGAGCAGAGGAGGGCGCGACGAAAGATGGGGCTGGAATTGCTGGTGGCGGCCGCTGTTTTCGCTTTGCTCATGACAGCCTCGATCGGAACGATGCTGACCTACTCGAAGTTGCCGGTTCATCACCGCCAGGACGAGACCAATACTGTCGTCCGGCTCGTCGCCAACATCTTCGTCGTGATGACATCGCTCGTCTTTGGCCTGATGATCAACTCGTCAAAGAATACCTTCGGCGAGATCGACAAGAACGTTCACGCCTTCGCGACGCAGATCATTCTTCTCGACCGGACCTTGCGCACCTACGGCCTCGAAGCCGCCGAAACCCGCAAGCGGCTGCAGAATTACGTCGAGAAAGCCCTCACCAATCCTGCACGTACGGCGCCGGATCCATTGGTCAAGAGTGACCGGACGACCGAATTTGCCCTCAATGCCGTCGGCGACGGTCTTTCGCTGATCAGGCCGTCCGACCCCGGACACGTTGCGCTGTGGAACGACGCTCGCCAGCAGTACCAGAGGATCGTGGAGCAGCGATGGGTCATCGTCGAACAGTCGGAAGGCGTCATTCCGAGGCCGCTCATTAGCATGCTGACAGCATGGCTAATATTGATCTTTGCGAGCTTTGGCTATCGAGCGCCGAGAAACATCATCGTCGTGCTGATGTTCTCGATCTCGGCGCTGCTGATATCGCTGTCGATCTTCGTCGTGCTCGATATGGATATCCCATTCTCAGGCTGGATTCAGATCTCCGACACGCCTCTGCGCAGGGCGCTGGCCGAGCTGCAACAATAGCGGCTCCGAATCCCGTGCCGCCGCCACGAGACGGCACGACTCGCCTTCGGCGTCAGCGAACGGCAACCGTTGGCCAATCAATGAAATCGGCCTTGGCCCCGGCAAGCGTATCCCGGCTGCGGGAGACCACGTCATGTGGGAAACCGAGCGGTATGGCGCTCGCGTCGTCGAGGCGCCGGACCTGTTCATCGGTTAGCTGTACATCAAGCGCTGCGAGGTTGTCCGACAGCTGCGCCGCCGTACGCGGTCCGATGATTGGCAGCGTGCCTTTGTGCAATACCCAGGCGATGGCAACCTGGCCGGCGGAAACGCCGGTCTCCTCGGCAATGGCAAGCACCGCGTCGACTGTTGCGGTCTTGCGGGCATCGCTTTCGGCATGAATGACGACGCCAAGTCCCTGCTTCCGGCCGGTTTCGCCCTTGCGGTACTTGCCGGTCAGCAGCCCGCCGCCGAGCGGCGACCAGCCGACGGTACCCAGACCAAAGGCGGCCGCCATCGGCAGAAGCTCGCGCTCGGACGTACGCTCGACAAGGCTGTATTCCAGTTGCAAGGCCGACAACGGCGCCCAACCGCGCAGCTCCGCAAGCGTCGCACCCGTCGCCACGCGCCAGGCCGGAAAATCGGAGAGGCCAGCATAGAGGATCTTGCCCGAGCGGACGAGATCGTCGAAGCCGCGCATGATTTCGTCGATCGGCGTCACCGCATCAGGCATATGGGCCCAGAGGAGATCGATGCGATCGGTGCCGAGCCGCTTCAGGCTCGCTTCGACTGATTGCACCATCGCCTTGCGGCTGTTCCCGGTAGCCTGCAGGCCGGCGCCATGACGATCCCCGAGCGAGAACTTCGTCGCGACGACGATGTCATCACGGTCGCTGGCGATGAATTCGCCTAGCATCGTCTCAGACTGGCCGAATTGATACTGATCTGCCGTATCGACAAAGTTGCCACCCGCATTGCGGTAGCCATCAAACACGACTTTAGCCTCCTCACGGCTCGAGCCGTAGCCCCAGCCGGTTCCGAAGTTGCCCGTGCCGAGTGCCAGGCTGGAGACGCGAAGGCCGGTCCGGCCGAAGATCCTGTATCGCATTGTCATCGTCCTCTTTTGTTGGTCATCACTTTTAAATTACGATCGTCATTCATTTGCAATTAAATGACGAACGTCATATAATTTGTCAAGAGCAAATCAGGAGAGGCCAAAAATGCGCCCAACCAAGGAACAGGCAGACCAAAACCGCAGGCGGATCATCGACGCGGCCGGAAGGCTGTTTCGCGAGAAGGGAATCCATGCGGTCGGCGTCGATGAGGTCATGAAAAGCGCCGGACTTACGCATGGCGGCTTTTATGGTCATTTCAAATCGAAGGGCGACCTCGCGGCCGAAGCTTTGAGCCACGCGATGGATGAAAGCCTGAGATCGGAGCAGGATTTTCCCTCGGTCGCGGCTTTGGCCGAGACCTACCTCTCCAAAGCGCATCGAGACGAAGCCGAAAATGGCTGCACAGTGGCCTCCCTCGGCCCGGAACTTGCGCGTCTGCCAAGCGGAAAGCGTGGCGTGATCGCCAGTTATGTCAGGAAGCGCATAGATCAGATGGAGACATTGCAGGAAAAGATCGGCGGCCAAGCCGATCGCGGCAAAGCGATTGCCGATCTTGCAAGTCTCGTAGGCGCCCTTGTCATGGCCCGCGCGGTCGATGACGAGGCTCTCTCTGACGAAATTCTCGCGGAAACCATCCGCATCGTCGGTAACGGCTGAGATCGCTATCCCCATCCCGATCGCTGACGTCTGTCCGAGCTTTTGCGCACCGCCGGGGATTGAATAGCCGACGGCGCGGTACAGTTATGACTTCACGGCAGGAGGTTCTCTGCTGCCGAGTTTCAGTTTTCGGAAGAGCATGACGACCCAACAGATACTCGCCTTCGGCGTCATCGGCCTGATGATGGCGGTCTTCATCTGGGACCGGTTTCGCTATGATCTGGTTGCATGTTGCGCTTTGGTGCTGGCCATCTGTGTCGGCATTGTGCCTTTCGACAAGGCATTTTCCGGCTTCAGCGATGATATTGTCATCATCGTCGGCAGTGCGCTCGTGGTCAGTGCCGGTGTGGCGCGTTCGGGCATCGTCGACAGTACGATCAAGCGCTTGTTCCCCAACCTGACCAAGCCACACGCGCAGCTCGCCTTGCTGCTCATCGTCGTTGCGGTTCTATCGGCCTTCATCAAGAATATCGGCGCACTGGCGATCATGATCCCGGTCGCCTTCCAGTTTGCCCGAAAGAGCGGGAGGTCGCCGTCGCTCTACCTGATGCCGATGAGCTTTGCCGCGCTTCTCGGCGGGTTGATGACGCAGATCGGCACCTCACCGAACATCGTGGTCTCGCGACTTCGCGGCGAAATCACCGGAACACCCTTCACGATGTTTGACTTCACACCCGTCGGCGCGACGCTTGCTCTAGTCGGTATCGTCTTCTTGATCTTTTTCCACTGGCTCGTTCCCGAGCGACAGAACGAGAACCCATCGCTTGAGGAAGCGTTGGATTTGAAGAACTATTTCTCCGAAGCAACGGTGGTCGAAGGCTCCGGCTTCGAAGGCAAGAAGCTTAACGAAATCCTGCAGCTCGGAGATGGCGAAGTGGTCGCAACCGCGATCCTTCGCGGGCATTCGCGCCTCTCGCCATTCCCCGACATTCTCCTGAAGCCAGGCGACACGATCCTGCTGGAGGGGCGTCCTGAAGCCTTGGACCGCGTCGTTTCCAACGCCAAGCTCAAGCTTTCAGGCAAGCCGATCCCCGAGGCAAAGACGGAAGGTGACGTGACTTCGATCGAAGCAGTGGTCTCCTCCGAGTCCATGCTGATCGGCTGGTCCGCGCGCCAGCTCTCGCTCTGGAACCGCCGGCGCATCAACCTGCTTGCGGTCAGCCGACACGGCCACCGGCTGACGGAACGGCTGAGCGAAGTCACGCTGCGCGCCGGCGACGTTCTTGTGTTGCAGGGCAGCCGTCGAAACCTGCCGGCCTTCCTACAGGAATTCTCCTGTCTTCCGTTGGCGCAGCGCGAGATCATGCTTGGGACGCCACGCAGGGCCTACGTGCCGCTGCTGATCCTCGGGATTGCCATGGCCGTGACGGCGGCCGGAATGGTTCCGGTTTCGGTCGCCTTCTTCTGCGCGGCGCTGGCGATGGTGGTTTTCCGGGCAGTCCCTCTCGCCGAGGTCTACAAGGCGGTGGACGGCCCGATCCTCATCATGCTTGCCGCCCTGATCCCCGTCTCCGACACATTGCGAACGACCGGCGGCAGTGATCTGATTGCCGGGTGGCTTGGCCATTTTGCGGCCCAGATGCCGCCCTTCGGCGCATTGGCGCTGATCGTCATTACCGCCATGGCGGTGACCCCATTCCTCAACAACGCCGCAACGGTTCTGGTCATGGCGCCGATTGCGGCGAGCTTTGCCCATACGCTCGGCTATAGACCCGAAGCCTTTCTGATGGGGGTCGCCATCGGGGCCGGCTGCGATTTCCTGACGCCGATCGGCCACCAATGCAACACGCTGGTCTTCGGTCCCGGCGGCTATCGTTTCAGCGACTACCCCCGCCTCGGCCTGCCGCTGTCCTTCATCATCGTCCTCGTCAGCGTGCCGGTTCTTCTGTACGTCTGGCCGGTTCGTTGACCCAACTGCCCATTTTCCTTGACGCGCGCGGTCGAATATGGCCTTAAGGCCAGCCAAATGGGCAATCGGCGGATGAACGGGGGCAGTGCCCTTTTCCGGCCGGTTTCCTGATCCAGTTATCTGCATTCTTTCCGGCCGAACGTCGCTTTCTCAGGAAAAGCCGTCCGGCATTCATTTGACGGGCACATAAAAATGACAGCTTCCGGCGTCCGCGTCCGCATTGCTCCCTCGCCGACCGGCGAGCCGCATGTCGGCACTGCTTACATCGCACTCTTCAACTATCTTTTCGCCAAGAAGAACGGCGGCGAGTTCATCCTGCGCATCGAAGACACCGATGCCACGCGCTCGACACCGGAATTCGAGACGAAAGTGTTGGACGCGCTGAAATGGTGCGGCCTTGAATGGAAGGAAGGTCCCGACATCGGCGGCCCCTACGGCCCCTACCGTCAGTCCGACCGCAAGGACATCTACACGCCCTACGGCCAGGAACTGCTCGACAAGGGCCATGCCTTCCGCTGTTTCTGCACGCCCGAGCGTCTTGAAAAGATGCGCGAAGAGCAGCGCGCCGCCGGCAAGGCGCCGAAGTATGACGGTCTTTGCCTGAAATACTCCGCCGAAGAGGTCAGCGCCAAGATGGCCG
>Ga0209051_1003340_pt1 | contig 10592 bp, 10 predicted proteins | sample AraplaCvi_mMS_r2_2_FD_184286 | JGI IMG/M metagenome (GOLD analysis project Ga0209051, IMG submission 184286) | Arabidopsis root microbial communities from North Carolina, USA - plate scrape MF_Cvi_mMS_r2 (SPAdes) (version 2) | ecosystem: Host-associated > Plants > Roots > Endosphere | place... | reverse complement strand
ACATCCGCTTCTACCTCGTGTCGATCCTCTTCATCATCTTCGACCTCGAAGTCGCCTTCCTCTTCCCCTGGGCCGTTTCCTTCGGCGCCATCGGCTGGTTCGGCTTCTGGTCCATGATGGTCTTCCTCTTCGTGCTGACCATCGGCTTTATCTATGAATGGAAAAAGGGAGCCCTGGAATGGGAGTGACCCCTGTGAGCAATCAGCCGCTCGTCGCCCAGCAGCCGAAGGGGATCATCGATCCCGCCACAGGCAAGCCGATCGGCAGCAACGACGCATTTTTCGGCGAGATCAACAATGAGCTTGCCGACAAGGGTTTCCTCGTCACCTCGACCGACGAGCTGATCAACTGGGCCCGTACCGGCTCGCTAATGTGGATGACCTTCGGTCTGGCCTGCTGCGCCGTCGAAATGATGCAGCTGTCGATGCCGCGTTACGACGTCGAGCGCTTCGGTTTTGCGCCGCGCGCTTCGCCGCGCCAGTCCGACGTCATGATTGTCGCCGGCACGCTGACCAACAAGATGGCGCCCGCTCTGCGCAAGGTCTACGACCAGATGCCCGAGCCGCGCTACGTCATCTCGATGGGCTCCTGCGCCAATGGCGGCGGCTATTATCACTATTCCTATTCGGTGGTGCGCGGCTGCGATCGCATCGTGCCGATCGATATCTATGTGCCGGGCTGTCCCCCCACGGCAGAGGCGCTGCTCTACGGCGTGCTTCTGCTGCAGAAGAAGATCCGGCGCACCGGCACGATCGAACGCTAAGGGTTAAAGGACAAGGCATATGAGTGAAGCCCTGACTGAGCTTGCGTCCTACCTTGGCGAAGTGCGCGGCAATCTGATCGCCGCATCGCAGATGAAGTATGGCGAGCTGACGCTGACGACGACGGGTGAAAACCTGATCGCGCTTCTGACCTTCCTGCGCGACGACGCCAAATGCGGTTTCGTCAACCTGATCGATATTTGCGGCGTCGACTGGCCGCAGCGCGAGCTGCGTTTCGACGTCGTCTATCACCTGCTGTCGCCGAAGCAGAATCTGCGCATCCGCGTCAAGGTCGCAACCGACGAGGATACGCCGGTTCCGTCGGCCTGCGCCGTCCATCCCGGCGCCGACTGGTTCGAGCGCGAAACCTGGGACATGTACGGCGTGCTCTTCACCGGCCATCCGGACCTGCGCCGCATCCTGACCGACTACGGCTTCGAAGGCCATCCGCTGCGCAAGGACTTTCCGACGACCGGTTTCGTCGAGGTCCGCTACGACGACGCCGCCAAACGCGTTGTCTACGAGCCGGTCGAGTTGAAGCAGGAATTCCGCAACTTCGACTTCATGTCGCCTTGGGAGGGGACGGAGTATGTGTTGCCGGGGGATGAGAAGGCGAAGCAGTGAGTAGTGATTAGTTGGTAGTGAATAGTGGGCAGATATTTGGGTGACGAACGGGAAAATAAGTTCCTACCGTGATTTGAAAGTCTGGCAATTTGCTATCGAGCTGTCTGTCGTTTGTTATGAGGTGACGAGAACCTTCCCGCGCGAAGAGATCTATGGAATGACCAGCCAGATTAGACGATCTTCCGTTTCCGTGGCCGCGAACATCGCGGAGGGATACGGAAGAGAAAATCGAGGTTCGTTTGCCCAATTTCTCAAGATCGCACAGGGCTCGTTGAAAGAGTTGGAGACGCATTTGATCATCGCCGGAAGAATTGGCGTTCTTCAAGCCTCGGCCTTGGACGAATTGCTCGACCAATGCGACGAAATTGGAAAGATGCTGGGATCGCTTATCCGAAGCGTTCAGCACAGGAAAGCTGACGAATAGCGAGAGTGATGAAAACTAATCACTGCTCACTATTCACTACTCACTCTAAGCGAGTTAATCGCCATGACCGAACATAACGTCCGCAACTTCAACATCAATTTCGGACCGCAGCATCCGGCGGCACACGGCGTTCTTCGTCTTGTCCTGGAGCTTGACGGCGAAATTGTGGAGCGGGTTGATCCGCATATCGGCCTGTTGCATCGCGGCACCGAGAAGCTGATCGAAACCAAGACCTATCTTCAGGCCGTGCCCTATTTCGATCGTCTCGACTACGTCGCGCCGATGAACCAGGAGCATGCCTATGCGCTGGCGGTGGAAAAGCTGCTCGGCATCGAGATCCCGATTCGCGGCCAGTTGATCCGCGTTCTCTATTCGGAAATCGGCCGCATCCTCTCGCATCTTTTGAACGTCACGACGCAGGCTATGGACGTCGGCGCGCTGACGCCGCCGCTCTGGGGCTTCGAAGAGCGTGAAAAGCTGATGGTGTTTTATGAGCGCGCCAGCGGCTCGCGCATGCACGCCGCTTATGTCCGACCGGGCGGCGTCCATCAGGATCTGCCGGAACAGCTCGTCCAGGATATCGGCGACTGGTGCGATCCCTTCCTGAAGGCGCTCGACGATATCGACAATCTGTTGACCGGCAACCGCATCTTCAAACAGCGCAACGTCGATATCGGCGTCGTCTCGCTGGAGGATTGCTGGGCTTGGGGCTTCTCCGGCGTCATGGTGCGCGGGTCGGGCGCTGCCTGGGATCTGCGTCGCTCGCAGCCTTACGAATGTTATTCCGATCTCGAATTCGACATTCCGATCGGCAAGAACGGCGACAATTACGACCGCTACCTGATCCGCATGATCGAGATGCGCCAATCGGTCCGCATCATGAAGCAATGCGTCAACCGTCTGCTGTCGGATGCCAAAACCGGTCCCTTCTCGTCGATCGACGGCAAGGTCGTACCGCCGAAGCGCGGTGAGATGAAGCGCTCGATGGAAGCGCTGATCCACCACTTCAAGCTCTATACCGAAGGCTACCACGTGCCGGCCGGCGAAGTTTACGCCGCGGTCGAAGCGCCGAAGGGCGAGTTCGGGGTCTATCTTGTCTCCGACGGCTCCAACAAGCCCTATCGTTGCAAGATCCGTGCGCCCGGTTATGCGCATCTGCAGGCGATGGATTTCATGTGCCGCGGCCACCAGCTTGCCGACGTCGCAGCCGTGCTCGGCTCGCTCGACATTGTCTTCGGCGAGGTGGACCGCTGATGCAGCGTCTGCCGCTTGCTGTCGTACTTCTTCTTGCGGCATCCGGGGTTTCGGCCCAGGAGACCGATACGCTCGGCACGCCGCTGGGCCGTAAGGAAGTGACGCCGCCGGCGGCGCAAACGTCCATGGGCGATCTTTTGTCCAAGGGCTATCAAATCAAGGCTGCCATTCCGAATGGCAGCAAATTCGTAGTGTTTATGCAGAAAGACCAGTCGGCCTATGCCTGCGAAATGCAGTCTTTGACCGCTTCGCGGTGTGGAACCCTAAACTGACAAGGCGTGAGGAAGAATGTCCGTTCGTCGATTAGCCGAAGATCAATTTCAGCCTGCCGCATTCGCTTTCAGCGATGAAAATGCGGTCTGGGCGGACAAGACGATCCAGAAATACCCCGCCGGCCGCCAGCAGTCGGCGGTCATCCCGCTGTTGATGCGGGCACAGGAGCAGGACGGCTGGGTCACGCGCGCGGCGATCGAAAAGATCGCCGACATGCTCGATATGGCCTATATCCGGGTGCTCGAGGTCGCGACCTTCTATACGCAGTTCCAGCTGCATCCTGTCGGCACCCGCGCCCATGTCCAGGTCTGCGGTACGACGCCCTGCATGCTGCGCGGCTCGGAAGCGCTGATGTCGGTCTGCAAGAGCAAGATCCACGCCCACGCCTTCGAGCGCAATGCCGAGGGCACGCTGTCCTGGGAAGAGGTCGAATGTCTTGGCGCCTGCGTCAACGCCCCGATGGTGATGATCGGCAAGGACACCTATGAAGACCTGACGCCGGCGCGTCTCGAAGAAATCATCGATACCTTTGCCGCCGGCAATGGCGCGAGCATCAGGCCCGGCACCCAGATCGACCGGATTTTCTCGGCACCCGAAGGCGGCCCAACCTCGCTGACGACGGAAGAGCCGAAGACAAGGACGCGCGCCAAGAAGGCCGATGCCGAAAGCATTTCGGCTCCGGTCGACGCCGCTCCGGTTCCGCCCTCCGAGGCTGCCCGCCCGAAGAGCACCGATGCCGAAACCAACGCCGCCCTAAAGACGCCGGCAACGGCGCCGAAGGCGGCTGCCAGGAATGCCAAGGCTGCCGAGCAGCAGCCGGTTTCCGGCACTGCGCCCGCCGAACCGGCACCGGTGGCTGCCGCCAAGGCCGAAGCCGCCCCGGCGGCAAGGCTTGCGCTCACCGACAAGAACCGTCCGGCCGGCATCGAAAAACCCGCCGCGCCGGATGACTTGAAGATGATCTCCGGCGTCGGCCCGAAGATCGAGGCGACGCTGAACGAAATCGGCATCTTCACCTTCTCGCAGGTCGCGGGCTGGAAGAAGGCCGAACGCGAATGGGTCGACGGCTACCTGAACTTCCGCGGCCGCATCGAGCGCGACGACTGGGTCAAGCAGGCCAAGGCGCTCGCCAAGGGCGGCGAAGCGGAATATATCAAGGTCTTCGGCAAGAAGCCGCGGTAAGAGGTGAAGCATGTTACAAGATAAAGACCGCATCTTTACCAACATCTACGGCCTCAAGGACAAGTCCCTGAAGGGCGCAATGAGCCGCGGCCACTGGGACGGCACCAAGCAGATCCTCGAAAAGGGCCGCGACTGGATCATCAACGAGATGAAGGCCTCGGGCCTTCGCGGCCGCGGCGGCGCCGGCTTTCCCACCGGCCTGAAATGGTCCTTCATGCCGAAGGAAAGCGACGGCCGCCCGCATTACCTCGTCGTCAATGCCGACGAATCGGAGCCCGGCACCTGCAAGGACCGCGATATCATGCGCCACGATCCGCATACGCTGATCGAAGGCTGCGTCGTCGCGAGCTTCGCCATGGGCGCCAATGCCGCCTACATCTATGTGCGCGGCGAATATATCCGCGAGCGCGAAGCGCTGCAGGCGGCGATCGACGAATGTTATGATTACGGCCTGCTCGGCAAGAACAACAAGCTCGGCTGGGACATGGACATCTTCGTCCATCACGGCGCAGGCGCCTATATCTGCGGCGAGGAAACCGCGCTGCTCGAAAGCCTCGAGGGCAAGAAGGGCCAGCCGCGCCTGAAGCCGCCTTTCCCGGCCAATATGGGCCTCTACGGCTGCCCGACGACGGTCAACAACGTCGAATCGATCGCCGTTGCCCCGACGATCCTGCGCCGCGGCGCCGGCTGGTTCTCGGCCATCGGCCGCCCAAACAATGTCGGCACCAAGCTGTTCATGCTCTCCGGTCACGTCAACAAGCCGTGCACGGTCGAAGAGGAAATGGGCATCACCTTCCGCGAACTGGTCGACCGCCATGCCGGCGGCATCCGCGGCGGCTGGGACAATCTGCTCGCCGTCATTCCGGGCGGCGCATCCTGCCCGATCGTGCCGGCCAGGGACATCATCGACTGCCCGATGGATTTCGACGGCCTGCGTGGCGTCGGCTCCTCCTTCGGCACGGCGGCCGCGATCGTCATGGACAAGTCCACCGACGTCATCAAGGCTATCGCCCGCATCTCCGCCTTCTTCAAGCATGAGAGCTGCGGCCAGTGCACGCCCTGCCGCGAAGGCACGGGCTGGATGTGGCGCGTGATGGAGCGCATGGCCAAGGGCAATGCCCAGAAGCGCGAAATCGACATGCTGTTCCAGGTGACCAAGCAGATCGAAGGCCACACCATCTGCGCGCTCGGCGATGCCGCCGCATGGCCGGTGCAGGGTTTGATCCGTAACTTCCGTCCCGAGATCGAAAAGCGCATCGACCAGTATACGGCAAGCGCTCTCGATCATGGCGCGGTTCTGGAGGCGGCTGAATAATCATGGCGGACAACGCATCGAAGAGTGGAAAGAAGGAAGACGCCGCCGATTTCGCGGCCGGCTTCGGCCGTCTCGCCGCCGAGATGCTGGAAAATGCACGGGCAATGCCCGTGCATCCGCTGATGGCGCATCCGGCCGCCGCCTTTGCCGCTGCAACGGCGATCGGCTTCGGCCTCTCGACGCAGATGGCGGGCGCCTTCTTCGGCGCCTTCCAGAGCGCGCTGGAAACGACCGGCAAGGTCGCTGCCGCCCTCGATGATACGCCGCCGGACGAACTCACGCCCGACGTCGAGATCCGTCCGGAGAATATTCGCCCTGCCGTGAAGGTTGTCGTCAAGCCGGCGGCCGCGAAGAGGGCAGGGCCGAAATTGACGGTTGTCAGGCCGGTCAGCGAACCGGTACCGGCAAGCCAGCCGAAGCCGGCTGAGAAGGCAAAACCGGTCGCGCGAGCGAAAAAGGCCGATGATCTGAAGCTGATCGCCGGCATCGGCCCGAAGCTGGAGCAGGTGCTGAACGCCAGGGGCATTCGCAGCTTCGCCGAAATTGCCGGCTGGAACGATGAGGACATCGCCCGTCTCGACGCCGAGCTTGGCTTCAACGGCCGCATCGGCCGCGACGATTGGAGCGGCCAGGCGAAAGTTCTGGCCGGGCGGGCGCGCCGCAAGAAATGAACTGTCCGGCCGTGCAATCGGCCGGAAAAATGGGCAGATCGGCGGACGGGCGGGGGCACGCTGCAGAAGCCGATGCGGGTTCCGGACCTGGAACACGCGACAGAGAATTTGGGCGGCATCAGATGTCGGCAGGACGAAAGATCCGGCTTGGCAATGAGACTGTTGCAAAAATAGGTTTGTTTGCCGTCATCAGGCAAACGGGAAACAGGACTGAGCGACGATGGCAAAACTGAAGATTGACGGCAACGAGATCGAAGTTCCGGATCATTTCACGCTGTTGCAGGCGTGTGAGGATGCCGGTGCCGAGGTTCCGCGCTTCTGCTTCCATGAGCGCCTGTCGGTTGCCGGCAATTGCCGCATGTGCCTTGTCGAGGTGAAGGGCGGCCCGCCGAAGCCGCAGGCTTCCTGCGCCATGAGCGTACGCGACATCCGCGGCGGCCCGAACGGCGAACTTCCCGAGGTCTTCACCAACACGCCGATGGTCAAGAAGGCCCGCGAAGGCGTGATGGAATTCCTGCTGATCAACCATCCGCTCGATTGCCCGATCTGCGACCAGGGCGGCGAATGTGACCTGCAGGACCAGGCGATGGCCTTCGGCATCGACACCTCGCGTTACCAGGAAGACAAGCGCGCCGTCGAAGACAAGTATATCGGCCCGTTGGTCAAGACGGTGATGAACCGCTGCATCCACTGCACGCGTTGCGTCCGCTTCACCACCGAGGTCGCCGGGATTTCCGAGCTTGGCCTGATCGGCCGCGGCGAAGATGCCGAGATCACCACCTATCTCGAACAGGCAATGACCTCCGAACTGCAGGGCAATGTCGTCGACCTCTGCCCCGTGGGTGCGCTGACTTCCAAGCCCTTCGCCTTCACCGCGCGTCCCTGGGAATTGAACAAGACCGAATCGATCGACGTCATGGATGCCGTCGGTTCGGCGATCCGCGTCGACACCCGCGGCCGCGAAGTCATGCGTGTCCTGCCGCGCGTCAACGAGGCGATCAACGAAGAGTGGATCTCCGACAAGAGCCGCTTCATCTGGGACGGCCTGAAGACTCAGCGCCTCGACCGACCCTATGTCCGCCGCGACGGCCGCCTGCAGCCCGCCACCTGGGCTGAAGCCTTCGGCGCCATCAAGGCCGCCGTCGGCGCCACATCGGGCGACAAGATCGGCGCGATCGCGGGCGACCTTGCCTCGGTCGAGGAAATGTATGCGCTTTCCGAACTGGTGAAATCGCTCGGATCCGCCAATCTCGACTGTCGCCAGGATGGGGCGGCACTCGATCCGTCGCTCGGCCGTGCAAGCTACCTATTCAACCCGACCATTTCCGGCATCGACCAGGCCGACGCGCTGCTGATCATCGGCGCCAATCCGCGCTTCGAGGCAGCCATCCTCAACGCCCGTATCCGCAAGCGCTGGCGCCGCGGCAAGTTCCCGATCGGCGTCATCGGCGAGCCGGGCGAACTGCGCTACAGCTATGACTATCTCGGCGGCGGTCCCGACACGCTGAAGGATCTGGTTGACGGCGGCCACGCGTTCGCCGAGGTACTGAAGAACGCCGCCAAGCCGATGATCATCATCGGCCAGGGCGCGCTGTCGCGCACCGACGGCGCCGGTGTTCTCGCCAGTGCCGCCAAGCTTGCCGGTTCGGTCGGCGCAGTCGTCGAAGGCTGGAACGGCTTTGCCGTCCTCCACACCGCCGCCTCGCGCGTCGGCGGCCTCGACCTCGGCTTCGTGCCGGGTGCCAAGGGCGTCAATGCCGCCGAAATGCTGACGGCGATGGATGTGCTCTTCCTGCTCGGCGCCGACGAACTCGATTTCACCGCCAAGAAGGCCAAGCTCACCGTCTATATCGGTTCGCATGGTGATAACGGCGCCCATCATGCCGACGTCATCCTGCCGGCCGCAGCCTATACTGAAAAGTCCGGCACCTGGGTCAACACCGAAGGCCGCGTCCAGATGGGCAACCGCGCAGGCTTTGCGCCAGGCGACGCCCGCGAGGACTGGGCCATCATCCGCGCCCTTTCCGACGTGCTCGGCAAGAAGCTTCCCTTCGATTCGCTGAGCGAATTGCGCGTCCGGCTCTATGCCGCTTTCCCGCATTTCGCCGCCATCGACGAGATCGCCGAAACCGATAGCGCCCAAATTGCCGCAGTTGCGAAAAAAGCCGGCAAGATGAACAAGTCAGGGTTTGCGTCGCCGGTGAAAGACTTCTATTTGACGAACCCGATAGCGCGGGCCTCGGCAGTGATGGCGGAGTGCTCGGCATTGGCCCGCAACAACTTCAAAGTCGCGGCAGAGTAAGGGCAGGGGACTATGGATTCTTTCTTTTCGACCTATGTCTTGCCGGCGATCATCATGATCGGTCAGTCGCTGCTGCTTCTGGTCTGCCTGCTCGTCTTCATCGCCTATGTTCTGCTCGCCGACCGCAAGATCTGGGCGGCCGTGCAGCTGCGCCGCGGCCCGAACGTCGTCGGCCCCTTCGGCCTTTTCCAGTCTTTCGCCGACCTTCTGAAATTCGTCTTCAAGGAGCCGATCATTCCGGCCGGCGCCAACAAGGCGGTGTTCCTGCTTGCCCCGCTGGTGACGGTGCTTCTGGCACTGTCCACTTGGGCGGTGGTGCCGCTTGCCGACGGCTGGGTGATTGCCAATATCAATGTCGGCATCCTCTACATCTTCGCGATTTCCTCGCTCGAGGTCTACGGCATCATCATGGGCGGCTGGGCTTCGAACTCGAAGTATCCGTTCCTCGGCGCACTGCGTTCGGCCGCACAGATGGTGTCCTATGAAGTCTCGATCGGCTTCGTCATCGTCACCGTGCTTCTCTGCGTCGGTTCGCTGAACCTGACCGATATCGTCAATGCGCAGCATACCGGCCTCGGCACCATGCTCGGCCTGCCGGCGTCGTTCCTCGACTGGCACTGGCTGTCGCTCTTCCCGATGTTCATCATCTTCTTCATTTCGGCGCTCGCCGAAACGAACCGTCCGCCCTTCGACCTTCCGGAAGCCGAATCGGAACTCGTTGCCGGCTTCATGGTCGAATACGGCTCCTCGCCATACATGATGTTCATGCTCGGCGAATATGCGGCCGTCTGCCTGATGTGCTCGCTGACGACGATCCTCTTCCTCGGCGGCTGGCTGCCTCCGGTCGACATCTGGATCCTCAACTGGGTCCCGGGCATCATCTGGTTCATGCTGAAGGCCTGCTTCGTGTTCTTCATGTTCGCGATGGTCAAGGCTTTCGTCCCGCGCTATCGCTACGACCAGCTCATGCGCCTCGGCTGGAAGGTTTTCCTGCCGCTGTCGCTCGCCATGGTCATCATCGTTGCATTCGTGCTGAAGCTGATGGGATGGGCATGATGACGCCCTCTCTCGTTTCCGGCAAAATTGGAGGTTGAAGATGGGAAGCTTGTCCAGCTCCATCAGCTCGCTGTTCCTCAAGGAATTCTTCGGCGCGTTCTTTCTGTCGATGCGCTATTTCTTCCGCCAGAAGGCGACGATCAACTATCCCTTCGAAAAGGGACCGGTTTCCCCGCGTTTCCGTGGTGAGCATGCGCTGCGCCGCTATCCGAACGGCGAGGAACGCTGCATCGCCTGCAAACTTTGCGAGGCGATCTGTCCTGCCCAGGCCATCACCATCGAGGCCGGTCCGCGCCGCAACGACGGCACCCGCCGCACGGTGCGCTACGACATCGACATGGTGAAGTGCATCTATTGCGGCTTCTGCCAGGAAGCCTGCCCCGTCGACGCGATCGTCGAAGGGCCGAATTTCGAATTTGCGACGGAAACCCGCGAAGAGCTCTATTTCGACAAGGCGCGCCTTCTCGACAACGGAGACCGTTGGGAGCGCGAAATCGCCCGCAATATCGCGATCGACTCGCCGTACCGCTGATCGAGTTTTGAAATGCCGCAAGGGAGTTTTGCTGCTCCGGTCGCGGTCAATATGCACAGGAGCTTTGCCGGTCAGCCGCGCAAACTCTATCGGGCAGAAAAACTCCCGGCTGCCCGGGGGAAGATGAAAAAGGCACCAACATGGGTCTGCAGGCTCTATTTTTCTATCTTTTCGCCTTTGTCGCGGTGGCGTCGGCGT